>Ga0187888_1000433_pt1 | contig 45253 bp, 32 predicted proteins | sample June2016WEW_7_40_FD_132987 | JGI IMG/M metagenome (GOLD analysis project Ga0187888, IMG submission 132987) | Peatland microbial communities from SPRUCE experiment site at the Marcell Experimental Forest, Minnesota, USA - June2016WEW_7_40 | ecosystem: Environmental > Terrestrial > Soil > Wetlands...
CGCTGGGGCTGGAGCACCTCCGTATTACCCCGCGTGGGTAATACGCAGGCCAACTCGTAACCCGCTAAGGAAACAATTACTTACGCCTTTGTTCCGGCCCTTCTCAGTAAACTCCCGCTAGCGAAGCTTGACCGTTCCGCCATTGAAGAGTACCCGACCGACAATGGCCCCGCTGATTACGGCGACGGAACTTGGCCGGGTTCTTGTCTCACAAGATGAGGATCTCCTCCGCGAGGGAGCGCGCCTGCTAAGGGAACATGTGGTGGAAGGAGCGAAGATCGTCCGGATCGGCGGCGCGGCGCCAGCGGGCGCGGTGACGTACGACTTGACCGGTGTGACGGTGACACCTGGTTGGATCGATACGCACACTCATATCGACGGAGAACTACCTGGCCAACCGGAGCCGGTACGAGGGCATCGGCAACTACAACGCGGCGGGATTCGCCTCGATGGAGAAGAACCTTCCGGTCGGAGTGGGCGATGTTCAAGCGGGCGCTGGCGACCAAGAATTTGAAGATTGTTTACGGAACCGACGCCGTTGCCGGCGCGCACGGCCGCAACATCGAAGGACTGGTGTACCGGGTGCGGGAGGGCGGCCAGGACCCCGGCGCGGCGATCGTTTCGGCAACGTCGCTGGCGGCAGAATCGATGAGCCTGGGCGACAAAATCGGCGCGATCGCGCCTGGCATGGAGGCGGATATCATCGCCGTCGAAGGCGATCCGCTGAAAGACATCACGTCGCTTCGCCGGGTAGCCTTCGTGATGAAAGGCGGCACGATCTACAAAGGGGCGCCGGCGGGCGAAAAGTCCCGTTAGACTGGCGCCAGGTTCCCTCCCAATCGCCCGCCGCCGAAGATCGTCCTTCGCTCTTCCGCCGGCAAATACACGCCCTGCAGGCGAACAGGCTCGCCGATATCCTTGAAGAGCAGGTCGCCGTTTCCCAACAAGTCTTCGGCGCCGTCGCGGTCCAGCAGCATCTTCGATTCGATCCGGCTGGTCACCCGCAGACCCACCCGCGCCGGAATGTTGGCCTGCAGCGCGCCCTTGACGATCTCGCGGCTCGGCTGCTGCACCGCCAGCACCAGGTGGATGCCGGCGGCGCGCGCCTTTTGGCCCAGCCGGCGAATCCGTTCCTCGATCTCTTTGCGGCCGCGGAACAGCAGGTCCGGGTATTCCTCGCAAACGCATACGATTCGCGGCAAGCGCGCGTGGCTCGGCAACTCGGCAAGCTGGTCCACGCCCGCCGCCTGCAACCCGCGGTAGCGGTTTTCCATTTCCTGCACCAGGCGATCGAAAACGTCGATCGAGTCGACTTCGTCCGGATACACGATGCGCCGGCCGCCCCACAGGTACGGCGAGCCGGCGAGCTCGTTGAACGCGTTGCGCTTGGGGTCGACCAGCAACAGTTGCAGAGTCTGGGGAGTGTTGGTGAGCACGAGACCGGCGATCATCGTCCGCAGCCACTCGGTCTTGCCGCTGCCCGTGGCGCCGGCCACCAGCAGGTGGCAATCGGCCGAATCGGCCAGGTCGGCCATGCGCAGATTGCCTTCGAGATCGAGGCCCACCGGCAGCTTCGAGCATCCCAAAGCCGGGTCGGCGGTCGGCAACTGGCCGCGCACCGCCGCGAACAGGACCGGTTGGCGGTCGGGCCTGGCAACATCCACCACCAGCCGGCTGCCGGCGGTATGAATGAATGGCGGCGCCTGCAATCCCAGCCGCACCTGCACCGCCGCCGCCAGTTTCCGCACCGATTCGGGGCGGACACTGCGCGCCGGCTGAACCGGAAACCGCAGAAAAGCGGGACCGGCGATCAGGCTGCCGGCGAGCTCCACCGGACTGTTATATTCCCGAAACACATCCAAAAGCTTGCGGCCGAGTTCCGTGTACTCCGGCTTCGCCGGCGCCGGTTCCGTAACCGCCGGCCGCTGAGTGGCGGGCCGCGGCGCCGGGCCAGGCAGGACGCCGGCGAGCCTGCCGATCAGCGCTTTCAAACGCGCTTCCACCGGCTTGAGTTGGTGCGCAGCGAACACCTTCTCTTCCAGCTTCGGATGGAAGCGAACCAGCGCCAGCGACCCGGAATTTCGCTCGCCCGCCGCCAGCATCTGGCGATAGAGGCAGGCCTGCGCCAAGTCGGCCTCGGGAGCGGATTGGCCGGTTTTCAACTCCACCACGCACCAGCGGCCGCCGCCGGGCAAACGAAGCACGGCGTCGGGCACGCCGCCGATTTCGACGCTATCGGTCCAACCCGGCTCCCGCAAACGCCACGAGAATGGCTCCTCGGCGGAGATCAGCAGATCGGCCGCGCCGCCCTGGGCGGCAACCGAGAACGCGCCCCGCCGCCATGCCTCATCGAGAATGCCGGCCAGCCATCGCGCCAGCTCTTCGAGGGCCTTCCACAGGTCCAGAACCTCCCGCGAAGCCGTCTGCAAGGCTGCTCGATTGGCCTCGATCCGCGGCCCCAGCAACATACGGTAGATATGCTCGCGCAGCGGCACGCTCCATTCCTCGGCCTCGGCGCCGCCTTCGAGAGCCGCTCGCGCCGCCAGCCGTACGTCCGGCCCGAACAGATCGGCGAAAATCTCATGGAACAGCGTGCCCGCCATCCGCGTGCTGGACTTCGACAGGCCGTACACCGGTCCTCCCGCGGCGCGGAGGATCTCGTCGCGAACCTGGCGGACGTTGAGTTTTACCGGCATGGTCAGGCGCGAGCCGCGGGCACCAGGCGATACAGCAGCGCGGGCGGCCCCTCCAGCAGACCCGCCAGGCCGGGAGACGCCGTCACCAGTTGCCGCACCACGGACGGCTCCTGCCCCATTTCGCGCGCCGCATCTTCCAAGCTCACCAGGCACCGCTCTTGCAAAAGCGACAGCAGATCTTCGCGAAGCTGCGCGTTCGGCGCGGGCTCGTCACCGGTCAACTGTTCCACCAAGTCCGCCAGGCTCGAAGGCAGATTCTGCGCAATCCAATCCTGCACGGTTTCGGGCGTAATGGGCGATCCGTCGCGCGCCAAATCGCCTGATCGCGAGTCCGCGAGCAGCGTGCGCAGCGCTTCCAGCGCTTGGAGCGCCTCGATGGATGGGTGGACGACGCGCGCGCCGGCGCCGGTCAGATCGTCGAGGTAACGGCGGGTGGCGAGAGCGGTCTTGCCGACCGCCAGGCGCGGGTCGCGCACCAGCACCAGGCGACCGGTGCGGCCGTTGCCAGCGGCGCGCGCAAGCCGGCGCAGTCTGGCGGCGAGGCTGTTCATGTTCCTCTGGTTGCACAGGCTGACATCGATCTGCGCGGTGGCGGATTCGAGACGGAAATCGACGTCGCCGGCGCCCGTTCCGGCTTTCCAGTTTCCGCGGCCAACCGCCGTGAGGAGCGCCGGAATGCCCTGGTCCAGCACCTCGTCTATATCGCCTTGCGAGATAGCCTCCGCGGCGGCATCTACGCGGCTGTCCCATTCCCGCTGAAGGAAGGCAGCGAGCGGGAGCGCAGGTTCCGCAGCGGGCGAACGCGCGCCGTCGAACAACTCGGCCGCCTTGGCGAGGATGCTGCGCGCGCTGGCCAGACCCGCCTGGTCGAAGACGGACTCGAACTGCGCCGGCGGCGTCCAGTTCAGGCCGGGCCCCGCCGCCTCCAGCCGGGCATTCACCAGCCGCATGGCGTCCCGGCGGTCTAGCAAGGGTAAGTGCGCCTCGTGCTCGGCGATGCGGTCGTAGTCCGCGCGGCGGAACATCGGCTCGACGGAAGATTGCATGCACGAGATCAGCACTAGGTTGGCGGTTTCGTCGTGCAGTGTGCTCACTGCGCCGCCGAACGCCAAGAAGCCGGAACGCTCGCCGGGGCTCGTTTCCAGCGCCTCCACTTGGTCGAAGCACAGCACCATTGGCATGCGAGCGCCGGCAAGACGGGCCAGCGCCAAGACCATCTCCCGCGCCGCGTATTCCGGATTCTCCTCCTGGGCGGCGTCCTCGGCAATGCCGAGCTTGGCCAGATCGCCTTCGGTCAGCGAGTCGCCGCGCAGCCACGCACGAACCAGCACCAAATCCCGGCGCTGCATGAGACGCCGCAGAGCTTCGACCAGCCCCGGCGAGAGGGCGTTCTCGCCTTCCAGGTGCTCGAAAAGGTCGAGTGTGCGGAGGGTGCTCTCCGGCACGCGGCGAAGCATCACGCTCAGCGCGTGGGCGAAACGCCGCTCGTCCAACGGTTGGCCGTCCGGCCAGTCCTGTTTGTAGCCGTCGAGCAGAGGCCCGCGCGATCCCTCGCTTGCGAGTACGCGATACATCAGCGACTCGAGCTGCATGCTGCCATCCGCGGTGGTTCGCATGAGGTCGTCTGCAATCCGCCGCCGCAGATGGCGCCAGATCATATTGGACGTGGTCGAGAGCCGGATGTACACGAACAGGGTTTCGCGAAGCTGTTGGTCCGGGCTCTGCGCGAGCGCCGCGCGCAGCCTGCGCATCAAGTGCGTCTTGCCGCTGCCCGGCGCGCCGCGTACCAGAACCGCGGTCGTCCGGCGCTCGGCAAGGGTTGCGGCGATGGCGCGGCGGCACGCTTCGAAAGCCTGCACGCCAATCTCACCCACGTCAGCTTCGGGGAGCTCCCAGGCGTCGGCTGCAATCCAACTACGGAATGGATTCGTCATGGGGATCTCGCAAGCCAATCACCACGAAGTAACGGCCCTCGCCATCGCTCACCAATTCGTTCTTGGCCGCCTCGTTCAACCCTAGCGGGTAATCGTGCTGGTCCAGATACACGCGCCGCTCGCGGTAGAGCGAAATCACGGCGGCGTCGAACACCGCCTTCTCGCCGGCCGAAATGCCGAGCGCCTCGCGCAATTGGCCCACGCCGATTCCGCCGGGCTTGGTCTTCAGGAATTCGGAAATGCGCCGCTCCAAGCCGGCGCGCTCTTCCGCCGCGGGCTTGCCGCGCAAGGCGTCCAGGATCTGTTCGCGCGTAATCCCGGCGGGCGCCAGCTTCGCCGCCAGCGCATTGAGTTCCTTTTCGAGCTTGGCCAGGTAAGCGCCGGCCTGGGCCGGTTTCGCGCCATATTTGGGCAGTTTCCCCTTGGTTGGCGGATGCAGGTACAACTTGCCCGCCGCTGCCAGCGCAGCCGTCCGCGATTCCACGAGGGTCCGCTTCTCGACGGCGGAGAAGCCGGCCAGTTGACGCCCCACTTTCTTCTGGATTCCGCTAACCGCCAGTGGCGCGTCCGCTAGGACCTCCGGCAGCAGGGAATCGAGAACCTCCTCGGGCTTGCGTGTCCAATAGCGTGGCGAAGCGGTGCGAGTTCGCGCCGGCCAGCGAATGACGCGAGGGTCTTGATTGAGCAATTGTTCCAACTCGCCCGCGGCCACTCGCGATGGCGGAGGAATCGCCTTTAGGATCTCGCGCCCCGTCAGCGGGCTCTCCGAACGCCGCAGCGATTCAACCGCATGCGCGAGGGTCTCGGATGTTTGCGGTTCCATCGGCGGGTTCATCTGCTTTGCCCAAATCTTAGCATGGCACGATCCGAGGATTGGCTGGTTCAGCGCGCGGGACGGCACCGGTACAATGAAGGACAGTTATGCATCGCAACCTTGCACTTTCCGGGGTTTTTTCCGGCGCTCTTGGCGCTCTTCTGCTGCCCCTCTTGGCCAACGCCCAAGCCAATCCGGAATCCTTGCCGGGCCAGGTCCGCATCATCCTGGTGGGCGACTCCACCATGGCCGTGAATAGCGGTTATGGAACCGGGTTCTGTGCTTTTGCCGACCCGGGCAACACCGTTTGCCTGAATATGGCCAAGGGCGGCCGCAGCACTTCGAGCTATCGCGCCGAAGGATCCTGGGCGCGGGCGATGGAAGAATTGAAGGATCGCGACGATTTTCGGGCTACCTTTGTTCTGATTCAATTCGGCCATAACGATCAGCCCGGAAAGCCCGGACGTTCCACCGACCTTCAAACCGAGTTTCCGGCCAATCTCAAGCGCTATGTCGAGGAGGTGCGCTCGGCCGGCGCGCGTCCGATCCTGGTTACGCCGCTCGCACGCCGCATCTTCAAGAACGGAAAGCTGACCAACGACCTGGCTCCGTGGGCCGACGCTGCCCGAAAGGTTGGCGCGGAGGAAGACGTGCCCGTGCTGGAGCTGAACGCCGATAGCGTGGCCGCCGTCGAACGCATGGGGCCGGTGGAAGCAAATTCGTTGGCGATGGCGCCACCGCCCGAGAACATCGCCGCCACCGCGGCCAGCGGCGATTCGCTTCCGGCTCCCAAAGCTCCGGCCAAGCCTCCCGAAGAGGCCAACCCTGCCGTGGAGCGTCAAGGCGCGGCCGCCCCGGCATTCGACTACACCCACTTGGGGCCCAAAGGCGCGGCGTTCTTCGGCCGGATGGTGGCGGATGAGTTGACCCACGCGGTTCCAGAACTTGGGCCGCATTTCCGCGCCCATGAGCGTTGAGGCTTTGGGAAGGGCGACCAGGGAGGGCCGGCGGACAGGAAACGATCAGGCGGCGCCGGAAAGCATCTTGGGGAGGCAACAATCGGTGAATTTCTTACCGCTAAAGCCTGTGGTTTTCCGCGGCCATTTTGCCTGCCCGAGCAGGGGTTGGAAAATCCCGCTCTTCACCGAACTTCTCCAGGCCCGCCCCGTGAGGTAGAACAATAAAGATACGGCAATGCACACGCGTATCGGAAACAATCTGCTGCTCGTCATGCTGTTGCATGGCTTGTCTTTCGCCGCCTTCGCGGCATCGGCGATCGCGACGCGGCTGGACGACCCAAAAGCGGTTTATCTCACCGCCTCCGAATTCGGCGCTCACTCCGACGGAACCAGCGACGACAGCGCTGCCATCCAGGCTGCCATTGACAAGGCGGAAAACAACATCCGCGAAGGAATTGTTTTTGTGCCGCCAGGCCGGTACCGGCTCGCGCGCACCGTCTACGTATGGCCAGGCGTGCGGGTCTTCGGCTACGGCGCAACCCGCCCCGTCTTCCTGCTGGCGGCCAACACGCCGGGCTTTCAGAAAGATATTGGCGCGATGGTAATCTTCACCGGGGCGCGTCCCGGCCACGGATTCGCAAGAGGCGGCCGCGTGCCGTTTCCACCGCCGGGCAGCGTGCCTCCCAATAACGAAATCGCCGACGCCAATCCCGGCACCTTCTATTCGGCCATGAGCAACATCGATTTCGAAATCGGCGACGGCAACCCGGCCGCGGTCGCGATCCGCTTCCACGTCGCCCAGCATGCTTATCTCAGCCACATGGATTTCCATATCGGTTCCGGTCTGGCCGCCCTGACCGAGATCAGCAACGAGGCCGAGGATCTGCGCTTCTATGGCGGACGTTACGGTATTCTCACCGACAAGCCCTCGCCCGCCTGGCAGTTCACCCTCGTCGATTCCGTGTTTGAGGGTCAGCGCGAGGCCGCGGTTCGCGAGCACGAGGCGGGACTTACCCTCATTCGCGATAGCTTCCGCGGCGTGCCGGCCGCCATAGATATCGATCCGCACTACTCCGACCAGTTGTGGGTCAAGGACTGCCGTTTCGAGAATATCTCCGGCGCGGCCGTGGTTATCGGCAATGAGAAGAGTCCGCTGACCGAGATCGGTTTTGAGAACGCTGTATTGAAGGATGTGCCGGTTTTTGCGCTGTTTCGCGAAAGCGGCAAGAAGGTTCCCGGCAAGGGCCCGGTGTACCGGATCGCGAATTTCAATTATGGGCTCATCGTGCCCGGCGAGGGGATGGCCGGCGCCATCGGCATGCTCTACAATGCCACACCTCTGAGCGCGATGCCAGCGCCACTGCCTCCGGCCATCCCGGCGTTGCCGCCCGCCGAAGATTGGGTGAACGTTCGCTCGCTGGGTGTCGCAGGAGACGGTACCACTGACGACACCGCTGCCATCCGGAAGGCCATCGATCAACATCGAGTGCTGTATTTTCCGAGCGGGCATTACATCGTCCGCGACACACTCTCGTTGAAACCGGACACCGTACTTATCGGGTTGCACCCCACCTTGACTCAGTTCGACCTCCCCGACGGCACGCCCGCCTATCAGGGCGTGGGTTCGCCACGGGCGGTGATCTCCGCGCCTTCAGGCGGAGCCAACATCCTGAGCGGATTCGGGGTCCTAACGGGCGGCATCGATCCACGCGCGGTGGGCGTGATATGGTGCGCGGGCGCCGCTTCGCTGATCGACGATGTGCGCTTCCTGGGCGGTCATGGCAGCGGCACCAATCCCTATAACAATGACCACACCGCCGATCCCGATCTGCGCAAGCGCTGGGACGGCCAATATCCCAGCCTCTGGGTTACCCACGGCGGCGGTGGAACCTTCGCCGACATCTGGACTCCCGACACTTTCGCCCAAGCGGGATTCTATGTCTCCGACACCAAAACCCCCGGTCATGTCTACGAGCTTTCGAACGAACACCATGTCCGCACCGAGATCAAGCTCGACCGCGTGGAGAACTGGGATGTCAACGCGCCGCAGACCGAAGAGGAGGCAGGCGAGAGTCCCGAAGCCTTATCGCTGGAGTTAGATTGGTCGAAGAACATTACCATCGCTAACTATCACGCGTATCGAGTCACACGCTCCCGCGCGCCGTTTCCTGCCGCGGTTCGTCTCTACCATTGCGCCGGCATTCACTTCCGCAACCTTCATGTCAATGCCGAAAGCGGATACGCCACATGCGACGACAACGGCTGCGGCACCTTTCTGCGTGTCAGCAAATTCCCCTACGAGAATTCCATTGAGGATGTGACGCATCATCTGCAGACGCGCGAACGGGAGTTTGCCGTGCTCGACGTTCCCGCCGAGCCGCCCACGCCGGCTCCCGCCGATTCCTCCGCGGTGCTGGAGCCGGGCTCGAAAGTCCAGAAGCTCGAAGACGGATTCTATTCCATTTCCGGCGCGGCCGTGGATGCTTCCGGCGAGCTCTATTTCGTGGATCGCCACGAGCAGCGCATCTATGGCTGGTCGGCATCCGAGGGACTCACCATCGAGCGCGATAGCCCGCTCGATCCCGTGAACCTGGCGTTCGACAAGGCGGGCGATCTGTTGGTGCTCTCCTCTTTTGGACCCGAGGGAACCGTCTATTGCTTCCGTCCCGGTTCGCCGCAAGATCGGATCGCCGTGCTCGATCCGCAGCAAACTAAGCCGCATCCGGGCGCGCGGGCCGTTCTGCCGGTCAATTACTGGAACAACGGCGAATTCAAGAACCAACTCGACTTCAACACCTTCGCCTACATCACGCTGGCGCAGATGTTCACGCAAGATGTGTCCACCCCGAAAGCCAAGCAATACGTTTCGCCGGACGGCAGTGTGTTCCTGCCCGCGGGGCGCGTATTCCAGCAGGGACCGGCTGACTCCTCCGCGGGCTGGCGCTTCTCCGACAATCTGGACACTTATGGTTTCATCAGTGCGCTAACCGGCGATCGCGTCTATGTCAGCAGCGAGTCGGAAGACATCACTTACAGCGCGTTAGTGGGTGCTGACGGCACGCTTAGGGACTTACAGCCCTTTGCAGAGCGCGGCGGGGAAAGCGTCGCCGTCGACCCGAAGGGCAATGTGTACGTGGCCAACGGACAGATCTTCGTCTATGACCGCTCGGGCAGGCAGATCGCCCGGATCGACGTGCCGGAACGTCCCATCGATATCGTTTTCGGCGGCGCCGGCGGCCGCACCCTGTTCATTCTTGCGCACCATGCGCTCTTCGCGGTAAAGGTACGCAGTTGAGCGACTCCGGAAACCGGAGATCCGCCTTCAGTCGATCAGCCCATTGCGGACGGCGAAACGGACCAGCTCGTTGATGCTGTGGACGTTGAGTTTCTCCATGATGCGGCCGCGGTGCGCCTCCACGGTGTAGACGCTCAGGTTCAGCACGGCGGCGATTTCCTTGTTGGTCTTGCCTTCGGCTAACATTTGGAGCACTTCGCGCTCGCGGCTGGTGAGCAGATCGATCGGGTTAGTGACATGTTTTCGATAGTCGTCGAGCACGGCGCTGGAGACGGCCGGGCTGATGTAGCCTTCGCCGCCGGCCACGGCGCGGACGGCGGCCAGCATATCCTGGGCGGGCGAATCCTTAAGTAAGTAGCCGCGCGCGCCCGCGCGCAGAATTTCGCGCACGTAGACCGAGTCCTTGTGCATGCTGAGCGCGAGCACGCGGGTGTGCGGAACGGAGGCGGCCAGGCGGCGGGTCGCTTCGATGCCGTTGAGCTCGGGCATGGCGACATCCATGACGACGACGTCGGGCTTGATCTTTTCGGCCAGCTCGACGGCTTCGCGCCCGTTGGCGGCCTCGCCGGAAATTTCCATGTCGGGCTGCTCGGCGAGGATCATCTTGAAGCCCTGGCGGACGACGGCGTGATCGTCAGCCAGCAGGATTCGGATGCGTTTCATGCGGCGTCTCAGGGCGGAGGGGAACCCGCACCTCAATTAGAACACCGTAGCCGGGGCGTGGGCGATTAATATCCCTCTTCGCTCTTCCAGCTAGCCTCGGCCGCCGCGCCCTCGAGCGCCAGCGGGTGCTGGCGGTGGCAACTCCTCTGGGAGTCGATCCTTGCACAACTCCAGAACCTGGATGGCCGTGAGCGAACTTTGCGCCGTGCCGTTGGTGGAGACGCCGGGCGCCTCGTCGATAGGGTTCATCACGTCGGGGCCGTCCACGTGCCGGGTGGCATAGGGACCGCCGGGCAGACGTCCGAAACCGGCGCCGCGAACGAGTTGGGCCACCGCGGGGGCAATGAACGCTGTGTTGCGGGTTTTCGAGTATGCGTAAGCCGCCATTCGTCCCGGGCCCGCGTAGGAGCCATCGTTGCCCTCCGCCCCGGTCGTCATGTCCCTGGCCACGACGTCTTTGGGGGCGCGGGTCAAGCGGCAGTATTGCAGGAAGGCCTTTTGCCAGCCGGCGTGGCCGATCAACTGGTTCAGTTCGAAGGCCACTTCGGCGCCGCCCTGAATCACCTGCAAATTGTAAGTGCCGAAACCATCCGGCGCCAATGGGTAAAGCATCCCGGTTTTGGGATCGTAGCCGTACAGCGTGTTCGGCCCGGTCATGAAGCCGTAGGGCATCTTGGCGATACAATCCATCCCGACCAGGATCTTATCGCGGTACTTCACGTCGCCGGTGCGCTCCCACTCGGTCATCCAGTTACCGGCGCACGCCAACCAGTCCGGACCGCCGCGGATGCGCCCGGGATACGGGATCGGCCCGGTCCGCGGTGAGGCCAGGCGCATGGGGTCGATCTCGACGATTTTGCTATCCGCATGGACCACGCCGCGCATGATGTCGCCGGTGCGCTCGTCGGTGGTGAGGTAGTAGTAAAAGCGGCGGAAGGCGGCCTGACTGACGCGCGCCTCCTTGGCGCCGCAGCCCCAGTGGCGTACGTTGTGGCGCGAGCCGAGCCCCGCGAAACGGCCCGAATGATACGTGTCCACTTCGCTGGTATGCCGTGTCATGGCTTCCGCCATGCGGAAGGTGTCCGCCCGCCCGGTGCGGAGGAAGCTGTACCAAAGCCACATGTCGGTGGCCAGCTCGGTGTTGTCCCACGCGTAGCCGCCGATATCGTAACGCCACGTGTGGCGCGCTGGATCGTAGGCGTGCATCACGTCGCCGTAGTCCCAGAATCCGTACCAATGGCGCTGTTCGACCTCCTTATGGTAAAGGTCCAGGGCAGCGGCGAGTTGATCTTCCACCGCGCGTTTCAGTGAGGTGGAGCGGTCCGGCAGACTCCACACGCCGAAGGCCGAAACCGAGTGGTAATGTTCGGGCGTGCACACTAGAAGCGGCGGCTGGGCGTTCATGCGAGCTTGCCTGGCGGTGTCCTCTTTGGCCGGGACGCTGGCGCTGGGGTACAGTGTCAGCTCGCTGGTGCGGCCGATGCCGTTGGCGGTGCTGAAGCCCGGCTGCACGTCCTCGTAGCTCGCGGCCAGGGTGTGATTCCTGGTGTCGTAATGACGCAGGTCCATTGCCTGCGCGTCGGGAGACCAGAGCCAAACACGCAGGTCGGCGGCATCCTGTGTGGCGTTCCGCACTTCCAGAGAGGCCGGGTGCGACTGCCAAAAGTTTTTCAGGGCGACGGCCAGTCCGCCGCTGACGTCGCCGGCAAAAACCAGACCGGAGGCGCGTTTCCCCGCGCCGGCGAACAGCCAGCAGCTTTGCGGATTGGTGCGTTTCTGAATCTGGAAACCGTCGGCTGAGAGCTGTGCCAGCTTGTAGGAGTCCCACACGGCCCAGTTATCCAGCAGGAACTGCCCCTGCTGATTGAACTGGTCCTTATTGGGAACGCGCTGGCCGGCAAGCTGCAGCGAATAGAGCTCTCCACCCGGCCGCCCGCCCGCACCGGGCGCTTCGCCACTGGCGCCGGGCGCGGGCAGGGAACGCGCGCCAGTCAACGGCTGCAACGGCTCGGACCACAGACCCTCTCCTTCCGCTGAAAAGCGAACGTGCCGGTTGTGAATCTGCTCGCGCATCGGCACCGCGAAAACCAGGCCCAACCCGCGGATAAAGTCCTTCTCCTGGTCGCCATCGAATACGATGCTGTGCACCATGTGCACCGCCGCCTGGCCACCATAGAAGTAGAGTCTGACGGTGAACGGCAGCCACTCCCGATCGCCCTTCTCCGCCTTGTGCGTGCCTTCGATCTTCACTACGGCGCGGACAGAGCCGGCTTGCTCGAGCGTGACTGTCTTGATGGAACTTGCGAAATGCTCCAGGCGGACGAGATCCGGATCGGAGCGATCCTCCAGCGTGCAAATTAGCCGTCCCTGGCGCACCACCACGCGACCCTCAACGATCATCGAGTCAATCAGTGCGGCGCCCTGGCGTGGAAGGCGGCACTGCAACTTGCCGGTGTCGACGTCGATAGCATCCGCACTCTGCCGCACGGTTACGGTTGTGCCGCCCGGCGTGACCCCGGAGGGTCCCGGCGTAACGCGAAACGGTCCGGTGGCGCCCGCGCCGGCCACGGTCGCGAAACCGCTCCATTTCAACGAGCCGTCGGGCCAGTAGGCCAGCGGCCAGGACTGCAGCGGAAGTGCTTTGCCATCGGCATCGGTCAGAGTGAAAGACCGGTCTCTACGCACCGAACCGCGTGCCCACGGCACACCCCAACTGATTCCGCTTTCCGCCAGCGGCGATACCCCGCCCAGCCAGGCAACGGAGACCTGGCCGGGCTGGTCCGGGGGCGAGTCCTGGGCAGCGGCCACGCTGCGCGCTGCCAGCCCCAAGCCAGTAACTGCCGAAGTCGAGAGAAATGTTCTGCGGCGCATAATTCCCTGGTCCCCCATTGTCGAGCGTTACATGATCGATGCGGGTTTCCGCAATCCAATTTATTCTGACGCTGTTTCCGCGCGTGCGGTGAGGTTCCGAAACCGCGCGGTGGATTTTACCAATCTTGCGTGATATTGGCCCTCGGGACATAGCCGGATCGCTTGTCACCGGCGGCTCCGCAGTCACGTACGTCGAAGACTCTGAGTTTTGCGCTCTGCGCGCGCAGAGGCAGTACCACCGCTACAGCGGCTGACTGGCCTTGCCTAGCCAGCGGGGCCCGCCGGCTGTGCTTCGCGAATTCTGTCACGTCTTCCGCTAAAACGAGAGCCGGGCGCTGAACTGCAGCTTGCGCGGCGAATTGGCCATGGAGGTAAAAATGCCAAAAGTGGCGGAGTCGATACCCAAGCCCGGAGCCGCGAAGTGAACGGCGTTGTTGATGTTAAACGCGTCAGCCTGGAGTGCCAGTCTGACCTTCTCGCGGAAAACAAACTCTCTGCGGACAGTGATATCCAAATCCGCGTTGTGCGGCGCAAACAGACCGAGCGGAGCCGAGCGCGGAATGTTGCCTTCCGTATAGGCCGCCGGGTCCACGAAGGCCGCCTTATTCAGGTAGGACGTCGTGGTGATATTTCCGGTCCCGGGCGTGCCATTCTGCCAAACGCTCCCGGAAAAGCCGGGATTGTAATTGGGATAGCAGGAAGCGTCTATAATGCCGCCACCCGTGCACGTGCCGGTGATCGACAAAGGCGCGCCGCTGGCAAAGGTGAAAATTCCGGAAACCTGCCAGTGGCTGATCATTCCACTTAGCGCGCGAGATGCGCTGTTCAGCTTGTGGCCGGTGCCGAAGGGCAACTGATACACAAACGTGGCGCTAGCCACGTTGACGTGATCGATGGTGCCTGGTCCTTTTTCGAGGAAGTCCTTGTTCGGGTCGCGCACCCCAACCAAATCGTCCAGTTCCTTGCTGTAGGCGTAATTGAACATGAAGGTCAAACCGTGCGATAACCGTTGGGTTATAGCGATCTGGAGCGAGTTATAAGTCGAATTCCCGACATCCAGCCAGGGATCGGAAATGCTGCCATATTGCGGGAAAGGCTTCAGCGCCTGCGCGACGGTTCCCGAGAAATTCGGGAACGGAGTGGTGAAATTGGGGAACATGGTCTGAACCTGCGCCAGAGAGGTCGCATTCAGGGTTGAGCTCAGAGTCCCTTGCAGCGGAAGATACGTCACCGGAATCTGGTTGGTGAAGGGCCCCGCGACACCGGCGCCAGGCAACCAGTGGCCCGCACTGGCGCTGTAAGACACGCTCAACATCAGATTCTGAGTTAACGAATGCTGGACGTTGAGACTCCAATCCTCGTAATAGGGAGCTTTGCCGCCGAAATTGGGATCGCCGTAGGTCATTCCAATAGCCGTGGAGGGGCCGGCCCACGGAGCTCCAGCCGCCAATCCAGCCGCCGCGGCGATATAACCGATACCGTAGCTGGGGTTGATGTACGGTGGCGGATAGGCGATACCCGGGACGCCATTATCCCAAGTGTAAGCGGGCTGCCCGGTGGCGACCGAGGACTGGGCGTTGGTGCCGTTAAAGCCTACCTGGCTCAGCCCCTGACGTCCGTTGGTGCGCCCACCCACCCCGCCGGCGTGCGCATAGAATATGCTGTAGCCCGCCCGAATCACGGTCTTGTCGCCCAAGCGGTAGGCCAGCCCGAGGCGAGGCCCAGGGTTGATGTCGTGCTGCTTGACGGGAGTCGAGCAATGACAACTGTCGGTACCGCTGCCGGCAAATTGCAGCGCTCCCGGAATGCCCCCCGCGACCGGGTTGGACAGAGTTGGATTGAAGAACGACATGCGGTCGACCACTTCCGTGAACGGACTCCATATGTTCCAGCGAAGCCCCAAATTCAGGGTTAAGCGTGAATTGACTTTGAAGTCGTCCTGAACATACCACGCGTATGTCTTGTAACGTCCGCCCGTTTCGGCAACCGAATCCTGTGTATTGGTGCTGCTGTCCACCATGCCCAACAAGTAACTCGCGTACCCGAGACCGGTGGTTGGGCTTATCGCTCCGTTGACAAACTGGGCCGTCTCATTGTTGCTGAACGTGAAAGCGGCGTCCAAAGCAAAGGTCTCGTTGTCCTGGAGGCTCTGCCATTGGAAACCGAAGGTAAGATTGTGCCTTCCTTTGATCCACAGAAGGTTATCCTGCACGTCAACTGTGTTCTGCGCTTCGTTGTAGACATGAGCGTTGGTTCCGTCCCAGCTCACCGGAGCGTTATTGCCGCTGAAGGTGACGTCCGGGAACGCCGTGCTGGCGAATCCGGCCGGCAGACCGGTGAGTCCCGCCTTGCTAGGATAATTGCCGTTGGCCGTGGGGTCCGTCAGCGGGATCCACAGACGGCTCAAGGATACGCTGACTTGGTTAACCAGAGTCGGGGTGATCACGTAGGAATCGTGAATCTGTGCCAAGGTCGAGTACTCGATCACGCTTCTTCCGTCCGTATAAGGTGTGGGCAGTGTCGATGTGGAGACCGGTGTCAGGCTGCCGACGGTCGGCCAGTTGTACTTGCCCGTGGAGAACAGGGCAAAGATCCGGTGTTTGTCACTCAGGTTGTAATCCACTTTATCCGTGGTGCTGTCGTTATCGACCGTGCTCGGCAACATGGCCAGGTAATTGTTTGTGATATTGCCGTTGGTGGAGGGTGGAAGATAAGACTGAAACGATTGCGAAATTTTGGAGATGCGGCTCGCCGGGACGGCGTTGTTCGGGAACGGTGTCCGCGCCGCGGTCCCTGTCGCGCTGGTGGGATCGTAAATCAGTTGCGGGAACGCGCTGAAGTCGCCGGTCCGCTCGGCCGCAGTCGGTATGCTCTGGTAGCCGACAGGGGTCGTCGCCGAAACCAGACGGTATCCATCGTAGTTACTGAAGAAGAACAGTTTGTTTTTCTTGATGGGACCACTAACGGTAGCCCCGAATTCGTTCTGATGGTCGACCGGCAAGACTGCGGCGAAGAAACCGCGGGCGTCGAAATCGGTGTTCCGGAAGTATTCGTAAACGCCCCCGTGGAACTGGTTGCCGCCCGATTTTAGAACATAGTTTTCCACGCCTTGCCCTTCGTACATTGCTTTGGCCCCGGCCGTCTGCACCTGAAACTGGTCCACGGCCTCCACCGAGACCCCGAACGCCAGATTGCGCGTGTCGGCCTCGGTTCCAGCGCTGGTCAACGGCAGACCTTCGATGTAGACCTCGTTCTGATAGGTCTGGCCACCGTTGAAGGAGCCGGTAGATGGACCGGCCGCCTGCGTGCTGTAATTGTCGACGCCTATGGCGAGGCCGGCGAATGCCGAGGGGTCGCGGGGAGAACCTGCGGCGTTCATGGCCAGCGGAAGAGCGTCGTAGACGTTATTCTCCATCGTGGAGCCAAGCGCGACATCGTCCGTCTTCAGCACGGACGGCGCGGCTTCCACCGTAACCGATTGGCTGGCCTGTCCGATCTGCAACTTGGGACTCAACCCCACCACCTGCAAAGCGTCCAGTACAAGGTGCTCTTGAGTGAAGGATTGAAAGCCGGTTGCCTTCACCGTCACGGTGTACTCGCCAGCCGGGAGAAGCGAAAGCACAAAAAAACCGGCCTCGGTGGTCTTGCGAGCGGTTTCGACTCCAGTGGCTACATTGATCGCGGTCACGCTGGCGCCGACCACAACTGCTCCCGACGGATCTGTTACCGTACCTTCGATGGAACCGGTTCCGCCCACTTGCGCAGTCGCAATCGTGACTGCCAGGAGCGCTGCCAACAAGCAGTATGAAAACACTCGCATGGTTTAACCTCCATTACTCATGTATGGCTCAAAATCAGCCTACTCGCCGGCCTCATTCCTGTTCTCTGATCTGCGTACACCTGGTGCGCATCCGGTGCGGCAAGGCGTACAGCACCCGGAAAACGGCTTCAGTTTGCTCGCGATGATTCGTAGAAGCCAGCCTAAGGTATCCTAAGGCGGATTGGGCCGAATGTCATTAACCCTTTTGCGGTACCGGGAGTTGCACGAAACGCATATTAGCGTCTATGCGTTTCGCATAGGTCTTTGCATAAGTCTTCGCATAGGCTTTTCGCATAGGTTTTAGCGGGCGGCCGATGGTGGTACTCTGAGGGTCGCGAACCTTCTCATGCCGACGTCAGTCCCTCTCGCTCGCCAACGAGGCGTTCCGACGATTGTCGCAGCCCGATGCCTGGCAGTGCCGGTTTTGCTCGCCCTCGTGGGTCCATTGGTCTGCGTGGCGGGAGTCGGATTCCCACCGGGAAACCCCAGCTATGGCGTCGACTTGTGGAGCGAGGCGGAGGGCCTGCCGCAGTCTAGAGTCCGTGCCATCGTGCAGACTCACGACGGCTACATCTGGTTGGGCACCGATGGCGGCGCCGTCCGCTTCAACGGAGCCAGTTTCAGGGCGTTCACAGTCGAAAGCGGAAATCTGAAGGACAACGAAGTCTGGGCGCTTCAGGAAGACGACGAGAATGCGCTCTGGATCGGCACCTATGGCGGCGGCCTCACCCGCCTCAAAGATGGCCGGTTCGAAACCTTTACAACCTCCGACGGCCTGCCTGACGATGTCGTTACCCGCATCGAAAAGGACTCGTCCGGAGATCTCTGGATCGCGACGTCGAGCGGATTCAGCCGTTATTCGCGCGGGCATTTCACTCGCATTGAAGCGCCGGGCAGACCCACCGTCGTCGGACGCGACACCATCTGCGCGCGCTCTCCTCGCGGCGTGTTCATGTCCACGGGCTCCCAGGTGCTCCGTTTCACGGACGGCCGATTTGAACCGCTCGCCGGAATCGTCCGGAGAGGCGACGGATTGATCGATAGGCTCACCTGCGCCGCCGATGGTTCGCTGTGGATCGGATTCAGCAACGGCGTGATCAAGCACTGGAAGAACGGCAGGGCCGACACATTCATGCCGCAACCGGGCTCGGCCACCCAAATGACCATGCTCTACGAAGACCCCACCGGGGGCGTCTGGGCGGCGTTGGGGCGGACGATTTACCAACTGCGGAACGGGCGGTTCGAACGGTTGCCCTTGGAGGATGGGAGAACGGACCTCGGCGTCGTGTATAGCATGCATGTCGATCGAGAAGGCAGCATCTGGGTTGGACTCCAATCGAATGGACTCGGGCGTCTCCGTGTGAAGCAGATCTCAACCCTGCCCGCTCCGGAAGGCGTCCCCGACGATATAGCTCGCTGCGTTTTCCAGGACCGGCACGGCGACGTCTGGGTCGGAACGTCCAGCGGTTTCGGCCGGTATCGCGAGGGAAGGCTGTTATCGCACACGAGCCTCCCGGAAGGGCATTCGGGACCCGTCAGATCGTTCGCGGAGGACCCGCATGGCAGGCTCTGGATTGCAGCCGACAAGGATCTGCTGCTGCTGGACCAAGGCCGCCTGACCGCTTTCCCCGGCTGGCGGGCGTCTTCCGTAATCACGGTGATTTACAGAGATACCCTCGGCGTCATGTGGGTCGGCACCGACTGGGATGGTCTCTACCAGTGGACCGGCAAGGCTTTCCGAAGCTACCGCACCGAGGATGGATTGGCCGGGAATCGAATTCGGGCGCTCGCGCGCGACCGCCAGGGCGCACTGTGGATCAGCGCAGTCGGGGCCGGCATAAGCCGGTTTTCTCAGGGGAGGTTCACCAATTATGGTACCAGCGCGGGCCTGGCTGGGAGTCGTATTTATGCCATTCACGAAGATGAGAACGGAACACTATGGTTCGCCACGCGTGGCGGGCTGACCCGGCTAAAGGACGGAAAGTTCTTTTCCTACACTTCGGCTTCAGGCCTGTTGGTCGATTTTGTCTATAGCATTCTCGATGATGGACTAGGCAACTTCTGGTTTAGCTCCGCTCAGGGGCTCTTCAAGGTTAGTAAAGCGGAACTGGCGGATTTCGCAGACGGGCGGGCTAAGAAAGTCACTCCGGTAAGTTATGGCATCCGGGATGGGATGAAGACGCGCGCTTGCAACGTCGGCAACCAACCTGTTGCATGGAAGACAACCGATGGCCTGTTGTTGTTCAGCTCCTTGAAGGGCGTTGTTGTGGTCGCTCCCGGCCGCCTGATATCCAATTCCTATGTCCCCCCCGTGCATATCGAAGGCGTCACTGTGAATCGCCAAAAGCAGCCACTGGACCGCGAGCCCAGTTTGCCTGTTGGGGCTGGAGAAGTTCAGATCGACTACGCGGCGCTCAGCTATCTGAATCTGGAAAAGGTCCGGTATAAGTACATGCTGGCGGGGTTCGACGCCGATTGGGTGGACGCCGGAGACAGAAGCTTTGCCTATTACGCGAATTTGCCTCCGGGCGCTTACCGTTTCCAGGTCATCGCCGGCAGGGTGGACGGTCAGTGGAATCAGCAGGGGGCTCACTTTGGATTCCACTTGCGGCCGCGCTTTTATCAGACATGGTTGTTCTGGGGCGCTGCCGCGTCGGTTGCGTTGCTGATCACGTGGCTGTTCCATAGGCTTCGGATTCATGAGCTAAAGGCCAGGTACTCAGCGGTCCTGGCCGAGCGCCACCGGATCTCGCAAGACATTCACGATACGTTTGCCCAAAATCTGGCCGGTATTGCGCTACAACTCGACTCGGTCACGATGCAGTTGGAGGAGATCCCGCCGGGAGTGCGGGGCCGGCTTGACGAAGCCTGTAACCTGACTCGCTATAGCTTGGCCGAAGCCCGGCGCACCTTAACCGATCTGCGCTCCGATGAACTCGAAGGCACGGAATTGACGGTTGCGCTGCCCGAGATTGCCAAGCGCCTCGTGGGCGGCTCCGCCGTTCGGACCGCTATGCACGTGGCCGGTACGCCGCGAAAGCTTGGCCCCGTGACGCAGAAAACTCTGGTCCGCATTTTCCAGGAAGCCATGGCGAATGCGCTTAAACATTCCCATGCCGAGAGTATCGAAGTTCAATTACGCTACGAGGAAGCGGGTCTCGTGCTGGCTGTGAAGGACGATGGCCGCGGCTTCGATGCGGAACGCGCGATTCCCCTGACCGTTGGGCACTACGGACTGACCGGCATGCGCGAGCGGGCCGAGCGGATTGGGGGGCGCATGGCGGTGACAAGCGCGCCCGGTCAAGGTACTGAATTGGTGGTTTTCGTGCCGTTCGCCGAATAGCGCCGGCACACAGGCACAGGCTTATGAGTGACTCATCGCAGATTCGCATCATGATCGTCGAGGATCATTTCGTGGTCCGCGAAGGGCTGAAATCAATCGTCAACAGCCAGAGGGACATGGTCACCGTCGCCGAAGTCGGCAATGGCAGGCAGGCGATGGAGGCGTTTGAACAACACCAACCCGACGTAACCCTGATGGACGTGAGAATCCCCGGCCTGAACGGCATCGACGCGATTAGCGGCATCGTCGCGAAATTCCCTAATGCCCACGTCATTGTGTTGTCCACCTACGGCGGCGACGAGAACATCTTTCGCGCCTTCCAGGCCGGCGCAATGGCCTATTTCCTCAAGGACATCAAGGGCCAGGATCTGGTCGACGCGATTCGAGCCGTCCACGCGGGGCAACGCGTGGTGACCTCGGAGATCGCGTCTCAACTCGCTGGGCGGGTCCCGCTTACGGCTTTGAGCCCACGCGAAGTCGAGATCCTGACTCTCGTCGCGAAGGGCAAGTCCAATAAGGAAATCGCCACCGAACTTGCCATCAGCGAGGGCACGGTGCGGGTCCACGCCAGCAATCTGCTGTCGAAGCTCCGTTGCAGCGGCCGGGCCCAGGCGGTCTCGGAAGCGATTCGCCGCGGCATTATCGAAGTGGAATGATGCAGCTTCTCCCCAAATGTCACTAATGTGCCCAGTTTTGTTTTTTTGTAAAAAAGAAGGGTTTTGACGCGAGGAATCGCTTTATGACATACCCGAAGGCCCTCTTTTGCCTGAGCGACGGCTTGCTCGGCAAGCCGTGCCCGTGAAGACACGGCGGGAGCGCGCTGAAGCAGCCCGAGCGCTGTAGCTTTCCACTCGCGAAGCGTCGTTGCGTCGGCCTTCTCGCGGCGCCACGTAATGCCGCGGATTCCACGGAACAGGCGGCGCACGGTTAGACGCGCCCGCGCGCGCCCGCCTCGGCCTTCCCGCGGCGCCGCGCGAGGCCGCGCGTTCCACGAGAGCCGGTGGCCGGACGGATGCGTCCGCGCGAAGGTTCTCGGCGAACGTGTTCTGCGCCGTTGAGCCGCAGCGGAAGCAGCCCGGCGCGCTGTGGCTCTTCGACCTCCCTCATCCAACGCGATTCCGAAAGCCATCGCCGCCGGTGGTCACCGGTGCAGAGCGACACGGACCGCCGCCAGGGATGGCGCCGCCCCGCTTTGCGCAAGTTCTTTTTCCAGCGGCGAAGGGGGGAGTGCCCGCCCGGTCGGTCCACCGCCCGCCCAGATCTGAGCCAGGAAATATTCTTGGCCGACGCGGTGGAACACCAGCACCGGTTCCGTTCGCTCCTTGCCGACGAGGTTCATGGTGGTCACGGCTTTGGCGGCCTGTTCCTGTGCCCGTCTGCATAGCGGATCGCAAGATCCTCCGCTTTCTCGGCATCAATGCTGAGGTGCCGCGCCTGGCGCGGATCAGCTATATAGCTAGTGCGGCCAGAGGCGGCAGGATCGATAATTGTGCTCGTATCAGGCGCCGTGCCCGCCTGCAGCAGCGGAGGGTCTTACAAGCAAAGTGCACCGGGAATTCGGCGGCAGAGCGATCTTCAAACGCACCTCGCGCCGCGCCCGTGTCCACGAGTTCGCGCGCTTGCGCGGCCGTCACCACACGCAAGGCGCGGCCATCCATATCGCGCAGCCATAGCTCCGCCTCGGAGGCCCGGTGCGCCAAGCCGGGAGATGGCGCCCTCCGCTTCACTTGGGCTGTGCCTTGACTTCGGCCACTGCGGCCACAACCGCCGGGCCAACGTCAAACACCGAGCGGTAAACCGGGCGGTGATTGACTTGGTCGGCGTCGTCCGTGCCCACCTGGCAGCCTTCCATCGGTTCAGTAAGAAATATTTTCACTGAGCTGGCGTCGGGGAAGATCTCGGACCGAATCGTATCGCCAGCGCGTCGCTCCACACAGACGAAGATGTGCTCATCACCGCGCTCGACCATCGCGTGCCAGTAATCCGGCCCGGTAATCGGACAGTCGATCACCTCTGCCGCGTCGGATACGGACAGACCCTGGGCCGTCAGGTTCGCGATTGCAGCCAGCCTCGCCACGTCCTGCGCACTGAATTTGCGCCACTGCCCCTCCGTCTCAGTCTCAGGAAAACCGAGGTAGCCCCGACGCGCCCAGGTGCGAAAGGCCGTTAGCGGCAGTCGAAGCGCTCGTGCTACTTGACCGGCCGTATACTTTCGTTCGTTCATTATTGAGTCACCTGACTCAAATCATAAAGCGAGTCACGCGACTCAGTCAATCATTTTTCTTGGGATTCTCAGAGCTGTAAAAACTACACTTGTAATTGGCACGTATTTGGCACACGAAACAAAAGAGCCTGTAAGTTATTGAACTTACAGGCTAAATTCTGGTGCGGAGAGGGGGACTTGAACCCCCACGAGATTGCTCCCGCTAGCACCTCAAGCTAGTGCGTCTGCCAATTCCGCCACCTCCGCAAGTCTATGGCACCTTTGAGTTTACCACGGTCACACCCGGGGGCGCACGATAGTGCTTCTCGGTTATCTGGCCAGGATGCGGCCACGCGCCGTCCGGCAGCGCAGACTGGTGTCCTCGTCCCATCCGGCGGCGCTGGGGCGCACGTGGCGCGCGTGCGCGCACACCGGCACGTTGCTGCTGGCCATGAGACGTGGGAATAGGTGATGCGGGTCTACCCTCCATCGAGGTATTGCTGGAGCGAAATCGTAACCGCGTCTTTCACCCGGCGGGTGATCTCCATCGCCTCGACCTCGGCCCCCTCAAGAAGTTCAGGCGCGTCACTTGGGTATCGCACCTCTGCCGAACGGTGTGAGCACGTCCGCGTCCCTGAGCGGGCCGGCAAGCTTCGCGTTCACCGTAGCCAACCTGTCCAGCAATTGCGCAATATCGTGCGTCTTTGGGAATTCGACCTGGCGCGAACCAAGAGCGCCTTCAGGTATTTCTCAACTGCTTGCTGGCGATGAAAGGCGGCGCATTCTTCGGAAACGGCCTCCTGGTTCACAAAGCTGCTCTGCTACATCGAAGTCCGCGGAGGCCTTTTCCAGCCACTGATAGACTAATTCGCGGAGCGCGACCTCAGGCGGCTTCGTAAAGGACGCGGCCGTATTTGTTTCAATAGCGGGCGTCTCGGAGGTGAACGACGTGTGTCACCCCGTCATCGATGTCGTCGCGAAGGCTGCTAATTCGCGGACGGCGCTACTTCTTGGGCGCTGGAGAGGGCGGCAAAGGCACCGGGATAGACTGGCCACCGCCGCCCGCCGGCCTCGGCACTGCAGGCGCCGCTTTGGACGGCGCACCCGTTACCGGCGCTCCTTCCAGAACCGTCGCTCCCAGACCGGCGTTCCGAGTAGCCAAAATCGAAAGCCCAAGCGACGTAACCATGAACAACGCCGCTGAAATCGTAGTGGCCTTGGAAAGCACCGTAGCCGAACCGCGCGGCCCGAACGCCGTCTGCGAGCCCATTCCACCAAACGCCCCGGCCAGGTCCGCCGCCTTGCCGCTTTGCAGCAAGACGACCACGATCAGGAACAGGCACACCACGACATGCACAATCATGAACAGGATATACATTCGAAATCCGTAACTTCCAGTATAGGAGACCGCACCCGGCCGGGTCAAACCGGGGCCGGTTTATCTGCGTCCATCCGGGCCAATTCTCCGCCCCTATGCCGCGGTCACCTGTTCCCCTACCAGGGAGTTCGGGCCGGCTCGCGTCACCCGCACCGGTAGGTAGCGGCCTACCAGGCTTTCGGCTCCGGTAGCTTCCGCGGTGAAATTCAGCGTCCGGTTGCACGAAGTGCGCCCGATCCATTGCCCCAAGGCTTGGTTGCGGCCCTCCACCAAAACCTCGTGCAATCGCCCGATACGCTCCGCGTTGCGGCGAATCTGAATGGATCGCTGCTTTTCCTGCAGCACCGTCAGCCGCCGCTGCTTTTCCTCCTCCGGCACGGCGTCTTCCATGCGAAGCGCAGCCGTGTTCGGACGCGGCGAATACTTGAAGCTGAAAAGCGAATCGTATTCCACCTGGTCCAGCAGCTCCAGGGTTTGGTTGAAATCGTCTTCGGTTTCGCCGGGAAAGCCTACGATGATGTCCGTGGTGATGGAGTAGCGCCGGCGCGCGCCCTTCAGCCATTCGATGCGCCGCATGTACTCGTCGCGCGTGTACACCCGGTCCATCGACGCCAGCACCCGCGTCGACCCGGATTGCACGGGCAGGTGCACGTGGTCGCAGATCGCCGGATTGGCGTCCATCGCGTCCACGATGTTCTTGCCGAAATCGCGCGGATGCGACGTCGTGTAGCGCACCCGGCGGATGCCATCCACTTCGGCCACCCGCGTCAGCAGGGTCGCAAAATCCCATCCCGCTGGCGAAGGGTCGCGATAGCTGTTCACGTTCTGGCCCAGAAGCTGAATTTCGGTGTAGCCGGCGGCGGCCAGCTTGCGTGCCTCCGCCATCGCGTTCGCCGAGGTCACGCTCCGCTCCGGGCCGCGGGTGAACGGCACCACGCAATATGCGCAGGCTTTGTCGCAGCCTTCGATAATGGTGATGTAGGCCCGGTGGGGATTGTCGCGGCGAGTCAGCGGCGTCTCGAAGGTCTCGTCCGTATACAGGCTCAGGCCGGTCACGCGGCGGTCTCCGGCCTCGATCTGCACCAGCATCTCGCCCAGCTTGTTATAGCTGGCCGACCCGCACACCAGGCTGACGTGCGGCGCGCGGTCGAAAATCTTTTCGCCCTCCTGCTGCGCCACGCAGCCAAGCACGCCAAAAACCTTCCCCTTCCCTGCCCTTTTGAACTGCTGCAGCCGGTTAAAAACCTTCTGCTCCGCTTTGTCGCGAATGCTGCAGGTGTTGTAGAGCACCAGCTCGGCTTCTTCGGGCGTCTCCACTTGCGCGTAGCCCTTGGCCAGCAGCGTGCCGATCACCTTTTCGGAATCGTGCACGTTCATTTGGCAGCCGAAAGTTTCCAGGTAGAAGGTTTTGGAGGACACTACCGACCATTGTAGCCGAGCGGGAAGGGCGGTGCTCTCGGGCCTCATCGCACCTAGTTCCGCTTGGCGTGCGGCGCTGTGCTGCCGTCTTCCAGTCCCAGCGCCCACTTGATCGCTTCCAGGTACATGGTCCGCACCTCTGGGTTCGCGATTTGCTCCCTGGTGTGCCCGAGGCTGGAATAAAAGACGCGCCCCTTGCCATACATCTTCGCCCACGCGATGGCGATGTCGCGGTCGGTGCGGACGGCGACCGCGGGGCTGGCGCCGCGGCCGGGCATCGCGGGCGCCGCAGGCATCTCGAGCAGCGGCACTCCGGCGGCCTGCGCCGCCACCGGACTCTCGGAGGCATACGGATCGAGCGGGCCGGGCGGAGGCAGCTTGGTTTCGTCCAGCCGCATCAGCACATTCACCTTGTTGCGCGACCAGTCGTCTTCCCGCGGCATGTACATCTCGTCGTACATCGTCAGGTGCGTGCCGGCAAAGTGGCGCATGGCGGGGAAGGAAGGATCCTCAATGATGACGGGAGCGGCGAACGTGAACCAGGGATGGGCCGCGAACTCGCCGCCGATCATTTCCGTATACTCCGGCCAGACATGGTCGTGGTTCGCGTCGAGCGCGGCGTGGATGCCCACGAAGCCTTTGCCCTTGTCGTGGATAAAGGCAATGAAGTCCCTCTTCTGCTGTTCGTCGAGCGGCCATACTCCGGTGGTGTCGGCGGCCACAATGGCGTCGAACCAGCTCAGGTTGCGGCTCAAGCCCTGGCCGGTGTAGCCCTTGGTGATCCACGCGGGGTCGGTACGAATCTCAACGTCGAAGAGCCCGGAGTCGTGCCCCAACTGCCAGACCATGGCTTCGGTATCGGTGATGGATCCGTGGTGCCAGCCGTATGCAAATCCCAGGACGAGAACGTGCTTTTTCGGGGCCATCGGATCGACGGTTGCCCTACGGAGGCCTCCTGGCGCAAGCTGTTGCGCCCGCGCGCCGCCTATCCAGACCGTGGCGGTAAAAAGCGCGAACGCCGTCGCGCCGACGATTGCTTTCGATTTGTGCATTTATGATCTCCCAGGCTCCTGCCCGATCAAACCTGAATGCCGGCCTTGCGCATCACCGCCCGCGCCGTCTCGAGCCCCAGCTTGGCGCCATCTTCGGCCGACATTTCCTTGGGAATCCGCCCGATGGGCTCCGGGCTGACGCTGCCCGCCCAGCCCATCTCGCGCAACGTTTTGAAGATTCCCACCAGGTCGATAACGCCTTCCCCGGCCATCAGCCGGGCATTGTCGCGCACATCTTCCGGCGCCATCTTGGCCGCATCCGAAAGGTGTATCAATACGATCTGGTCAGTGCCAGCGCGGCGGATATCCGCCAGCGTCCCGCCCGAATGATACCAGTGCCAAACATCCAGCACCACTCCAAAACTCGGCCCACATTCGCTGGCGAAATCCATCGTCTCGTTCATCTGGTAGATGAACACGTGCGGCGCCCGTTGCCGGAACTCGAGCGGCCCAAGGAACTCGAATCCGCACTGGACGCGGTACTTCTCGAGCACCGCACCCACCGCCGTGAAGCGGTCCTTGAGCATCTTGCGGAGCTCGTCTTTGGGCGTCTGGCTGCTCGCCGGCAGCGTCACCATCATGCGGTTGCAGCCGATCCCGGCGGCGAACTTCACCTGCTCCTCCAGACCCTCCATACCCGTACGGAACGCCGCATCGTCGCCGCGAGTAGCGTTCACCGGCAGGCTCGTGAAGGAGGGTCTCAGCTTCAGCTCCGCCAGCAGCGCTTTGGTTCGATCCAGCCCTTCTCTGTTCGCCGCCGCAAGGTTGATGTCGGTTCCGCCGTATCCCACCTTGGCCGCCAGCCGCGCGAAATCCGGCCACTGGACCTTCCCCGCCACTAGCGAGTTATTCAGGGCGATGAACATGCCCGGGCCGGCGCCCGCGGCGTTGTGGGTGAACCCGAGAGCGGCGCCGGCGCCGGCCCCGGTTCGCAGGAATTCTCTTCGGTTCGTAATTTCCTCCAGCGCGGAGCGGCTTACCGACGGCCTAGCCGCCGCCCATCTAGGCTAACTCCGCACCACGCCCGCGGCAATCGGCAGCTTCGGCCACTCCAGGTGCGGCAACCGCTCCCAGGTCGGTTCAGCACCGCAAGCCCTCCAGCCGCTCCCGCCGCTTGACTTTCTCGCACCGATTGTAATTCAATTAGGTATTATTGTAATTGGTTTAGGTATGAGCAAACCATCCGACCTGATTCAAGGCACCCTCGACCTCCTCATCCTCCGCACGCTTTCGCTCGAACCCATGCATGGATGGGCCATCGCCCGCCGCATCCAGCAGGTCAGCGAAGACGTGCTTCAGGTCACACAGGGCGCTCTCTATCCCGCGCTCCACCGGCTCGAGCAGCAGGGCTGGCTGCGCGCCGAGTGGCGCAGCACCGATACCGGCCGCGAAGCCAAGTTCTACGCGCTGACACGCGCCGGCCGCGCGCAGCTCGAAAAGGAGCTGGCGCAATGGGAACGGTTGTCGAACGCGGTCAGATTGGTGATCCGGATGGGTTGAGGGGCGGCGCGTGCATCTTCGACAGTGGTTCGACATCGCCTTCCTTCGGCTCCGTTCGCTGTTCGGCCGTGGCCGCGTCGAGCGCGAGCTTCGCTTTCACCTCGATCGGGAAACCGAAGCCAACCTGCGCCTCGGCCTTTCGCCACCCGAAGCGCGTCTCGCCGCTCTCCGCCGATTGGGCGGCATGGCACATGTGCAGGAGGAATGTCGCGATATGCGCCGCACCGGCTACATCGAAAACTTCGTCCGGGACCTTCAGTATGCCGCCCGCACTCTGCTCCAGAGCCCGGGCTTCGCGTTCGCCATCGTGCTCACCTTGGCGCTCAGCATCGGCGCCACCAGCGCCATCTTCACCGTCGTCGATGGCGTCCTGCTGCGCCCGCTCCCCTATCCTCAGCCCGGCCGCCCTCGCCGGAATGGTGCTGGGAATCGGCGGCGCGTTGGTGCTGGGACGCGTTCTGTGGAGCCTGCTCTATCAAGTCAGCGCGACCGATCCAGTCACTTTTTCGGCAGTCTTCGCGGCAACCATCGCCATTGCCGCGATTGCCTGCTACATTCCCGCGCGGCGGGCCACGGCCGCCGATCCTATGACGGCGCTGCGCGCGGAGTGAGGTCCGCAGCGTGGCGCTGACACTCGTGTCTGCCGCGCCGAGACTCCGAACTTCAGATGCCGTGGAATTCAGGTTGAGCCAATCTTCGTCGATCCAGGGTGGGACAGACCATCGTTTTTCGTGGTCTGTCAGGCTTCCGCCGGGCCACAACAACCCGACAGACGACAAAAAACGATCGTCTGTCCCACCTTAGTCCCGGCAGCCTGAGAGGCCAATGCCACACACTTTTCGCAAGGAGCCGGCATGGCATCATTAGTAGGGCGGACCCCCCGGTCCGCGCGGGACGCCCACGTCCCGCTCCTTTCCCCAAGCACCAAAGCCGATCGTCTGGGTTCCCGGATTGAGCACACGGTGTAATCGCCGCACTTGCGAAATGGAAGTTCACGCCAGCGCGCCGGGACGGTGTGGCCGTACGGTCGAGCTGCACCATCGAGTTTGTGCGGGGGCACTGAGCTTTTTGTCTGGCGATCTTATGCCTTCGGCAAATCCCGTATCATCCGCGCGCTTGCCCAGTACGCGATCGCCTGAATCGTCAGCGACGGATTAAAGCCGCCGTTGGTGACGTGCACGCTGCCATCCACCACCCAGACATTATCTACGTCGTGAATCCGGCAATAGCGGTCCACCACCGAGGTTTGGGGATCGTCGCCCATGCGGCAGGTGCCGGCCTGGTGCTGGCCCCCGCTCACGCCGGCGCCGGGGAGCTTCGGAAAGCTCTTGACTGCGCCGGCTTCTTTGAGCCACGCTTCGGCCTTGGACGAAATGAAGCGCCCTACCTCCAGATCGTTCGGGTGCCGGTGGCCGCGGATGCGTAATGTCGGGATGCCCCAGGCGTCGGTCAACTCCGGCGCCAGCTCCACGCGGCTTTCGAAGACCGGCATTTCCTGCACCGGCCCCTGCACCGCCATGCTGCGCTTGTACCAGGCGCGGACGTAGCGTTTGTGTTCCAACCCCCACAGCGGAACGCCGGGAGCGATGGCGTTACGCGCGAAGAGGTAGGGCAGGCGGATGAATTCATTGGCGAGCATGGCGCCGCCTTTCAACCCATTGGGCAGGCCGTGGTTGAAATCGCAGCAGGCCACTCGGGCCGCCGGGCCCAATCCATCGAACACCTCGCGCTCGAACAATCCATAGGCGCCGGAGTAGGCGTGGCCTTGCAGATTGCGTCCGACCCAATCGTGGCGGTTGCCCAAGCCTTGCGGAAACAATTTGGAGGCCGAGTTGAACAGCAGGCGCGGGGTCTCGGTGGCGGAGCACGATGCCACCACGGCGCGGCACGGCTGCTCGTAGAGCTTCCCCTCCTGGAAGTATTCGACGGCGGTGGCTTGGCCGCGGTCGTTGGTTGCAATGCGTCGGGCCACGGTCTGGGTGCGGAGCTCGCAGAGCTTGGTGGCTAGCGCGCGCGGGATGACTGTGAGGGCGGTGGAGTTCTTGGCGTTCACCTCGCACGCGAAGCCCACGCAGTGTGGGCACGCGACGCAGCCCGGCCGCCCCTGATAAGTCACCGAATTGATGGCCATGGGAATGGGAAAAGGATGCCAGCCCAGACGCCGCGCGGCCGGCAAAAGCAGCGAGGCTTCCGTATTGAACGGCAATGGCGGCATGGGGTAAGGCTTCGCGCGGGGCGCTTCGAGCGCGTTGGCGCCGGCTTTGCCCGACACGCCGATTTCCCATTCGGCCTTGGTATAGAAAGGCTCCAGGTCGGCATAGGACAGCGGCCAATCCGCCAGCGTGCTGCCGGCCGGTGCGCCGTAGGTCGACTTCATGCGGAAGTCCCGCTCCAGGTAGCGCCACGCCATGGCGCCATAGCTGAAAGTTCCGCCGCCCACGCAGGCCGCCACGTTGTTGTAGGCGCCTTCGCTGGGCAGAACCTTACGGAACTGGCCGCCGCCCGATTCCGCCAACCGCACGTAGTGTGCATCCTCGGGGCCGAACGCGTTTCCCAAAACGGTAGTGCGTTGGCTGCGCAGCTCATCGTGTCCGGTTTCGGCGAATTGCTGGCGACGTCCGCGTTCCAGCAGGACCACGCGAAACCCGGCCAGCGCCAGTTGCTCGGCCACAATGCCCCCGGCGGCTCCCGCGCCCACTACAACCACGTCTACAGGCGGAAGAGTCAATGCTGGTGGCCCTCCATCACGCCGGTCACTCCGAGCATTTTCCAACTGGCCTCGTCGCGGTTGCCGCCATGCGCCGGGCTGCCGTAGAAACCCTGCATGGTGTGGTCGACCACCATACGGAAGAAAGCGTCCAGGCCGGGCGCGCGTCCGGATGCCACATCCTGGAGGAAAGCGGTCTGATCCGCGAACGGTAGACTCAGGAATTCGCGGCCGGTGCGTTCGCGGCAGGCGGAGGCAAGTTGCGCGAGGCCCTGCCGGTAGTTAGGAGCGAAACGGGCGAGCGCTCCGGCAAGCTGCCGGTCGATGTAATAAAGCACGCCGGCTTCTTTGGCGCCAGGAGCGTCATCGGCGGGAATGATCTGATCGCAGAGAGCCTCCACCAGACGCGCCTCGCCGGCGGAAAACGAAACCAGCGGCGGCGCGGCATAAAGGGGCGTGGCCGCGACGGCGGCGAGAAACAGGCGTCGGTCGATCTCCATGCGATACCCGGCCAGATCCATCCTACCTTGGATTTGTTGCGCGCGGTGGCGGACGCGATTTGCCTGCACTATCATTGGCATGACATAGGAATATGAGCAAACAGGCATTCGATAAGAAGATCGAAGCCCTCGATGCGCTCCGGTCCGCGCCCGATCGCGCGGCGACGGCCAACCAGCTTCGCAAGGCGCTAACCGATCGCAACAACTTCCTGGCATCCAAAGCCGCGGCCATCGTCGCCGATTTGAGCCTCTCCGACCTGATGCCGGATTTGATCGCGGCTTTCGAACGGTTTCTTCGCGATCCGGCCAAATCCGATCCGCAGTGTTGGGCAAAAAACGCCATCGCCAAGGCTCTAAAGAACCTCGGCCATCGCGATCCGGCGTTCTATCTGCGCGGGATCGACTTCTTTCAGCCTGAGCCCGTGTGGGGTGGATCTTCCGATTCGGCCGCTACTCTTCGCGGGACTTGCGCGCTGGCGCTGGTCGATTGCCCGCTCGACGATCTAACCATATTGACCCATCTGACCGATCGCCTCGCCGACCCTGCGAAGCCGGTGCGGATCGATACGGCAACCGCTATCGCACAACTCGGAAGCCCCGCGGGCGGCCTGCTGCTGCGATTGAAGGCTCTCGCCGGCGACAAAGAGCCGGAAGTAATCGGCCAGTGCTTCTTGTCGCTTTTGACTTTGGATGCGCGGGAATCCATCGGATTCATCGGAAGATTCCTGAAAGTGCCTGACGAAGACGTTCGCTCGGAAGCCGCAAACGCTCTTGCGCAAGCGCGGCAGCCGGAAGCGATCGAGTTTCTCAAGAGCTTTTGGGAAGGTGCTCTGTCGCCCGAAATGCGCCGCGCGCTGCTGCTCTCTCTGGGAGCCTCCCCATTGCCCGAATCGACGGATTTTCTACTCGCCGTCCTCGCCAACGGCTCAACCCAGGTAGCCGAGTACGCCCTGGCAGCCTTGGCGCCGAGCCGCTTATGGAGCGGAATGAGAGAGCGAATCAGAGCCGTGGTCGAAGAGCGAAACGATTCCGCGCTGCGACAGCTCTTTGAGCGGGAATTTCAGAGAGTCGAAGCGGTGTGACACTGAAAGACTCTGTTACAGGTTCAATCCTGTGCCTGGAGTTATAAGCACGCCGATAGATCGACGTGGGGCAGACCATCGGTTTTTGTGGTCTGCCATGCACTCGGCACTCGACCAGGTCCACTCATGCTCGGCGATGGGTCAGGCTGCTAAGATGATGTTGCGATCTGGGAACCAGTGAGGCACCTGTCTGCGGTAGATGAGCATGGTAGAAGAGCCTGGCTGGCAGACCACAAACAACGATGGTCTGCCCCACGGGAGAGCGCCCTAGCCACCTTCAGCCTGTGAGTCCCAAGTCACCGCACCATCGAAAACGCCAGCGGCTGCAGCAGCGTATTCGTTGTGTTGGCGTTCAGCTCGGTATTGTCCATTCCCGGGGTCGCGCGCATCTTCTGCCATTCCGGATCCGCCTGGAAGGCTTTCCAGAGACGTTCGCGCGCGGCCAGGTCGTCAAACGCCAGCATATAAGTGTTGTTGGGCTGGTTGGGTCCGACGATGCTTTGGCCAAAGAAAATCGGGGTGAAATTCAAGCGCTGGAAAATGGCAATCTCGCCGGTTTCGAACATCTTCTTCTTGCGGCGCGAACCGTCTTCGGTCAAGCCCTGCTAGGTGCGCAGCTCGAACACTCGCGCCGGCCGCTTCGGGTCGGACGGGCCCGGTTGGATGGCCGGGAATTGATCGAACGCGCGCAGCAGCCAGCTCTCCATCCGCTCGTAACCGGCCGCGCTGTTGTATTCCTTCCACCCCTTGGCAAATTCGGCGTCGCCTGGAAATGGGTCGTGCAAATTCTCCAGCGCGGCTAGCGATGGGTAGCTCGTGACGACCAGGGTAAACGGGGCATTGGGGCTCACCAGCGCGCTGAAAAAGCCGACCGGCCCGAGCCCTGCACGGCCGGCCGCGGGCAGATACACATCTTTCAGATATGCGTTGGTGCGCTCGGTCTGGCTGCCGTTGCGCATGTAGTAGTAGCAGAAGTGCAGATAGGCGCTCTTCGAAGGAGCGGGCGGAGCGGCGTCCGCCGTGGATTCCAGCGTGGATACGGTTGCGGCCGCGGCCGCGGTCAGAAAACTGCGTCGTTGCAAGTGAACCTCATTTCTCGGCCGGACTGGCTTGGACAAGACCGTCTACCAGCAGTTTGGCCAGGTCGGAAATCATCAGGGAGCCGGGGTTGTCCGGCCCCCAATCCGGCTGCGGAATCCCATCCACGGTGATGGCCATGGCAATGCGGCCGCCCTTGGAATAGACAATCCCCACGTCCGAGCGCAAAGCGTCCAGCGCGCCGCTTTTGTTGGCGATCGGCAAATCGCCCAGACGGCGGCGAATGCCGGTGTTGTCCTGATTCCGCTTCAGAATGGACAGTATATCGCGCGACGCTTCGGGGCTCACCAGCTCGCCGCGTTCCAGTTTTTCCAAAATCGTGACCATATCGCGCGGCGTCGAAACACCCAAGCCGTACTTCTGGTTCTCCGCCAGCTTGCCCGCGGCCGACCAACCTTCCGGCGCCTTGAGGTCGGTGCCGTCGCCTCTCACCTTGCGCATCAGCCGCGTGTCATGAATGCCGATCTTATCCAGATACGCGTTGACCGTGTCGGCGCCGATGCGCTGGATGATCATGTTCGTGGCGGTGTTGTCGCTGAGCACGATCATGAGGTTGGCAACGTCGCGCAGCGGGAACTGGACCCCGTCCGAGATTTCGCTGCCGATCACGCCCGACCCGGTGACTTTCTCGGCGGCCGTAACCATGAGCGGCTCGGTCCATTTGGCATCGCCGCGCGCCACCGCGTCGGAGAGGGCCACCAGCGTAGGCAGCTTGATGGTGCTGGCCGTCCGCACCTTTTCGGACTCATGAATACCGATGGAAGCGCCACTATCGAGATTCTTGGCGTAGAGCGAAACCGTTCCGGCAAACCCGGCGATGCGCGCATCGAGCGCTTCCGAAAGAGACGCTGCGTGTACCGCCGAAGCCAGCAAAGCCGCGCATGCGGCGCCATTTGCGAAGTAGGACATCCCTCGATCTTACTGCACACCAGGATCGGCTATCGGCACGGCGGAGGCCACATCGGCGCCCGTAGGCGGTTAGGGATGCTATGTATCCCGCCGGCTTTGGTAATCTGAAAAATTGACGATGAGTTCTACTAACTGGCGGTTTGTATCGTTCCTCCCGTTCTTAATCTGGCTGGCATTACCACAGCTCGTTCCTGGGCAAACTCCTCCGGCCAAACCCGAAGCCAAACCCAAGCCGATCCCTGACGTTTTGGTGTTGAACGACGGCGAAACTCTGATGGGGCACTTCGTGAATTCCAGCGGCGGCTCGTTGACGTTCCATAGCGACATGCTGGGCGACGTGAAAACCGATTGGGCGAAGGTGAAGGAATTGAGAGCCGCGGGAAGCTACGCGGTGATCCGCAAGAACGTGCACATCAACCGGCACACGGACGAGAAGGGTATCCCCAAGGGCGCCATCGCGGAGGCCGATCGGAAGCTCACCGTTACCCCCGCCGCCCCCGCGCAGGCGGAGACAGTGCCCGTGCCCGATGCCGCCCATGTGGTCGACGCCACTGATCTCGATAACGCCATCTACCATCAGCCGGGATTTTTTCATGCATGGAAGGGCTCGGTGGCAGCCGGCGCGGCGCTGGTGGAAGCCACTCAGCACAGCCGCACGTTGACAGGATCGTTCAACCTGGTGCGCGCCATCCCGACCGAGAATTGGATCGATGCTCGCGACCGTACGGTAGTGAACTTCCACGTCGCCGACGGTCTGGTTTCCCAGCCGGGGACACCGAACATCAAGACCGACATCGTCCATTTCGACGCGGAGCGCGATGAGTATTTTACGGCGTCGAGGGCGTATCTATTTGGGCAGGCGGCTTTCGATCACAACTACTCCCAAGGTCTCGCCCTCCAACAGACCTATGGCGGAGGCGCCGGCAGTACCGTGATCAAAAAGGCCGGCGAGACATTGGATCTGAAAGTGAGTGCGAGCTATGTGCGCGAAGGTTTTCTGTCTTCGACCGCGGCAGCTACCCCGAATCAGAACCTGCTGGGAACCGTGATCACCGAAAACTACGCGAAGAAATTCGGCAAGAACAAGGGCATGACTTTCCTCCAGCAGTTGAGCGCCACTCCCACCTGGAATAACCTGCACGCTTCCATGAGCGCGGCGGGCGCCTCGCTGAACATTCCGGTTTATAAACGGCTGGGCTTTTCCACCGGCGCCAACGATAGCTTTTTGAACAACCCGCCGGTGGGCTTTCGCAAAAACTCATTCCAGTTCACCACTGGGTTGACCTACGCCGTGCAATAGGAGAAGCGCGAGGGGTGTGAAGAAATATAGCCACGGATGAACACAGATAAACACGGATAGAAACCCAGCTCGCAGAATTGGTCTTCATCCGTGTTTATCTGCGTTCATCCGTGGCTAATCCTTCTTCAATGCGGTTGCCGCGCGAGCGTGATTGCGAAAGGCTAATCCTACCGCGTCGCCGTTTCTTTCGGGGTCGACAGATAACCGACGATTTCGTTCTTGCCTACGCTATTGATGACGATCTCGTACGGGATGTGGCCGCCTTTGGTCGTGTAGAACTGGACCGGCTCGTTGATGCTCTTGTCCTTTTTCAAGGTCTGCTTGTCGTCGGCTACCAGGGTGACGCTGTATTTGTTGTGTTTCTGGTCGGCGTTGTCGAGCTTCAGCATGATGTCGCCAAAGCGCTGCGGCTGCTTGGCCTTGCCAAGCTTGATATCGATGTAGTTGCGCTGGCCTAAACGCTTCAGCGCCTCCAGTTCGGTGCCGTTGGTGGCGATGAGACCGCTTTGCACTCCCAGGTCACCCCTCACCGACTTCAAGTCGGCGATCGTCTTGTCCAGTTCCGACTGGGTTTGCGTAACCTGCGTCTTGACGCTGCCCACGTCAGTGGAAACGTCGGCGATCTTGGCATTGGCCGCGGTGGTCTGCTGCTGCACATCGCTGATCTGGCTGCCGAGCCTGCGATTCATCTGCGCTTCCTCGGCCTGAATCTGCTTCGCCAGGGCGTCCGCGTGCGCCTGCGCTTCCGCTTTAGCCGCGCTGGACATGCTGCGCGCCTGTTCGCGGGCTGAAGTCAATTCCTCCTTCAACGCATCTATGTGGCGCTGGGAGGCGGCTACCGTCACGGATGAGGAGTCGCGGAGATTGGCGATGTCGGTCGAGATCTTGTCTTGCGTTTTGGCCAGATCGGAACGCAGATGATCGATCTGAACGTACAAATAGATATTTGCGGCCAGCAACGCAATCAGGGCGCCCGCCACCAGGGCGGTCATCAGTCCCGACCGGTGCTCTTCGGGCGGCGGCGGGACGTAGGGCGTGGATGAGGGACTCACGTTTCGAAAACTCCTTACTTTTCAGTATAGATGGCCCCGGGCGCCTGGGCGGTTACATCTTTTGAAGAAGCTCTCAGCCTTCAGCGGTCAGCTTGCACCGCTCAGCTCCCGATGCCTTTGGCTGAACGCTGATCGCTGACCGCTGAAAGCTCCTTCACAACGGAATATTCCCATGCTTCTTCCGCGGCATGGTATCCGTTTTGGTTTCCAGCATGCGCAAGGCGCGGATTACCCGCGGCCGGGTTTCGCGCGGCTCAATCACGTCGTCCACGTATCCGCGCTCGGCGGCGACGAAAGGATTGGCGAAACGCTCCCGGAACTCGCGCAGTTTCTGCGCGCGGGCGGCATCCTGGTCGGCGGCCGAAGCCAGTTCCCGCCGGTAAACGATGTTGACCGCCCCTTCGGCGCCCATCACCGCAATCTCGGCGCTGGGCCACGCCAGGTTGACGTCGGTGCGAATGTGCTTGGAGCCCATCACGCAATATGCGCCCCCGTAGGCCTTCCTGGTGATGACTGTGATTTTGGGCACGGTGGCCTCCGCGAAGGCATACAGCAACTTGGCGCCGTGGCGGATGATGCCGCCGAATTCCTGCCCGGTTCCGGGCAGAAAGCCCGGCACATCTTCGAAGGTGACGATCGGAATGTTGAAGGCGTCGCAAAAGCGTACGAAGCGGGCGCCCTTCACCGACGAGTCGATATCCAGACACCCGGCCAAAAATGCCGGCTGGTTGGCGACAATGCCGATGGAGCGCCCATCCATGCGCGCGAACCCGACCGCAATGTTGCGCGCCCAGCGCTCGTGGACTTCGAAGAATTCTCCCTCGTCCACCACCCGGCCGATCACGTCCTTGATGTCGTATGGCAGGCTGGGATCGGACGGAACGATCTCGTCGAGCAGCGCATCCATGCGGTCGGCCGGGTCGCCGGTGGGCCGCCGCGGCGGATCCTCGCGGTTGTTTTGCGGCAAAAAGCCCAGCAAATGCCGCACCATCCGCAGGCATTCGGCATCGTCCGCGGCAGTGAAGTGGCCCACCCCGCTCACCGAATTGTGCGTGCCCGCCCCGCCAAGGTCCTCTTTGCTCACCTCTTCGTGGGTCACGGTCTTGATCACGTCCGGTCCCGTGACGAACATGTAACTGGTGCCCTCCACCATGAACACGAAGTCCGTAATGGCGGGCGAATAGACCGCGCCCCCCGCGCACGGTCCCATCACCGCCGAAATTTGCGGGATTACGCCGCTGGCCAAGGTGTTCCGCAGGAAGATATCGGCATAGCCGGCCAGCGACACTACGCCTTCCTGAATGCGCGCGCCGCCGGAATCGTTCAGCCCAATCACGGGCGCGCCGGTCTTGAGCGCCAGGTCCATCACCTTGCAGATTTTTTGCGCGTTGGCCTCGGAAAGCGACCCGCCGAATACGGTGAAATCCTGCGCGAAGACGAAAACCAGCCGGCCGTCGACGCGCCCGTAACCCGTCACAAAACCGTCGCCGGGGACGATCTGCTGTTCCATGCCGAAATCGCGGCAGCGGTGGGTGACCAGCTTATCCAGCTCTTCGAATGAGCCTTCGTCGAGCAGCAGCTCGATCCGCTCGCGCGCGGAAAGCTTGCCTTCATCGTGCTGGCGCTGGCGCCGCTCCGCCCCGCCCCCTTGCTCCGCCGCGCGGTGGCGGGCGCGCAGTTCTTGCATTCGATCCATGGGATCTTATTGTAAGGCTTCGGGAAGATTCGGTTACCGCGGGAACCGGATTAGTAGGGCGGACCCCCCTGGTCCGCGCGGGACGCCCTCGTCCCGCACTTCTCATCGAAGCTCCGGCTGTGCCGTGTTGGCACTCCGCCGCGCGCCAGGTGTGTCGCTCCGACCCAGTTGTGTCTACCTTCCGACGTCCGGCGGTGTCTGCACCATGGACAGTAGAAGGCAAATCACTACCAAAACCCCAAGTCCTCCGGCTACTAACATGTCGTGTTCTCCCGACTTCGAGCTTCGAGGAGCAATTTTCATACCAGACGCCGTTGAGATGATTTTGACCCGCCCGCGGAGTAGGCCTCCGGCCTGCAACGGACCCGTGGAGCAGGCCTTCGGCCTGCAAGGGGCCGGCTGCGTCTCCTGCAGGCACCGCCTGTTGGCAAACCTCCGGCTCAAGTGAGCCGGAGAAGCGCGGTTCGAGGCGCCCGCCACACCGGCTTTCTCGTGGAGCGGACTCTCAGTCTGCCACGCCGGGACTCGTCCCGGCGCTTGCTTCGCACAGCCCGTCATCCTCCCCCCGCGGACCTGGAATCCCGTGCCTATGGTTGCGGCCACGCTGGGCAGCCGCTTCCGCCCGTGGGGCTCAACCCAAATTCCAGGGCCTCAGGAGTTCGGAGGCTCGGATCGGAATTTAAGTTCTTGCCTCTGACCGGGGCGTAGTCCTTTTCGGGCCTGTCGTGGAAGGATCCGGAAGAGTTCAACGCAAAAGGCAAAGTACGACCGACTTCTACAACTGGTCACGGCCGTGCCGCTCTCCGAATGCAAGAGGGCGAAGCTGGTCTACGTCGTCCCCGAAGTGCCGAAAGACCTCGGGAGCCCAGTCGATGGTGTCGAGGTGAAATGCCTGCTGTTTCGGGATCTGAGGGTTAAGGAAAACTCCCGCTCTGCTCGGGAGTGGAGAGTCATCCACGAGTACCTGTCCGAGCTCGGGCGCGGAAGCGAGAAGCGCGTTCGGGGCCGGCATCCTCCCACTCAAAGCTGATGCTGTCCGACTTGTCATTCCTAACCTTGAAACGTGCACTTCTCACCATAGGCGACAGCTCGTCCAAGTGGACCGCCGTCTTTCGGTATCGCCGTCCGCGATTCTCTGGAGAATCGTCTGAGAACTACGCACGGCGCGGATGATCCGAAGATCCACCTATAGACTTCCGGTCGCTTCCAGATAGCACCTCACCATGTCGGCCCGCAGCCCCCATTTACACCGCTACAACGATTCGCACGGCGGGCTCTCTGCATGGTTCACACCGGTTTGAAGCCCCGTCCCCTGAGAGGAGAATCGACAGTTCAACGCAACGGCATCTATTCAGTCACGACAACGCCGAGGCGCCGAAGGGCGGTCCTCGTGTCCGCCTCAAGCCGCGCGAACGCCGCGAGTAGCCGCAGCGGAGACCAGTCGGTAATCAGGTCCGCCAATCTGTGGGCTGCCCTTGCTGGCTTGAAGCGCTTCGCGCGCCGCCCGGTGGCGCCGCTTGCAGTGCGCAGGGCGTTATAAAGTGTAGCCTTGGGGTCCGGTAACCGTTCCCATCTGGCCGCGACCGGTAGATCCAAGGGATTTGTCCCCGAAGGACGACCCGCCGCCTCGCGCATAGCAGCCTCATTGTGAAGCAGCCAAGCCTCCTGCATCCGCACAGGCACAATGCAGACATGACCCAAGCCAGTCGTGTTGGCGACCCGAACCTCGGTGTAGCGAAATTCCGGATCTTGGTGCTCCGCGTCGCGGTGTACGAAAAGAATATGGCACGGATACAACCTCGTCGCGACAACTATCCGTTCACCGAGCCCCCGAGGTCGTTCTGGAAGGCCTCTCAGGTCGGCCCACCGTATTTCTATTTCCGCCGTTGTTAGCCGTGCAATTAGCCACTCAAGAATCCGCACCAGTACGACATCGGACGTCCCGTCGGTTACGAGCGTCGCTTGGAACGTCATTCCGCTGGCTCCGCATCGTCGGGAACCAAGGGCAACTCGAGTTGCATGTCCTTGCGCTGTATGACCCGGGTGGAACCGACGCGCCCCTCTTGCTCCTCGCTTACGATGGCCCCAATAGGATTCAAATAAGCCAGGAGATCGCCACGGGTGACAGTGGGTTCTTTAGATCCCCCTTCATCGCGCCACGTTCCTGACAAGTGGCGTATCGAGAGTCGAGACGATTCTGTCCCGTTCCACGTGCCGGCTCCCGAATGCGCTAAGAGCAACGCATCATCATGCACACAAGCGACGACCGACGGTGAGTGCGTATTGACGATTACTTGCCTAAGAGGATTGTCCGTATCAACGGGCTCCTGGACATCAACGGCGAGGTCGCCGAGCAGCTCAATCACGGCGGCGATTCGGAGGGGATGCATGCCATTCTCTGGCTCTTCAAGGCAAAGTAATCGCCGACTCTTTGGATCGGCCTCCATCACAGTCAACGCGAGAAAACGCAGCGTGCCATCGGATAGTGCGCTGGCGATGTGCTCAGTGTTGTATCGGTCGGTCATCGAAATATTGAGGAGCTGGCGCTTGTCGTCCACATCAACGGAGACCCGACGCATGTTCTCGACAAATTGCGAGAGTCTGTTGGCCACGCGGGCATACACATCCTCCGATCCCCCGGGGTGGTCTCGTTCGGCAGCCTGGGCGAGTTCATAAAGCGTCGCTGGCAGGTGTGCCCCATTGGGCCCAATGCTACGCGAGGCTGTGAATCCGTCAGGTGCGCGCAACGCAGACGGCTCAAGCTGGAGTTGTGTCCAACTCGCCATCTCTTGACGGGCGAGCACAAGCGTTCGGTGTTCGGCGGCATTATTCACCGATGACAGCATCGTGCGGGGCAAATTCGACGCAGGGACCCGCCGGGGACGGCCGCCACCCAAACCGCCAACGCTGTCGGCGTGAAGCGAAACAAGTGTGTCCCCGCCTTCAATCTCAGTCGAGATGTAAGGACTCGTGCGTCGGCCGCGGACAACCGAATCCCGCCACGCCTTCTTGTGAGGAAACCCAAGACGGCCCTTGGCTCCAGACCGATTTATATGCGCCATGCTCTCGCTGACTACTTCCAGCGCGCCCATGGTCTTGATAGTCTTGTCGGGTCGATAGCGCAACTCCAACTCGTATTGGAGGAACGTCATCGATGCTGTAGCTGTCTGGCCGAGCGCGTCCTCTCCCTCCTCCGGGATCACCAATTCCGCAACAAACGTCATCCTGTCGGCGATCTGCCCGCCCACACGCCGGAAGAGAGCCCGCACGTCGCCTCGACGTGCGTCACCGCCTCGAACGGTCAGCGCGGCTTCGACAAGAGGCTTGTCGGCTAGGGCCGCAAGGAACAGGATTGCGTCAAAAAGGTTGGATTTTCCAACGCCGTTTGGCCCGGCAATACACGTAAACGGCCCAAAGCGGACGTCGATGCGATTTAAGTTTTTGAAACCGTCCACCTTCAGGCGCGTCAGCATTCGTTAACATTCCCCACTGTTTATTAACGCACATGAGACACCCTCAGGCGTAGGCCCTTCCGTGCCAGGCTGAATTGGTGTTGTCGAGAAATCCGGTGTGCGCTCGGGGCATCGGGACACGGGGCGATTAAGTTTGCCATGACGAGAAACGCGCGTTCCTCCCCTGTGCCGAGGTCCGGGCTTGCGCGATACCAGGGGTCCGTTATGGCGACCACACGGCCACGTGAATTGGCGGAACCGGTAGAAAACAAGGCCCGAGACGATACAATGATCAAAGGACGACATTGAATCTCTGGACCATCCTTGCAGGCGTGGTCAAGTGGCTAGGCAAGCCTGCATTAGGTGTAGGCGCCATAGCGGCCTCGTGTGCGCTCGTTCTGTGGGCGACGCAGTATCCGGAGTTCGCAGCGGCTAAAGCTGTTGTCGCTCCCTATCGGGGATGGATTGAGGTTGGCCTGATCAGTTCAATCGCAACGCTCGTAGCGTTCCTTATAGCAAAGTTGGGCGCAATAACTGGCCATGTCTTGACGAACCGCCGTACGAAAGCGACACTCAAGAGGGAGTTGGAAAGCCTAAGCCAACCCGAAAAGGAAATCCTGCGACTATATCTGAGTAACGGGTCCAGAAGCCTCGTTTTTCCCATCCAAGAGAGTACGGTCAACGGACTGGTGAGCCGCGGAATTCTCTACCAGCATGGAATCGGAAGTATTCATTCGGCGCCTACGCATGTGAGCGAGTATGTTTGGTCAGAGATCATAAAGCACCCAAACCTACTTGCTTGACAGAAAATGGGAAAGCCGCAGTGGCGAGGGGTCCGTCATCCTCCCCCGCGAGCCCGGAATCCCGTGCCTATGGTTGCGGCCACGCTGGGCCGGCGCTTCCGCCCGTGGGGCTCACCCAAATTCCACGACATCGGGAGTTTGGAAACTCACCCCCGGCATTTTGTCGCCTACGAAAAAAAAAACGTCAAGGATCGATGCCCCCGCAATTCCTGCCCCGATGCCGCCGAGCGGTTCGTCCTTGTGCATCCCAAGCCCGGATCGGTATCGAGCGAGGTGGACGCTCGGCGGCGCATCGCGAAAGCCCGGATTTCACCGAGAAATGCACAAAATTGCATAAGAGCACCCCTCCGCCAATCGGCCGAGAGCGCTTCTAACCAACAGAAAAAACGATGCTTACCCATGCCGCAATTTTGTTTTTTCAATTGCGAACCCAAACCGCCCTCCGCGCCTTGCGGTCCTCGGCGGATCCGGTTGTTCAACCGCCATTCGCCGGTCACCACCGGTCGTTCGCCGAAAACCAGTCTCGGCCTTCCGGACCCAGGCCTTAAGCTGGGGTCATGAATGCAAGAAATTCTTACGACCCGCAAGGGCGGGACACCAGTCAACGCTTCGTCCCGGCCATCGTGTTGATCGCCGTCGGCGCCATCTTTCTCCTCAGCAATCTGCACATTCTGCACTGGCACGAGATCTGGGCCTATTGGCCGGTCGCTCTCATCGCAGCCGGGTTGTATAAGGTGGTCGATTCGGAGTCGAATTCGCACCGCACCGGCGGCGCCGTGTTGATCGCCATCGGCGGCCTCCTGCTGGCCAACAACCTCGGCTACCTCTACTTCTCCTGGGGTGAAATGTGGCCCCTGTTGCTGATCGGGCTTGGGCTGTTGATGCTTTTCGACCGCGTCGGTTGGTCCTGGACGAGCCGCTCTTCCTACTCCAACCCAACCGCGTCGGGCGCCAACGTGCTATTCGAAACCGCGGTTTTCAGCGGCGGCAAACGGAGACTCGTCGTGTCCGATTTCCGCGGCGGCAAGGTGGATGCCGTGTTCGGCGGATTTGAAATCGATCTGCGCAACTGCGACATTGCCGGAGATTCCGCGGTTCTGGAGCTCAACGCGGTTTTTGGCGGCGTCGAGCTGCGGATTCCCGAAACCTGGACCGTGGTGTGTAAAGGAGCCGGTGTCTTCGGCGCCTTCAGCGACGAAACCCGCCACCCCGACCTCCAGGCGCCCAACCGAAAGCAATTGATACTCAAGGGCGGCGCGGTGTTCGGCGGAGTGGTCGTCAAAAACTGATCCGATGCACCCGATTCTGGTTTCGCGGCGCCGCTTGCTGGCTTACCTGGCGGCGTGGGTCCCGCTGGCGGCTTTGCTGGTCTGGCTGAACCGCTCCGCCGGCGGCGCCGATTGGCGCCAGGGGGCGGCGGCTATCGTGCCGGCGTGCTTCCTGTACGCCTTTGCCTGTCTTTCGTCTTGGTACCTTTGCCGGATTCGGCCGCTGGCCCTGGCTGCGTTTTTTCCCCTGGCGGTGAATTTCGCTGCCGTAGCGGCTGCCGGCGGTCTGCTGCTGGCCGGCGCCGGCTTATTCGCGGCTTGGTCGTTGAATGTCTCGCCACCGCAGCTCGGTCTCCTGTTCGGCGTAGGCTTTCTGCTCTACCTGCTTTCGGCGGGACTCCACTACGCCGCCCTGGGGGTGGAAAGCTCGCGCCAGGCCGAGCGCCGCGCCTCCGAAGCTCGCACCATGGCGCGGGAAGCCGAGTTGCAAGCTCTGCGCGCCCAATTAAATCCCCATTTCCTGTTCAACAGCCTCAATTCCATCGCCGCCCTGGCTACCCTCGATGGCGAACGCGCGCGCGAAATGTGCGTGCGGCTGGCGGACTTTCTGCGCGGTAGCCTCAGCTTCGGCGGCCGCCAGACGATTCCTCTCGAAGAAGAGCTCGCCCTGGCGCGCCGGTACCTCGATGTGGAACAGGTCCGTTTCGGCCGCCGCCTGCGCGTGGAGGAAGCTATCGAGCCCGCCTGCCGGCGCTGTGCCATCCCCGCCCTGCTGCTGCAACCGCTGGTGGAAAATGCGGTCAAGCATGGCATTTCCGGCCTGACCGAAGGCGGCGTCGTCCGTCTGGCCGCCCAGCGCACCGCGAGTGGCGTGACGATCACGCTCGAAAACGCCTTCGACCCCGAATCCGCTTTAGACCGCAAATCCGGCCTCGGCCTGGAGCACGTTCGCCGCCGCCTGGCCGCGAGCTTTGGCGACGAGGCCGCCATGGAAGCCGGCGCGCTCGAAGGATCCTATCGCGTGCGGTTGCGCTTGCCCTGCCAGGAAAGATCGTAGAAAGCGCCCTCTCTTCTCCCGCATCCGAGTAGCCCCACCTTCTAGTGGGGGGGGGCTTGTAAAACGTCGCGCTGGGCCTTAAAGTAAGCTCGGAAGGAAAAGGCGCGGCTGGCCACGTGCGCTAGCCGTTGTCTTGAACCGCAGAATCGAAACGAGGTTTCCATGTCGACAACCGCGATCGAAACAGTCATAAAGAACCCATACGAAGCCGCACTCGAGAATTTCGACCTGGCGGCAAATGCGCTCGAACTCGACGAGAACGTCCGGGCGATGATCAAGTACCCGGAGCGCATACTCTCGGTAAGCGTGCCGGTCCGCATGGACGGCGGAAACATCGTCCGCTTTGAAGGCTACCGCGTACAGCACAGCACCAGCCGCGGCC
>Ga0187888_1000443_pt1 | contig 44767 bp, 48 predicted proteins | sample June2016WEW_7_40_FD_132987 | JGI IMG/M metagenome (GOLD analysis project Ga0187888, IMG submission 132987) | Peatland microbial communities from SPRUCE experiment site at the Marcell Experimental Forest, Minnesota, USA - June2016WEW_7_40 | ecosystem: Environmental > Terrestrial > Soil > Wetlands...
GAGGCACGGACCCCCGCCGACTTAATTGCCGCCATCGGCCGGGCTCTGGCCAGCGTCACGCCCCAAGACGCCTTGGGCTGGTTTGTCTCATGCAGCTACAGTTTTTGTTGAAACGCTCTAAAATATGGGGCAGAGGGGGGAATTAAGAACAACGCAAAGGGCCAAGGCGCAAAGGCGCAAAGAAGGGCGCGGAGGGGACGGTTTCGGGGAGGGGGAGGGGATTTTTGACAGGATGAACGGGATGAACAGGATAGGTTGAGGGGATTTGGCGTTAGCGCTCTTCGGCGGCGGCGCGGCGGGTGGCGAGGATTTTCTCGGTCGGGATGTAGTTGGCGGCAAATTGACGGCGGTATTCGGAGAAGGTGCCGGCGGCCAGATGGGCGCGGATTTCGGCCATGACATCGAGGTAAAAATGGGAGTTGTGAACGCTGAGCATGCGCAAGCCTAGGATTTCATTGACGTTGAGGAGATGGCGCAGATAGGCGCGGGTGAAATGGCGGCAGGCAAAACAGCGGCAGCCGGATTCAATCGGCCCGAAATCGGCCTTGCAGGTGCCGGCTTTGATGCTGATGGTCCCGCCGCGGGTGAAGGCGGTGCCGTTGCGGGCGACGCGGGTGGGGAGGACGCAGTCAAACATATCCACGCCGCGCGCGACCAGCTCGACGAGTTGGGCCGGGGTGCCCAGGCCCATGGCGTAGCGCGGACGGGCGGGAGGCAGAAAAGGCTCGGTCAGTTCAATCGCTTTCATCATTTCAGGTTCCGGCTCGCCGACGCTGACTCCGCCAATGGCGTAGCCGTCAAAGTCCATCGCCACGAGGGCGCGGGCGCAATGTTCGCGCAAGGCGGCGTTGCCCCCGCCTTGGACGATGCCGAAAAGGGCCTGGCCCGGCAGAGGCGGCTGGTCGCGGCAGACGCCAGCCCAGCGGATGGTGCGCGTGACGGCGTCCTGGGCGGCTTTGGGGGGGCAATCGTGGGGCGGACATTCGTCGAAGGCCATGGCGATGTCGGAGCCGAGGAGTTGTTGAATTTGCATGGCCTCTTTGGGTCCGAGAAAGAGGGGAGAGCCGTCCAGGTGGGAGCGGAACTGGACGCCGTGGTCGGTGATTTTGCGGGTTTTGGCGAGGCTGAAAACCTGGAAGCCGCCACTGTCGGTCAAGATGGGGCCGGGCCAGTTGATGAATTGATGAAGGCCGTCGGCGGCGCGGAGAATATCCAGTCCGGGGCGGATGCTCAGATGATAGGTGTTGCCGAGAATGATTTGGGCGCCCATCTCGCGCAATTCGCGCGGGTCGAGGGCCTTGACGCTGCCCTGGGTGCCGACGGGCATGAAGACGGGGGTCTGGATGACGCCGCGGAGGGTGGTGAGGCGGCCCAGGCGCGCCTTGGAATGGGGGTCGGTGAGGAGCAGATCGAACATCTGAACCGTATTGAGCCGGGAAAGATGGAGAAATGCGAGTGGAAAGAGGGGGGTGTCCTAATTTGAGAAAAAGCGAAGGCCAGGAATATCTTTTAGGGAACACACGCGCCCTTGCGTGTCGTCAGCGCCGCTCTCGTCGCTGACATCCGGGGATGGGTTCAGCGGGGGCGCTGAACCCGGCACGCGAGGGCGCGTGCGCTCCCCTGAAAGTCGGTAATGATTGGGGAGAAGTTTTGGGCGGTGGCGCTGGGGAGGGCGTGTCGGGTAAGGGGGTGACGTTGCCGCCACTCCCTCCCCTTGGAACCGGACATGAAAGTTTCCCTTCATCCGGCTCGAGCCGTTCCAAAGCCCCGTATGCACGGAGCCAGTATTCACAACGGAGTGATTCCCGCAGCCCGGCGCGTGATCCCAAATATTCTCCAGAACTCCCCCTCCGAGAAGTATTGAGACCATCGTGGGTCGAACGGATTGGCGTCGGATCGGATTTTGATGTGACGCCGGAGGCGGGTGTTTCTGGCGCAGGCCAGTTTCAACCACACCGGCTCCCCATCGGTTGTCCGTCCGTTCGTGGGCGCCGCAAACGTCCATGCGGATTTTCCCATGTGGTGGAAGTAACGCTTCCGAACCCATCTACAGAATATCCCAGGATGTCTGCGTTTGGCCCATTGCCATAACCGTCGCCATATCTCAAAGTCGGCCCGCCCGAACGCCTGGCTCGCCACGATATGCCGATGGTAGTTGGCCCAGCCACGAATGACCGGGTTCAACAGACCAATCAGGTTTACTTGACTTGCCGATTTGTTCGCCCGGATGGTTCCCCGGACTTTATCCAAGAACGCTTTCACGTTCTTCTTGGATGGCTTGATTAACATCTTGCCATCGTATTTGCGGATGTTCTGTCCGAGGAAGTCGAAGCCTGTCTCGATATGGGTGATGCAGGTCTTTTCGGGCGAGAGCACCAGCCCGCGCTCCTTCAAGAACTGCTCCACCAGTGGCCGCACTTCCATTTCCAGCAACTCCTTGGAGCCGCCGGTGATGATGAAGTCGTCCGCATATCGCACCATATTGACCTTGAGCCTGGCCCGCTTGCCGTCAACCTTTCTCATTTTGGAGAAGTGTTGCGTCAGCATGGCTTCCATTCCGTCCAAGGTCAGATTTGCCAACGTCGGCGAGATGATGCCACCTTGCGGTGTCCCCGCTTCCGTTGGATACAGAGTTCGCTTGTCCATGTAGCCGCTTTTCAACCATTTCTGGAGTATCCTTTTGTCCATGCGGATGTTCTGGAGCATCCAGTCGTGGCTGATGTGATCGAAACATCCTTTGATGTCGCCTTCCAAAACCCATTCCGCATCGCTCTTTCCCGACAGCGCATTAAAGCACTGTTCGATGGCGTCTGCGGTGGAGCGTTTTGGCCGGAATCCGTAGGAATTGGGGGCCGCCGTGGTTTCGGCGACGGGTTCCAAGGCCAGCAGGTATAACGCCTGCATGGCGCGGTCTTTCATCGTCGGAATACCCAAGGGCCTCTGTTTTCCGTTGGCTTTCGGAATATAAACCCGCCGCAATGGCTGAGGTCTATATCCTCGGCACGTCAGGGTTTCAATCGCTTTGAGTTTTGCCTTCGGAGTTTTCCAGATGATCCGGTCCACTCCGGGTGTTCTTTTCCCTTGATTCTCCGTCACTCGTTTTACGGCCAAGGCTTTGCCGCTAAACGAGTGGGTCAGCAGCCATTGCAAGGTTTTCACCTTGCCCCAGCGGCCTTCCTGTGTTGCTTTTACGATGCGTGCTTGCAGCCTCCTGACCTGACGTTGATGCCGGGGCCAGTCGAGCTGATCCCAGGTCAACTTCTTGCCGGAGGATGCACACATGGATGATTCCACGTTCATTTGCGATTTCCTCCTATGAAGGTTCTGCCAGTTTTCTCGTAACGAACGACCTGCTGGAAGTCTGCCCGCTTGCGCGGTGAAGTGAGCTTCTCACTCCTATCCGCTCCGTTACAGAGCGGCGTTTGCTTTTTCCAGCTTCCTCTGCCCGCCATTGCGACAGCGGCCCTTGCGGGAACGCCTGCCTCATTGAGGCGCAATGCCGGGTTTACAATGTTTGGTTGCGATGACACGAATGAGTTATCCCCTGCCTATACCCCGGCAGTCTGTCTTGTCCGTGTGTCCCATCACTTGGCTGGGAGCACCTGACTGCGTACCGTTTTGGTCGGAGCCTGTCAGCGTCTTTGGCTCGTTCAAATGACGGTGCCTATGGCAGTTCACTTTTGTTGGGCGTTTCATCCAGCCTGTCTCCCCGACCAGCTTGACGCTCGTAGTCGAGGAAGCCTCCTCACGGAGATTTCCCCGTCGCGGACGACGCGGAGATTTGGTCTCGGCAGCTTCCGACCCGACCGTTACCAGTCGCGCCGGTGCCGATAGGCTACTGCGGACGGAACCGCAGGTTCGTCTGACGAATTGGTGTTCGTTCGGAACAATCATCATAACCACTTCATTTCGCACCAAGGGGTTTTTGCCGGCGGGGGGTCCATCTCGTAGCCGCGGGGGATTTTGATGCCGGCCTGGTCGAATTGCTTTTTTGCGCTTTCGAGAATATCGCATTTGAGGTCGGGCGCCAGGAGGGGATTGGGCGACCAGGCGGTGAGGGTCAGCGTGACTCCCGCGCTGGATATGTTTGAAATGCGACAGGAAGGTGTGCCGACGGCCTGGGGATTTTTTTGGGCGATATCGAGAAGGATTTGGCGGGCTTGGTCGGCATCGGAATCGTGTTGGAGAGTGAGGGCCAGAACGCAGGCGGCGCGCTGGCCGGAGAGGGAGAGGTTGACGCAGGTTTGGCTGGCCATGATGCTGTTGGGAATGACCAGACGGCGCTCATCGGGCGCGCGGAGGATGGTGTAGCCGAGATTGACGCTTTCGATGACGCCGGTTTCCAGGCCGCTGGGGGCGGCGACTTGGAGGAGATCGCCGATGCGGAAGGGCCGATAGAGGACGAGGGAAAGGCCGGCGATGAGGTTGCCGAGGGTGTTTTGGGCGGCCATGCCGACGACGACGGAGATGACGCCGACGCTGGCGAGCCAGACGGTGGCCATTTTTTGCAGGGCGGGAATGTAATGGGCGTAGGAAACGAAGGCAAAAACCCAAACCCCGACCCGGGCCAATTGGCCCAGGAAGGAGACGGCGGTCTGGTCAATGGACTCCCCGCGCTTGTTGAGGACCCGGTGGACGGCCAAGCGAAGGGCGCGGCCCACCAGCCAGGCCAAAACTCCGGCGACGACTGCGGCAAAGACGACGCCTGGCAAGGTGTTGGGGTCGCGGAATTTGGCCAAGTTGGGGACGAGATTGGCGTAGGAAATGAACGCCACAAACCAAATGCCCACACGCGCCAGTTGGACCAGGAAGAGGACGCCGGCCTTATCGGTGGTTTCGCCATGTTTTTCGAGGAAGCGGCGGACGGTCAGGCGAAGGGCTTCGCCCACCAGCCAGGCCATGAATCCGATGACGATGGCTAATAAGGCGGCGCCCGCCCAGGTTCCGGGATCGAGCAAATCACCAACGATGAGCCAAAAGTTTTTTTCCATATTGAGTCAACAAGAGGTTGGCCGGAGCGCGCACAATTATCCACGGCCCAAGGCGGCGAGGAGTTTTTCGAGGATGTTGCCAAAGCCGCCGTTGCTAAAGACGCAAATGACGTCGCCCCCGCGGGCTTCCTTTTTGAGATGGGAGACGATGGCATCGGCATCGGGGAGGTAGGCGGCGGATTTGCCGGCGTTTTTGAGGTCTTGCATGAGCTGGAGGGGGTCGAGCCTTTCTTCGGGCTTGAGCAATTCCAGGCGGGCGATCTGGGCGAGGACCACGGCGTCGGCGTCGGCGAAGGATTCGGCGAGTTGTTTTTGGAAGACGTTGCGGCGGGTGGTGTTGCTGCGGGGTTCGAAGACGGCCCAGATGCGCTGGGAGGCATAGCGCAGGCGGAGGGCGCGCAGGGTTTCGCGCAGGGCCGTGGGGTGATGGCCGAAATCGTCCACGACGGTGATGCCGCCGGGGACGCCGCGGACTTCCATGCGGCGGCGCACGCCCTTGAAGGAGTCGAAGGCGGCCTGGATTTGTTTGTTGGACAGGCCGCAATGCTTGGCAGCGGCGACCACGGCCAGGGCGTTGCGGACGTTGAATTCGCCGACCATGTTGAGATGGAATTTGAAGCTGGGGATTTCAAATTCGGCGGCGGTGGGGCCGTAGCGGAGATTGAAGGCCTGGACGCTGTTGTCCTCGCGCAAGCCGAAGCGTTTGACGGGGCAATGGGTCAGGTCGAGCAAGGGGGCGAGGTTGGGGTCGTCGCCGTTGGCGAGGAGCTGGCCGTTGCGGGGGATCAGGGCGAAGAGGCGGCGGAAGGAGGTCTGGATGGCGGCGAGGTTATCAAAGATGTCGGCATGATCGAACTCGAGGTTGTTGACGATGACGACTTCGGGGAGGTAATGGAGGAATTTGCTGCGCTTGTCAAAAAAGGCGGAGTCGTATTCGTCGCCTTCGATGATAAACCAGGGGCTGGAGGAGAAGCGGGCGCCCTGGCCGAAATTGACGGGGATGCCGCCGATGAGGAATCCGGGCTGCAAGGCGTTGTGCTCGAAAACCCAGGCCAGCAGGGAGGTGGTGGTGGTTTTGCCGTGGGTGCCGGTGACGACGATGGAGCGTTTGCCGCGGAGGAAGAATTCCTTGAGCAGTTCGGGCAGGGAGCAATAACGCAACTTGTGATCGAGCACCGCCTCGACCTCGGCGTTGCCGCGGGAGAGGGCGTTGCCGATGACGACCAAATCCGGTTTGCGGGCGAGATTGGATTCGGCGTAGCCGGGCATGACTTCGATTTGCCTGGCGGCCAGGAAGGCGGACATGGGCGGATAGATGTTGTAATCGGAGCCGGTGACGGCGAAGCCCTGGTCGCGCATGGCTGCCGCCACCGAAGCCATGGCGGCGCCGCCGATGCCGGCGAAATGGACCGATTTAATATCAGCGAACATCCTGCCTGAATAATGACGAAATCAACCGCACATGAAAGCAGGAAATTGATCAAGGGCTTTACCTGCAGCTTGAGCGAGGGCCTGAATTAATTTGGGAAGAGCCATTGTTGATAGCCTGGCGTGGCACAATCGTTCTTGAGTCTCAAACGCCGCGGCGGTTTTGTGGGTGGAGGGTCCCGGTGAGTTATTTGGAGGCGCAACCGAGGACGAAGTTGGTGTCTTGGCTGCAACGTCACTGCCCGTAGGAACGCTGCGCCTACGCGCCCACTTTTTCAATCAAACCGACGAGGGCTGAACCCGAAATGGAGGGAGTTTCAGACAACCGGGTGAGCTTCAAATTGTATTTGGCAAGGATTTGAGCAACCCGTTCTTCGCTCAAGCCTGTTTGCCGGGCGATGGCGCTGACGGTGCGCCACGTATATTCCGGCCCATCAAGGGCCAGGAACACCTTGATTTCATCCGGCTCTTTCACAGTTTGTTGCCAGTTCATATTGTTAGTTTGCACGTTTTTCGGCTTTTTGCAAGCATTCCTTCTTTACGTTCGCATAAATTAAGTCTTCGACTTGGTCCCGCAACGCGGATTCTTCAAGTTGCGGGTTGGAATGTTCTTCTTTGCCATAAAGCAGGTTCTTTGGACTCCAAATCACTAATCCTGTGACGACGAGGAAGACCAGCAGAAAGAGGCCGATGACCACAAAAAAGCCGATCCAAACGGGCTCCTCCGTTAACTTTGATGCGGTGAGCACCAGTCCGAGCGTTGCCTCGACAATTAACAATGAAAGGACGTAAAATCCCAAAGGGGTGGTGATGGCGCGAATAATTGCCCCGCGGACACCTCCGGATTTGGAATTTTTAGTTGGCGGCATGGTGTCTCTATTACCTCTTCAATTTGCGTTCCAAAATCGCTCCCACCAGGCCGGGGTTGGCTTTGCCCTTGCTGAGTTTCATCACCTGGCCTTTGAGGAAATTGAGGGCGGCCAACTTGCCGGATTTGAAATCAGCCGCCGGCCCCGGATTGGCGGCAATGGCCTGGTCGCAAAAGGCCTCGATGGCGCCGGTGTCGCTGACCTGGGCCAGCCCTTTTGTGTCAACAATTTGGCCCGGCGATTCGCCGTCGGCGAACATTTCGGCGAAGACCTGCTGGGCGATGGAGCTGCTGATCTTTTTGCTCTCCACCAGGGCCATCAGTTCGAGCAGGTGGGCGGGTTGGAATTTCAAATCGGCCAGGGTGGTTTGGGTTTCGGCCAGGCGGGCGCGGAGATTGTTGATGACCCAGTTGGCCAGGGCTTTGGGGTTGTTGGTCTGGCGGGCCAGGGACTGGAAATAATCTGCCAACGGCGGGTCGGACACAAAGGTCTGGGCGTCGGAGGGGGGCAATTGGAAATCGCGCATGAGGCGTTGCTTTTTGGCCAGGGGCAGCTCGACGACGCGGCGGGCGACGAGTTCGAGCCATGGGGGGGAAGGCGCGAAGGGCATGAGGTCGGGATCGGGGAAGTAGCGGTAGTCGTGGGCCATTTCCTTGCTGCGCATGGTTTCGGTGACCCCGGCGGCATCGTCCCAGCGGCGGGTTTCCTGGGAGAGGCGGCCGCCTTTGTCGAGGACATCCATTTGGCGGGGGATTTCAAATTCGAGGGCACGGCGGACCCCGCTGAAACTGTTCATGTTTTTGATTTCGATCTTGCGGCCCAGTTCGGTGGCGCCGCGGGGGCGGACGCTGACGTTGACATCGCAACGGACCATGCCTTTCTCCATGTCGGCGTCGCTCACGCCGCCGTAAATAAGAATTTCCTTGAGGGCGTTGAGGTAATCGTAGGCCATTGCGGCGCTGGTGAGGTCTGGCTCGGAGACGATTTCCAGGAGGGGCACGCCGGCGCGGTTGAAATCCACGGCGCTGTGGCGGTCGAAGTGGAGGTTTTTTCCGACATCCTCCTCCAGGTGTGCGCGGGTGATGCGGACGCGGGAAAGGCCGCCGGCGAACTCGAAGTCCAGCCAGCCGTTGCGGGCGGAGGGTTTGTCGTACTGGGTGATTTGGTAGTTCTTCGGCATGTCGGGATAGAAATAATTCTTGCGGTCGAATTTGGCGAATGGGGGGATTTCGCAATGGAGGAGAAGGCCGGTGAGAACGGTCAATTGGAGAGCTTCCTCGTTGGCGACGGGGAGCACCCCGGGCAGGCCGAGGCAGACGGGGCAGACGTTGGAATTGGGGGGCGCGCCGAATTGATTGGCGCAGCCGCACCACATTTTCGATTTGGTTTTGAGCTGGACGTGAGTTTCCAGGCCGATGACAGCTTCGTAATCCATTTATTTCGGGTTATTTGAGAGGAGGATGGAAATTCATAAACTTGGCGGAGGTTTTTCTTTGTGCCAGTTGGCGCTTTGCTCGTAGGCGTGGGCGAGTTTCAAAATGGTTTCTTCGCCGAAAGGTTTGCCCAAAAGTTGCAGGCCAATCGGCAGTTTGGGATTCTCCGTGAAGCCGCAAGGAACGCTCACTCCGCAGATGCCGGTCAGGTTGCAGGAGATGGTGAAAATGTCGGAGAGATACATTTGCAGCGGGTCGCCCGACTTTTCGCCAACCCGGAAAGCGGCCGTCGGGGTCGTCGGGGTGGCGATGGCGTCCACGTGCGCAAAGGCTTCGAGAAAATCGCGGCGGATAAGGGTGCGGACTTTTTGGGCGCGCAAATAGTAGGCGTCATAATAGCCGCTGCTGAGCACATAGGTACCGAGGATGACGCGGCGCTTGACTTCCGGGCCGAAACCCGCGCCGCGGGTCTTGCTGTAAAGCTCAATGGGGTCGGCGCCCTCCACGCGCGCGCCGTAACGGATGCCGTCGAAGCGGGCGAGGTTGGCGCTGGCTTCGGCGGTGGCGATGATGTAATAGGCGGCGACGGCGTATTGGGTGTGGGGCAGGGAAATTTCGACGATGTGCGCGCCAAGTTTTTCAAGTTGCTTGACAGCGGCTTGCACGGCGGCGCTGACCTGGGGGTCGAGGCCGCCGATCATGTATTCCCTGGCCAGGCCAATTTTAAGTCCCTTGATATCGCCGTTGAGGCCGGAAGCATAGTCGGGCACGGGCTGGGGGACGCTGGTGGAGTCGCGCGGGTCCTGGCCGCTGATGGCGGCCAGGAGGAGGGCGGCATCGCGGACATCCTTGGTGAGAGGGCCGATTTGATCGAGGGAGGAAGCGAAGGCGACCAATCCGTAGCGGGACACCCTGCCGTAGGTGGGCTTGAGGCCGACGCAGCCGCAGAGGGCGGCAGGCTGGCGAATGGAGCCGCCGGTGTCTGAGCCGAGCGCGGCCAGACATTCATCCGCGGCGACCGCCGCGGCCGAACCGCCGGAGGAGCCGCCGGGAATGCGGGAGAGGTCCCAGGGATTGCGGGTCGCGCCAAAAGCGGAATTTTCGGTCGAACTGCCCATGGCGAATTCGTCCATGTTCAAACGCCCAAAGACCACGGCCCCCGCTTCCCTGAGTTTCTCAATGACGGTGGCGCTGAAGGGGGAGACAAAGTTTCCGAGGATTTTGGAAGCGCAGGAGAGCGGCTGGCCGCGCACGGCGATGACATCCTTGATGGCGATGGGAACGCCCAGCAGCGGCTTGTCAGCCGCGCCGGAGGCCAGGGCTTGGTCGGCTTGGCCGGCCTGGGCCATGGCGTCGGCGGCGTCGTAACTCAGGAAGGCGTGGAGCCGGCCGTCCACGCGCTGGATTTGATCCAGGCAGTCCAGCATGGCCTGGCGGGCGGAGGCCTCGCGGCGGGCGAGTTTGGCGGCCAGTTGCCAGGTGGTCAGTTGGTTGAGCATCATGGGGCGGGATCATTCCACAATTTTTGGGACGATGAACAGGCCGTTGGCTTTGACCGGGGCGTTGCGCAGGGCTTCCTCGTTGCTCAAAGAGGGCCGCACCCGGTCGGCTCGCGCGACGTTGACCAGGGGCACGGCGTGGGCGGTCGGTTCAATGCCGCTGACATCCAGTTGCTTGAGTTTTTCGATGTATTCCAGAATGCCGGCCAGTTGAGCGCCAAACTGTTCTTCCTCGGCGGGGGTCAAGGAGAGGCGGGCCAGATGGGCGACGTATTTGATGTCGAAGTCCGGGGACATGGCGGGGAAGTTTTGAAATGGGAAAATCAATCCTCGTCAAACTTGCACTTGATGAGGGCTTCGATTTCGGTCAAGGCCTGCTGGCAATCGTCGCCTTCGCAATAAACGACGATTTTGCAGCCCGGCCCGGCGGCCAGCATCATCAGACCCATGATGCTCTTGCCGTTGACTTTTTCGCCGTCCTTTTCGACGAGGATGCTACAGGTGAAGCGGTTGGCGACCCTGACAAACATGGCGGCGGGCCGGGCATGAATCCCCAGCTTGTTGAGGACGACAAACTCGCGTTGCATGGCGGGCTTGCCGCCGGTCTTTTTCACATTACTCATGGAGCAGCATAAAGTGGGGCCGGAATCGTCTTTTTGCCAATGAAAACGCGCGGCTTTGAGAACAGTCCCACCCTCAGACCTGGCCATGGTAGGCCGCCGGCTTGAGGAATCCAGCAAAAAATGGTCTGGAGCAGGAATGGGTGTGAGAGAGAATTGTTCAAATGGGTCGAAAGCGCCGGTTTGACGGCCAAAGCGGAACTGACTTTCCGCACTCCACGACGCTTCGCGTTCACGCGGCGCGTCCGAGATGCCGACAGGGCTTGGAGCGCGGGCGCGCCAGGGCCGCTTTTGGCTTGTCGCTCCCGCCGGGCTTGCCCATGCTTGGGGCATGGCGGAACGAATGATTTCGGAAGTGCTGGCCAAGCCGGACGCGGCGTTGGAAATGACGCTGCGCCCTTCGCTTTTCTCCGAGTTCACCGGACAGGAGACCTTGAAGGAACGGCTGGAAATCGCCGTCCAGGCCGCCAAGCAACGGAGCGAGGCGCTGGATCATATCCTGTTCAGCGGGCCGCCCGGGCTGGGGAAAACCACGCTGGCCCACATCATCGCCAAAAGCATGGGGGTGAATCTCAAATGCACCAGCGGGCCAACCATCGAAAAGGCCGGGGACCTGGCGGGTCTGCTGACCAATCTGGAGGAGGGGGACGTGCTATTCATTGACGAAATCCACCGGCTGCAAAAGACCATCGAGGAATATCTTTATCCGGCCATGGAGGATTTCAAACTGGACATCATCATTGACTCCGGACCCAACGCCCGGAGCGTGCGGCTGAATTTGCCGCGCTTCACCCTCATTGGGGCCACGACGCGCAGCGGGCTTTTGACGGCGCCGTTGCTGACGCGATTTCCCATTCGCGAGCGGCTGGATTACTATCATGCGGAGCAGCTTCAGAAAATTGTCGTCCGGTCGGCCAATTTGCTGGAGGTGACGATGGAGCCGCAGGGGGCGATGGAGATCGCGCGGCGAAGCCGGGGCACGCCGCGCATCGCCAACAACCTGCTGCGGCGGGTGCGGGATTACGCGCAAGTGCGCGGGGACGGGAGGATCACGGCGGCGTCGGCTGATCAGGCGCTGGCGATGCTGGCGATAGATCAAAACGGGCTGGACGAGATGGACAAGAGGATCCTGGAGACCATCGTGCTTAAATTTGGGGGCGGCCCGGTGGGGCTAGGCTCATTGGCCGTGGCGGTCGGGGAGGAGCCGGACACGTTGGAAGAGGTCTATGAGCCGTTCCTGATTATGGAAGGATTTCTCAACCGCACGTCGCAAGGGCGGGTGGCCACGGAGTTGAGTTACAAGAAACTGGGATTGAAGCCAGCCGGGGGAAACCAGTCCCGGCTGCTTTAGGAAACTTACTTTTCGCCAATTCAGTCTCTGCGCATTTCCTTGCCCGCCCGCGCAACGTGCGGTAAGTTTGGACCGCTCAACAATTAGCCGCGCACGATATGGAATTTACGCCCCGTGAGTTGAAGCAAATTGAACGCTTGCGAAAGGAGCAGCGCCAATGGCCGCGCACTCGCTGGATTATGCTGGGGGCGGCCATCTTCATCTATGCCGTATATGGTTTCTTATTGGTGTTATATTTCCACGGGGTTTTCCCCTCCGAGAATGATGCCACTGCTCTCGGAGATATGATGTCCCGCACGAATATTTTAATGTTTGCCCTGTTCTGGCCCAAATTTCTCGTAATGTTTTGCATTGCCACCTGGATTATCATCGTGGTGATCCGGGATTGGCATGGCAACACCAACCGCATGCTTCTCCTGAAATTGCTCGATGCCCACCAATCCCAGTCTCCCAGCCCCGCCAAAATTGCCTGAACCCCGCCAACCCGCGCAAGTCGCACATCGGTTAGATGCAGACTTGACGATACTTCACCCTGCCGCCAACGCCGCTTGAGAAAGGAGATGGAGCTTGCGTAAGGAGGGTTGCCTGTAGTATGCTCTCAACTATGAGTAATATGGCATCAACAATAACCGCCAACTGGCAGGTTACCATACCTGCGGACGTGCGGAAGGAAACAGCGCTCAAAGTTGGCCAACGGATTGTTTGGGAAGTCGAGGGCGACAAACTGGTTGGGCGGCGTCTTCGTTCGATCAGCGAATTGTCAGGCTGCTTCAAGTCAACCGCCCCCGCGCCCGGCAAAAAGGATTCGGCGGAGGCCCTGGCCAAAGCCGCCCTGGCGCGCCATGACCGCATTTCCAAACAGAAGCCATGAAAGAGCTTTTGCTGGATGCAAACGTCCTGGTTCGGTTCCTGGTTCAGGATGATCCGAAACAGAGCGCCGCAGCCACGGCGCTGTTTGAAAAGTCGGAGCGCCGTGAAGTGGCGCTCATCTTGGATGGCTTGGTCGTGGCCGAGGTCGTATATGTGTTGATGGGGCCGTATGGGCGAACACGGACTGAGGTGGTCAATGTCCTGCTTGCCATCATTCAGAATGCGGGCGTGGAAACGATGGACAAGGAAGTCGTCACGGATGCGTTGCGGCGGTTCGCGGCCATAAATCTGGATTTTTCAGACGCCTGGATGGCGGCGCACGCGGCTCAACTTGGCCACGCCGTTGCCTCGTTCGATCGCGACTTCGACAAGTTCAAGGACATCCGCCGTTTCGAGCCAAAAGCATAAATCCAAGCGCCGTTTCCATCCAGTCCATGTGTCCGATTCACAACCGCCCGCCCGCCCGGCGCCAAGCCGCGTTTGACAACCGCCGCCCTTGGTTTATCCTGTAAGCGGACTGATTTTGTCCGATTACTATGGATACAACGACCGAGACGGTGGAGAGTTTTGTCAATTCGGAATACAAATATGGTTTTGTCAGCGATATTGAGACGGAGGCGTTCGAGCCTGGGTTGAGAGAGGAGATCGTCCGCCGCATCTCGGCCAAGAAGGGGGAGCCGGAATTCCTGCTGGACTGGCGCCTGAAGGCCTACCGGCACTGGATCACCATGACGGAGCCGCATTGGCCGAACGTGAAATACCCGCCGATAGATTACCAGTCGTACATCTATTACGCGGCGGCCAAGCCCAAGAAGACCCTGGGCAGCATGGACGAGGTGGACCCGGAAACGCGCAAGATATTCGAGAAGCTGGGCATTCCGCTGGACGAACAGAAGCGGCTTTCCGGCGTGGCGGTGGACGCGGTGCTGGACAGCGTGTCGGTGGCCACGACGTTCAAGGAGGAGCTGGGCCGCCAGGGAATCATTTTTTGCTCGTTTAGCGAGGCGGTGAAGGAGCATCCCGACCTGGTGCGGAAGTATCTGGGGACGGTGGTGCCGGCCAACGACAATTTTTTCGCGGCGCTCAATTCAGCGGTGTTCAGCGACGGGTCGTTTTGTTACATCCCCAAGGGAGTGCGCTGCCCGATGGAGCTATCCACCTATTTCCGCATCAACACCGCCGGGAGCGGCCAGTTTGAGCGCACGCTGCTGATCGCCGACGAAGGCAGCCAGGTGAGCTATCTGGAAGGCTGCACGGCCCCGATGCGGGACACCAACCAGTTGCACGCGGCGGTGGTGGAACTGCTGGCGCTGGAGAACGCGCAGATCAAGTATTCGACGGTGCAAAACTGGTATCCCGGCGACAAGGACGGCAAGGGGGGCATCTATAATTTTGTGACCAAGCGCGGCCGATGCGCCGGGAGGAACTCCAAGATTTCCTGGACGCAGGTGGAGACCGGCTCGTCCATCACCTGGAAATATCCCAGCGTGCTGTTGCAAGGGGACAATTCGGTGGGGGAGTTTTATTCCGTGGCGCTGACCAACCACCGGCAGCAGGCGGACACCGGGACGAAGATGACCCATATCGGCAAGAACACGAGCAGCACGATAGTGTCGAAGGGCATCTCGGCGGGCCGTGGCCAGAACAGTTATCGCGGGCTGGTGAAAATCAACCAGGGGGCGAGCGGCTCGCGGAATTATTCGCAGTGCGATTCGTTGTTGATGGGAGACCGCTGCGGAGCGCATACTTTTCCGTATGTGGAAGTGAAGAACAGCACCTCGCAAGTGGAGCACGAGGCTTCGACTTCCAAGATTGGCGAGGACCAGATTTTTTATTGCAACCAGCGGGGCATTTCGACGCAGGACGCGGTGAACATGATCGTCAACGGCTACTGCAAAGAGGTGTTCAAGCAATTGCCGATGGAATTCGCGGTGGAAGCGCAGAAGCTGCTGGGGGTAAGCCTGGAAGGCAGCGTTGGTTGAGAGGCGCGGGGGCCGCGCGCATTTGGCGGAGGGATTGATTAACACTAATTAAGCATCATTGTAACACATGGAACTCTTAGACATACGCAATTTGTCGGCGGGGGTGGAGGGGAAGCCGATACTCAAGAACCTGTCTTTGTCGCTCAAGGCCGGGGAGGTGCACGCCATCATGGGGCCAAACGGGGGCGGGAAGAGCACGCTGGCGCAAGTCCTGGCCGGGCGCAGCGAATATGAGGTGACCGGCGGCTCGGTCCTCTTCAACGGGGCCGATCTTCTGGCCTTGAAGCCGGAGGAGCGCGCCCGCGCGGGTGTTTTTCTCGCGTTTCAGTACCCGGTGGAGATTCCCGGAGTCAACAGCACCTACTTTCTGCGCGCGGCGCTCAATGAATGCCGCAATGCGCGCGGGGAGGCGGAATTGGACCCGGCGGCGTTTCTGAGGCTGGTGCGGCAAAAGAGCAAAATCCTGGAGCTGGACCCCGCCTTGCTCAATCGTTCGGTGAACGAAGGTTTTTCCGGCGGGGAAAAAAAGCGCAACGAAATTTTCCAGATGGCCGTGCTGGAACCCAGGCTGGCCATCTTGGACGAGACTGATTCCGGGCTGGACATAGACGCCTTGCAAGCGGTCGCCGCCGGAGTGAACAAGTTGCGGCGGCCGGACAACGCGACGCTGGTCATCACCCATTATCAGCGGCTGCTGAATTACATCGTGCCGGACTTCGTGCATGTGCTCATGGAGGGCCAGATCGTCAAGTCGGGGGGCAAGGAGCTTGCGCTCGCCCTGGAGGAGCGCGGATATGATTGGATTTTGGAGGAAACGGCCGCGGCCCCGGCTGGCGCAAGATCATGACCACCGCTTTGGACCCATCCAAAGGCCAGGCGCGCCCGCGCGCCTCGTGGCCCGCCGCCGCGGCGTCCGGCAACGGGGATGCCGGCCCCGCGCGCACCGGGCTGAGCATGGGGGAAGTTCTTGCGGCTTTCGAGAAGGGCGATTCCGCGCCCGGCCCGGTCTGGCTCAAGCACCGCCGCCAGGCGGCGCTGGCGCGGGCCGCCGCGGTTGGTTTTCCGACGACCCACGACGAGGAGTGGCGCTTCACGCGCGTGACGCCTGTTTTGAAATTGCCGCTGCACCCCGCGGACGCCGCGTTGCGCCGCTTGACGCGGGAAGAGATCGCGCCGTTTACTTTTGGTCTGGATTGTTGGCGGCTGGTGTTTGTGGACGGGCATTTTTGCAGGGAGCTTTCGTCCTTGCCCACACCGGGCGGGGAACTTGAGGCCGGGAGCCTGCGGGCGGGGCTGGCCGGCGGCACGCCCGAGTTGGAGCGCCATTTGACTTGTTGCGCGAGCGACCAGGCCAATGTGTTCACGGCGTTGAACACCGCCTTTTTCGAGGACGGCGCGCTGCTGCGCATGGCGGCGGGGAAGGTGGTGGAGCGACCGGCGCATTTGCTCTTCATCTCCACCAAGACCGAGGCGGGAGCGACGGCGCATGTCCGCAACTTGATTGTGGCCGGGCCGGGCAGTGAAATGAAAGTGTTGGAGACATACGCCAGCCTTGCCGATGGACAAACATTCACCAACGCGGTGACCGAACTGGTGATCGGGGAAGAGGCCCGACTGGACCACTGCAAAATACAGGAGGAGGGCCGGCGGGCCTTTCACATTGCCGCCATCGCGGCGCAGCAGGGCCGCAAGAGCCAATGGACATCCCACTCTGTCTCCACCGGCGCCCAACTGGCCCGCCACCAGATTCAGACGCTTTTCGAGGGGGAGGGAGGCCACTGCCTTCTCAACGGCCTTTTTCTCGCGCATGGGGAGCAGCGGGTGGACCACCACACGGTGGTGGACCATGCGCAGCCGCGTTGCGAAAGCCACGAGTTTTATCACGGCGTTTTGTCCGGGCGCGCCCACGGGGTGTTTAACGGGAAGATATTTGTGCGGCAGGACGCCCAAAAAACCAATGCCAAACAAACCAACCGCAACCTGCTGCTCTCCGAGGAGGCGGTGATTGACACCAAGCCGCAACTGGAGATATTTGCCGACGACGTCAAATGCACGCACGGGGCGACGGTGGGGCAGATTGACGAGGAGGCGATTTTTTACCTGCGCTCGCGCGGGATCGGCCTGGAGCGGGCGCGGCAAATCATGGTGCGCGCCTTCGCCAGCGACGTGGTCGAGCGCATCCCCTTGGAACCGGTCCGCGCGCACCTCAACCAGATGTTGACGGAAAGATTCAAGGACTGAGGCGTCGTGTATGGACAACGAATTGAACGAACTTTACCAGGAAGTGATTCTGGATCACAACCGGAATCCCCGCAATTTCCGCGCGCTGCCGGACGCCAACCGCAAGGCCGAGGGGGACAATCCGCTCTGTGGCGATCACTTCACCGTTTTTCTGAAACTGGACAAGGACAAGATTGTGGATATTGCATTTCAGGGGGCGGGCTGCGCCATTTCGAAGGCGTCGGCCTCGCTGATGACGGAACTGATCAAAGGCAAGACCGTGGCCGAGGTGCAAAAGTACTTCGCCGATTTTCGGAAAATGCTGGACAGCGGTGTCGCGGACGAGGAGGCGCTGGGCAGCCTGTGCGCATTGGGTGGCGTGCATAACTTTCCGATGCGGGTCAAGTGCGCCGTGCTATCCTGGCACGCCATGCTTGCCGGCCTGAACGGGCAGCCCGTCGTGTCCACGGAAAAGTCGTAGAAGCCCCGCTTCATCCCGTTTGCAGTTCGAAATCGCACTATTTCCGGGACCATTGGCGGCGGTCACAGACCCTGCGCTACCGGGCAAAGCTTGGAGGAGGCGGATGGCGGATTTTATTTTTCGTTTTGCGCGCATTTGAGCTTAAAATTCTTTCCGCGATGAGATGGAAATCCGATGCCCGCTGAACTGACAGAAGCTTTGCTCGCCACAGCCGCCGGCTGGGAGGTCATGAAACGGGCCCGTTTTTTCCTGGAACAAGAGCAGGTGCTCAGTTCCTTATGGGCGCCGCCGCTGCTGCGCGGGGTTGTGCGGGAGGGGGAGGGCTGCTTCCGCGCCTCGATGGTGATCCAGAGCAGCGTGGACATTGAGAACCTCTGCACCTGTCGCGAGGCTCGCGAGTGGGGGAAAATCTGCGCGCATGGCGTTGCGGTGGGACTGCACTGGTTGGACGGGCAAAAAACTCAAGCGGTTCCCGCTTTGGCGAGTCCGCCGGAAGGCCGGTCCGCGGCGGCGCCCGCGGCGCGGAACCCCTTGGCGTCCGAGCGCGATGTTGCCGGAGAACCGGCGGCGCTGTGGATCATTCTCCCGCCGAATTTCGAGCAAGCCATCGCGCGCGGCAAAGTGATGCTGGTGTTGGAAGCCCAATGGAGCGGAGGCCGCGCTCCATTGAATGCGTTGCCCAAGGGCCGCTCCTTCGCGTTTCCGCCGCCGGACCTGGCCCTCATTGAGCAACTGGAAACGTTGACCCATGGCCAGACGCCCGTCATTCTGCAAATGGAGACAAAGGCCTTCGCCGCCTTGCTCCCCGCCTTGGCTGGCCATCCCAACCTGACCCTCGGCAGAGCCGGCGCCGTCATTGTCACACCAGAGCCGTTGCAACTGCCGTTGCGCGCCACTTTGGAGGCCAATGGAGAAATCGTGCTGGCGCTGGCCGGGGAACCGCAGCCGCGGGTGATGATCGGCGACTGGGTCTGGCAGAACCACACCTTGCGACCGTTGGGTTTGCCGCCGGCCATGCGGGACGTGCTGTGCGCGCCTGTGCGCCTCTCGAGATTGCAGGTGCCGGAGTTCCTGAGCCGGGATTGGCCACAACTGGAGGCGGCGGGTGGCTTGGAAGCGAATTTCGAGCCGGAGGATTTCACCCTGGAACCCCAGGCGCCGCGTTTTCTGCTCGAACTCAAGGGCGGTCTGGCGCAACTGGCGGCGCGGCTGCAATGCGCCTACGGCGTGCGCACCATGACGGTCGGCGTGAGCGCCTCGGCCGAAAGTGTGTGGCTGCCTGATCCCCAAGCGCCGACCCGCTATGCCACGCGCGACCTGGCCGCCGAGGGCGCAGCCCTGGCCCGTTTGCGCCGCAGCGGCTTCTCCGGGCCGGACGCCCAAGGGAGGCTGCAATTGCAAGGGCAGGAGGCGGTGTTCAATTTCTTCGCACGGGAATTCCCAAACTTGCAGCGCGCCTGGACCGTAACACTGGAGGAACGGCTCGAACGCAGCGCCGCGCGAAACATGGAGCGCATCCAACCGCGGTTTCAAATCACCTCGGGGCTGCAATGGTTTGATCTCGGGGTCGTGTTCGCGTCGGACGGCGGGGAAATATTTTCGGCGGCGGACATCCAACGACTTCTCCTCTCCGGGCAAAGCCACACGCGGCTGTCAAATGGCAAAATGGCGGTGATGGACACAGGCGCGGTGGAGGAATTGCAGGAGGTTTTGCTGGATTGCGCCCCGCGGCAGCAGGAGCAGGGCTGGCGGATCAGCAACACCCAGGCGGGCTTTCTGGACGCGACCCTGCGGCAGCACGCCGACTGGCCGGTCCAGGCGCCAGCGGCTTGGCGGGAGCGCGCGGCGTGCCAGAGCGGCGAGGCCAAGCCGGCCTGTCCGCCGCTGGGGGATTTGGAAACGGTGCTGCGGCCTTACCAAAAGGAGGGGGTGGCCTGGCTGAGATTTCTGAGGGAAAACGAATTCGGTGGCATTCTCGCCGACGAAATGGGTTTGGGGAAAACGCTCCAGACGCTGGCGTTCCTGAACACGTTGCGGATGGGGGCGGCGGGAGAGCGGAGGGAACGCCGCCCGCATCTGATCGTCTGCCCGACGAGCCTGGTTTTCAACTGGATGGCGGAGGCGGAAAAATTCACACCCGGCCTGAAAATGCTCGCGCTGCACGGCCCGGACCGGCACGCGCGGTTTGACCAGATTCCGGCCAGCGACGTTGTGGTGAGCAGTTACGCCCTGATTGGCCGCGACGCGGCGCGGTATCGGGAACTGGAGTTCGATACCATTGTCCTGGACGAAGCTCAGCACATCAAGAACCGGCAGACGCGGAACGCGCAAGCCGTCAAAGCGGTCAAAGGGCGGCGGCGTTTTGTGCTCACCGGCACGCCGCTGGAAAACTCGGTGCTCGATCTTTGGTCCATCTTTGACTTCCTGATGCCCGGCTACCTGGGAAGCGCCCAGGATTTCCGCGAGCGATACGAATGGCCCATCACGCACGAGCAAAGCGCGCCGACGCAGACCCGGCTGGCGCGGCGATTGCGGCCCTTCCTGCTGCGGCGGCTGAAGAAGGAAGTGGCGTCGGATTTGCCGGGGCGGCTGGAGCAGGTTTCCTACTGCGAACTGACGCCCGGCCAGCGGAGCGTTTACCAGCAAGTCATCGAAGCCGCCCGCCGGGAAGTGCTGGAGGCGTCCGGGGCGCCCGCCGCCGCCAAGAGCCGGATGCTGGCGCTGACGGCCTTGCTGCGGCTGCGGCAGGTGTGCTGCGATTTGCGGCTGCTCCAACTCGATGGCATCAACCCCGCGGAGACCTCCGGCAAGATGGATTTATTCGACGAATTGCTGGAGGAGGTCATTGACGGCGGGCATCGCGTGCTGGTCTTCAGCCAGTTTGTCCGCATGTTGGCGCTGGTGCGGGAGAGGCTCGCGGCGGAAGGAATTGAGTATTGTTATCTGGACGGCTCCACTACAGACCGGGCGGCCGTGGTGGAGCGGTTTCAAAAGGAAGGCTCCGTTGCGGTGTTTCTGATCAGCCTGAAGGCGGGCGGGGTTGGCCTGAACCTGACGGGGGCGGACACGGTCATTCATCTGGATCCGTGGTGGAATCCGGCTGTGGAGGACCAGGCGACCGAGCGCGCCCATCGCATCGGCCAGACCAAAGTGGTGACCAGCTACAAGCTCATCACGCGCGACACAGTCGAGGAGAAAATCCTGAAGCTGCAAAACCGCAAACGCGATCTCATCCAGGCCACCCTCGGCGGCGAGGAGGAATTCTCCGCCGCGCTGACCTGGGAGGAAATCCAGGAATTGCTGTCCTGAGCCACACGGCAGACCAGGAAAAACTTATGACCACCGCCACCGTCACCGTCCATTCCAGCCAGTTCCCGGAAAATGTCCGGCGCGATCTCCTGAATTGCCTCCGCGCGCGCAGTGTCAACCCCAAGTTCCACTACGACACGCGCAAGCAATCCCAAAAGTGGCTCGCCTTGCACGAAGCTTATTCGCCCTCGCGCACCGATCCCGCTTGCGCCGCGATGTGCGATCTGGCCTTTGCGGCGGTGGCCGGGCGGGTTGGGGCGCCGCGGGTCCGGGTCATTGGGCTGGGCTGCGGCGGCGGGCAAAAAGACGCGCGGTTGCTGGGGCTGCTGGCGGGAAAGGAAAGGGAGATTTGCTACACGCCCTGCGACGTGAGCCTGGCCCTGCTGCTGACCGCCTGCCAGGCCGTCCGCGACGCCGCGGGGGAAATTCCGTGTGATCCGCTGCTTTGCGATCTGGCGGCGGCCGGCGACCTGCCCCAGGTCTTGGGCCGCGGCGCGGATGCCCGCACGACGCGCGTGATCACCTTTTTCGGGATGATTCCCAATTTTGAGCCGTCGCTGATTCTGCCGCGGCTGGCGGAGCTGGCGGGTCCCGAAGACTGGTTGCTTTTGAGCGCCAATCTGGCGCCCGGCCCCGACTACGCCGCCGGCGCGCAAAGCATCCTGCCCGGCTACGACAACGCGCTGACGCGCGACTGGCTGACGACCTTCCTGTTCGATCTGGGGTTCGCGCCCGGGGACGGGGCCGTTGGTTTTGCCATTGAGACTTCCGCGGAGGGCCTGAAACGGGTGGCCGCAGACTTCTATTTGACAAAAGCCCGCGCCCTCACCGTGGATGGGGAACCTTTTGAATTTCACGCCGGCGAGAAAATCCGCCTTTTCTTTTCCTATCGCTACACGCCCGACCGCATCCGCGCCCTTCTCAAACTCCATCAATTGGAAGTCTGCGAAGAATGGCTAGCCCCGACCGGCGAAGAGGGCGTTTTTCTGTGCCAGAAATCCATTTTGCTGACAGATCCAATCCCTCCACGCCCGCCTCGGCTTGCAAGTCAAAGCCGGTTGCGGCATCGTTTCAGGGTGATTGCCAAGCCATGAGCCGTTCGTCCAAAATATTCTTCGCTTTCTTTTTCGCCGCCATTTTATTAGGAACCTACATTATCATGCCTTCTTTCGGCCCGTCTCCGCGTTTCTCGAAGCGCTTACGCTTACTTACGGATGCCGAGGCGAGCATCGCATCTATCAAAACATGTCTCGACTTGTTCAAAGTTGACTGCGGTCGGTACCCAACGACACAGGAAGGCTTGGGTGCTTTGATCAAACGTCCGGCGGCCATTTCGGAAACTGTCTGGCACGGTCCTTATCTTGCGATAGACAATTTCCCAAATGACCCTTGGGGAAAACCTTATCGCTATGAAATCCCAGGCCAACACCACCCGGATTTATACGATGTTTATTCTCTGGGACCGAATGGAAAGGGCGGCAATGAATCGGTTGGCAACTGGACTCCAAAACGTTAAGCAGATGCAATATGTACACCCACGACCCAAAAGTGCGCCCGCAAGGATATTTTCACAACCACTTGCGTCACCATAAGCCGCATATGCCGAATTCAAATTGATGCAATAACAAACTGCCGACTTGTTTACGGCGCGGCCTGGGTCATGGTTTTGTTGGAAAGGCCTTCAAGGTATCCAGCACCGCCTTGATGCGCGGGACTTCGTGGGTTCGGAAAATATCCGCCTTCCCCAGAGCCGCCAGGACGGCGAAGAAGGGTTCGGCGCAGCGCACCTCCTCCCCGAAATACTCAAACGCATGGGGGAGGGCCTGACAGACTGGAAATCCCAGCGTCCGCAAACGAAACGCATTCAAAAAAACCGCCATCTGATGCCGGACGCGCGTCGCGCTGTCCTGCAGGTTCCGGTAATAAAATCCGAGACCGGGATCAATCGCAATTTTTTCCACCCCCTTGCTGAGGGCCAGCTCCGTCAGGCGCGAAAAATAGTCATGCATGGCGGCGGTCGGGTCCGCGCTGAAATCAAAATCCCGCACCGCCCGGACATGGCGGCCCTGCACGTAACAAATAATGACAGCGGCGGCATGGTCCGCCACCAACCGGAAAACTTCCCCCGCCTTTTCAGTTCCCGTGAGATTGAGCACCTGGGCGCCGGCTTGCAGGCAGGCGCGGGCGACGCCGCAATCATAAGTTTCCACCGAGACAATTATCCCCGCCGCCGCCAGTCCTGTGATGACCGGGAGCAACTTCCTTTTTTGTGCCGCGCCACTGGACCGCGCCGCGCGGCCCAGCGTGGATTCCGCCCCCACGTCCACGATGCGCGCTCCTTGCGCCCGCAGGATTTTTCCGCGTTCGACCGCCTTTTCCGCCGTCAGGCAGACGCTCTCGCGGTACCAGGAATCCGGGGAGAGGTTGACCACGCCCATGATCGCCGGTTCGGAATTGAAGTCGAAGGCCTCGCCGCCGATGGAAAATCCCCGCACCCGCGCGGTGGCGGCGCGGTGTTTCCGGGCCAGTTTGGCGAGCGACTCGAGAGTTAACATGCAAGCAACTCCGGGTTATATTTCATCATCGCCGCCAGGCTACCTGCACATGCGCGTAAGCGAGAATTCTTCCGTCGTCCGTTGCGATTGGACAATTCATTTCTCGCGCTGTCGCTGTGATGATTTGATCCGCCGGATCGTTGTGAAAAGGTGGCGGTAACTGAGTTGAGGCGACGGCAATCTTCGGGTCCAATGGCAACAGGCGGATTCCCGGATAGGCCAGGGCCTGGTCAATCCATTGCCCCACCGGCACCGCCAGCGACAATCGCCCCTTTTCGACCAGCTTGGCGATTTCCCAGCAACTGATGACACTGACGCCGAAGCCATCGGCCTGACGCGATGCGAGGATCTGCTTTTTGCCGGGTGAAAGTTCAGCGCTTCCGTTGACCCACCAAACCCAAATGTGGGTATCGAGGACGATCATTTCGCCGCTTCCCAATCTTCCTCGGCAACGGGCGCAAGCGGTTGCTGATATTTCAATACAGACCCCTTGAGTGGTTGCTGTGTCACGGGCGTGGCGGATGAAACAAAGACATGAACCGCCTCTCCCTCGGAAAACGGCAAATGCTCCAGGTGAAGCTTGCCATCCTTCTCAACAACAATTTCCGCATGGAACGTTTGCATAATGATAAAAGCATAACCGGCATTCTCCCGTTCGACAAGCGCGGAAAAGACGCTCATTGCCAGCCTTGGGAACGGTTATCAATTCAATTTAGGACTTTCAGAATCGGAGTGATCGTGCGATTCTGGCTTTCACACATCTTATGAACCATGTATTTTTTAGAAATCGCGCCATCTGGCGGGGACTTTTTTTTGTGACTTTTTTATCCACCATGGGGGCTGCGGCGGCCCCTTCCGACTCCGACCTCCAAGCCGGGAGGCTGCTGGCGCAAATGACGCTGGAAGAGAAAATCGGCCAGATGGTGCAGGCGGATTTGAAGGCGGTGGCCGATCATGCCGACATTCAAAGATATGGGCTGGGCTCGATGTTGAGCGGCGGCGATTCCAAGCCGGCGGAAAACACCCCCGAAAGCTGGCTCAAGTCCTGCAAGGAGCTTCAATCCTGGGCGCTGAAAACGCGGCTCGAGATTCCTTTGCTCTATGGGATTGACGCCGTTCACGGGCACAATGACGTGGTGGGCGCCGTGATTTTTCCGCATCATATCGGCATGGGCGCCACGCGCGATGCCCGCTTGGTGGAACAGGCCGAACATATCACCGCGTTGGAAGTGGCGGGGACGGGGATTCGTTGGGCCTTCGCCCCCTGCCTGGCGGTCGCCCAGGACGAACGCTGGGGGCGCTCCTACGAGAGTTACGGCCAGTTGCCAGACCTGGTTTCTGAATTGGCGGCTGCGTCGGTGAAAGGGTTCCAAGGCTCCGAACTCTCGGCCAAGTCGGATTCTGTTCTGGCCTGCGCCAAACATTTTTTGGGCGACGGCGGCACCCAAGGCGGGAAGGACCAGGGCAACACCGTTTGCGACGAAGCGACGTTGCGCAAATTGTATCTTGCGCCTTATCGCGCCGCGGTCCAGGCCGGCGTGGGTTCCATCATGGTTTCGTTCAGCAGTTGGAACGGCCTGAAAATGCACGCCAACAAATATCTTCTCACCGACGTGCTCAAGGGCGAGCTTGGCTTCAAAGGAATCCTGGTTTCCGACTGGGCGGCGATTGACCAGATTTCGCCGGACTATAAATCCGCCATTGCCACCTCCATCAACGCCGGCCTGGATATGATCATGATTCCCTACGGCCCCGGAACGACGAACAATTATGTCGAGTTCATTCAGGACCTGAAGGAATTGGCGGCGGCAGGGCAGGTGCCTCAAGGGCGGATTGACGATGCGGTCAGGCGCATTCTGCGGGTCAAATATCAGATGGGACTTTTTGAGAATCCGTGGACCGATCCGGCGCTCACGGCCAAAATCGGCTCCCCGGAACACCGCCAGGTCGCCCGCCAATGTGTGCGAGAATCCCTGGTCCTGCTAAAAAATGAGCGTCATGCCTTGCCCTTGGCCAAAGACGTCAAACATCTGGTCGTCGTCGGCAAAGCGGCCGACGACCTCGGCCAGCAATGCGGCGGGTGGACCATCAACTGGCAGGGAAAAAGCGGTGAAACAACCCGCGGCGGCACGACCATCCTGGCCGCCATTCGTCAAACCGTTGCCCCGGCAACAGAAGTTACATTCTCTCCTGATGGCAGCGATGTGAAAAATGCCGGCGCGGTGGTCGTGGTCATCGGCGAATTGCCCTACGCCGAATTCATGGGCGACCGCACTAATCTGGATCTCGCCCCCGCGGACGCCGCGTTGGTGGAAAAAGCCAGGGCCTCCGGCGCTCCCGTCACCACCATCTTGCTTTCCGGCCGGCCCTTGATTCTTGGCTCCGCGCTGGACGCAAGCGACGCCTTCATTGCCGCGTGGCTGCCGGGCACCGAAGGATCGGGAGTGGCCGACGTGCTCTTCGGCGACGCGAAACCGACCGGAAAATTGCCCCGCGAGTGGCCGCGCAATAACGACCAACTCGCCGCCAACGCGTTGGCTGGCTCGCCCCTGTTCGAATTTGGGTTCGGCCTGACCTACCCGCCGTAATGGCGAAATTCCAACTGCCGCCCGGCTAAAAGTGGCGCGCCCGGCGCGAATCGAACGCGCGACCCACTGCTTAGAAGGCAGTTGCTCTATCCAACTGAGCTACGGGCGCAAACACCTTAAAATAAAGGTGTTATGGACTGACCAGCCAACTGAAATCTGACTTTTCGATACTTGCTTTCTATACTGAGGCATGAAAACGAATATGGACGAGAAATCCGCCAACCGCCCCTGGCAGAAAACAAAGCACGCCAATCTGGTTCGCAACGTTTCACCCGGTAAATACTTTGCCCGTTTTCGGAGCAACGGCAAGTTGTTTTGGCGCAGCCTGGAAACGGATGTTCTCAGCACTGCGGCGCAGCGATTGACAAGCGCAGCGGAGCCGTACAATGCCAGCGGCAAACACGAAGCAGACATGTCTGACAGCGTTTGCCGCCTCAATCAATTGCGGCCACTGCCGGACATTCTGAATATGCCTCCCATATGCACGCCCATCACGGGCGATTGCCGGCGGCGGACCTGGAATTGGCTCTCGTTTCTTCAATTGGCGCATCCGCGCTTGATTTAAACTCATTTAAGGGCCATCATAGTGGCGGACATGAGCACCGCCGAAATGCTATTTGAGAAGGCGAAGCATCTGCCGGAAAACCTCCAGGCAGAGGCGTTGCATTACGTTGATTTTCTTTTGACCCGCCGCGCCGCTGAAAAGCAGGACAAGGAATGGGGCCAGTTCTCCGCGACGCAGCTTGCCCGCCGGTATTCGCCGGAAGACACCCTCTACGAAGCGTGAAGAAAACATAACGATGCGCAAGAAAACCCTTAATTTTACCGCCGTCATTTACCCCGATGCGGATAGTGATTGGCTCGTGGCCCACAATCCGGAAACGGGAACGACTACGCAGGGAAAAACTTTCGAGGAGGCTCTCGCCAATTTGAAAGAAGCGACGGAACTTTATCTCTCCGAGTTTCCCCTGGCAACAAAGGGCCGGGCGATTCTTACAACATTCGAGGTGTCCTCGCTGGCTCATGCCTAAACTCCCGGATGTTTCAGGCAGGGAAGCGCGCCGCGCATTGGAGCGGTTGGGTTTTGTCTTCAGGCGGCAAAGCGGCAGTCATGTGATCATGACTGCCGGGGCAATCGCGGTTGCGTTGTCCCGATGCACCGGGAAATCAGCCGTGGCACGCTCAAGGGGATTCTGGAGCAGGCCGGGGTCAGCGCGGAAGAATTCATTGCGGCGCTGTGATGGTTTTCTATTCTTCCCACTCCGCGGGGGGAGGAGATCGGCCAATCGGGCGGTGGCGGTGTCGAGAAGCCGCCGGGGATTTGGGCGCGGCCGCGAATTTGCATTAAATGTTTTGCAACCAAACCGGTGTTGTGGTGTATTACCGGGCATGAATTCTCGCCGCGGGTTCACGTTGCTGGAGCTTCTGGTGGTGATTGCCATCATCGCCATTCTGGCGGCGCTGCTGCTGCCTGTGCTGAGTAAAGCCAAGGCAAAGGCCAAGGCGATCAATTGCCTGAGCAACATGCGTCAGATCGGGCTGGCGACCAGATTCTACATGGATGCCAACAACGGGGCGATGATTCCGTTGTGGATCCAACCTGGCGCGGTGGGCTGGGCCAGTTGGACGTATGATCCCGACACCTTTTTGATCCAGGACCCAGCCTTCCCGGTGCTCTGGTGGCCGGACAAACTGCGGTTGGATGGAGACGCCTCGGCGCTGAACATTTTTAATTGTCCCTCCCTGACTCAGCCCGCCACCAGCGGCGGCGGGGGAGCCCAAAGTGACGACTACACCCTGGGCATCGGGATGAATTATCCCGAATATGGCTGGCTGGCGGCGGCCGCGGGGTTCAACTATCCGCTCTACGGCACGAATTTCGAAAAGCAAGTGGTCCGGCCAAGCCAATCCGTCATATTCGCGGATGCGGCGGCCATCAACAATATCGGCGAAACCAACCCGGACAATTGGGTGGAAGTCCCGGCCACCGGGTGCGCCTATTTTCGGGTGCCGAGCGACGTGAGTTATACCGTTCAAAATGGCGATTCCCGCTCCGTGCCCAGGCATTCGGGCAATGTGAACGTGGCCTTCTTCGACGGGCACGTCCTGACCGAGCGCAACAGCAGCATTCGGTACGATCTCCCCAGAACCAACAGCGGCAACCAGTGGTCCATCAACTACACCGGCGACGCTCCATAACACGACCCTTCCATACACCCCGTTGACTTGGAGGGAAGTGGAGGCCATATTAAAGCAATGAGTTTTGACATTTCGTCGCTTCTGGACCAATGGGATTACCAGCCCGGCCAGGTGGTGGTGAGGAAATTCCGCGGGAACGATGGTGAGGAGAAGATCCAACTCCGCGTGGATTTGGGCATGTTGCAGATGAACGCGCAGGGGCGCCCGGACGGGAAACACCCCTACGGACGGGAGTCTTTGCTGGAATATTATGAGGGGCAACTGGAAAAACATCAGCAGGAACGGCGCGGGGAAGAAAAGGAATTTCGGTTGACGCCGGAGGATTGCGCCCGGCTGCAGCAGGAGGCCATCCAGTATCATCATCGTTATATTTGCCTGTTCCAGTTGGAGGATTACGACGGGGTGCTGCGGGACACGGACCGGAACCTGAAGGTGTTCGATTTTGTGCAGCGCCACGCCGGGGCGGAGGAGATGTCGTGGGCGCTGCAGCAGTTTCGTCCGCAATTGTTGATGATGCGCATTCGCGCCCGGGGAGTCGTGGCGCAGAAGGCCGGCCGCTACGATCAGGCGCTGCAAGTGGTGGAGAGCGGGCTGGAGGAGATCCGGCAGTTTTACCGGGAACATGAGCGGCTGGACCTGATGGAGCAAAGCGGGGAAATCCTGTCGCTGGAATCCTGGCTGCAGGAAATCCAGACCAAACGGCCGCTCTCGCCGCGGGAGCGGCTGGAAAACGCGCTGAGCGAGGCTGTCAAGAACGAGGATTACGAAAAGGCGGCGCAGGTGCGGGACGCGCTGAGGAATCTCAAGGGGGAATTGGGCTAGGCGACGGCCCGCGCGGGCGGAACATGAGGCGGAAATCCCTGGCCAGCGGCGTAGGGGCGGTCATGGTCAAAGGGGCGGTTTCGCGGGGCAGGAGAAGCCAGCGGAGGACCTCAGAGTCAATCCCCAGGGAGCGCCCATCCCGATCCAGCCAGTCTATTTGGTAAGTAATGGCCGTGGCCGCCGGGCTGAGGTTTTGGACGTTGACTTGGAATTGGAGGATGCCGTCCGGACCGGTCAGGGTGCGAACCGCGACGACGCGCAAGTTGCCGCTCAAGGCGGGATCGAGGATGACCCGTTTGTCGGGTTTCTTCTCGGCGGGCGGGACGGGGGCGGCGTTGCGGGAAAGATGAGGAGCGCAAGCGGCGAGCAGGAGTAAGGCAAGGAGCGGAACGCAGATTTTCATCTTGAGCGCACTCTACCCAAGCCGCGCCGACGATGCCATCGAAAAGCCGAAGGAAGGAGCCGCGCTCCCGCGCGCGGCCCGACCCGGTTCCTCCAGTTCCCATACGGAGCGCGGGATGAAATCTTGCAGACATCACGGATTTAATTTTGCCGGCTGCGGCCCAGGCTGCGTGAGGGTCAATTTGCGGATGACGTGGTTGATGCTGTCAGCCACGTAAAGATTGCCTCGGCTCATGTCCGCGGCAAGGGCGTCAGGATGCCCCAAGTCACCCAGCACGGCCATGGTCGCAACCTCTCCATTGCTCGTCAGCCGCTGGATGGCATGGTTCCCGGCATCGCACACATAAAGAGTCCCAAAATCCGCGGCAAGACGTTGCGCTCCCCCCGCGGAAATCGCGCTCCCGACCATTCCCGCTCTAAAGGTGCTGACGCTCCCCGCCGGCGAGATTTCCCGAATCGTGTTGTTGCCGTTGTCATTGACAAAGACAATGCCCCCTGTGACCACCGCCAAGCCGCGCGGCTCCCAAAAGCGCGCGTTGGCGCCAGCGCCTTCGAGGTAGCCGGGACTGCCCGCCAAACCCGCCAACGTGCTGACCGCGCCATTGGTGGCGATCTTGCGGATGGTGAAATTGCTCGTGTCCGCGACATACACCGTGCTGTCCGGGTCCACCGCCACGCCGAAGGGATTGCGAAACTGGGCGTTGTCGCCGACGCCATCGTTGCTGCCCGGATTTGCCGCCAAGCCGGCGAGGGTGCCGACCTGCCCGTCGGGCGCAATCTTGCGTATCGTGCAATTGCCCACCTCCGACACATAGACATTGCCCAATCTGTCAACTGCAATTCCAAAAGGCGCAAAAAACCGCGCGGCATTGCCCGGGCCGTCCAGGCTTCCGTGGTGGCCGGCCAGGCCCGCAAAGGTTGTCACCTTCCCGTCCGGGGTGATTTTTCGGATCGTGTGGTTGCCGGAATCAGCCACAAAGACATTGCCCGACGGGTCCACCGCCACGCCTTCGGGCGCCAGGAAACGGGCGTTTGACCCCATGCCGTCCTGACTGCCGCCAAGGCCCGACTGCCCGGCAAAAAGCGAGGCGGTCCAACTCGGTTGGAATTGCGAAGGCGGGGCCGTGGGCGGAGGCGCCGAAGGCGTCGGATTCTTGACCGGAGCAACCGGGGCGGTTTGACGGGCCGTTGGCGCGGTGGGGCGATGGAACCAAATCCAGCCAAGTGCCATCACCGCAATGAGGCCCGCCCAAATCCAAAAGACTGGCGGAACACGCCGGACCTGGCGCAGGCCCCCGCGCACCAATCCGTGCGGTCCCACCGGCGGTTTGCCCTCCTTGAGGCGCTGCAGATCGGCCAGCACGTCGGTCATGTCGGCGTAGCGGTCGCGCAGTTCGCGCGCCATCGCGCCTTCGGCGACGGCGCGGAGTCCCTCGTCCGCGCGGGGGTTTCGCTGCTGGATGGGCTTGGGCGGGGCGGCGAGGATTTGTCGGCGAATTTCCTGGAGAGTCCGGCCCGAGTAGGGCGGCTCGCCGGTGAGCATTTCGTAGAGGAGCGCGCCGAAGGCGTAAATATCGCAACGGGTGTCCTCGGCATTTCCGGCGGCGACGCCGGGAGACATGTAGGGGGCGGTGCCCTCGCATTGCGGGCGTTCGGCTTCGACAATGGAATCGTTGAACAGGGAGCGGGCGAGGCCGAAATCGGCCAGGCAGGCCTGGTTCTCGCCGGCGCGCAGAATGTTGGCGGGCTTGAGGTCGCGGTGGATGATGCCGCGACGATGGGCGAATTGCAGCCCGGCGGCGATGGGGAGCGCGATGTCAAGAATAAACACCGGGTCCAGCGGCTGGCCGGGCCGGATGCACGCAGCCAGGCTGCCGCGCTCAAAATAGGGCATCACAAAATAGGGGCCGGCGGCGCGGTCGGAGATTTCCAGAACGGGGATCACGCCGGGGTGCTTGAGCTTCTGCAAATGGCCCGCCTCCTTGACGAAGCGATGGAGCACCCGCGGGTCGGCGACCAATTCCGGCCGGACCAGTTTGATGGCGACGCTGCGGCCGGTGCGGGTGTCGCGCGCCAGGAGGACGATGCCCATGCCGCCGCCGCCCAGGACGCGCTGGATTTCATATTGGTTCAAAGTGGCGAGCAAACCCGGACGCGCCGGAGGAGCGAGCATCTGCTGGGCCATCAACTCGGCAATCGGCCCGCCAAAAGAGGAGACCGGCGGGGTGAAGCCGGAAGGTTGAGGTGCGGCAGGGTCGTTGCTCATGACGCGGAGGCTCCTTTGCCGCCTGGGGGGGGGATTTTTTCGGCGGCCTGAAGGAGCAATTGTCGGGTGGGGTCGTCGAGCCAGGGCTGGTCTCTGGTCCAGAGCAGACCCCGGCGCAGGTCGGGGTCGGGAAGCTTTGAAATGCGGGTGTCGAGCTGGACCAGGGCGGCGGCGATGCTTGTGTAATAAAGCGCGGCCGCCACCTCGTTGGGCAGGGTGCTTTGGGAATTGTCCATGTTGGCCTTGGCGAAATCCTTGGTCAACTCCAGCAGTTCCAGGGGCGGGGCGCGATGATGGAAGAGGTCGGAGAAACTTTTCAGAAGCAGGCTTTGGGCGTCGCTTAACTTTTTGAGCCGCACGGCGACGCCGGCATCGTAACCGCCCAGGTCCACCAGGACGGGAGCGGACATCTGATGGCGAAAGATGGCCCCCAGCTCTTCGGGCCGCCAAAGCCTGGACTGCTCCGCGCTGCCCTCCAGAAAGGCGGCGAGGCTCTTGGGCCGTCGGGTGAAGACGGCGCCCGCGGAGTCGAACTCAGACATAATGTATCCTGTTAGCAATACGGTTTAGGTCGCGGGATCTTGCGCGATTTCATGGCTCACCCCCGTTTTGCCAGGCGGGAGATGAACTCCTGCAAGGCCTGGATTTCAGCGGCGGTGGCGGCGTCCTGTTCGGCGTAATCTTTAATGACCCGGCCCAGATGGGCTTTGAAGATGCGTTTGGCGCTGAGCAGGAGATTGGAGGCGTCGGTTGGAGAGCGCAGGCCGAAGCGGGCGATCAATTCCTCGTAGGGCGCGGGCGGGGTATCGTTGAAAACCGGCTCCAGCAGCCGGAGGCGGAACATGTCCCAGATCTGGCTGCGCCGGGGCTGGTCGGCGGAGGGGTCTTTGCAATCGGCTTCCATCTCTCGCAGCGTCCGGGCCAGGACGGTGCGGACCCAGGTCAAGTCGAATGCGTCGGAGGGGGCGGCGGCGGCCGGCTCCTGCGGCATCTCTTCCAGTGAAAGCGGGGGGCGCCGGGACTCGGCGCGGTTCAATCGGTCGAGCACGAAATTGCGGAGGCTGGTCTTGAGAAAATCCCGGAACTTGCCCCGGTTGTGGTCGGCGCGTTGCAGCCAGCCTTTCTTGAGGATTTTGTCCTCGGCGAAATCCTGGAGGAGGAGATCCGCCTGGTCCTTGAGCGCGGGGAAGGTGGCGAGGAGGAAAATCCTCAGCGGCTCCCAGTACGCGCGGATGAGGCGGTCCAGCCGGGCCTCGTCCGCCTCCGCCGCCTTGCCCAGCTCGGCCCAGTCGGTCCGGGGGAAAATCGAACTGGCTGGGGTTTCATCAGGCATGGCAGGGAGGGCGGTTTCACCGTGTTTGCGGGAAGATTTTGTAAAGGATCAGGTAAACGGCGACGCCCGTCACCGAAACATACATCCACAAGGGCCAGGTCCAACGGGCGATCTTTTTGTGCAATTCAAAACGCTGTTTGAGGGCGCGGTTGAGCGTCACCAGGATCAGAGGAACGATCACCACCGCCAGGAAGGTATGGGTGCCGAGCAGGAGCAGGTACCAGGGGCGAAACCAGGGCGGGTGGACGAATCGGGTGACGCCCGCAAAGTAGTGATACGTCAGATAGCAAATCAGAAAGAGGACGGAGGTGGAAAAGGCGGCGACCATGCAGAAACGATGCGCGGCGATGTTCTTGAGTTTGATGGACACGAAACCTGCGGCGAGCAGTATCGCGCTCAAGCCGTTGAGCGTGGCGTTGACGGCCGGCAAGTCGTACACGGTCATGGTGGATGGTTGATGCGAGCGGCCCGATAATCCAGTCAATTCTCGCGCGCCAGGCTTTGGATGGCCGCCAGCAGCGGGGGGATGCAGTCGGGCGTTTCGCCGTCATAATATCCCCGGATGCGGCCGTGCGGGTCCACCAACACCAGCTTGGTGCTGTGGATGACCAGGTCCGCCGGAGAGTCCTGCTCGGAAGGTGGCTTGTCCGCCATGCTCAGCTTCAACCCCTGCATGGCGAGCTGTTGCATGGCCTTTTTGGGGCCGGTCAAAAAAGTCCAAACCTCCTCGCGCGCGGCCCAGCGCTGGCTGTATTTCTTGAGGATTTCCGGCGTGTCGTAAGAGGGATCGCTGGTGAGAGAAACCAACCGGACGGACGGGCTGGCCGGCAGCGCGGCCTGAAGTTTTTGGAGGGTGGCCTCCATGAGCAGGCATTGCCCGGCGCAACGCGTAAAAATGAGATCCACCACGCAAATGTGCCCGCGCCAACCGGCCAGGGAGGTCATCCGGCCATTTTGGTCGCTCAGGGAAAAATCCGGGACGACGCCATAAATGGGCGGCGGCTTGGCGGGCGGCGGGAAGAGGAAAAACGCCGCGGCGATGGCGACGAGAATCAGGAACAGGCCGCCCCAAACGATGGATTTAGTTTTTAGGCCAGGCTCTGACATTACCCGAGCAGGCTATTCGTAACCGGAGCCGGCACCGGCGCCGGCATTGGATTTTTTGGCCACCCATGCGTCGTAATCCGCTTGGGAAACGACTTTGAGGTCTCCGCGCATGGCGTAATGGCCATTGCCGCAAAGCTGGGCGCAGTTGATCTGGTAGGTGCCGATGACCTTTGGTGTGAACCAGACTGGAATACTCATGCCGGGAATCGCGTCCTGGGTTGCGCGCATCACTTTAATGGTGAAACAGTGGATCACGTCCATGGAACTGATATAGGCGACGACGGGTTTGTCAACGGGCACCTCCAGTTCCTTGGAGACGGTGAAATTGTTTTTGTAGTTGGGGTCCTTTTTGTCAAAGCCGTAAGGATTGTCGCTGGAGACGAATTGTCTGTCCTGGGCCACAAAAACGCCGTTCGTGCCGGGATACCAGGCGTTCCAGACAAACTGCTGGGCAATGATTTTGATGGTGGTGACGTCCTTGCCCTTGGGAAACTCGTCCACCGCATGAGCCCAGAGGGGAATGGCCAGACCGATGAGCAACACCCCCTCAATGAGAGCCACCAGCACTTCGGCGTAAGTGGAGGTATGGCCCCTGACCCCAACGTAGTCCGCCTTGGGATTGGCGCGGCTGTTGAACTTGAACAGAACCAGGAAGAAGTAACTGAGCCAGCCCACAAAAAGGACGGCCATCAAAAGGTGGACCCCAAATATGAGGTTGTCCACGCCGGCGCCCTGGCCGGAAACGTTAATCGGCAAGCCGAGGAACTTCTTTAGACTTAATATGCTGTGCATCAATCAAGGTTTCGGTTCAGCGGGCAACGGCTGGCTCTGTCCCGCCTGGGATGTGGCCGCGGCTTTGCGCGAAAGAAAAACAAAGAAGGAGGCCGCCCCGATCAGAACGGTCCCAATGATTGCCATCAGACTGAAGATGCCCGCGTTGAGGCTGCGCGCCATGTTGGAGTCCGACTTTCCGAAGCAGGCGGCGCAGGCCAGGAGGCTGGCCGGGGAGGCCAGCCAGGCCATAACGGCGGCGGAGACGAGTATTTTGAAACGTTTCATAAATAGCTAATGTGCTTGAGTTTGCGCAAGACCACCCGGCCGTACCAGATCATGCCCAGACCCGCGAGGATGGAGGCGATGCCGCCAATCAACGGCCCCGGCTGGCCGCTGGCCCGGTAGGTGTCGAGCAGCCAGCCGCCGAAGAAAAAGGCCAGGAGCACGACGCAACTGACAAACACAATATGGAATGATTTCAAGGACATGTCAATTTCTAATGTGGAGTATGAACAATGTTGGGGGCGTGCATTGACCAGAGGGTCAGAAACATCAGGGCGGCAAAAAAGAACACGGTGCAAGCCATTACCGAATAGATCATTTTTTTCTCGGAGATCAGGTGCATGAAAAAGCCGGCGACCAAAGAGCCTTTGGTGGTGGCGATGGCCAGCGCGACGACGATGTTGATTTTCCGGCTGCCAAAATCGGCGTAAGAAGCCCAGACGGTCATGGCGGTGCCGATCATCAGCGCCACGCCGATGATGGCGTAGGTCACCATGTGTCTCTTGGCCTCTGCGACCGCATGGCCCGCGTCGGCGGCGGCGTGTGGGTTGGAATGTTCGCGCATAGTTCTTATAGCAGATAAAGGACCGGGAAGAGGAAGATCCAGACCAGATCCACAAAGTGCCAGAACAGGCCGGAAACTTCCACGCGGTTGACGTAGCGTTCCGGGTCTTGCTTCCAAACCTTGGCCAGCGGCCCCCAAATCACAAAGATCACAATGGCGCCGCCAACGACGTGCAAGGCGTGCAAGCCGGTCAGCACAAAATAGATCGCAAGATAGGAACTGTGCCAGGGGCCGTAATTCTCAATCTCCTTGCCCTTGCCATCCGCCCGGTCCTTGATGTCGGTCATGGGAATGGAAAGCTCCTCCAGGCGGACGCCCGCCGCCGGGGGTTCCATCAGGTCCGCGTGGCTGGCCACCTCCCGCGCCGCCTCGAAGACGAAAAGGTCCTGGGTCGTCTTGGCGCGGTTGATATGCCCGTCGGCAACTTTGCCGTTCTTGAGCTGAATTTCGAAATGGTTGAATTTGTCGCGGTATTCGAAAGATTTGATGCCCAGAAAGGTCAGCGCGCAGAGGAGGGTGATGCCCTGGAAAATCTTGTAGAGGTGGAATTGATTCATCTTCAACGCGGCCCAGGAAAAGACGACCGTGACGCTGGAAAGAATGAGCACAATCGTATTGGTCGCGCCCAGGGGGACGTTGAGGAGGTGATGGGGCCAGGTGCCCGGCTCGGCGTTGACGCGCAGGAGGATATAGGATGAAAAGAGCGCGCCAAAGAGCATCACCTCGGAGGCCAAAAAAAGCCAGATGCCGATTTTGGAGTTGTAAAGGCCGGTATCGGGCCGCGGTTTAACTGCGTACGGGATTTCCATGGGTCAATGGTTCTGGCTGGTCCGGCTCGTTTTGTGGCGTGAAATCGCGCGCCTGCCCTGGGAGGCTGTACTCGTAAGGGCCGCGGAAAACCTCCGGGGCCTTTGTGAAATTGCCGTGCGGCGGCGGAGTGGGCGTCTGCCATTCCAGCGTGGTGGCATCCCACGGATTGTCCGAATGGGTCTGCTTGCCGTGATCAATGCTCCAGAAGAAATTGATGATAAACGGAATCTGCGACAGACCCAGGCAAATGGCTGCCCAGAAGATGAAATGGTTGAGGTCGTGGACAACGAAATGGCTCAAGCCAGGAATGCCGGCTTGGGTGGCCGTGGCTTGCTGGGCCTCGTAAGTCAGCCCGCCGTCATACATCCGGCGCGACATGCCCGCCATGCCCTGGAAAAACATCGGCAGGAAGATGCAGTTCATGAAGATGAAGGAAAGACCGAAATGCACCCGGCCCCAAAAATCGTTCATGAACCGGCCGGTGATCTTCGGGAACCAGTAATAAATGCCGGCGAACAACCCAAAAATAGTCCCCGGCGCCACGATGTAGTGGAAATGGGCGATCACGTAATACGTGTCGTGCAAATAGATATCGCTCACGTTGAAGCCCAGCGGAAGGCCCGTCAGCCCCCCGATGCCGAACATCGGCAGAAAAGCCAGCGCGAAAAGCATCGGCACGGTGAACCGGATGGACGCGCCCCAAAGGGAAATAAACAATGAGGTCAAGATAATGACCGAAGGAATCGAAATCATCATCGTCGTCGTCTGGAAGAAGGTGGCGATGCGGGTTCCCATGCCCGTCAAATACATGTGATGCGCCCAGACGATGAAGGAGAGAAAGCCGATCCCCATGGCCGAATAGACCATCGAGCGGTAGCCCCAAATGGGCTTGCGGGTGTTGTTGGCGATGATTTCAGTCACGATCCCCATGGCCGGCAATATGAGCACATAGACTTCCGGATGGCCCAAAAACCAGAACAGATGCTGCCATAACAGGGGGCTGCCCCCGCCGCTGATATGCACCGCCGTGCCGGAAACCACCAGCCCCGTCGGCAGGAAAAAGCTGGTTCCCAAAAGATTGTCGGCCAACTGCAAGACCCCGGCGGCTTCCAGCGGCGGGAAGGCCAGCAGAAGCAAAAATGCCGTCACGAATTGGGCCCAGACAAAAAACGGCAGGCGGAACCAGTTCAGCCCTTTGGCGCGTAGTTGAATAATGGTGGTGATGAAATTGACGGCGCCGAGCAGCGAGGAGTTGATCAGGCAGACCATGCCGATAATCCAGAACGTCTGCCCGTCCGGGCGGTGCATGTCCCCCACGGTGGCCAGCGGCGAATAGGAGGTCCAACCCGCCTTGGCCGCCCCTCCCGGGATGAAAAAGCTGGCCAGCATGATGATACCGCCCATGAAATAAAACTGGTAGCTGGCCATGTTGATGCGCGGAAAGGTCATGTCCGGCGCGCCGATTTGCAACGGAGTGACAAAGTTGCCAAAAGCGCCAAAGGCCAGCGGCACGATGGCCAGGAAAACCATGATGGTGCCGTGCATCGCCCCGTAGGAATTGTACAAATCCGAGGAGATGACGCCCAAAGCGCCGCTTTTGTCCGCGCTGATCATGTCCGGGCCGTGGATTTTCAGGAGCAGTTTGCCGAGGAAGGGAACGGCCTGGCCCGAATTGGCAATCTGCCAGCGCATCAGGAGCATGAGGCAGAAGCCGAAAAACATGAACAGCAGCGCGGTGATGCCGTACTGCATGCCGATGACTTTATGGTCGGTGGAAAAAACATATTTCCGCCAAAAGCCGGGTTCGTGGGCGTCGTGCGCGAGAGATGCGTCCTGCATGACTTTGTTAATCTTGTCTTCGCAAAAGCAATTTCTGCAAATAGAACTTAGTGCAACAGCAAATGGGCGTCAAGTGAAAAATCATCCGCTCTAATCACGGCCTGCTTTTGTCAAAAACCATTAATGCCAGTAATAGTGGCAAGTAGAGAATCGAAGCATAAAACAACCGCCGCGCCCCGGGCAAACTGATCTGACGGGCGAATTGGAAGGCAAACCACACAAATCCCGCGCCCAGCGCCAGAGCGCCCGCCAGATACGTCCGCCCCACCAGCCCGAATAGAAAGGGGCATAGACTGACGGGCAACAAGCCCAGGGTGTGGCTGAGCGCCTGCCGCCCGGTGCGCTCGCCCGCCGGGTCGAGGACCGGCAACATGACAAATCCCGCTCTTTGGTAATCGTCGCGATACATCCACGCAATGGCCAGGAAATGAGGCAGTTGCCAGAAGAACAAAATGGCAAAGAGCGACCAGCCTTCCCCCGTCACTTCCCCGCGCGCCGCCGTCCAGCCCATCAACGGCGGCAGGGCGCCCGGGATGGCGCCGATGGCGGTGTTGAGTGTGGTCACCCGCTTGAGCGGAGTATAAACAAACAAATAGCTGCCCAGCGTGATCGCGCCCAGCAACGCCGTCAACGGGTTGACGGCCCAGGCCAGATAGATCAACCCCGCGCCCGCGCAAACGCCGCCGATGATCAGAACGGCCTCCGGGGTCACCCGGCCCGACGGGAGGGGACGATCCCGGGTGCGGCGCATTTTGGCGTCGTATTCCCGTTCCAGAAGTTGGTTCAAGGCAGAGGCGCCCGCCGCCAGGAGAGCGGTGCCGAGCATGGTATTGAGCATCAGGCAATAGGCCATCGGCCCGCGGCAGCCAATGTAAAAGCCCACAAGCGTGGTCAGCAGCACCAACATGGTCAGGCGCATTTTGAACAACTCGCTCAGGACTGCGGAGGGAGATTTGTCCGCGGCCGGCGATTTTTCGATTGCGGGCGCCACGGTCAAGGTTTGTGCGGTTGCTTTCATCATCAATTCAAGGGGTCAGGCCGGACGAAGGGCGCAAAGAAGTCAGTTCACTTTCTTGCGCCGGACAATTTTGGGCGTCCGGGGCGGCGAGCAATCGAAACGAAAGCAATGAAATCAGCGCCCCCGCGACCAAACTCAGCGCCCCGCAAGCCATGTGGGCGGTGGCGATGGCCGCCATTTTTCCGGTCCAGACCGTGGCCGCACCGAGAAGGATCTGCGTCATTATCAGCAGAAACCAGCCAAAAGCCAGGCGGCTGAGGAGGTCTTGCCGGCCAAGCTGCCGCCGCGCCAGCCAGGCGCAAATCCCCACCATGACGAAAATAGCCAGCGCGATCATGCGATGGACCATTTGCAGGACGATTTGGAAAGCGGTGATCGGCTCGTAGCTTTCCCCATCAATCCGATGCTGGTTGTATTTGAGTATGGAGGCCGCGTCGGTGTCCGGCCAGATTTTGCCATAGGCGGCGGGAAAATCGGGGATGGCCAGCCCGGCATGTTGATGGCGCATGGTGGCGCCCAGGACGAGCTGCCCAAGAATCAATGCCGCGGCTGTCACCAAAAGAAGCCGCAACGCCTTCCGATCAACTACGGCGCGCGCGGGAAGTGAGCGCCAGAATTGCGTTTGGAAAAGGGCAATCGCCGAGACCAGCACAAAGAAAAGCTGGGCCAGAGTGGCGTGGAATATCCCAAGCTGGTCGTTCAACTGCGTGACACGCAATCCGCCCAGGACACCTTGCGCCACCACGGCGGCAAAGGCGATGACCCCCAGCGTTCGCAGCCATTTTGGGGATGGCTCGCAGTTGGGCCAAAAAAATCCCGCCACCAGGGCGGCCACGCCGGTTGCCGCGAGTTCGAGATTGTCCTCCAGGCGCGAGCCATATGCTAAAGAGCAAACCGTGCCGGCCAACAAGAGCACGATGCCCCCCCAGCGCAAGAGCGGGCGCGCTTTGCGGCCAAAAAGCCACAGGGCGAGAATGGTGGTCAGCAGGCCCACCAGGGAACCCACGAGCCGGTGCGTGTGTTCATAAAGGATGCCGCCGGTCCACTTGGAAACTGGAAAGCGGAACATGTTGTAGCCATAGGAGTTGGGCCAATCCGGCACGGATAATCCGGCCTCGTGACTGGTCACCAAGCCTCCCACACAGACCAGCACAAGTGTGGCCGCCGCCGTCAAGAGGGTAAATCGCCGCAAGGCAGGGTTGTCGCCTGGGGGTCTATCCAATTCCCTTGAGGAGCAGTTTTGCAACGCGATACGCCGTGCCATTTACTGCGGGACTTCCACCGTGAAATTGGCCACCACAGGATTGCTTCCCTCCACCTTGATCGTCTGCGAAATTCCCGGCGTCGCCCCGTGCGCTTTGACGTGGTAGGCGGTCAGCGTATATTCCCCGGGCGGCACGTTGGGGATTTTGAAATTGCCATCCGCGTCGGTGACGGCGAAGAAAGGATTATCCACCACCCCAACATAGGCGAACATCCACTGGTGAACATCGCACTTGAATTTGACCATGATCTCCGGCTTGGTGAAGATCTTCGAGTTGACCTGGCCCTGGTTGGCCTGGGGAATGTTGAACTCCTCATTGCCGGCGACTTTGGGGATGGCATGAACATTGTGCAGGATCGGGTCCGAGTTCTTCACGTTCAACGTCTGCCCTACCATCACGCCCAAGACATACGGCTGGTAGGCGCATTTATCCTGGTCCAGCACCGCCGGCTCCGCCGGGATGGGGAAGCTCTTGCCTTCGCAACCCTTGGAGATATAGACAAACACATCCTTCAACCCATTGTCCTTGCCCACGACATACCACCGGGTGGTGGTGATGGTGGGGTGCAGGTTGGCCGCTTGCGGGTTATCACTAAAATCAATGGTTTTTTCGGCCGGGGGAGTTCCTTTGAGCGTGACCTTCCCAGTCAGGTCCGCCGCCCAAGCGGCTTGAAACGAGCCTGCCAACGCAACGGCGGCAAGTATTAAAACGCATCTCTTCATAGATTAGGAGTTCGGTTAACTCAGTTAACTCAGACGGGGGAAATTACCACTCCTTACTTGCAATGCAAGTCCTTTGTGAATCTTTTCACAATCCGGCGCGCGTGTGACGCTTCGCTTCGGGAAGCGGCTCAAGTTCAAAGTGTCTGGCTGCCAATGCCTTATATCACTCCAAGGAGGCCATGACGCGGGCCATTTCCAGCGCGGTCTGCGCGGCTTCGGCGCCGCGATTGTGCGTTTTGGCCAGGCAACGCGCCCGGGCCTGGGCCTCGTTTTCGAGCAGCAGCACCTCATGAATAACAGGCACCCCATGCTCGATCTGCAACCGCGCCAGCGACGCGCTCACTGCGTCCCCTATCTGCCCCGCGTGCGCCGTCTCCCCGCGAATGATCACGCCCAGACAGATTATGCCCGCGAAAGCCTGCCCTGCCCGCAAAAGCCGCGCGGCGACCACCGGAATTTCATACGCCCCCGGCACACGCACCACCTTGATCCTCCGGGCGCGCGCCCGCTTGAGTTCGCGCACGGCGGGCGCGAGCATCCCGTCCACAAACCGGGCGTTGTAACGCGAGGCGACGATGGCAAACGCGCTCTCCTGCGCGTTCCATCTTCGATTTTTAACTGGTGTCAACATGGTAAGAAGCGGCCCGGTCCTTCCACCCGCCGCCTGCCTGCGGCCTGGCCGGCTGCTTTTTGGGTCTGGTTCTACAACAAATGGCCGAGTTTGTCGCGCTTGGTATGGAGATATTTTATGTTGTGCCGATTGGGGCGGATTTTAATGGGAACCTGCCGGACGATTTCCAGGCCGTAACCTTCCAGGCCGACGACTTTCTTCGGGTTGTTGGTCAGCAGACAAATGGTTTTCAACCCCAGATCCACCAGGATTTGCGCGCCTAATCCATATTCGCGCAAGTCCTGTCCGTAGCCCAGTTTGAGGTTGGCTTCCACCGTGTCGTAGCCGCGCTCCTGCAATTTGTAGGCCTTGATTTTGGAGGCCAGACCAATGCCCCGGCCCTCCTGCCGCATATAAACGATGACCCCGCGCCCGGCTTCGGCGATCTGGCGCATCGCCTGCCGGAGTTGCGGTCCGCAATCGCAGCGCCGCGAGCCGAATACGTCCCCCGTCAAACATTCGCTGTGCACGCGCACCAGCACATTTTTTCCGCCCGCCACCCGCCCCTTGACCAGCGCCAGATGGTGCTGGCCGTCGGTCTGGGAAACGTAAAGATGCAAATCAAAATCGCCGTAAGCCGTCGGCATCTTCACCACTTCCACCCGCTGCACCAGCTTCTCGCGGCTGCGGCGGTAATGGATCAAGTCTTCGACGGTGCAAATCTTGAGCTTGTGCGCGCGGGCAAATTGTTTGAGCTCCGGCAGGCGCGCCATGGAACCGTCGTCGCTCATGATCTCGCAGCACACCCCCATCGGCCGCCTCCCCGCCAGCTTGACCAAATCCACCGTGGCCTCCGTGTGACCGGCCCGTTGCAAAACGCCCCCCGGCTTGGCGCGCAAGGGAAACACATGGCCGGGCTCCACCAAATCGTCGGGCACTGCCGTCGGGCTGGCCATCACTTTGATGGTCTGCGCGCGATCGGCGGCGCTGATGCCGGTGGTGATGCCCCGGGCCGCATCCACGCTCACCTGGAAATCGGTGCGGAAATTGTCGGCGCTCTGCAGCACCATCTCTTCGATCCCCAGTTGCTTGAGGCGCTCGTAGGTGGTGGGCACACAAATCAAGCCCCGCCCGTATTTGGCCATGAAATTGACCGCGGCGGCGGTGACGCTCTCCGCGGCCATGATCAGATCGCCCTCATTCTCCCGATCCGCGTCGTCCACCACCACGACCATGCGGCCTTGGCGCACATCGGCCAGGACCGATTCAATGGTGTCAAATTCATGCTTCATGCCAACGTGAACTTAGCGTTCCCTCAGCCAAATGGAAGGAAAAGATGGGGCGGTGGATGCTTATCCTGTTCTTAATCCAATCTTAATCCCCGTCGTGCTGCATTGCACTTTTTTGGGTGGCTCCTGTCGGCGAAGAAGCGCTTTAAGATTTCGGACCTTTCAATTGAGCATTGGTCATCGAAAATTTGTCATCGGCTATCGCAAGAGTCGTCTCCAGACCGTCGCCGGGCAACTCTCTTCTGCCGGCTTTGGCCGTCGCAATGGACTTTCCCGCTCTGAGAGCTGCTGGGGCGTCATCCCGATGGTGTTTACATGACAAATGACCAATGCTCAATGACCAATTCTCAATCGTTTCAATCTCTCAAATCCAGTCCACGATACATCAGCACCCACGAAAGTGATATGCGCGCTCCCCGTCGTTTGGGGCCCGCGCGCGCGTTGACAGTCTGCCCGGCTTTATGCTAGTTATTATCAATTGGCAACACGATGAGTTCATTTCTCAACCAGCATGTCCTGGTGCTCAACCGTCTTTGGCAGGCGGTTAACATCTGCACAGCCCGGCGCGCGCTGACCCTTCTGTTCGAAGGCCACGCGCAGGTCGTGCTCGGCGACCAGGACGGCGCCTTCCAAACCTTCAGCTTCAGCCAATGGCGCGATTTTTCCGCGCAGGAACCGGATGTGGAAACCATTGCCACCGTCTCATTCAGAATCCGCGTCCCGCGGGTGATCCTGCTGGTCATGTTCGACCGCCTGCCCAAAAAGGAGGTCAAATTCACCCGCCACAACATTTTCGAGCGCGACCGCAACACCTGTCAATACTGCGGGCAGGTTTTCGAGCGCAAGGATTTGAATCTCGACCACGTCCTGCCGCGCGACCGCGGCGGCCCGACGACGTGGGAGAACATTGTCTGCTCCTGCATCCAATGCAACACCCGCAAGGCCAACAGCACGCCCCAGGAAGCCGGCATGCACCTGGTCCGCAAACCCAAACGCCCAAAGTGGCGTCCCTTCGTCCAGGTCAATCTCGGCATGCCCCACCACGACAGTTGGAAGCACTTCCTGGACTTGGCCTATTGGAACGTGGAGCTGGGCGACGACACGGCTTGAGGCGGGTTGGGCGCCCCGCGCTGGGCGCATATCACTTTCTTGGGTGCTGTTGTGTCGCGGACTGGATTTCAGCGATTGAAACGATTGCGTCCCGATTCGGAATCGGGAGAGAATTTGTCCTATGCATAGGCGCGAAGCGCCGTGGAATGCGGAACGAC
>Ga0187888_1000469_pt1 | contig 43224 bp, 39 predicted proteins | sample June2016WEW_7_40_FD_132987 | JGI IMG/M metagenome (GOLD analysis project Ga0187888, IMG submission 132987) | Peatland microbial communities from SPRUCE experiment site at the Marcell Experimental Forest, Minnesota, USA - June2016WEW_7_40 | ecosystem: Environmental > Terrestrial > Soil > Wetlands...
ACAATTTCACGCCAGTTCCGGCGTCTGCTCAGGAACCACCTCCAGCGCCCGGCTCTCAAAGTGCCACTCGCTCAGGCTCAGGCCATGTTGGGACGCCAGTTCCTGCGCCGCCAAGAGGGATTCCGGCCTCAGCTTGGTCGTGACAATGAGGCCGGTGATTCGGTGCTGCGGAATCAGTTGCGGCAGGTCGCGCGCCCCCCCCAGCACCATGTGCCCATAGACCCACTTGAAATGCAAGGCCGGCTCATCGTCAATCAATCCAATGATCACGCGGCGGTCCAGGCTGCTGGAGTTGTGGAAGCCCCGTTCCTTAAGATAAAGCTGGCAGCGCCCCCCGGCTCCGTAAAGCAACACTCGCTCGGGGCCGGTATTGCTTTCGCTGGTTAGTCTCAAGTAAAGAACGGTCTCCTCCACGCAGCGATAAAACACCCGGGCCAGGATTATGCCCCCATGCCCGAGCGCGACAATGACGAGCGCGCGCAGATACCATCTCGAGGCGTTGTAAGGATCAATGAGCAGCGCAATCCCGAGGCTGAGAAGCAAACCGGCCTGGAGCGTGAAAAGAAGCATCAACACATCGAGAACCCTCGCGCGGGTCCAGACTGTGACATAGGCGCGCGATACCGTCAGCAGGCAAAAGGTCGGGGTCACCCAAATGGGAAGATCCAGAAACCAAGCATGCCAGAATCCGATTTGCGCCGGCTCGAACACCCGCATGGTGATGGCCAGCGCGCCCGCCAGGCACAGAGCGTCCCACAGAGGATAAGCCAGCGCCTTGGGCAGGGAATGGGTCGGGCGGCGCAGGCCGGTCAACAGCACCCGGCCTGTTTCGCGCAACTCGATCACGGCCATGTGCCGCAGCAGCACATAAACGAAAGCCAGCAACGCCAGGAGAAAAATGCCGGACCCATGCGATTGAAAGGTCGTTATCAACAGGCCAAAGATGACCAGCACCGCGTTGGTGATGCAAAGAACCATCGCCACCCGGCGCGTGCTCAAGCCTGCCTTGACCAGCCGGTGGTGCAAATGTTCCATGTCCGCCGTCATGATGCCGCAGGGCTTGCCGGAGGCGGCGAGTTCGCCATCGCCGGCGAGAACGAATCTCCGCACGGACCTTCGCCAGATGGCCAGCAGCGCGTCATAGATGGGCACTCCCAAAATGAGCAAGGGAATGGCCATCGAAAGGAAGAAAGTGTTCTTGGTGAACGTCTGCAGGGATACCACCCCCAGAATAAGCCCGATGGACATGCTGCCGGTATCCCCAAGAAAAATGGTCGCCGGATGGAAATTGTAACGCAAGAACGCCAGACAAGCGCCAATCAAGGCGACGAGCGGCAAAACAACGCCGGGCAGATTGCCAAGAACGAGAATGCCGCACAGGCCGGTGGCGGAAATGATGGCAAGCCCCGACGCCAGCCCGTCCAGACCGTCAATCAAATTATAGGCGTTAATCACGGCCACAATCCAGACCACCACCAGGAGGCCATCCAGAAATGGCGGCAGTTGATAGCCCAAAAAGCCGCCAAAATGCGTCCCCGAAAGGGCAATCCAGAGCGCGGCGAGAATCTGACCAGCCAGTTTCTTCCAGGCTCCCAATCCATGAATATCATCCACCAGTCCGACGGCCAGCAAGGTCAGCGAAGCGGGAAGGAAATTCAGCCACCAGTGGAGATCGAATCCGCCGGACCGCGTGTCTGCGGGAAACGCCAACCCCATAACGCATGCGGCATAAACCCCCAGGACGACCGCAAGTCCGCCGCCCCGGGCCGTGGGATGCTTATGTGGCCGCCGTTCATTCGGCAAATCCACAATCCGGAACCGCACGGCCAGGGAACGGACGACCGGGGTGAGCAGATAAGTCACCACGAACCCCGTCAGAAGGACCGCGATGTATTTGTCAAAACCGTCGAACACAAATCAAAACAAAAAAATAGAAATTGGGAAAGCAGAAAGCAGAAATTCATCAGTTCGCGCCTACTGATTCCAAAACCTTCACGAGTTGCGGCAGGAGCGTCTCCTTGGAAAACTGTTCAGCGATGGGCAGGCTCTTATCCCTGTTGGGTCGAGCCCCGATTCCCTTCAACCTCAAAATGTGCTGAATCACTCGAGAAATTTCGCCGTGTCCAGCCCGGCCAACGGGCAATTCGCCGTTAACTTGCGCGAGAATTTCCGAAACGTGACTCGGTTCGGGGCCAATATAAAGCACGGGCGAACCAATCCTCAAGATGTTGTAAATCTTGCACGGATGAACGAGGCCCACGAAAGGGTTGCCCATTACGACCAGGTGGAGATCCGCGGCCGAGAGTGCCCCTGCAAGCCGATCCAAAGGTTGGTAAGGCAAACACAGAATGTTGTTTAAGGAGTGAGCGATGGCAAACTCTTGAACTTTCACGAATTGGCTGCCGCCCCCGATAAAGAGAAAGGCCAGCTCGCGATGGTTGGTCAATTGTCGTGCTGCGTTGAGAATTGTATCCAATGGATGACAAGGGCTGTGGTTGCCCGAGTACATGACGACAAACTTATCTTCCAAACCATGGACTCTTCGAAAATTGAACCGTCCATCGCGGTCGTAGTGAATATTTGAATCGTGCGACCACGGAGGGATCACACTTATCTTCCGCGGCTCGATGTCCTTTTCCAAGATGCGCTCCTGCATGAAGTGATCCAGCACCACAGTCCTTGAGGCACTGCGAAGGCTGAACCGGGAAAACTTCTCAAGCAACATCGCCGCAATAGAACCCGGAGAGAGCCAGCCAGCGGCCAAAGCTTCGTCAGGATTCAAGTCCATGATCCAATAGCAAAACCGGCTGCCGCGCAGGCGCGAAAACCAGGCGCCAATAAATGAAATCAGCGGCGGTGAGGTCATCGCTATAACCAAATCCTGCTTGGGGAGCCAAAGCAGACTCCAGCAGCACGAGCACAGAAACGTCGCAAAATCGGCAGCGCGCCCCCACTTCGAGCGCTTCCCGAACCCGGTTGCGAACACACGCTGGATATGAACGCCGTGCCAAACTTCCCGCTTTGGAAAAACCTCTTCCGGGTTATCGTAGGCTCTCCGGCTGGTGACCACCGTTACATCGTGTCCACGAGCGGCTAGGTCTGAAGCAAGATCCGCCAGATGCTGTCCACTCGATACAACATCGGGATAAAAAGTTTGATTCAAGACCAAGATCCGCATGTGGTTCGGCTTGTGTGAGGCAAGAGATGGTATCCTGCTTCGCGCGGCTTCCCGCGCCGACTCCCGCGCCGACCGTGTAAATACCAGCCCGCAGGGGCGGCATCCGGCGGATAAAACTGGTTCAGCAACAAGAAACGCATAAATCAAAAGCTGACATGCTGAAATCTGAAACTCTGAAATTTAATTGCTGCCCTCTGATCAGACGATTTCACTGCATTTTTCACCTTTATTCACATTTATTTACCTTTATCATGTCCAATGAATGGCGATTCCACGACGTGTGGCAGTTCCACTCTCGTTTGCCAGCGCAACGCTGAAGAATTCCCCGCGCGATACGCGGACATAAGCGAATATAGGCGAACATAAGCGAACATCTTCCTTTCACTCACCATTGGCGGCCTCTTCGACTTTGAATTGCTTGATCTTCTCCACCTCGAGTATCGGGGACTCCGGATATAGAATCGCGTGAACCCTCGACAGCTTTTCTTCGTGGCTCAGGCTTGCATCGTCGCTAATCGCACTCATGTAGGCCGTCAATTGCGGCAAATCCTTGCGCGCCGCCACCGTGGCCTCGTCATGAAACCATCTTTGGGCCAATTCCAGCCGCCTGCTCCGGATGTCATTGTCCTCGCTGTCGAGAACCAGCTTGGTCAATGCCGCCAGTTGCTCCACCTCCTCTGGCTTCTCGATGGCCCGCTTCAGGACGGCCTTGTAAAGCAGCTTTGCGAGCGCTTCCCGCATGATGGACACGTTGAGCGGCAGATCCTTCACGTCAAAGGCCGCTTCCTGCGCGTCCAGCAAATCTTCCACCAGCCGGTCGCGCGCGCGGCAGCGGTAATACCGTCCCAGACTGGACATGGTGGCTTCAAGGCCAAATTCCGCCTTCACCCGCTCCAGCGTCTTGGCGTAACCAAGGTTTTCGTCAAACAACCAGCCCTCCATCGTTTCCCGCTGTTCAGGCGTGAGCTGGTTCCAAGTTGAATCATCGCGAATCTTGCTTACGAGGTGGCGCACTTCGGCCATGGTCTTGAAGTTGGGTCTCGGCGATGCCTTTGGCGTGTTTTCGATGAGGTTCGCCCTTTTGGCTGCGTCGGGCGACGTTGGAGGCGGCGGCAGCACATTGCCGCTGGTGTTCGAGGGCGGAGTTGGCATGTCTGCCTCCCCGCTCGAATCATTCATTTGTACCTCCCGCGAATGTGGCGATTGTAGTACGCACCCATCGAATCGGCGCGCATCAGGCCGAGAAAGACCGAATGCGGCACGCCCGGATGTTCATAAACCGTGTCGCTGGTGTGGAACTGGACGGCCAGCGTGTAGCCGTCGTATCCCACCGCTCGAATCGAACTTGAACAGACTGGTATCATAGCCATACCGCAAATCTACTGTAGAACGGCCGGGCCGAAATGGGTGTTAATTGCCAGGGGATTTTCCGCCTACCTGCTGCGCCCGCCCTGCGTTTGCCAGCCAAGCGGGCGTCCTGATGCGGCAAGGAATGGAAACAGCTTGCGAAACATTTCACCAGCGCGCTTTCGCTCCTTGTACCACTCGCGCTTGCAGTAAAGTTTCCAAGCAGCCGGACATGCTGCAGACAGGCCGCGCAATCGGAACCGGTGCAGCAGCCGCATCATGGCCAATCGCTCCAACCCCACGCGCCAATCGCGAGCCTTGTTTCGTCCTTTATTATCCGGAGGACCCGGCACGTCCTTGGGCCGGTTTGCTTTCACCCATGCGCGGAACGCCTGAATGATTTCTTCGTCCGTGAATATTCCCCAGCTTATCTGAACCACTGTTTTTTCCGTGCCGCTGTCGTAGATGACTGTGGGCTGGACGTTCGCGAATTGCAGCTTCCCCATCCTCTCAAGAGCTTCTTCGGACAATGTGGGATTCTCGCGCCGCGCCAGCGCGTTGGCCTCGTCGCGCAAGCGACGCAGCGACGTGACCGTTTTGACAATCTCCTGTGCATCAAAGCACAGGCCGCGATCGAACGGGACAATTCTGACATACTCAATAGTTCCGCGTGGCGGTGCGAAGGCACGGTATTGCCGTTATTCTTTCGTGAGCGACTGCCAGGGTCTTGGAAAAGCGCCGGTGAGCCGATGAACCTCGCCCGGCCGGAGCAGAGGCGCATCCGGCAGCACATCGTCCTGGGGACAAAAGAACCCGCGCAGAAAGAAATTTGCGGGATAACCGATGCTCTGCACTTTCTGCAAGTCCGCATGAAGCCTCTCATCGCGCTGTCCATCCGCCTGTTGGTCTTTCCGACACCACTGCCGCACCTCGCGGAGGAAGGATGACTCGCGCGCGTATTCCCAATAACAGCACGCCACCAATTCATCATCTGGAACTTTCCTGAAGTCCCATTCATCCGGCGAAGGCTCTTCCTCAGTCATGCCGCATATTTCCGCTTTCAGCATTTCAGCTTTCGCATTTGTGACCGTGCCCTCCTTGGCCCGTGAAATGGCCCCGCCTATTTCACCGGGCTGCTTTCAGCTTTCAGCATTTCAGCTTTTCGGTTTATCAATTTGGATCATCGCTTGTAATTGTCTCGCAAGCGCCGCTTGGGCTTGCTCGGAATCCTGATAGCCTGAAATGATAAACTCGAGCACCTTCTGGCCTTTGTTGCCGCGGCCCGCCCAGATGCCCCGCACCAGGTTAAACTCCGATGTTTCGTCTTGCACATAAGCCTGTTTGCTCATCCCCTCCTCCCATCGGCATTGGAATACCTGTATAGTTCCCCCCGAATTTTCGAACACATAATGGCGCATCGGCAGTTCAATGTCCTTGATTCTCATCACCATCAATTCCGGGCCGGAACTCATCTTCCATCCTGCGGCCGGCAGACACGCTTCCGGCGTGTGCCGTTTGGCCAGATAGCCTGCCACCCGCCCGGGGAACCAGTTGAAATGGAACGCCTGCCATCGGGAGCCGTCGGCTTCCTGCCAGGCACCCTGTTTCCCTTCATCAAAGCGCAGCAGCCCTGCTGTATCAGGACTAATCGGCAGAGTGTGAAACGTGGGGTTGTCAGTGGGAAACATCACCGACCACTGGGGGCTGGGTGCCAGATGCGACTCCAGGTGGCGGTACCAAAGTTCGGCTCCCACCTCCACTAAGGCCAGCCAAACGAGAAGCGCCAACCCCAAACGCTGAAAAGCTGAAAACTGAGATGCTGAATCGCGACTTCTGCCCAGTGAAATAGGCGCGGCCATTTCACGGGCCGAGGGACCTCTGACCTCTGACAACTGACCTCTGACCTCTGACGTCTGACCTCTGCCTTGTGCCTTCTGTTCTCCCATTTCAGCTTTCAGCGTTTCAGCTTTCAGCCTTTTGCTAAAGAGCACCGCCACCCCCCACATCCCCGCCGTGCAGACCAAGGTGATCAAAATTCCGGCGGGATCATGGTACTGGGCAATGGCCGCGACGCCATTTTTGGCGGCGACGATGGTAAGAAAGGACATGCGGCACACGTTAAACGCCATGGCCAGGATAAAACCGGCCGGAACCAGCAGCAATCGGCGCCAGAGACCCATGGCATAAAATTCCCCGAAGAAAAGCGAAATCATGAGGCTGGTTTGAAACGACCGGATGCCACTGCATGCTTCACTCACCCCAACGGTGCCCGTGCTGACCTCAATCAAATTGCCGTGCTGCATCGCGGGAATGCCGAACCAGCCCAGCAATTCGACCGTCACAGCGGAATTGATGCGCGTCAAGGATTGAATGACCGGCGCTTCGATGACCGTCGGCCACGGAATGGCAACGAAAAAGAAACATATCGGGAAGGCGACTTGCCGCAACCAGCCACGCCCCTTGCCCAGATAAACCGCGCAAAGAGTCAACCCGATGGCTTCGATGCCGAGCGCCCATTGAATGGGCCGCCATTCCGGCGTCGCCTCCTCGACCAGACGCGTCGGCAAGTAGAGAAAAGCCAGCGTCGCGAAAAAAAGGACCACGGACCATGGACCACGGCCTGCGAGTCCGTAGTCCTGTAGTCCTGTAGTCCCGCAGTCCCTTGCCGCTTGCCAGCGGCCCATCAGCAGCCCGACGCACAAAAACGGCACCACCCAACCGTAGCTGTACTGGGGATTTGTGGCCCATTCCAGCCGGAGGTTGTTGATCAGACGGAACCAGAGGTAAGCAAAAGGCAAGAGCACCAGCATCCATCTCAGTGAGGAGTGCGGCCATTGGGGATTGCGACACGGCGCGGCGAAAGCGGGAACTACAGAGTGATTTCCACCCCCGGTTGCCTCTTTCCCCAGCGAAGCGCCCACTCCAGCATCGGATTGTTCAATGCCGTGAGACATAGAAAATATGGTTCATGGTCTCGTATGTTCCAATGGCGATGCTGGCACAATGCCATATCGCAACAGATACCAGGCAATTCCAAAATACTCATGGACAACCAAGGGCGCCTCGGAAAGGCTCGGCTTATGCTCCATGTTAATGCCGTTGTAGGCGGGAAAGGAGGAGAACTCGATGTCACCGTCAAAACTGCGAAAGCAGGCCAGCGCCCTGCGGGAATGAAACCACGACGTGACCACGATTGCCCTGGTCATGCGCTGCTCTTTCATAAGGCGGATAGAAAATTCGGCGTTTTGCTTTGTATTGCCCGAATTTGATTCCATGATGATCTCATTGGTGCCGACTCCGGCAAGGACCAAACGATTCCGGATCAAGACGCCATCTCCATCTCCACTGACCAGGATTTTCGGAGCAGCCCCACCCTTGAATAACTCGAGTGCTCGAAACGCCCTGTCTCCCGCATCACCACCCAGGACTACGATGACATCCGCGTGACGGCTGCCGCCTTCCACGAACAAAAGCGGCTTCGCGCACACGATCCCAAGAAGGAATGTTGCCGTCGTAACCACCAATGTCCCAAAGACCGCAAGCAAAACCCGACGCCTGAGTTTGCATTTAGACGCATCCATCTCTTGTGTTGTCGGTCAGGTGCTGGCATCCCTCGAGGCCGCGTTGCGCACAAACCTCAAAGCGGCAAGCCTGACTTCCGCCTTCTGATCTCTTCCATTTTCATCACAATCATATATTCATAAATCGTCAGAAGCCGGCAATAATGGTAACCGGGCAGTCCATCAAGAAAGCCCAGTCGCAGAAAATACATATAGAAAAAGCGCTGCACGGGGCGAAACGGCAGGCGAAAGGACAATTCCCTCAGCGTTCGGCGGCGAACCGCAGGCTCACGGCTCGATAAGGCGCCCAAGGTAAAGCCGCCTTTCGCAAGCGACTTGAGACTCTCTTCCGCCTCCTGCCAGGAATAGCGGTTGTGTTTCTCAAACCAGGCGTTCAGGCCTTTGCTAAAGCTGTAGTGCTCAAAGTGCTCCTGCAAACGCCCTTCTTCACCTTCAACCACCGGCACCAGATTGACCAGGCGCTCCCAGCGCACCTTGTCAGGTTTGAATAAACGGAGAATCCAGACCGGATAAATACCACAGTGCCGAATCCATCGTCCCATGAAGTAATTCCTGTAGCGCACACGATAGGCCACCACATCCGCCTGCGAGCGCACCACCGCCTGCATTTCGTCACGGAGCTTTGTAGTCAGTACCTCATCTGCGTCAGGATTATAAACCCAGGGGTATTTGAACTGCGACTCGAGGGACGCGGTTCTGTGATCCCGTTCGTTGTCGAACCGCCGCTGAATAACTCGCGCACCGTAAGCCTTGGCGATGTCGATTGTGCGGTCGCTGCTAAAGGAATCGAAGACGACAATATCGTCACTCCATTTGACGGACTCGAGACAGCGAGGAAGATTCATTTCCTCATTCAACGTTAAGATAAGACAGGAAATCATGAGAAAACAGGCGGGAATCGCTGTATTTCAACAAGAAGGAGGCTGTTGCCATCGGCAACTGCGCCGTGCTCTTCAACCATCCTGGGATACACTCCACCCCTACCAAGAGCAGACATCAGTTCCTGAACTGTATACGGGTGGTGTATTTCGATGGCCAAAAACCGGACTTTACATATCCAATCGGCGCAATCCTCAAAGATCTCCTTTTCCGCGCCTTCAACATCGCACTTAAGCACGTCCACCACACCCTCAACTCCAGCTTTGACGAACAAGTCGGGGACGGAAAGGCACTCCGCCGTTTCCCCCAGTAAGTTCGAGTGGCCTTCTTGTACAATGTGATAGTCGCTGTCGGCTCCGGATTTGTCAAAGATCACCATGCCTGACTTCCGCCATATACAGGCTGCGTGAAACGTCACCACGCCACCGTCGGCTTCCTTCAGAGCATTGCAACGGCACAAGTAAAGATTCTCACGATCCGGCTCCACCGCTATGATACGCGCATTGGGGTAACATACTCTCCAGTAGTTTACGCTCAACCCAATGTTTGCCCCAATATCCACTATTGTAGTAACGTCCTTAGGGCCATGTTTCGCCACTCCGGCGTAGTCTTGCCGGAAGAAAATCTCGTCCAGTATAATCCAATCATAAAAAACAAGCCTGACGCTTAGAAGAACTGGCCAATCATTAATTCTGACTTTCCGAATCCACGGAATTGTCGGCAAGATCCGGGAGTTTCTTGAGACCTTTCGGTAACGCCCCAAAACCGGGGAAAGTGCCCAGAAAATCCAATCGAGACGACTCCCCAATTGTCTGCGCTCTGCAGCTCCATAGAACAATCTACCTAGTATGCGTTTTATTCCGTTCACCATAGACAAGATCTCACACAGAATGCGCTAATGGCGTGCCGTCCTAATGTCGCGCAAAGCCAAGCCGGCATCCCAGACAGCCCTCGCGCGCCATCCGGAGGCCAACACGGAATTTGGCTATTAGCATCCAAATGCGCTGCATAGCCGCAGGCTTTATCCCATAGCGGCTACGAATGACGGCGGTTTCAGCCATGCACACCTCCTGAAGTGTGGCCGTCTTAGCCAGACCATGGAGACGAAATTGACCTATGTATTCGCGCACATGATAAACTGAACCCCTGTTAGCCACCTTTGCGACCAAATCATAGTCCATGGCAAAACTCATCATTTCGTCGAAGCCACCGGCGGCCCGAACCGTCTCAGTATGAAAGAGCGCTGCGTTATTTTGGACTGTTAGGTAACCATAAACACAATCGAAATAGTTAAAAGAGGGTTGGCGCCGATGCCGCAGGATTTCTCCCTTTTCGTTAATGACCTGGTAATCCCCATAGATGATCACCGGCGCTTCACTGCCAAGACGTAACCGAGCATCAGCCAGACGCGATAGACCGTTCTCGACGTAGCAGTCGTCGGCATTGAGCCAGCCAAAGTACTCAGTGTCGACCTGTGCGAGGGCCTTATTAAGCGCATTTGCTTGGCCACGATCTGCTTCTGAGATCCAAAACAGCTTTGGAGCAACTTGTTGATAGCCTCGGAGAACATCAATCGTACCATCCCTGCTACAGCCATCCATCAAGAGGTGTTTCGCTAGAACATCGCCTTGGGCCTGAACGCTTTCAAGACAAGGCATTAGAAAGCGGCCAGGGTTGTAGCATGGGGTGATGACACAGATTCTCACGGTGGAATTTTCATTATCCGTGGTTTGATGGGACGGCAGGGATTGCCGGCGCAGACTACGCCAGGAGGTAATTCGCCAAACACGACGGAACGTGCCCCAATCACCGCACCGTCTCCCACTTGCGCACCCGGCCCAATGAAGGCGTCAGTGCAAATCCAGCAACCCTTGCCGATCGATATCCCTGGCCGCAACAGCGGCATCCAAGGCAGGGTATAATCATGAGTACCTGCACAGAGATGGGCATGCTGTGAAATGACCGTATGCTCGCCCAAATAGATGTCGCCTAGCGAATACAGCTTCACTCGGTCGCCAATGACACAACAGGCTTCAGTATGGAGTCGCCAAGGGAAGTAGATTTCCACTGTAGGATGGATAATGTTTTCCTTTCCAATGTGCGCACCAAAAAGGCGGAGCAGGACGCAGCGCCATCCGTTCAAACAGCGTGGCACGGGGCGAAAGAGCACTGCGTGGGCCGCGACCCATGCAAGGCGGGCGAGCCTTTCTTTCAACGGATAAGGATTAGGTTTGTTGCGGCCATCCTGAATCATGGGTTTCCTTTGGCGCAAAAGAGTTGTGTTGGTCAAGTTCCTCACTGAGGCATGCGGATGGGTGTCGCGACAGATTTTTACGCCTTGGAATTTGGGTAGAAACCGGCCTATGTCTGCAACGGCTTGGTTCTGCGACGGCAAAGACGCAATCAGGCCGCCCGCCATAGGCCGCGCCACAGCCTGTTGTGCTGGAGTGCAAGCTTGGACAATTTGAGGCGTCGACTTTCATCACAAACTCGCCGCAGCGGAGAATTGGAAAGCAGAGAACAAGAATTCGTTTGAGATTGCTGTAGTCCAACCCTCAGTTCTATTTTATGCTATACATTCGGGTGTCGGACCGGTACCCAGCATCCACTCGTAAACCGAGAGCATGTCTTTCCCGATTTGCGACCAGGAGTATTTTTCCATGACAAGGCGACGGCCGCGCTGGCCCATTTCGTGGCGTTCTTGATCCGGTAGTGATGTCGCTTCGCGTATTGCGGCTGCCAATGGTTCAACGCCGATGTCAATCCACCATCCGCATTGCCGCGTGTGAAGTTCCTTCCACGGCGTTCCCGTGGTCGTGATTACCGGCACGCCGGCAGCTAACGCCTCCGCAACCACAATGCCAAAATTCTCGCTAAAGGTCGGGAGAACAAACAGGTCCGCGTTCGCGTAAAGAGCTTCCTTCTCCGCGCCATAAACGGAAGACTTGAAATCAAATTCACCTGACAGGCCGGCTTCGGCGACCGCCCGTTTCACCTGCTCGGCATGGCCGCACTCATCGGGTCCGCACACCACCACTCGCCAACCTGAGGGCCGCACTTGTGACCACGCCGTTACCAGGTTCAGCAGCCCTTTCTTTGGATGGATGCGCGAAAGGAAGAGCGCAGTACGCACTGCTGACTTCTGACCCCTGACCTCTGACGGCGAAAAAGCTGAAAGCTGAAATTCTGAAACACTGAAATCTGAATATCGCTTTGTATCTCTGATCTCTGGCAACTCGACTCCGTTCGGAATCAAAGCGATGGGTTGGCGAAAGCCCAAGGCACGCAAGGCCTCCACTTCCTGTTGGGCGGTGGCACGCAACACGGCGGCGCCACACAAATCGCGATGTTGCCAAAGCCACCAGGCCGGGCGCTTTTTCCAGGCATGATAACGCCAGGCCCACGGTTCCAACATGCCGTGGGTTGAAACTATATGAGGCAGGCCGATTTCCCTGGCCACAGAAACAGCGGCGTGGTTGGGCTGGCTCCAAATTGAATGAGAGTGAATAACCTGAACTCCACGTTCGCGGCAAAAGCTGCGCAGAGCGGACTTAAAGGAAGGAGACCATAAAAGGCGGAGCCTCCGAAAATGGAATCCTCTGACTCGAACAGTCTCGACCAAATCCGGGTTGGGCAGGTGCTCGGGTTTGCCTGCTGGGGCCTGAACCGTGAATAAGGATTGTTTAGCACCAGCAACGGCTGAAGCTTCGCAGAGGGAGGAGACGGAGAAAGTGGGGCCGCCAGCGGCCCGGGCCATGCCAGCAATGACCGCCAGAGCATTGATTTGGGACATACTCAGGATGGCGACTCCAGCCTCCAGGGAGCCTCCGGTCGCCCCGCGCCATGGTAAACGTGATCCAAAATCCCCTCCAGATACCGCGCCACTGATTCGCCTCCAATACACTGCGACCAAGCTTGGATTCTCGTTGAGGTCTCCTGGGTGCGTCGGCCTCGAGCGATCCATTCGCGCAATGTCTGGGCCAAAGCTGGCACAGAACCTGCGCGGACAACCGCGCCCCGCCACGATTCTCTCAGCAAATCTGCGGCCCCACAGTGGTCGCTGCAAATCACTGGCACCCCCCGCATGAGCGCTTCGTTGACAACCGCGCCCCAACCCTCTTTACCGTCGCTTGGCAGAACGAGCAAGTCCACGCCACCCAACCATTCCATGGCGCAGGGGTACTCCATGAAAGGCAGGAAGGAAACCGACGTTCCCAGTCCGTATGATTTTATCCGATCCGCCAGGGAAGACCTAAGTGGGCCATCACCAACAAGCGTTAATGTCCAGCGCATTTCCCGGCATAAGGCGAAAGCATCAATCAGTGCCTCAAGTCCTTTACCCGGAACATAGCGCCCCAGATAGCCCAGAACCGGATATTGTCGAACGGGTGGCGGGTAAATGCGCTCGCTCGGCCCAGGCGACTCGGTGAAATACGCGAAGGGGAATATCCTGCGGGCCGGGTAGCCGCAACACCGAAACCACCGCACCCCCGTTTCGCCCATGGCCAGAATGAAATTGAAATGCCTTCCACGAATGAGATGCTCCGCCGTGTATTTCACCCACCGGAACTGACCGCGCCAGCCGCGATTATCCGCCGCCTCGGACATTATCCCCAGATGCCTTCGAAGCCGAAGGCACTGCCTTGTCACCAGTTCCCCCAAAGGCTTCCACCGTGCGCCGGCCACTATATGAATAGCCTCTATAGGGCCTTGCGACACAAGCCTCTCGATTTCTTCTTCATCCGTGCTGATAACAATTCTGGCCTTGCCAAAGTCGGGAATCTTCCAGCCCATCTGGCTGCGGTCTGCGGTCATTTCCTCGGTGGCCACGACAACGACCTCATGCCCGGCATCCCCCAAGGCGCGAGGCAGAACCGATTGGTGGGGACTGAGGATGTTTTGCCAAAAGACGAAGGTCACAAGTCAAATGCTGAAATGCTGAAAACTGAAAAGCTGAAAGCTGAGATCATAAAACAAAAGAGCAGAGATCAGAAATCAGAGGTCAGAGGTCGGGGATTAGTTTGAATTCGTGGCGACATCTCCGATTTGCCGAACAATTCTGGGATGACCGATAAACCCGCGCTTCGCGTTGGCGCGAGCCGGTTGAAGGGCGGCATCCCCGACATTTCCAACCCAAAGCCAAAACAGAAAGCATAGGGGACCGCCAAAGTTCATTATCCATCCTTCGGCAACACCATGAATCGCCAGATAGACTCCAACAACACTCAGAATGTCTTTGTCCAGCGCGGTCTTCTGACCGGAAACAACAAACTGAACGAGAAGAAAGCCCAAGGCGCAGCAGAAGGCGATGGTTCCACAGGCACCAGTCATCGCCAATACAGCGAGGTAACATGAACCAGGCTCAACACGAATATTGCCACTATCCTCGACGAGTGCTCCACTGCCGGTTCCCATGGCAACGCCGACGCCAAGCACAGGACTAGACCTGAACTCTTCTATTCTGGATTGCCAAAGATCAGCACGCGTGTTCTTGGTTCCCTTGTATGATAGGGCGCCAGTCACCGAATCGCTTATCGTGTCGCTGTCACCCTGGCTGACGAACCGAAACCCAACAAACAAACAAAGAAGCACAACCGATAGTCCGACAATTGGCTTGCGCCGAAGCAACAGAAAACCGGCCCCCCCCATAACAGCCAGAATTGCGATCCGTGAGCCGGACGCCAATACCGGCAAAAGGCCAAGCAGTGCCAGCAGGCCCCACCACCAGGAGCGGCCATGGATGGCTCGGGCCAGGGCGATTACGACTCCCATGCCCGCAAAAGGCCCCAGCAGCATGCAGTGACCCATGAAACTTGTGAAAAAACCGGCCCCGAAACTCGGCAGCCGAAGCAGATACCACATTACAAATATCACTGTAAGCGCGGTCAATCCGTGGACGCTCAGCCTCCATGCTGCGCCTCGCAGTTTGATTGCCGCAGGGTTCAAGATCACGGGACCAACGGCGAGAATCAGCAAAGCAAGGCCAACTAAGTGGAGTGTCGCTACGCTAAACTGCTCCGCCTGAGAGAGGCTGGCCGCAAAAGCGACCAGAACGATCACCCATGACCAGCGCCATTTTCCACCCGACATGACAGCAACTCCTGCTGCCAAGGTCAGAGCCAATACAGTGACCCCGATCAAGATCGTGTCCGGAATATGCAGGAATCTTGGCAGGACGGTTGCGCGAACAAAATATCCCAATACGGCGAGCATTCCGCACCGTCCAGCCCATTTTAGCTGGTCAGGAGGCCGGGTGGCGCGCAGCGCAAGGACATCTGAGTGGGCATCCGCCTGCACACTCTGATGGTTCGCCATGCGCTGCAAACAAGCCCGTCCCCTATTCCACTGGCGGAACGGGAAGTGTGAGCGGGAGGTTCTTGGGAATGCGACTTTCAAAGTCTAACGCCTTTCCAAAGACTGTTGAAGCCGGGCCACGCACGCGGGCCAAGTATAGGTCTGCGCCCGGCGGCGCCCGCAAGCAATCAGTTCTGTTCGCAAGCCAGACTGAGACTGGAGGGCCATCAAAGCCTCAACAATTGCCTCTGGGTGATCCGGATCCACATAAATACCTGCGTCGCCAACCACTTCGGGAACGGCTGTAGAACGGCAGGTGACCACGGGCGTTCCTGCCGCCATGGCTTCGGCGGCAGCAATGCCGAACGTTTCATACCGCGTTGGAAACAGCAATGCCACCGCATCGCGCATGTAGGGCGCCAAACGATCTGAGGTCACGTAGCCAAGCAGCGTGACGTTGGGCAACTCCAATACGGCTCTGCTCATCTGCTGTTCATGCTGACAGCCCGCCACGATGATCCGCAAATCGGGCAACCGCCGTCGCAACAGATGGGCAGCGGCCAGCACCCGGTCACCCCCGTCCAGGTAGTTAAGCCCACCCACACAAAGAATGAAGGGACGATCGGCTGGTTCCCCGGACATCCCGATTGGCTGCCCGGCTGCATGGAAAAACTCCGCCTCCACTCCGTTGCCCACCACGACAACCCTTTCAGGGTCTGCGCCAAACCAATCCACCACCTGACCCTTGAGAAACTCCGAGACCGTGAGAACCACTGCACCCTGTTCCACCATGCGCCGGTAAGCGGTGCGGCGGCGCCACCGGTTCAAGCGCGCCCCCAGCGTGCCGCTCTGTGGCATGGCAGGGTCCAATTCCGCCGCACCATGAATCGTGACCGCAACGCGGGTGCGCCGCACGGGAATGAAGTCGTTCTTGGGACAATAGACCCAATCAATATCATCGCACCATCGGTCGGCAAAAGGCCGGCCGGCAACGGTCCAGAGGGCTTCCGCCGCTTTCCATGGTAACGGCAGGATGGTTGCCGGAAGACCGGCGAGTTCGTTTTGCCCGGGAATTCGCTGCTCCGCACCCACCTGATCGCGCGCGGCCAGCACGCAGACCTCGTTGGAATGATCCGCTGCCAATCCCCGCGTCATCTGCAAAATATGCTTCCCGACCCCCGTTGGTGTCTTGGAGCGGGTAAACCGCAGATCCGTGAAAACATTGATCTTCAAGCGGCCTCATGCTCAACCCGACTAGGCTTTTCTTTTACTCTTGGGATGCGGTCCATGTCTGAGATCGCCAGAAAGCCCCTCCGGGTGAGCCGCCGATACAGCCGATAGCTTGTTAAGGAAACAGGACACCGCGCCTGCCGCTGCTTCGCGCACGAGGCAAATCCGTCCGCCAACCCTCGAAAGCGAGGCCATAAATACCCGTTCTTAAGTCCGTATAAGAGGACATGGACAACGGTTCCGGCCCAATGGATCGGCAGCCGCAGTCCCGGCGCGTTATACCAGGCAAAGAGCACGGCGTTGCGGGCGGCAAAGTGGGCCTGACGGGACACGTTGCGGACTTTCGATTCATAATGGTTCACATGATCCGCCCGTCCCAACCTGACCACATATCCAGCGTCCAAAAGCCGCATACAAAAATCAATTTCCTCCGAGCCGTGAAGCAGGAACTCCCGGTAGCCTCCGAGGCGCAGAAACAGATCCCGACGTACGGCGTGCGCCATGCCTGTGTAACTACGGCAGACAAAGACGCCTTCATCTTGCGGGGCTTTGTCACTGAGCGTCTGGTGGTCCGGCACATTCTTCCACGGAATCGTCACCGCCCCGATTCGGGGATCATCGAAGGCCGCGAGGGTTTGGCGAACAACGTGTGGCGAGGAAAACTCCGCATCGTCGTCAAGGGAGAAAATGAGATCGCCTGTTGCCATTTCGGCACCACGATTTCGCTGAACAATATACCCCTTGGATTCGTCCGATTGGAAGAGGCGGACGTGAGGAAACTCGGTTCGAACAATCTCTGACGTGCCGTCCGCAGAGCCGTCATCAATGATCACAATCTCCACCGGCGGCTCCTGTTCAACGCACGAGGCAAGCGCGCGGCGCAGCTCCTCCTTGCGGCTCTTGGTGGTGATAACGATGGAGGCGGTCATGCTGCGTTTAGCTGCGTTTCTGAGCCAGGACATCGTATCCCTTCCTTCCCTGCAGGAAAATCCCGCGGATGAGGTCTCCTGTGACCTCAAGCTTCGCCCCGCACTCCGGGGAACCCAGCACCCGCGCCACGGGAAAATGCGTGCAGACAATATCGGCCAATTGATCGCCCGTAATTTGTCCCCTGGACTCGGCAAGCCACGGAACGACTTCAATCTGGAGTCGTTGCGAGGATGCGAGAATCTCGGGCATACCGTTTAAAGCCGCAAATTCGCACCCCTCGACGTCCATGATCACGAGGTCAAAGGCGCGATGGGTCAGGGCGTCATCAAGCCGGCGCATGGGCACTTTAACGATCTTGGGGTCGTCCGCAAACGACCGAGGATCGCCCCGCACAATCTCGCCGGCGACGACGGCACTGGCCCCTGTGTTGGAACGACGCATCAGGAACTTCACGTCGCAATTTCGATCGCCCGCCGCAATGTTCAACATCTTGACGTTGGTCAGGCCGTTGAGAAGAACGTTCATCTGGAGCAGCCGGAATGTCTCCGGATTGGCCTCGATTCCAACCGCCGCGCTAACCAACTTGGCGAGAGGAACCAAGAGCGCGCCCACATGGGCACCGACGACCAGTACACTTGATGAGCTCGTGAGATATTCCGCATGAGTTCTGACTTCCTGCAGGCCGTAGTCCCCATGCTGCGCCAGCCAGCAGCCCACCTCCAGATCCGTGGCGGCGACGAGCAATTTCCCATGCGGAGTCTCGGTGAGCACCGCGGTTGCGTAGGAGCCCAGTTCTGCCTGGCGATTGCGGCTTTGGGCAGCCTGCCGCCGCAGTCTGAACATTATGGGGTGCAACCGGAGCGGCAGGACCGCTTTAGCGAACTTCCGAATGGACAGCATGAAATTCACAGCGAATGTACCTGCATAAAACGAGGGGAATCACGGAGCCTGTCGAATGGCTTCAATTTAGAGCCGGCAAGACCTCCGCCCACATTTTTGTCCTGCTGCTGGTTTTACCCTCCTTTCACCCTACCGGAGTCACACCACAGATCAAACACTAATTATACGACGACGAATAACAGAATGATAGGCAAAACCGGCCGTCCATATCGCTAGAATCACGCACGCCAACATTCTCGCTGTAGCCAACCCGAAGGAACCCCACTGGACCATGACCAAAGTGAAAAGTGCAAGGCAGATAGCCCAACTCACGTTCATCGCGGTGTTAAGCCACATTCGTCCTGATGCGATGATGATCTGCCCAATGGGATTTTGCATAGCGGATACGCCAGCGGTAACAAGGACAACGACGAGCGTTGGCCAAGCCTCCCTGAAACCTGCCCCATACGCGCCCATGATAATTGGACTTGCCAAGGAGCCGACAATAACGAGCGGGACAACGATGGCAGCATTTAGCTTAATTGACATGATCAGTATTTTCCGCGAATTCGTTGCGTCTGAGTCACTCATCTTCTGAGAAAGAATGGGTAGGATGGTTTGGCCAAGCAGGATTGGAATAAAAAGTAATGCCGCCATCCACTGGTTAGCTGCGCTAAATAGCCCCATCTCCGAATAGCCTCCCGGGCGAGTTGCCAGCAAAGCAGTGCAACCCCAATAAACCGGAGTTGAAACGAGGCTGCTGAACAAAGCAGGAAGACTAAATCCCCAAAGGACCTTGAATTCCTGACAGCAAGCCCGGTAGTCCACAATCACTCGATTGCGTGATGCTTCGGTGCGTAAAGCAAGACAATTAAGAATTGCATTAGCGGCTTGGCCAACGACGAGACCGCATACCGCACCATCTAGCCCAAATCGCCAAGCGCTGATAACGATGACAGGAAAAGCGATCAAGCCCGATAGCAGATTTGACTGGGCAATTTGTTTGAAAGCCTCGAATCCGGAAAGGGCACCGGTTTGCGCGCCGTTTACCGCACCTAATAATAGTAACAGGGAACCCACCCGTAGCAATCCTTCCAACTGAGGGGCGGCCAGACTGTGTTTGGCCACCCATGGGGCAAAAACAACCAATACGCCGGCCATAAAAAGGCCCGCGAGCCATGTTATTACACTAGACAGCGCAATAATGCGCCCGGCCCGATTGGGATCCTTGTTCCTCATTTCCGCGACATATTTGGTAGCTGTCAATCCCATCCCAAATCCTGCTAAGGTGCCAAACATTCCCACCGTGGTCTGGATGATGCCCAATTCGCCAAAAGCCTGCTTGCCGATCATTCGGGCAACAACAATGGACGAACCCAGGGCAAGCCCACGCGAAAGCACCGCGCCCATCAACGACCAAAATGTCCCCTTGGCAAGCCTGTAGCCCAAAGGTGACGATTCCAGCCGGTCCCAATGCGGCCTGAGAAAGCGCGGGAGGACGGCTATGAGCCAACTTTTCATGTCCGCACTGGTCACGCTCGCTTGGAAAAAAACATCTCGCATGCATCAACGATCCGCTTCGCCGCTTTACCATCCCCGTAAGGGTTATGGGTGCGTTGCATTTGTTCGTAGGCTGTGGAATCCGTCAGCAACCGTTCCGTCTCGGTGTAAATGGCCTCTGCCGATGTGCCCACCAGTTTTACTGTTCCGGCTAACACCGCTTCAGGCCGCTCCGTTGTATCCCGCATCACCAGCACGGGTTTCCCCAAGCTAGGTGCCTCCTCTTGCACTCCGCCAGAATCCGTCAGAATCAGCGTGGAGCGGTCCATCAACGTTACGAAAGGCAGATAAGGCAGCGGTTCGATCAGGTGAACGTTACTGAGAGGGGAGCGCGGAGTTCGGGGCGCGGAATTGTTTCCGCCCAAAATGCGCTGAACCGGCTCGCGGACATTGGGATTCAAGTGAACGGGATAGACGAAGTGATGGTCCGGGAACCGACCCGCGAGTTTCGCGATGGCCTGACAGATACTCTCAAATCCTTCGCCAAAGCTCTCCCGCCGGTGGCCGGTGATGAGGACCAAGCGCGGCAGGTTCGTTCGGGGTTGCAAGTGGTGAATTGAGCTTTGCAGGAAGCCCGGAAGATCTTGAATATGAGGCGGGGTTTTTCGAACTTTCTCCAGCGCGAGGAACAACGCGTCAATGACCGTTTTTCCAGTCACAAGAATCTGCTCCGCAGGAACCCCTTCCTTCAGCAGGTTTTGGCGATTTGTCTTCGTGGGCGCAAAATGGAGGCTGGCCAGCCGTGTGCTCAGCACGCGGTTTGCCTCCTCGGGCCAGGGCGATTGCATATTGCCCGTCCGCAAACCCGCTTCTACGTGGCCAACGGGAATCCTGTGATAAAAGGCCGCGAGCGCGGCGCAAAGCACGGTGGTTGTATCTCCTTCGACCAAGACCAAGTGCGGCTTCTCAGCGGCGAGGTACTTGTCCAATGCCTCCATACCGCGCGCAGTCAATCCGCCCAGCGTCTGATTGGGCAGCATGAGATTCAAGTCCACGTCGGGCCTAATTTCAAACACCTCCAGCACCTGATGCAGCATTTAACGATGTTGCCCCGTTACGCATACATGGCAATGAAGATCTGTTCTCCTTTTCAAAGCTAGGATAACCGGAGCCAGCTTGATCGCTTCAGGGCGTGTGCCGAAGATAACGGATACTTTCATGCCCACTGAGCGAGACCAGAAGTGAAAGCGACAAATAAACGATGAAAAGACACTCTGATCAAAAGCCGAAAAGCTGAAACGCCGAAAGCACCCAAATCAAAAGCAGAAACTGCGAAAGCGCAAAGTTGGGCTTCATTTCTGTTTCTGCTGATTCGTGCTGCCGGATACCACATGCAAGTTCGTTGGAGGCGTGGCTTCCGCAAATGTCGCGGTGGGCAACAAACCATTCACATCAACCAAAGTCGAATTGGCTGTCGTCATCTCATAAACAGCGCCGCAATCACGAGCGAGAAGTGTGACTGCACCAAGAGTGGGGATTGTCACGGTCACATTTGTATTGACTCCATCAGTGGCCCAAGCGCAAGCCAGCCACAAATTGCTATTATTAAGTTGACGAACCAACACCCTGTCGTTTGATCCGGGCATCGTCCTTGGAGTAAACTCGTAGGCGGGTTGATCGCTGGATAATACGTGCTGATAAGGGCCTGGCAACAAGGATCCATTTCTAAGAAAGTTTTCCAGGTGCGTGAATAATGCATGCACCTGCGAAAGGGCGACCATCTGGGCAAGCCAGAATGGCGGGTTGTGTGCCGGAAATGAAACATCGAAATTGTTAATGCCATTCAAGGGATTAACTCCGTTGGTGGGCAGTGCATAGCAACCGGCATTCCCACCTATCATGCCAGCCGTATAACAACACTTTAAGAATCCCATGTATAGTGGAATTGGCGAGTTGTAAGTGCCGGCGACTGTGGTGTCCCATCCGCCGCTTTCCCAGTCGTAGCTTAATGGTTCCGGTTGCGGAAAGGCCAGATGGAAACCAACGCAATTCAGATATTGCGTGAGCAAATCATATTGGCCATAATACTGCGCATTTGGTCCGTTTGTCCAGTTGGCGCCGGGCCACCCTTGGTAATAACTTTGATAAGCAGGAAAGTCGGTGCAATTGCTAGTCACCTGGTCATTAAATCCCCACGAGGTCTCCCAGAGAGGTCCAGTTCTCAGGGCTTCATCGTACGTGCTATAATAGCTGTAAAGCTGCCTGTTTGGCACAGCTGCCCTCACCATGTTGGCGAGGAGAACAATTTCATTCGATTTGCGAATTGAGCAGTATGTGAACCAGTCAATTGTATTGGTTGGATTTAAGGGGCCGGGAGAGGCAGCTATTACGCGCGGGTCTTGTGCCCAGGAATTTTGACATGTGGCGGGCACCCCTAAACCAAACTCTCCATCAATAAGCACTGTAGCGACCGGAGCATTGGAGTTAATTGTCGCGAGTCCGAATGCCCAGTTCGAGAAGGCGTTCGTGTAATAAATCTGGTCTGCTTGGGGACTGACAATTGGTGAATAGTTGTTTGGGTTGGAAAGTGCAGTCCATGTATTACTATTATTATCTACAAAATAACCACTGGAATTTGTGACCCAAAAGTCAGTGGGGATTGGTGTTGGGAATATAATGTTTAAAATAACTGAAATCTTAAATGTGTTTGGATAATTTGAAGCCAGCGCGATGTAAGTCATTCCTGGTTGAGAGGTTAAGTTTTGCGCAAGCGACAGATTATGCAGATCAAGGGGAAGTTCATAATCCCAGTTGGAGGCCAGTTGCATCATTGTGTTCGTGGATGGTGCACTGTCCCAGCCGTTCCATGTCAGATATGGCAGAGTATTCCCCGGAGCAAAATTCGGCGGCGATTGGCTGGCCAGCCATTGCCATGGAGTAACATTGGTCTGGGCGCAGGCTGTCTCAAAAAGGGACAGGGAAAGCCAAAACAAAAGCGGAAACGCTGAAAAGCTGAAACGCTGAAAGGAGTGCAAGGGACCACGGGACAACGGACTACGGGACATCTCAAAAACTGAAAAGCTGCCACGCTCTCCGGTGAAGTTGGGCCGGACTTCACGGGCCAAGGAAAGTAGAATGCGAATGGGAAGCGGATTCGTCGTAACCCTGAAATTGTAGCAGGTTGGGGGCCAGATGGCAAGACAAACGCTGAAATGTGGAAAGCGGTCAGAAAGACCACAGGACCACGGACTACTGACCGCGAGACGATGGAACCGCCATTTTGTCGAACTTTCCAGTTTCTCGCTCCGCCGCTTTGATCAAGCCGCGTAAACAGGCGAAGGTTTGCCGGGTCTGGCCGATCAGGCGCTCGGCATCCAGCCCAGAGAGATAACCCAATCGGCGCGACAGGTGAATAAAGTATTGAGTTTCACTCAGCGATGCCCGTAAAATGTAGAGAAAATGGAGGTAATCCTTTTCGCCGTCGCGCACCCAGCCTTCGACAATATTTGCCGGCACGGAACAACAGGCGCGCCGCAACTGGCTGGTCACACCATAGATTTTCTCGCGTGGAAACAATTGCGTTGCGTGATAAATCCCCACGGTCAAGTCGTCAGCCAGCTTCCACGCCTCAATTTTGGTGTAGTCCCTTATAGTCCATTGTCTCGTTGTCCTATGGTCTCGTGGTCAAGCTTTACGCTCTCGCCCCAAAGCTTTTTCCATTCAGTACTTGAAATGGTAGTAAATGTCTTTAAGGAACTCGTTCTGGAATGCGATCACGCCTTCCTCATGCTGCCACCAGTTGGTTAGCGCGTACTCACTCGGCCGGATGGCGTGGACATAAACCTGCACGCCGGTGCCTTTGAGTTCTTTGGAAAAGATCCATTTGGCGCGGCGGGTGTGCGAAAGGTCGGTGACGATTAGAATGGACTTCGCGTTATTGGTGGCAAGCCAGGCGCGCACGGCGCGCGATTCGTCGTAGGTGGTCGCCACGCCATCGCCGACGGCCACCAACGCCGTTTCTGGAACATGGTTGGCGAGAAGCACACGGCGGGTGATCTCTCGCTCTGAAAGTGTCAAGCCCTGTTCCGCTAGAGGGCTGAGTTTGACGTTCATGTAAATTACTCGAGGGGCGACGCCGGCATGGTAAAGCTGCGTGGCTTCGTAAGGTCGAAGCTCGGGCTTGCCGCCGAGGACAACTATTGCGTCAGCGTTCGTGACCGCGTCATTGACCACCCACGCCCGGGCCACATCGGTGAGCAGAGGGGCGCGAAAGATATAGCAACCCACGAGCAGGGCGCAGACGAACGCCAGGAACCAGGCGAGGGAGCGAAAGCGCTTCGGAAAATGCTGACATGCTGACATGCTGAAAAACTGAAATCAAAGGCATTGCTTGCGAAGTTTCGCCACCATGGCGGTGAAGATGGCAAGCAACTCACCGGTTTCCTGGTAGAGCGAATCAATCGTTTCCACTCAAATGCCGCAATAGTCCCGCAATAGTTCGATCCATAATTGGATTCATCAGCCTCTTGTAACAGTCCGTCCAATTTCGAGCAGAACTCGTTGTCGGAGCGCGCTCGCGATGCCTCCCGCGCGTGGAGCGCCACGGAGGCGCCAGCACGCAGAAGTTGTTTGCCGAGAAGCCGCACTTGTTGGAAAGCCGATATGATGGATTCATAAGCCGTGCTGCTCATTTCAGCATTTCAGGTTTTCAGCTTTTGCCAAAGAAACACTCCGTGCCGGTCAATTCGCAGGCCCGTGTCTGTTTGGCCCGCGATCTACTGTCGGCCAGCCGTCTGTTTCCATAATGGTATGCGGATAGGGGGTGGGGCGGATGATCCGCCCTTAACGCTCAAATCCACCAATCTCTTCTTGCTCCACCAACTCAATGTTCTGCTTCAAAAAAGTATTTCAGGCTTTTTCCTCAGGCGGTTTTGGCGGAGGTCTTTTCCTGCGCAAACTTGTCATAGTAATAATTGCGCGACGAGGCGTCGGCCCCGTTGAATATCACGCCGAGCACCTTGGCTTGCCGCTGGGCCAGCAGATCGAGCGCTTCGCTCACCGCGCGGGCGCTGGAATGGCCCCGGCGCACGACGAACAGTGTGCCGTCCGCCTTCGGCGCCAGGCAGCTGGCGTCGTCCGCAGCGAACAACGGGCTGCTGTCAATAATCACGTAATCAAATTCCTGGCGCCATCGCGCCAAAACCTGATCGAGTCCGGAACCGAGAAAAAGATCCCCGGGGTTGCCGGAGTGCGATCCACAGGAAACAAACGCAAAATTGGGCAACGAGTCCTGCTGAATAACTTTGGCCGCCTCGGAGGTGTGACGCAGCAGTTCCGCCAGGCCCGGTTCGCTCTGCATCTTCAGCAAGCGATGCAGGCCGCCGCGGCGCAAGTCGCCATCCACCAGCAGCACGCGGTAACCGGAGAGAGCCAGGGCGCGGGCCAGGTTGGCGGCCACGGTGGATTTTCCCTCGTTGGGTAGGGCGCTGGTGATCAGCAGGACTTTGGGCCGCTCCCCTCCGGTGGCCAGAAAGAGCAGGCCCGAGCGAAGCCGGCGAAAGGACTCGGCGTAACCGTGCCGGGGGTCGTCCACGTCCAGCAGACGCATGGGTTCTTTGCCTTTGCCCTTCGGGGTCACTTCCGGCAGCAGACCGACAATGGCATCTCCGAGAGCAGAATTGACCTCGATTGGGGAGGTAAAACGGTCATCCCGCCTTTCGATCAGAAAAACGATTCCGGCGCCAAGCGCCAGCCCGCCGAAGAGGACCAAGGCCACGGCCTTGATCACTTGACTATAGGTGCGTTTTGAGGCGGACGCCGGCTCCAGGATGGCCAGGGTTTCGAGATCCGTGTTCCGGGTAATATCCACGTTCCGCAGCAGTGTCTCCAACTGGTCAGAAACACTTTGGGAGCGCGCCAAATTTTGTTTCAAGCGCTCGGCTTCGGCAATGCGGCTGCTGGACTCCATCACCTTGTTCTTCCAATCGTTGATGGAGGCCAGGACGTTGGTCATCTTCATGTTGACGGCATCCTGGCGAGCCAGCAGTTGATCGTGGTTTTCGCCGCGAAACAGTTCGATGAGTTTCTCGCCGCGGGCGATTTCCGCATCCAGAGCGACGACTTTGGGATGCTTGGGCTTGTGATATACGCTCAGTTTTTCGCGCTGAATCTTGAGCAGTTCGACTTCCTGCCAGGGTGTCAACTGCGCATTGTTATTGGCGCTGGACAGACCGGTCGAACCCGGTTCCTTGATGAGTTCCGCGAGATCGCCGCCGAGGGAATTATTTCCCGGCACCTGCGCCTTTTGCTCCACCTCGGTGGCCTTCAGCAGTTGAGATTGCAGTTGCAGATCAGAGAGGTCCGTTTCCAATTTTTCGAGGTACCCCCCGGCGATGTTGCCCTCCGACTGCAAAATGGCCAAATTATTCGTGCGCTGGAATATGGTAAGCTCCTCCAGGGCCGTCTTCATCTCCGTTTCCGAAGCCTCCACTTGTCGCGAAATGGAAGCAGCCGTCTCACCCGAAACCCTCTTGCGAACCTCCTGCTTGTAATCCAGGTACCCGCTCATGAGGGCATCCAGATAGTTTTGGCTAAGTGCTGGATCCGCGCTGCTGGCGGTGATCACAAAGACGGTGCTCTTGGGTGCCTCCCGGAAACTGAGGGTAACTTGCAGCGGAAGACCGTCCTTGCCGAGAGGAACGCTATTGGTGCCCGCGGCCCGCAGTCGTTCCGTAGTCGCCTGCCCCATTCTGGAGCTCTTCAACAATTCGAGCTGAGTGCCGATATAGGTGGACGCATCCTCGGTGAAAAGAACGCCTTCCGACAAATGGAGATGCTCTGTTTCATACATGGCGGAGGAGGAAACGTAAACCGGGGGCATCCATACCGCCAAGCAGATCGCCGCCCCGCTGGCGAGCAAGAGCGTAAGCACCGGAACCCACCAATACCTCCGCAGAAAAACAAAAAATCTGCGTACGCGCCCGGACGAACCGCCCGCGCCATAGTCGTCCATCGGACCCGCTGATGAAAAGTCCTGGCCCGAAGGAATCGGAGATAATGGGGTTGGCTCTTTCACGGCGGGGATTTCATCAGAACCGAATCAGACGATCAGGAACATAGATCAGATCGCCGGATTCCAAGGGCAAATCCGTTTCGATCTTCTGTTTGTCGAAAATCTTTCCCACGTCCACGGTGAACGTTTTTTTGTCATCTTTGCCTGCGGCCTCTTTATCTGCGGCGGTTCGTGTGACTACCACCTTATCTCTCTTGGCATAATCTGTGAATCCGCCCGCGCGAAGAATCGCTTTGCTCAGCGTGAGGACCTCGTCGCCCGGAAGGTCCACCGGGCCGGGCAATCGCACCGCGCCCACCAGATAGACCCTGCCGTGGCTCTTGGTCATCAAATCCACTGCAATGATCACGGTAGCTTGATAGTAATATTCCTTCTCCAACTCGGTTTTGATTTCCGCCGCCAATTGCCGGCACGTCTTATTTTCCGCCGGAACGCGCCCGATATACGGCACTTCCAAGTCCCCGGAGTCGGTGACAAAGAGCGGCTTGGGATCTTCCTCGTCTTCAACAATCCGAAAACTCAGGCGGTCGCCGATGGTCAGCTTGTGTTTGTCGTCCAGAACAGCCGCCGAGTTGGTCGCCACGGCTTCGGACAGGTTGGTTGCCGCGGCAGCCGTGTTGGTGATGGGAACGGCATCCAGCCGGTTCGCGGCCGGTTGGGCCAGGTTGGGCACTGCATTCGTCCCCGCTCCGGAGTTTGTCCCCATTGCAATGGCCTTGCCTGGCGGAATGCCAGGCGGGGGTTCGGAAGCCAGAAGCGCGGCATTTAACCACAGGCAGACAGAGACGCATCCGAAAAAGGCCCCGGCGCAGGCGGAACGGGACAAGCTCTGAATAGAGGGGCGCATGCGGTTCATTGCGGTTGATAAGCAAGTTTGATTCCCACGACATTTTGCGCATAACCCCTGTCGGGGAGGTCGGAGGACCGGAGTGTCAGGCGATAGTTCAGGCTTAACATGAGTTTTTTCATCAGCGAATAACTCAGCATCAATCCGCCGCCATACCAGTCGTAGGTTTCGACGAGATTTCCGGTGATGTTTTCCACTCCCTGGTTTCCATGTTCGTAAAAAAGCGATGTACTCAAGTTTATGTCGTTGAATATCATCCAAGTAATGCTCGGCCTAAAATACGAGTCCTCAACCACCTCTGACTGAATTCCAAGCCGAATCTCGTGGCCGGCGCTGAAGGCGTAGCTGGCGGCTTTGCCGGCCTGGTGGGATACGGTCAAACCGGCGTACCAAGAGTCCAGGTCCGCGGTTTGGATGGATTCGCCCGCCGGCGCAAGGATCGGGGTGCCGGAGAGCGACAGGTCGTAAATTTCGGCGGATTGGCTGGTATGTTGGAATTGATAAATAGTATAGCCGGCCCGGGGCTGAACATGGAGATTCAAACCAGGGTCCCAGTCGGCGTAAAGCCCGGCGCTGTAACTCTGATTGTCGTTCAGCACCGCGTGATCGTAAGTCGTGAAGGAAGCGCCGCCCTCGATGCCGGCCGTCAATTGCGAATTGAACCGAAATCCCGCCCGGGCCAGTGGAAGCTCTGAAGATCTGTCAAGATAGTTGAATTGTCCGGACGTGGCGAGAGAATTCTGGTGATCGTAGCCAAGGGTCAAAACCACATCCTCCAAATCCCAAGTTGTGGAAAGCCCCGCTACGTTGTTGAAAGTTCCATATTGCGCCGTTCCAGCCACAGATGCCTCGGCGCCGGGATCCTCAACAGATGAGAACCGGTCATGGAAATTAATCCAAACATCCTTGATGTACACGTCGAACGAAAGTTGGGAACCGGAATCCACGCGCCAGGCGCTGTACTGACTGCGCTCCAGGTAATCGTCGTAGCCCACACCGGCGGAAAAACTGAGCAGGTTATGTTGCGTCAGCGGATAACTCCCGGCCAATTGCACCAGCGGCATCAGGATAACGTCTTGTTGCGCGCCCGTCTCGGAAAGGGTCACGTTGTCGTTGTAATCCATTTCAAATGAGGGTATGACCAGCAGTCTCAGATCGCCCGCCTTGTAAGTGTAAAGCTGCGAGCCGATCTGCTGGCGCTGGGCCTCCGCCGCGGCATCACCGGCCAAGGAGTTGCGCAACGATTCCTGGGCGGAACTGATTCCGGCGACCAGCAGCATGGAAGCGGTCAGCCACCGGCCATTCGTGGCACCAATCGGAACCCAATGCCGGCACGGTTCCCTTCTGCCAGCGACCAGACCGCAGTTCCGTCCGTCCTTCAATTCCGGGCGGTTCCAGGACTTCTGCGTTGAAATCGTTCCCATAGACTTCTCAGCCAACAATTTGCATATTTGGGACAAAATGTCGCAAAGAGCCTCTCATTCCACTTGTCAGCGACAGGATCGGCAGCGCGGTCCTAATCGGCTTGCCCCCACGAGCCGCCATTTTGAAGGCGGATTTCATGGGTTTGACGGCATAGAATGGAACGGGGAGAAACGAGAGCATGATGTTGGACAGTTCAGGGGTGGCCGCATGACGGTTAGTCTTCAAATACCGGGATCGCACGGCAGAACGCCCCTCCCGGAAGAGGGTTTGTCGAGGCAAAAATGTTCCCGCATGAACACATGCCGACGAGAATACACAGCCAATGTGATGAAAATGCGACAGATTAGAAACGATTGTGTGAATTCCCTCCCCTGCAAAACCCGATGAATTTACCCACAAATTCTGCTTACGCGCCGAACCCGTATTCTCCCATCTATGTTGCGCGGGTGGATGCAGCGCAAAATACGGATCGCGGTCGCCCCAAAGGGAAGCAGCAGCAACGCCCCGCAGATCAGTGTGCCCGGCTCCGGCACGGCAGACGACGGATCGAAATCGGGGACCACAGAAACATCTTCAGTCAACTTGGCCCGACCGTCTGTAGGATTGCCGTACTCCTGCGGGGCGTTGAAGACGTCAAGGTCCACTATGTAATTAACTTCCGCTGTGAGATTTAGAGCGATTGGGGTATTCCAACTCTCAGATCTGGAATGATCCGATCCGTCATCCAGCACGCTGCCTCTGGACCCGATCAAGCTGCCATTTGAACAGAGCCAATCGGCATTGTCCGAAAGCCAGCTCACATTAGCCACCCCGCTCTTTGCCGCGATGAACGTCAATTGATACTGGTACGTGCAGGCAGCAACATCGCCGCCAGCCTGTGTCGGAATGGAATGAGCCGGCCACGAAGAGGCGCTGTCATTGGGCAGCCAGTATCCAAATGGAAAGCCAATGTTATTTGATACCAAATAAGCAGTTCCAGAGGGAATTCCGTCAGGCGGGGGTCCGCTCGAAGAGAGCAACAGAATTGACCAATAGGGGTCTGCGAGAACAGCGGTGCTGTTGGCGCTATAAAGGCCCGTTCTTGGCTCCAACGATCTGAGGTTGAACGAGGCGTGAGCGTGAGCCGCGATAAATAAAGCGGACACAAGTATGAAGGATCCTAATCTTGCGCTCATGTTTGTTCGGTCAAAAAAAGTATCGGCGCAGTCTTCTATTGCTTTAGTTTTTTTGTGGAAGAATGACCGTCACAGGGCTTGCCGTTTGCGCCGGGGGGATCGTGTTCTTCGCCTTTTTGTCTCCGCATCCTCCGTTCCCCGGCCATCCGCATTGACCGTGGCCGGGGTGGCATTCTCAGCAACCTCCGGGCACTCTCCTTGGGAGTTTTCGCATGGGGGACACGCCCAGGGTGGCGCCGCTGAAACCACCCGCAGTTGAGAACGGTGAGGAAAGCACACCTGCTGTCCGCCATCACTTTTGCCACGAAGCGGCAAGACAAGGTGTTTGACTGCGGTAATGACCCCTCTAAATGTGACCGTCTGTGATGGCAGACCTTAACGCGCCGAAATCATCTGGCGGCTTGGGCCTTTTGTTGGATGGCCGCGGCAATGGTGTTGACATTCTGCAGGATTCCTTTGGCAGCCTCCGCGTCAGAAATCTTCAACCCGAAATTCTTGTCCAGGGCCACGACCAATTGAAGGGCGTCCACCGAATCCAGCCCCAGACCACCCGGGCCAAACATCAGAATGTCGTCGGCTATCTCTTCGGCGGTGATTTGAAGCATGAGGTTTTCCACCATCAAACGCTTGATCTGTAGTCTCAATTCCGGGTTGCTCATCTGAATTAGAAGATACCGCCGTCAATTTTGAGTGTGGAGCCTGTAATGTAGCCGGCTTCGCCGCAAGCCAAAAAACGGACTGCGGCAGCCACTTCGCAGGGCTGGCCGAACCGTCGCATGGGAATCCTGTCCAAGGCTCGTTTACGTTCCATCTCGTCCATCGCCAGCGTTGCGGTGTCCACGTATCCCGGGCAGACGGCGTTGACGGTGATGCCAATTCGGGCGACTTCCTTGGCCAGAGATTGGGTCAGGGCCAGCACTCCCGCCTTGGCGGCGGCGTAGTTGGCCTGGCCGGCGGGCGCGAGCAAGGCGCTGAGCGAGGCGATATTGATGATGCGGCCATGGCGCTGGCCGATCATCGTGGGAAGAACAGCCTGACAACCGTGGAAGACCCCATCCAAGTTTAAGGCGAGAATTCGTTGCCACGAGTCCAAAGGCATTGTGGCGAGCAAGGCATCCTCGTGATGGCCGGCATTGTTGACCAGCACATCGAGTCGCTGGTGGCGCGAGAGAATCTCCGCCACCGCCGCCTTCCACGAATCGGGCCTAGTGACATCCAACGCAATCGTGCGGCAGTGGTCTGGACTTTCCCTGGCGAGTTTTTCGGCCTGATCAAGGCGCGCGTGAAGGCCCAGCCAGATTTGATTTTCCGGGGATTCCTGGAGGAATGACCTTGCAATGGCTTGCCCAATGCCGCCATTGGCGCCGGTGACTAAGATGACGCGCGGATTCATAGGGCAAGACTGCCCGTTTTGGCCGGCGACGACAAATCTGAAATCGTTTGACCGACCCTGTGAAATCGAACCCCGACAGCCTGCTGGTTTGCGCCCACCAAGCTGACATTGGCGGCCATGAATTCTCCGCTGGCGATCAAATCGCAAGCGGCCACGCATTGCCAGGCCGCCGCGGCCATCAAGCCTTCGCCCAATACCAATTTTGGACTGAGGCGCGGCCCACTCCAATCAGCCCAGGCCCTGGCTTCCGCCGCATCGGCACGCGGACTTTCATTAAGGCCGTCACACAAGATTTCAGCCTGGTTTTCTGGAGGCATCTGCGCGCGCATCTTTTTTGCGGTCTGCCTTCGGTCCGCCGCCGCGGTGTCAGGATGCGCGTCGGTGATCAATTCCAGTTCAACTCCCGGCGACCTTTCCGGATTCAAACTCAAGCAGAGTGCTCCCGCGCCGCCGCTGATGACGGCGTGGTGATCAAAATGCCAGAGGGCATCGGCCAGCAACCAGTTGATTTCCTCCGCGCCAACGACGAGGCAGGCATCAACCCGGCCCTCCAGCAGCCAGTCAATTCCCAAGGCCAGCCCTTGCGCATAGGAGGAAGGGCCTCCAGCCAGGGTGCAAACCAGCGGTGTGTTTTCCAACAGGGCTGCCACATGGCTTGCGGGCGCGGCAAAAACTGTCTCGGGAAACAGCAGGGGGCTGGCGGTGGCCGCGTCTTTCAGCGTCTCCTCGAAAAAACGGAAGGAAAACTGGACGCAGCCGCACTGTAGACAGACAATAATCCCGATCCGCGTATGAGCTTCATGGCGAACTGACTTTACGGCCTCCAGCGCCGCCGCCGCCACGTAATGAGTGATTGGACTGGTGCGCCGCAAACGAGGATGGGCCAGAAAGGGCGGCCGGGCTGCGAGGTTGGGAACGGGTCGCATTTTCAATGGCTTTTGCCAGCCTGGACGCGTCAGCGGCTGGGTCGGCAGAGGCTCCTTTTTTGCCAAGGCATCGCGCAGAGCTTCCACAGTCCAACCCGCCGGGCTGACGCTGCCCAACCCGGATACGAATACCCGGCTCATGGCCGCCTCCGCATAATCAACGTGGCATTGACGCCGCCGAACCCGAACGAGTTTGAAAGCGCCACATTGACCGGCGCGTCCTCAGGCCTCGCCACGATCCGAAAAGAACAGGCCGGGTCTGGGGTTTCAAACGCGATTTCCGGGGGCAGCCATTGTTCACACAAACACATCAGGCAAACCACGGCTTCCACCGAACCCGCGCCGCCCAGCAGATGTCCGATGCCGGCTTTCGTGGAACTGACTGGCAGGTTGGCCGCGTGGCGGCCTGCCCAGCGGCTGATGGCTTTCGCCTCGGCTTGATCATTCAACGGCGTTCCCGTTCCGTGTGCGTTGATGTAGTCAACCTCTGCGGCCGTGATTTGTGCGCTCGCGCAGGCCAGTTCCATCGCCTGCCAAGCCGCTTCTCCTTCCGGATGCGGTTGTGTCAGATGGTGGCGGTCCATGCTGGCGCCGTAACCAATGATCTCTCCCAGAATCCCGGCGCCGCGCTTCCGGGCGGATTCGAAGGTCTCGAGCGTGATCATGGCGGCGCCTTCGCCCAGGGCCAATCCGTCTCGATGCGCGTCGAAAGGCCGGCAACGGGTTGGCGACATGACTTGCAACGAGTCGAAGCCGGAGAATCCGATCTGACTGAGGGCATCGTAACCGCCGGTCAAGACACGGTCGGTTTGTCCGCGCCGAATCATTTCCCATGCCTCGCCAATGGCGCTGGTTCCGGAAGCGCAGGCGTTGGAAATGATCGTGGCCGGCCCGGCAAAACCAATTGAGTCCGCCACCATCGCGGCCTGCGTCTGGGGCTGATAACACAAAGCCCGGGTCGGCTGCATTTTTTGCCGGTTGGGCATGCCGACGGCCTGACGAAAGTAATCTTCCCCCAGCGACATGCCGCCACCAGTGGTACCCAAAACAACGGGCAAATTCTCGGCGGGTTTCCAACCGGACTGCTGCCAGGCTTCCTGCGCCGCCAGCAACAACATGATCCCGGCCCGATCCAGTCGCTTTTGTTGCCGTTGGCTCAATGGCAGCGCCGGCAGGATTGACGGCAAATCCACCTCCGCCGCGGTTTTGGCGCGCTGTCGGCTGACATCGAAGAGGGTAACGGGACGGAATCCCGTTCTCCCGGAACGGAACGCGGTGGCGTTTTGTTTCCATCCCCGTCCCAGGGACGTGACAATGCCGGCGCCGGTGATCATCACGCGCGGCGGAGGCGAAGGGAATGGCTTTCGTGGAAACAGCATCGCATTACTTCCCATTTCCGTTCACGCCCTGCGGCCAGAGACGTTGAATGGTTGAAAAATAGCTCCACAACGGTCCGACGGCGCCCTTCTTGCGCAACCGCCCGATCAGGCTCGTGTAGGCCGGCACCGGGTCGCCCACAATCCAGTTGGGCGCGCGCCTGGCAAAATCCGTGAGCTGGGCAAAGACCCCGTCAACCGAAAGACCGGGCGCGAGATAGTAGGTGGGGCGGAGCAAATCGCTATCTCGGCCGATGCAGCCTTCGGTCAGAGCCTGCTGAGACAGGGGCGTGCCTGGATAGATGCGCATCCCCACCACCGCCATCATCACCGCGTTCCTGATCCGCAAAGAAGCTTCGAATCCGCGCCGCAGGGTTTCCATGGTTTCGCCGGGGCCGCCGCTGATGAGGAAATGGCAGAAATCAATGTTCTCCTGGCTGGCCAGCTCGCTGGAATGCAGGATGTCATCGAAGGTGAACCCCTTTTGATAGGCCGCCAGAACCTCGTCGGAGAAACTGTCCGAACCAAACTCAATGTGAGCCAGCCCGGCCCGCTTCATGAGTTTCATCATCTCCAGCGTCAGTCCTTGCGGGCGCAGAAAACAGGCCCAGGACAACTTCACGCCGCGGCGCAGAATGGCCTCGCAGATCTCCGTGACGTGGCGTATGGAAGAGTTAAAGACAGAATCCACAATAAACGCATAATGCGCGCCCAGCCGTTGCAGTTGCGCGAACTCGTCAGCGACGCTTTCCGCGGAGTGATGGCGGTGACGTGAACCTTCAATGACCGGATAAGTGCAATAACAACAGTGGCAGGCGCACCCGCGCTGCGTCTGAACATTCATCATCCCGCTGGCGCGCAGGTAATATTCCGCGATGGAAGTCGGGCGGTCGCCGTCTTCCAATGGCCTTGTGCCCGGGCTGACGGCGGGCGGGTTGATGACAAGATTCCCGTTTTCTCGGTAAACCAGGCCGGGTATGCCGGAAAAGCCGCGGCTGTTGCTTAGGGCGGCGAGGAGGCAAACAAAACCCGTTTCGCCTTCGCCACAAATGCCATAATCGGCGCCGGACAATTCCAACAGTTGCCTGGGAAAAATGCTGAATCCGCTGCCGCCCACAACCACCGGGCACTTGATTTTCCGCCGGATCGTTGCACCCAGCCAGGAAAGGTTGTCAAAAAAGGTCTCCCGTTTGCAGATGATCACATCGTCTATGTTGCGGACGGAAATGCCAATGGCATCGGGTTGGTAACGCGCCAAAACTGATTCGATGCTTTCCCCGCCGGCCAGGCTGTCTGCCCAAAGAGTGTGGTGGCCGGCTCGGCGCAAGGCGGAGTTCAAATAGGCCAACCCCAGCGGAAACACCGCGTCGGGCGTGGTGCAGCGATTGTTGCTGATCAGGAGAACTTTGCTGCCCATAGAATTCTCCGGGTGGCACAGGCCGCCGGTTGATGAAAGGCGGTTTGAACTGCTCCCGACGCGGTCAAATCCAGCGCTGTTGGGAAATAACCCATGCGCGCCCATGGTAACGGGTGCGGGGGCTGCTTCGCAAGCGCAAGGTGCATTTCGCTTGGGTTTTCGCCGGCCCCTCACTAGGCTGGCGTTGTGGAACGGCTTGAAAATCATGTCGCCGTGATTCCTTGTTTGAACGAGGCGCAAACCATCGCTTCCTTGGTTCACTCGATTCGCGGCCACATCCCAAACATCGTGGTCGTGGACGACGGTTCGAGGGACAACACGGCCAAACTGGCGACGGAGGCCGGCGCCTTAGTCGTTTCCCATCCCCGAAATCTTGGAAAAGGCGCAGCCGTGAAAACGGGTTTGACCACGGCGATGCGGAGAGGATTCGACCGGGCCTTGCTCATGGACGGCGACGGACAACATCAAGCCGGCGACATTCCCGCGTTTGTCCAAAAAGCGGAAGCGACCCGGGCGGTACTGGTGATTGGCAACCGCATGCATGAGGCCGGGTCCATTCCCTGGCTGCGCCGGCAGGTCAACCGTTGGATGAGCCGCCGGATCTCGCGCCGGGTTGGCAAAAATCTGCCCGACTCCCAGTGCGGCTTCCGTTTGGTGGATTTGAAAATCTGGGCGGCGTTGCCCTGCCACGCCCGCCGCTTTGAAATCGAATCAGAGATGCTGGTTACTTTTCTTGACGCCGGTTGCCGGGTTGAGTTTGTTCCGATTCAAGTCATTGGCTGGGCCGCCCACAGCCACATAAATCCGTTGACCGATACTTGGCGATGGTGCCAGTGGTGGGGCAGTCTGCCCGCCGGGACAAGAACTTCGGATTCACCTTCTTCCGGCCGCGACCTGGAGAATAGCATTTTGAAATTGCATGAATTCAATCTCCGGCACAATCAACCCAGCGAATAGTGGTTCCCACCGTTTGAGGACGTGGGGCATCAAGCTGATCTGGTTGGCGCTGGCCGGCGTTTTGCTGGGTTTTTGTTACAAGGAGGCTGTCCCCAGACTTTACCACCCTGAAACCAGGGCCGGATTCCGGCTGGGCACAATTCATGGCTTCTTGATGCCGGCAGCGTTGCCCAGTCTGCTCGCGGGAGAGGACGTGCCGATTTTTGCCGCCAATAACACGGGCCGCAATTACAAGCTCGGTTATATTGCGGGCATCAATCTTTGCGGCTTGATCTTCTTTGGCATGGCCTTCCGCCCGCAAAAGGAGAAAAAATCTGAGCCAAGCGGACCATCCCCTCAATAGATCCAGCCTCGGAAAACTTCGATCACGTCCACCCGGCCGCCCGCCCAGTAGTGATTGCGCGGCAAGTGAAAAGTCTGTTCTGTGCGGCGATAAACCAACTGCGTCGGATGGCCCGGCTGATTGGGACCATAAGCGGCAAAGAGTATCTCCGTCTCAGTTTCCTGATGACCAAACAACACGATCCCATGATTGATCGTCAACTGGGGAAAGCGCACCAGGTGGACAATGGGCATCGCTCTCTGGTCAAAGGATTCGAGCAAGCGCGCCGAGATGTTTTCTTGGTGGCGCCGCGAAATGGGAAAAACCATCCGCCAATGGCTGCGCAATACGTAAGACTGCCACGCCCCGCCGCACTCCGCTTTGAGCAGCGCTTCATGAGCCTGGCTGAACGCGCGCAGGCCGTCGTAGCCCGGGAAGACGATCTTGTCAGGTTCCCGGCTGGGCTGCCGCGGGCTGCGGCCAACTACTTGCCGGATGAGCCGGCGGTACGAATCCGCCGCGACTGGTGGTTGACGGGCCTCAAACCGGGCGTGGTAAAAAAACTGGCGCGCGCTTCGGACCATGACAAAACAACGATGGGTGTATGGCCGCGGGGGATTGTTCTTCAGCGTCACCATGGAACCGGTGGCCGGATCGAGCCGGTATTCCCAGACCAGTTCGTTGGCGAACGAAAAGGTGTCCCGTTCAAAATCAAATTGTCGGGCTGGCGCAACGGGCGGTAGAATCATGCTTGCGCCGCAAGGTAGCCTTGCGATACGAAGCTGTAAATGCTTTACGAGCGCTGGCGGCAAATCGTCCGGGAACGAGGCGGGGAATGTGCCTTGCGTGAACTTTCTCCCGGTCGTCATTGGACTTTCGACGAAATGGCGCGGCTGGTGGAAAACGCTTCGGCGGCCTCCCAGCCGATGACTTTTCCCCGCGGCCACGACGCCGGTTTCGTCTTTGCGGTCTTGCAGGCTTGGCGTTCCAATTGCATGGTCTGCCCCATGGAAGCCGACCAAAAAGCTCCGCGGGTGACGAGCCTGCCACCGGCACACTGCCTCCATCTTAAAACCACGTCCGCCACGACGGGCGCTCCCCGCTTCGTCGCCTTCACGGCGGAACAACTGGCGGCGGACGCGGAAAATATCGTGGCCACAATGGGGTTGCGTCGGGATTGGCCCAACGTGGCCGCCATTTCCCTGGCGCATTCTTACGGCTTCTCCAATCTGGTGTTGCCGCTCCTCTTGCATGGCATTCCGCTTTTAATTGCGCCCTCGCCTTTGCCGGAAATCTTCCGGCAGGCGATAATCCGCGCGAAAGTCCCGGGTTTCACCCTGCCGTCAGTGCCGGCATTGTGGCGGGCGTGGCACACCGCGAGGGCGATCCCGGATAATGTTCGTCTGGCCATAAGCGCGGGCGCTCCCTTGCCGCTGGCGCTGGAAACCGGGGTTTTTTCCACCACCGGAATCAAAATTCACAATTTTTACGGCTCCTCTGAATGCGGCGGCATCGCTTATGATGCGACTCCCGTTCCCCGCACGGTGGAAAGCTGCGCCGGTAGGCCGATGCGAAATGTTGATCTGCAAATTGGAGAGGCCGGCTGCCTTGAAGTGCGCGGCAAGGCGGTTGGAGAAACCTACTGGCCAACGCCGTCCGGCGCTTTGATGGCGGGCTGTTTCAAAACAAGTGACCTGGTGGAGATCGTGAACGGCGAAGTTCATCTTCGGGGCCGACTCGCCGACCAGATCAATGTGGCTGGCCGGAAAGTATCCCCTGCCGCCATCGAACAAGTGTTGCTGGAGCACGACCAGGTTGCCGAGTGTCTGGCCTTCGGTGTTCCCAGCGCGGATGCGGACCGCGCCGAAGACATCATCGCCTGCATCGTGGCGAAGTCGCCCGTCAGTGGAGAAGAGTTGAAGCAGTTCTTATTGCGGAAAATTCCGGCCTGGCAAATTCCCCGCGAATGGTGGTTTGTGGACTCAGTGGCGGGCAACCGCCTCGGCAAGGTCTCCCGCGCGCAATGGCGGCAGGAATTTCTCAAGCGGAAGCGGCCGCCTCAAACAATTCCGCCTCTTGCCAATCCGCGCGGAAGGAGGTAAATTGTGAGTGATGAAACTGAGATTCGACCTGGTGGAAGAGATCACGCCGGAGATGCTTATGGAAAGCGTTCTGGCGAACAATCACCGCTACAAGGCCGAGCCGCTTTTATCAAAAACTGGAACTGGCAGCTTGTCACCGGCCTCAACCGAGGATCGTGCGATCGAGGAAAAGCTGTCCATGGACCTAACCCGGAAACTCACGAGCAAGTCCGGCGGCGCTGGGAAACGCTGCAAAAGCAAGAATTAACCCTCGGGGAAATCCTGGACTTTCTTCTGGATTGCCACCGTTCTGCTCCATTCCTTTAAGGCTCTACTCACGGCGAAATCATCCGGTGCCTGCCAGACGGGCGGGTTGTGTGGCGGCCCGATGGCGCGCAATCTGAGTTGACCGGCCTGCCGGAAAGTCTGCTGCCGGAGAAAGACCGGCCTGGATGACCATTCTTGAAGTCGTCGAACGAAGCCCCAATGTCCCGGCCAAAAAAAGGGGGCTCCTTGCCATGTATCATGGCCCGCATCCCTGTCAGTCTAATTGCCCCACCCGATCTCCAAACTCTGCGGTTGACAACATTGGCGGAATCAGCGTGTTCGCCGCAACGAAGGTTGTCTTCGTTGCTGGTCCCTTGCCAGCAATCCCACCTTCTCGAAAGTGCCAAGCATTTTACCTATAGAAATTGCATACCCAGCAGACTCGCTCGCAATTTCCAACCCGGAAATCCTGTCTATTTGACCGGCACGGAACCGCCCAATGTCAACCCGGCCGTCAACACTAAACGCTTCTGGACGTGTATTTCCGCCCGGGCCTGAACCAGGCCGGACAGTCTGCCAACGATCACGGCTTGGACTCTCATCGTTTCCCCAGGACATAGTGTCCCAGGAATTTTCACCGCGCTCAAGGCGGCCAATTTCAAATTTCGCAGGGGTGGGACGGAGGGATCGCTTTGGGCGACAATCCCTGCGAGTTGAGCTGCGCCTTCCACCAACAGCACGCCGGGAAAAATCGGTTCGCCGGGAAAGTGCCCTCGCAGAAACGGCTCGTCGCCGCGCACCCGGTATTCGCCCACGCCTTCCTTGCCGGGCGTCAGGCTGATCAGCCGGTCAATGAAACGGAACTCCGGGCCATGCGGCAACGTCCGTAACGCCGTTTCCAGCATGTCGGCAGGGGCATTCATTGCCGGAGCGGCTCCACCAGGGTGAAATTGGGGTCGAAATTGGTTTCAAACAGGCTCGCGTTGATGGGCGGGTTGATGACTCCGTTGATAAAATCGTTGCGCATGCTGGAGCCATCGCTGAATTTCAGTTCCGTCGAAGCAGGCGAAAAATCGTTCGTGTGGACAGTGACCGAAATTTCACTCATGAACTTGCGGGCGGACTGGCTCCTGGGCTGCAACCTCATCTCAACAATGCCGTTGGTCTGGATGACCGACAGCAATTGGAAGTGGGAATCCAAATCCGCCCGGTCGCGCGGAAAACTGGCGTCCAACAGGGCCAGAGCATCGCGCCAGGGGCCGGTTTGATTGCCGTTGAGCGGATATTTTTCCACCCGCTTGAGCCTCGGATAAATGATGAATAATTGGTCCGGCTGCCGCACGGCAATGGTCTGCGCCGGTTGTCCCAATTCCCATCGAAAATGGTTCGGCAAGGCCACCCAGACTTTGCCGGTGGAAACCAGCGGCTGCGAAAGTGTTTTCAGGGCGCGGGTCTCGAGGACATCGGCCGACCAAGTGTGGAGGTTCGTCTGGGCGGCAATCCACTGGTCCAGGAGGTTTTCGGATTGGGCCTGCCCGGTCGTGACAGCTACAGTGAATGCGAGGCAGAGCCATGCAATCGGGAAAATGGATTGAGCTGTAATGGGTCGGTGACGGCGGGGAAAAAGGTGGGGCGGGCAGTCCTCTGCCCGCCGCGGCGCGCACGGAGTGCGCGCCCTACCACCCATGACTGACGCATTGCCTTGAGTTTTCATGGCGTCGTTCGAACACCGGAGGAATCGGCCCCGAACGGCTCCGGCCAGATGGGAACAAAATGAAACCATTGGCCGGCATGTTGCCGAATTTCCGGTTCAAACGCACGCATGATCTGCTGAGTAAGCCGACCGCGCGCCTCCCGATTGCCCAATGACTGGCGGTCGTATTCAAACTCTGCCAGGAGGCGGGCTTCATATCCGTGGTCTTTCCGCACGATGGTCACGCCCACGAGGGCGCACCCCGTGGCCCGGGCAAGTTCCGCCGCGGCCAACGAGGCTTGAAAGGGCCGCCCGAAGAGAGTCACCGTCGCCGCCTTGACGCTCGGTGGCCGGTCAATCAGCAGCGCGACGGTGGCGCCGTCCTGCAAACGCTTGATGATTTCCACAAAGGCAAACCCGTCGTCGCCCACCACAATGGTCTCGATTCCCCAGCGCGCGCGCGACTGGCGGCGCAATTCCGTGAAACCCTGGCCGGGTTCGGCTTGCGTGATGGTGATAAGCTTGACTCCGCGTTGCACCAGCAGCGGTCCGCCAATTTCCCAGTTGCCCAAATGCGGAGTCAGCAGCAGCACCCCCCGCCTGCGCTGCCGCGCCCTTTCATAGATGGCCCAGTCGGAATCCTCTGTCAGCCATGCCTTCACCCCGATGCCGCCTTCATAACGCCAGAGATCTTTCATCTTGACGGCGAACTGCCGGAATAGCTGGTGCGCCGCCTGTTCGGCTGCGTTCCGATCCTCATTCAACACGGGGAGCAGATTGCGAATGACAACTTCCCGCCGTCGGGAGCAAAGGCGGTAATAAATCTCCGCCCCAAACAAACAAAGCGGTTCCAGCAGCGCCCCGGGCAAAATTCGCACGGCCATCAATCCCAACCGCCACACCGCGGCCGAATAGAATCTCGAGGGAGCAGACGTTTTGCTCGCGGCATCCGGTTGTTTTTTCCTTTGCAGGCAACTCCACCAGGCCGGAAGCAGACAGACGGCAATCAACATGTTCGCGGCGATGCCGGCCGCACAGACCTTGCCCAAGCCGGCCATGCCCGCATTGCCCGACCACGCCAAAGACCCAAATCCGGCAATGGCCGTTCCGCCGCACAACAGCAGAGCGCGTCCAATGGAACGGCGCACCGCTCCAAGGTCGCCGTCGTGCCGCCGCAATGCCAGTTGCATGAAAATGCTGTAGTCTATGCCTGTGCCCAAAATCAGGGGCACCGCCATCAGGTTGAGCAGATTCCACGACCAGCCCGCCAGGGACATGGTGACCAGCAGGCAAAGACCACTCAAAAACAAGACTGCCAGCCCCAAGAGCACTTCCGCCAGTCGGCGAAACGCCATCCACAGCGAACCCAGAACCAGCGCCATCATCGGTGTCACCACCAGCCACAAACGGCTCTGCACACGCTCCAGCGTGACGCTCCCCAACAATCCCCAACTGGACAGCAAGACTTTTTGCTCCTGCAACCGGCTGGAAAGTCCCGCGAGCGCGGCTGGGGAAACGGCGTTGGTTGCCGGATAGACCAAACCCATGACAAACCACTTATTGTCGGAACGGGCGACAAATCTCTTCAACAACCATTGGCTCATGTCGTTGGTCGGCCAGAACACGTCCGTGCTATTGCCCGCCCGCGTCCACGTTCGCAGCAACTCATCGGTCAGGAACAGGGCGTTGGTTTCGAAGCCTTCCTGCACGGCGGCGGCGCGCAACATGGGAGCTTGCACTCCGAGCGCGGCGGCGGCAACACGGTTGGCCTGCTGATATTCCGCGCGCGGCCACATCACTGTCGGCAGTAAATACCCGCTGATGCTCCGGTTTGAAACTGCCTGCTGCAAAACACCATCGGCTTGGGAAAGAATCTCAAACACTTCTGGCTCGTGATGGCCGGAAATGATCACCCAAAGCGGATCTTGGGGAATGCCGATGGCTGCGGTCATTTCCTCCAATGCGGCCTCTGCTTCGCTGTGCTGCGGCTTAAGCGCGTTGGCCGATCTGTCCAGCGGAGGAAGATGGAACGCCAAGGCCACGCTCGCGCAGGCCACCAGAACCATGGTGACGATACCTGCCCGCCATCGGTAGGCACGATCGGCCCGGCTGGTTAAGACAGGAATGTTTTCACGCGGCGGCATGAAATAAGACCGCCACGGCTGCCGGGGCTGATTTGCGCCGGACTTCCATCGCGCCGGAAACAGCGGCGGCAGATAAACCAGCACCATCACCAAAGCCGCCAGCGCCACGCCAATGGCCACCAGCGTGCCCAGTTGGGCCAGCCCTGGCAGCCCGCCCAAATTCAGAACCAGAAAGGCGCTGATGGTGATAATGGCCGCCCAAAGAATGCTGGGGGAGATGGCGCGCCGGACTTCCGAAATGCTCCATTGCGGGTGGGACAGCGCTTCCTGATAATGAACCACGGCATAATCCACCGCCAACCCCAGCAGCA
>Ga0187888_1000486_pt1 | contig 42823 bp, 30 predicted proteins | sample June2016WEW_7_40_FD_132987 | JGI IMG/M metagenome (GOLD analysis project Ga0187888, IMG submission 132987) | Peatland microbial communities from SPRUCE experiment site at the Marcell Experimental Forest, Minnesota, USA - June2016WEW_7_40 | ecosystem: Environmental > Terrestrial > Soil > Wetlands...
ATCCTTAAAGCACATTCTGAAATCGCTTATGCTAACCCCTTGAAAACCAGGGGCCACAGATCGAGTTTTTCCCCTCTATGGGATGACTGTGACAAATTTGTCATCGGTTATCGCAGCAGCGCGTCCACCACCTTGGCGATGCGGGCCGCAAACGGCCACAATCGCTCGGAGAGTTGCTGGGGCGTCATCCCGAAGGTGTTTACATGACAAATGACCAATTCTCAATGACCAATTCTCAATGACCAATTCTCAATCCTTTCAACCGCTCAAATCCAGTCCACGACACAACAGCAACCAAAAAAGTCAAATCCCCCCCGCCAAACCAAGCCCCCCGCCAACGATTTGGCGTGCCTCGAGCCAAAAAACCGTTTATTCAGAACCCATGAATGCGCCCCTGCTTTCCGCCACCGCCCCGCGCCCCGGAAAAAATGAACCCCTCCCAACTGCGGCCGCTTCCTTCAATCTCGACGGCCAAGCCGTAGATGTCCTGGACTTGAAAACCCTCCTCATCACGCGCGGCATCAACCTGCCGGAGCAGATCACCGCTCAATTCGGGCCGACCCGCCGCTTGGCGCCCGCCAGCGATCCCTTCGCCTGCAACTGCCTCCTCCTGCCCGGCGGCATCCCGGCGCATATGTTCCACGTCGGCCCGGGCGCCGACTTCAGCCTCGCCGCCGACTCCGCCGGCGCTCCCTGGCTGACCTACCGCGGGCGGCCGGTCACCCAGGTGGACTTTCCCCCGGCCACCGCTTTCTATGACCAACAATCCCGCGCCGGATTCCCTTTCCGCATGATGGCCGTGCTTCAGGGACTGGACGTTGTTTCCTTCCCTTACCTTTGGCCCTGCCAGTTCGCGCTGGCAGGCCAGCCCTGTGATTTCTGTTACCAGGGCAACATGACCCTGGCCATGCGACAAGCCGGCCTGCCGCTGCCTCCCATCGCCTCCCCCGACGACGTCGCCGACGCCGTCGAATACTGCCTGCGCGAATGTGGCACTCGCGACGTCCAATTGACCGGTGGCTCCGAAGTGGATTCCGCCCGCGGCGAAGTCCCCCTCGCCGCCGACATCCTCGCCGCCATTGACCGCAAGGCCGGCCTGCGCAACATCCCCGGCGAAATTTACGTTTACACCAGCGCCCCCAAAGACCCCGCCGCTGTGGACGCCCTCTTCGCCGCGGGAGTGGACCGCGTGGCTTACGACCTCAACGTCTGGGATGAGGCGGTTTTTGAGCAGGTCTGCCCGGGCATTTTCCGGCACATTGGCCGGCCACAACAACTCCGCGCCCTGGCCTATGCGGCCCGCCGGCATGGCCCCAACAAAATATGCAGCGCATTCGTCATCGGCCTCGAGCCCCTCGAGAGCCTGCTGGCCGGGGCCGAATATGTCGCCCGGCTCGGCGTGGTGCCTCTCTTCTCCATTTGGCTGCCTCATCATCGCCCCGTGCGCGGCTCCACCGCCCCGCCCGGCCTGGACTACTATCGCCGCGCCCGCGCGGGCTTCGCCGGTTTGTTTGTCAAATATAAACTGGAGCCGCCGGGCGCTTCCGGCCTCAACGTCTGCATGTGCCGCGATTTATCCCTCCGCCGCCCATCCGCCGGCGCCGGCGGGTTTATATTGCCAGACGGCCCGATTCTCCGGTAATCAATCACCATGACATCTTCCATCGCCCTCAAATTCCCGCTCGCCTTCCTTTCCCTGCTCCCTTTCCTTGTCGCTTCCCTCCTGGCGGCCGCCGACCCCAACCCGCCTCCGGCCGCCGGCGCCTGGCTGGTTTACGTGGGCGCCTACACCAACGCCGCCAACAAAGGCATTTGCGCCTGGCGCATGGACACCGCCTCCGGCTCCCTCTCCCCTCTCGGCCTCGTCGCCGAGACCCCCAATCCTTCCTTCTTGCAGATTTCCCCCAACCACCGCTTTCTTTACGCCGTCAACGAAGTGGACAGTCTCCAGGGCAAACCCGGCGGGGCCGTCAGCGCCTTCTCCATTGAGGCCTCGACCGGAAAACTCACCTTCTTGAACCAGCAAACTTCCGGCGGAGCCGGCCCATGCCATTTGACCCTCGACCGGGAAGGCAAATACGTGCTGGTGGCCAATTACAACGGCGGCAGCATTGAATGTCTCCCCGTCCAATCCGACGGCCGCCTCGGGCCGCCCACCGCCTTCATCCAACACACCGGCGCGAGCGTCAACCCGGCCCGCCAACTGGGGCCTCGCGCCCACTGCATGGTTTTGGACGCCGCCAACCGCTTCCTCCTGGTTTGCGACCTGGGTCTGGACAAAGTGATGTCCTACCGTTTCGATGCCAGCCAGGGAACTCTTCTCGCCGCCCAAACCCCCTTCATCGCCGCCAAACCCGGCGCCGGTCCCCGCCACTTGGTCTTTCATCCCGATGGCCGCCACGCCTACGTCATCAACGAATTGAATTCCACCATCGTCCACTATTCCTACGACCCCGCCGCCGGCGCCTTGGCCGAACTCCAGACCGTTCCCTTGTTGCCCCCCGATTTCACCGGCCGCAGCACCGCCGCCGAAATCGCCATCCATCCCTCCGGCAAATTCCTCTACGGCTCCAATCGGGGCGATGACAGCATCGCCGTTTTCGCCGTTGCCCCCGCGACCGGCAACCTCGCCTTCCTTCAGCGCGTCCCCACCCAGGGCAAGACCCCGCGCCATTTCGCCATCGCCCCCTCCGGCAAACTCCTTTTCGTCGCCAACCAAAACTCCAACAACATCGTCATCTTCAACCTGGATCCCGCCACCGGCGCGCTGGCCCCCTCCGGCAAAGTGCTTGACACTCCCTCCCCCGTCTGCATCCAATTCCTCCCGGTCGCAGCCGCATCAAAATAACCTTGGAACCATCCAGGCGCAGCCACCCCAAAAAGACCGAATATGGACAAACTCCTGTTAATTGACGACGAGGCGGACGTGCAATACTCCTTCCGCCGCATTTTTGACCAGCCCGACATCCAATTGACCACCGCCGACAGCGGCGAAGAAGGCCTCAAGCTCATCCCGCGCCTCAAACCCGACCTCGTCATCATGGACGTGCGCATGGGCGGCATCACCGGCTTGGAAACCCTGCGCCGCCTCCGCCAGGTGGACGCCAAACAAATGGTCATCATGATGACCGCCTACGGCACCACCCAGACCGCCATCGAAGCCATGAAACTGGGCGCCTATGATTATCTCCTCAAACCCTTCGACGTCCTCCGCCTCAAACAAGTCGTCCTCAACGCCCTCAAGGCCGCCCGCGACATGCGCCAGGTCGTCTCCTACCAGCCCTTGCTCGAATCCGAGGACTACGACCTGGGCATCATCGGCCGCAGCGAGGGGATGCAGAACGTCTTCAAAATCATCGGCCAACTGGCCGGCAGCAACGCCACCGCCCTGATCACCGGCGAAAGCGGCACCGGCAAGGAACTGGTCGCCCGCGCCATTTATCATCACAGCCAGCGCTACGCCCAGACCTTCCTGGCCATCAACTGCGCCGCCATCCCGGAGAACCTCCTGGAAAGCGAGCTTTTCGGCCACGAAAAAGGCGCCTTCACCAGCGCCGCCGCCCAGCGCATCGGCAAATTCGAGCAATGCGACAAAGGCACCATTTTCCTCGACGAAATCGGCGACATGACCCTCTCCACCCAGGCCAAAATCCTGCGCGTCCTCCAGTCCGGCTCCTTCGAGCGCGTGGGCGGCAACCAACCCATCCAGGTGGACGTCCGCGTCATCGCCGCCACCCACAAGCCCCTCGAACAGGCCGTCGCCGCCCGCGAGTTCCGCGAAGACCTCTTCTACCGCCTCAACGTCGTCCGCGTCCAGATTCCCCCCTTGCGCGACCGCCGCGATGACATCCCCCTGCTGACCAACTATTTCCTCAAGAAGTTCGCCCAGGCCCAAGGGCGCGCGCCCAAATCCATCCTCCCGGCGGCGGTGGAGATGTTGGAACGCTTCCACTGGCCGGGCAATGTCCGCGAATTGGAGAACGTCATCCAGCGCGCCACCGTCATGGCCAAGGGCGGCGTCATTTTGCCCGGCGACCTTCCCCTCGAAATCTCCAGCCTGCCCGCTTCCGGCCCGGAGGGGACTCCCGGTTCCCCGGCGGCATCCGCGGCCGCGGCCGCCGGCGCCGAACCGCTCGATTTGGCCGCCGTCGGGCAGATCTTGTTCCGATGGGCGCGCGAGCAGGGCCACTTGAAAGTGCTGCCGGCCGTCGAGCGCGAGTTGCTCATCCAGGCCCTCCTGACGACCAAAGGCAACCAGGTCCAGGCGGCCAAGCTTCTGGGCATCACCCGCGCCACCCTCCGCAAGCGCGTCGAAAAATTCAAAATCAAACAGGAACTCGCCATTCAATAGGAACAATTCCCGAGCGATGTGCCATGACCTTTGAGCTGCGCGCCATTTTGGAAAGCAAACGCGCCCTGCGCCGCAATCTGGCGGCGCGGCCTCTGGCGGAAAAGCTGCGCCTGCTCGATGCCTTGCGCCAGCGCCAACTCGCTATTCGGGGTCGTCGGTCCCAATCGCATTCCATCCTTCTCCGGGAATCGTCTCCGCCTTTCCGTTCCAAGCCCCTATGAAACTCCCTCCTTCAAAACAGTATCAGATTCCAGTATCAGCCTTTGTCTTTCGGCTGCAAATACTCCGAAAGCCTGGAAAGAAGACGTTGATGGCGCTGGCCTGAAATGGAACCGATTGTTCCCAGAAAGTGGCTTGCGGGCAGAACCGCCAGGAAACCCAGCCGAATCAAGGAAGGGGCTTTGAGGCCGCTCCCTTTGAAATCAGCGTGGGATGGTTCAATCTTCTCGTCGAAATCCGCAACCTCCTGCCGCAGTTGAGTGCTGATGCCGCACACCAGCAAATCCCCGAAGCCAGGCATCCGCCGCCGCACTACCGCAGGACGATACTTGCCCGGTCCATCCGTTTGCGGCAGCAGCGCCAGGATGATGTCACCCTCCTTCATCGCTTAATGTCAGCGGCAGAATAGTCCGGTTCATCCTCCCCATACGCCCTTGCCAGCGCGCCAGCAGCCAGCCCGTGCCACGCGGCATCTTCGGTGTCATCTTCCTTGGACATGACGGTCACCATAAGCCGTGAATCAGGCGGCAGGTCGAAGGGTTCGTCCAATACGATCTGCTTCCCATTAAAATGCGCTTTCAAGGTCACCGCAGGCATGGATTCACGATAGTTTCAGACCGCCCGAACTGCAAGAAATTTGACCCTCTTTTTATCGGCACGGGTTTTCCCCGCCACGCCCGCCCCAGCCTTATTGGCGAGAAAAGAAAAGGGATCGGTTCGTGCTATTGTCATATTGGATCATAGGCCGCGAAGAAATACCTTCGTTTCTTTCCTTACCTTCTGTTCAATGTTCTTTCCCCAACGCGCCGGTGGGCCAGGCCAGATCAAAACCCCTGTCCTCCATAGCCCGGAGGGCGGCGGAGGATCATCCTGCCGAAAACACCACAACCCCCCGCTGGAGCGAGTTCAAAACATGCCAAATCCATGCCGCCTGCCGCCAAGCAGGGTTCGAAATGCCCGTGATTTGCACGCCAAAAGAGCTTATGTTCAAATCAATTTCATGAAACCACGATCAATCAGATGCAGGCCGGCGCCATTTTGCAAAGCAACCGCCCCCTGCGCCGCAACCTGGCGGCTTGATGCCAAAACTATAATTCTCCTTCATTCGCAACATTTGACGTGCCAGTCACGCTGGGCGTCAGTCAAAAATTGGTGTTTCGTGCGCAGCGATGTTGGAGTAGTCTGAATTTGTGCCCTCAAAAAAGCAAGTTGCCCGGCACGCTTCTGGTCTGCGGAAAATCGCCGGAGCAAGACCGGCGGGTGTCTTCCATGTAGCGGCCGGGCGCGACATCACCGGGCGCACACAGACCCAGGAGGCCCTGCGCCGCTCGGAGACCAAGTTCCGTACTCTCTACGATGCGACCAGCGACGCGGTGATGCTGCTGGATGAGAAAGGTTTTTTCGACTGCAACCCGGCGACCTTGACCATCTTCGGCTGCGCGACTAAGGAGGAATACTGCTCCAAACACCCCGCTGATGTGTCGCCGCCGACGCAACCGGACGGCACGGATTCCCGCACGCTGGCCAATCAGCAAATCGCCATAGCGATGGAAAAGGGCAGGAACCATTTCGAGTGGATGCATAAGCGGGCTGACACCGGCGAGGTTTTTCCCGCCGATGTGGTTCTCACCGCCATGGAACTGGATGGCAAACGCGTCCTCTGCGCGACCGTCCGCGACCTCACCGAGCGCAAGCAGGCGGAAGAGGCGGTCATCAAGTCCCATGCGATGCAACGCGCGATTTTCGACAGCACGGCCGACTTTATTTGGGCGGTGGATGTCCACGGTTTCGGGTTGCTGACCTTCAACCGCGCATTCCGCGACTATTCCCTCCAGCAACGCGGCAAGCGCCTTCAGGTCGGACAACGTCCGGAAGATCTCGTTCCGAACGCAGAGTACGTCGAACGTTGGCAAGGTTTTTTTCAACGAGTGCTGGCCTCGGGACCATTTACGACGGAATACCTTGCGGCTTCGGGCAAAGTCATGCTTCTCTTGACCTTCTACCTTCTCAATCACGATAAGGCCGTCTTTGGCATCTCGGTCTTCGGCAAAGACATCACCGAGCGCAAGCGGACGGAGGAGGCCCTGCGCCGCTCGGAGACCAAGTTCCGTACTCTCTACGATGCGACCAGCGACGCGGTGATGCTGCTGGGTGAGAAAGGCTTTTTCGACTGCAACCCGGCGACCTTGGCCATCTTCGGCTGCGCGACTCGGGAGGAATTTTGCTCCAAACACCCCGCCGATGTGTCGCCGCCCACGCAGCCGGACGGCACGGATTCCCGGACGCTGGCCAATCAGCAAATCGCCATCGCGAGGGCCAAGGGCAGGAACCATTTCGAGTGGATGCATAAGCGGGCGGACACCGGCCAGGTTTTTCCCGCCGATGTGCTTCTCACCGCCATGGAACTGGATGGCAAACGCGTGCTCTGCGCCACCGTCCGCGACGTCTCCGAGCGTCGGCGGCTGGAAGACCAGATCTCCAGGATTTCTAAACAGCGGCAGGCCATCTTGGACGTTTCCCCGATCGGAATCTCCCTCAACAAGGGCCGCATTATTGAGTGGGCCAACCCCGCCCACTGTGCCATGTTTGGGTACACCCTGGAAGAAATTCAGGGCATGGACACGTCCGCCTTGTTCACTCGTGAGGAGGATTACAAACGCGTCGGCCGGGAGCTGTCTGTCCAGATACCCCAGGGCCTGATTTGCACAGTGGAAAACGAGTTCCAGCGCAAGAACGGCACGCGGTTTTGGTGCTTCGCGCAGGGTCGCGCCCTGGACCCGAACGACCTTTCCGTGGGCGTCATCTGGATGCTCATGGACATCACGGAGCGCAAGCAGGCGGAGAAGATCATGCGGATGTTCTCTCACGAAATCGTCACGGCGCAAGAGAACGAAAGGAGACGCCTGTCAACCATCTTGCACCACGATGTCGGTTCGTTGGCCGTGGGCATTTCAGCCCATCTTGACGCGATTGAAGAGGATCTGCGCTCCGGGCAACCCGGTAAAGCGCTCCGCTGGCTGCAGCCCACTCGCAACCTGGTGGCCGAGTCGTTGAAACGCCTCAAGCGGCTGGCCGTTGAACTTCGGCCCCCAGAACTTGATGTCCTCGGACCCGGCGCGGCCTTGAGACAACACTTTTCTCTGGTTGCAAAGCGCGGGGGCATCCGGATTCGTTTCAGAGAAAGGCAGCATGGAAACCGATTGATCGGAGACACCGCCATCGTTCTATTCCGCGTGGCGCAGGAGGCCCTGACCAATGCCATCACCCACGGCCTCGCCAGGCGCGTGGCCGTGGACCTCCTGACTGTTAAAAAAGAAGCCAGGCTGACAATTCGTGATAATGGACGGGGATTCGATCCGTCTGAACAAACGAAGCTGCCCTTGTCACACTTGGGCCTCCGCGTCATGCGTGAAATGGCAGAATTCGTCGGAGACGCTTTCACCGTTGACTCCAGTCCAAGCAAGGGAACCACCGTGTGCCTCACCCTGCCAATCAAGACCGCACCCGCCGCCCCTCCGCTGCGGCGCGGCAGAGGCCTGGAGTTGACCGGAGCCGCTGCGCGGCAAAAAACCACACCGCATGGGAGCAATATCCCTTCCCCCCTCCCAAGCTCGCGGCCGCGGAAAGGCAGCCGCGCATGAGTATTCGCCTTCTCATCGCCGACGACCATCCGGTTGTCCGGGACGGGTTGCGACTTGCCATTGAACGGAACGGCAAGAACATCGTCATCGCTGGCGAGGCCTCCGACGGCATGGAAGTCCTGGAGATTGCCAGGACCAAACCATTCGATGTCTGCATTCTTGATATCACCATGCCCAAAATGAACGGGATCGAAACCGCCAGAGAACTGCTCCCCAGCCGGCCGGGCGCAAAGATCATCATGTTGAGCCTGCACGACTCCAGAGCCATGGTGGAGGAGTCCTTATCGGCCGGGGCGCTCGGATTCCTCACCAAGGAGACGGCCACACGAAATGTGGTTGACGCTGTCACCGAGGTCCACGCAGGACGCTACTATCTCTGTCCAGCCATCGCCCATTTCGTCGTTGAGGCGGGTCTTATGGGAAAAAAGGCCTCGGGCAAGCGCGGAGCCATTCCGGTGGCGCTCCCCGGGCAGGAGAGGAAAGTGCTCCAACTCATAGCCGAAGGGCAGAGCAACAAGGAAATCGCCGCACTGCTGCAAGTCTCCGTCAATACCGTCCACGCCCATCGCAACCAGGCGATGGCCAAATTGAACATCCACAAGCAGGCCGACCTGGTCCGCTACGCCATCAAAGCTGGTATTGCCAAACTTTAGGGCTTTTCCCGCGCCATCTCCGCCTCAGCTATTAATCCGCCTTATCTCACCCTTTTAGGCTATGGCACATTTCTTGGGGCGATGACAATATAACATTGTGGGTGGTCTGTAATCGCGATCTTGCCCATTTTTCAGGTGCCACCCACACGGCGGCCATGCCTGAACGGTGCCACCGCGAAGTTCAAGTTCGCAACTCAAACACCGGCACAATTCAACTCCGGCGCCGATTCGCCCGGACGATAAGGGAGGGACATGCAATGGCTGGACGGTCGCGCTGGTATTGATCGGGGGGGGCGGAGAAGCTGTTGTGTGAATTCGCACAGCAGCTTCTCCGGGGAGGGCGGAGCATCCTGGCGCGCAGCAGGGGTCGTGCTATAGTCATATTGCATCATAGGCCGCCGTCTTGTCGCGCCATAGTCCCGCAACAGGCGGGACGACGGCGGAAGCCCTGCGAAGGCGGGTCCACTCATGCCCGCCCGTCAACCCGCCAAGAACCCCGCCCACCATGCGCCACTCACGCTTGTTCAAACCCCAAAAACGCCAGTTGAGCTTTTTCAAACCTAAGTAAATAACTCATATTACTCAGCTTAAACCCGCTCCGCAGTTCGCAGTTAAGTCGTAATATGCTAGTATTAAAATAGTTGCAATTCAATCCCCTTGCCAGTTTTTGCGCCATCCCAAACAAAACTCCGCCCTCCAATACCTCCGATTTCTCCGATTTTTCCCAAGACCGGGCCGACTCCATCTTGCGCCGCCCAAGAACTCAAAGATCACAAAAAAAGAATTCCCTCCTCTTTACATTCCCGGAAAGGTCTGTTTCACTTCCCGTTCGTCCAATGGACTGATGATATGCGATTTGGAGCATGCTTTGGAAATACGAGGTGTCGTTTCTTTGCGTTGGCGCTGCTCGCCGGCGCAGCTGGCTGCGAGAAGGCTCAAAAGGCGCCCCCGCCGCCACCGCCGGAGGTGGAAGTCATGACCGTGGCGACGACCAACGTGCCGGTCTATCAGGAATGGATCGGCTCGCTGGATGGGTTCGTCAACGCCCAAATCCGGGCGCAGGTTTCGGGCTATTTGATGTCGCAGGGTTACAAGGAAGGCGGGGTCGTCACCAATGGGCAGGTGCTCTTTGAGATTGACCCGCGCGTGTTTGCGGCGGCCCTGGCCCAGGCCAATGCGCAGCTTGGCGTCGCCAAAGCCCAACTGGACAAAGCCAATCTGGATGTCGAACGTTACACCCCCCTGGTCAAGGTGGATGCCATCAGCAAGGAGGAACTGGAGGACGCCGTCCAAGCCAAAGCCGGCGCGCAAGCTAATGTGGAAGCGGCCAATGCCGCCGTGCAGCAGGCGCGGCTGAATCTGGATTTCGCCAGCGTCAGATCGCCGGTCAACGGCATCGCCGGAATGGCGCTCGCGCAAGTTGGCGACTTGGTGGGACCCGGCTCGAGCAACCTGACGACGGTTTCGGCGCTCGATCCGATCAAGGCCTATATCACGGTGAGCGAACAGTATTACCTGGACCATCTGGCCGGCCATTTGGACCAGCAGGGCGGGAGCGATTTGGAATTGGACCTCATCCTGGCCAACGACGCCGTCTATCCGCAAAAAGGGAAGTTCTATTTTGTGGATCGCCAGGTGGAACCGGGCACCGGGGCCATTCAAGTCGCTGTCACCTTTCCCAATCCCGACAACGTGCTCCGGCCGGGACAATACGCCCGGATTCGCGCGCGGACGGAGGTGCGCCAAGGGGTCGTGCTGATCCCGCAGCGGGCGGTGACGGAATTGCAAGGGAGCTATCAGGTGGATGTCGTCAAGGAGGTCAACGGGACGAACATGGTGGAGATCCGCCCCGTGCAGGTGGGGGCGCAGTTTGGGAAGTTGTGGGTCATCGAAGCGGGACTCAAGCCCGGGGAGCGGATCATCGTGGAGGGGCTGCAAAAAGTGCGCCAGGACAGCGCGGTCACAGTGGCGGGCAAGGGATGAAAACGATTGTGGATTCAAGATAAGTGAGCCGCTTCTTCATCAATCGTCCGATTGTGGCCATGGTGATCTCAATCATCACGGTGATTGTCGGTTTGGTGACCTTGTTTGGCCTGCCCATTTCCAAGTTCCCGAACATTGTCCCGCCCGAAGTTTACATATCCGCGAATTATATCGGGGCCGACGCCCTGACCCTCGAGCAGTCCGTGGCGGCGCCCATTGAGGAGAAAATGAGCGGGGTGGATAACATGAATTACATCTACTCCCTCAACGCCAACAACGGCTCCATGCGGCTCTTCGTCAACTTCGACGTGGCAACGGACCCGAACACCGACCACATGCTGACACAATTGCGCTACGCCCAGGCGGAGAGCCTCTTGCCGCTGGATGTGCGGGATCAGGGGGTGACAGTGCAGAAATCCCTCTCCTCGCCCTTCATGTTCGTTTCGCTTTTTTCCCCCAAAGGGACACACCCCGCTTCCTTCATGGCCAATTACGCTTACATCAACATGGTGGATTATCTGAGCCAGGTGCCCGGCATCTCCCAAGTCAACGTTTTTGGGGCGGGCCAGTACGCGATGCGCCTGTGGGTCAAGCCCGACTTGCTCGCCAAGCTGAACATCACGGTGCCCGAAATCATCAACGCCGTAAGCGCCCAGAATACCGTCAACCCGGCCGGGCGTCTGGGCGGCAACCCGGTGCCGGCGGGGCAGGAATTCACCTTCTCGGTCGTGGCTCAGGGCCGGTTGGTGACGGAAGATCAATTCGGCCAAATTGTGGTGCGGGCCAATCCCGACGGCTCCATTGTGCGCGTCAAGGACGTCGCCCGCGTTGAGTTGGGCGGACAAGATTACGACATCATTGGCCGCTACGGCGGCAAGCCCGCCGCCAACCTGTCGCTCTATCAATTGCCCGGTTCCAACGCGCTCAAGGCGGCCCAGGAAGTCAAGGCGCGGCTGGAGGAATTGAAGAAACGCTTTCCGGCGGATATCGATTACGCGATCTCTCTGGACGCCACGCTGGCGATCACCGAAGGGATGCACGAAATCATGATCACCTTCATGGCGGCTCTGGCGTTGGTGACGCTGGTGGTGTTCATCTTTCTGCAAGGGTGGCGCGCGACGCTGATTCCGTTGCTGGCGGTGCCGGTTTCGCTGGTGGGAACATTCGCGGTGTTCCCGCTGCTCGGCTTTTCCATCAACACCTTGTCGCTCTTTGGCCTGGTGCTGGCGGTGGGACTGGTGGTGGACGACGCCATTGTCGTGGTCGAGTGCGTGGAACGCCACATTGAGGAGGGATCCACGCCCAAAGAGGCGGCGCTCAAGGCGATGGGAGAAGTTTCCGGGCCGGTGGTGGCTATCGCGCTGATTCTGGCCGCGGTGTTTATCCCGACGATTTTTATTCCGGGAATCACGGGCCGGCTCTACCAGCAATTCGCCGTGACCATCGCCATCTCGGTGCTCATTTCCGCCTTCAACGCGCTGAGCCTAAGTCCGGCCCTGTCGGCGCTGATTTTGCGTCCGAGAACCAAAAGCGGCGGGCCGCTGGGCGGGTTCTATGACTGGTTCAACCGCCTCTACGGGCGGGTCACACACGGCTATGTGGGATTTTCCGCAGTGCTCATTCGCAAATCGGCGTTCAGCCTTTTCTTTCTTCTGCTGGTGGCGTTGGCGGTGGCGGTGGTGGGAAAAGGATTGCCCAGCCGCTTTTTGCCCGCGGAAGGCCATGGCCGGCTGGCGGACGGGGTGCGCGGATTGGTGAAAGGATTGCCCGGCGGGTTTTTGCCGGAAGAAGACCAAGGCTACATCTATGTGCTGGCGTCGCTGCCCTACGCGGCCTCAGAGGAGCGCACCAGCGCGGTCGCCCGCCAGTGCGAGGAAATCCTGAGCAAAACGCCCGGAATCAAGTGTTACACGACCGTCATCGGGTTCAGCCTGCTGAGCGGCGTGCGCAACACTTACAGCGCCTTCTTCTGGGTCTCGCTGGAACCGTGGGACGAGCGGACGAAACTCTCGTGGTTTCCCTGGCCCCACCGGACACATCCGGAGCAGGATTACGCCGCCATCCGCGCGCACCTGAACAAGGAACTGGCGAAAATACCCGGGGCCAACGCCTTTGTTGTCACCCCGCCCGCCATTCAGGGCGTGGGCGCGGCCGGCGGGTTCACGTTTATTTTGGAGGACCGGGCGGGGAAGGACATTCAATTCCTGAACGACAACTTGAACAAATTCCTCGCCGCGGCGCGCAAAAGGCCCGAGCTGGCCAATCTGAGCACGACCTTCCTGCCCGTCGTCCCCCAGGCCTACGTGGATGTGGACCGGGACAAGGTTCTCAAACAAGGGGTGGATCTGGGCGAGGTGTACCTGACCTTGCAGGCCTACATGGGCGGCGCGTTTGTCAACTACTTCAACCGGTTTGGCCGGCAGTGGCAGGTCTATGTGGAGGCGGAGGGCCAGTACCGCACGCGCGCGGAGGACTTGAGCCTGTTCTATGTGCGCAACCGCGACGGCCAGCCGGTGCCCCTTTCCTCGCTGGCCACTATCCGCATGCAGTCCGGCCCTGAGTTTACCCTGCGCTATGATCTTTATCGCAGCGCGCAGATCAACGGCGCCGCCGCCCCGGGCTACAGTTCCGGCCAGGCCAACAAGGCGCTGGAGGAAGTTTTCGAGCAAACCATGCCGCCGGAGATGGGTTACGGCTACCTGGGGATGTCGTTCCAGGAAAAACAGGCCCAGAAAGGCGTGCAGCCGGTGGCCGTATTCAGCCTTTCGCTGCTGTTCGTTTTTCTGATCCTGGCGGCCCTCTACGAAAGCTGGTCGCTGCCCTTCAGTGTGCTGCTGGGCACGCCCATCGCCGTGTTCGGGGCGTTCGCCGCCTTGTGGGCGCGGAGCCTGGAGAACAATGTCTATGCCCAGATCGGCCTGGTCATGCTCATCGGCCTGGCCGCCAAGAACGCCATCCTGATCGTCGAGTTTGCCCGAATCGAATATACGAAGGGGAAAACGCTGACCGACGCGGCGCTGACCGGCGCCCGCATCCGGTTGCGGCCCATTTTGATGACCTCCTTCGCGTTCGTCTTTGGCTGCATTCCGCTCTGGATCGCCAGTGGCGCGGGCGCGGAGGCGCGGCGCATTCTGGGCACCGTCGTCATTGGGGGAATGCTGGCGGCCACCTGCATCGCCATCTTTCTGATCCCTGTGACATTCTACGTGGTCGAGAAATTTTCCCTGCGCTTTAAGAAACACCCGGCGCCGCCGGCTTCGGAAGGAGAGGCGGAATGACCAACTTTCCAAGAGCCTGGTTCCTGGCGGCGGTTCTCCTCATCGCCGGCTGCGCGGTCGGCCCGGACTACCGCCGTCCGGCCATCGCCACACCCGGGCCGTTCCGAAACAGTTCCGATCCCGCCTCCACCAATTCGCTGGCCGATATTCCCTGGTGGCAGATCTTCAATGATCCGACTCTCACCAACCTCATCCAAATGGCGCTGACCAACAATTACGACGTGCGGATTGCCGCCTCGCGTGTCGAGCAGGCCCGCGCCCTGGCGATCCAGGCCCGTTCCCAGTTCTTCCCGCAGGTGGGCTATGATGTCAACGGTTACCGTGGCAAGAACCAATCCGCCGGCGCCGCCAATCCCACCGGTGGAGGCGCGACCACCGAATCGTTCGAGGCGGCGTTGAACGCCTCGTGGGAAATTGATCTCTGGGGCCGCCTCCGCCGCTTGAACGAGGCCGCCCGCGCGCAATATCTGGCCAGCCAGGAGGCCCGGCGCGGGGTGCAACTCTCCCTCATCACGGATGTGGCGCAGGACTATTTCCAAATCTTGGAGTTGGACGCCGAATTGCAGATCGCCCAAGACACCACCAACTCCTTCGGGAAAAGTCTGGCCATTTTCAGCCAGCGTCTCGGCGGCGGAGTCGCCTCCAAACTCGAAACCGACAGCGCCGAAGGCGAGCTGGACGCCGTGGCCGCGGTGGTTCCAGACCTGCAACAGCGCATCCGCCTCGCGGAAAATCAACTCAATGTTCTACTCGGCCAGCCCTCCGGCTCAGTGCCGCGCGGCAGCAACGCCCTGGCCGGGCAAAGCCTGCCGCCAGAAGTGCCCGCCGGCCTGCCCTCCGCGCTGTTGGAGCGGCGGCCCGATCTTATGGAGGCCGAACAATTGGTCCGTTCCGCCGGGGCGCAGGTGGGGGTGGCGACGGGTGATTTCTTTCCACAAATCGGTTTGACTTCGCTTTTTGGCGGCTCCAGCCAGCAGCTTTCGGACTTGACCAGCCCCGGCGCGCGGCTCTGGTCCGTGGGCATCAACGCCACCGGTCCGATCTTCCAGGCCGGGCTGCTCTACGGGCAATATCGCCAGGCTCACGCGGCCTGGGAGGAGGCCCAATTGGAATACCAGGAAACGGCCCTCAAGGCGTTCCATGAAGTTTCCGGCCAGCTTTTCACCCGGCTGCGATACCAGGAAGCCCGCGCCCAGTTGGAGCGTTCCGTGGCCGCCTACCAGGACGCCGTCCATGTCGCCATGGAACGTTACAGCGCGGGCCATGCCAATTATTTTGAGGTCCTCAACGCCCAGCAAGCGCTGTTCCCGGAGCAAAACGCCCTGGCCCAAATGCGGCTCAAGCAGCTTCTTATTGTCGTCCAACTCTACAAATCCCTCGGCGGCGGATGGAACCAGCCGGAGGCGCCCGCGCCGGCGAACTGACGGCAGGCGCGCCTATTTGGAAGCCGCCCTGACCAGCAAAATGGGGATGGTGGACTTGTGCCGCACCTCATGGATGGTGCTGCCAAAAACCAGGTCGCCCACAAACCGGTGCCCGTGTGAGGTCATGGCAATCAGGTCGCAATGCTGCTGCCGGGCTACGCGCAGAATTTCCGTGGCGGGGTCCCCCAGCGCCAGGTACGTCCCGGCCCGCAGTCCCGCCTCGCGCAACGCCGCCGCTTCCTGGTCCAGGTAGGCCTGGTCCGCCTTCATTTCCTCCGATTCCGCCAGTCCCATCTCTTTGTAATGGCGCGCCACCCATCCGTCGGCCACATGCAGCAGGAGCAGTTCTGCATTGAAATGGCGGGCCAGCTCCGCGATGTGCGGCAGCATCGCCTTATCCGCCCGACTGTTTTCCAGCGCCACCAGTATTTTTTTATACATGACGTTTTGGCCCGCAGGCGGTCCCGCCGGCCCGGCGGTTGAAATCAAGCGCCCGCCCGCCTTCGAGCGCAAGCACAATCACGCCCCAATCCACGGAACACCACACGCTCTCGGGCAAGATTGGCATTTCGGACTTTGAAATGTTGTTGGGACGACGTATCTTATGCGCGCATGAAAATCCCATTGTCCCTCGCTTTGCTGATGGGCCTGATGGCTGCCGCCCTGGCCCAACCGGTCATCACCCCCGCCAATCTGACGGTCAACGCGGGAGCCAGTTTTGACTTCACGGCAACGGATGCCAATGCCCTCGCCTTCCAGTGGGTGTTTGACGGGACGAATATCTCCGGGGCGACCAACTCGGAGTTATATGTGGATAATCCGGGCACCAATCAGGCGGGGCTATATTGGGTGGTGGCGACTTATCCGGACAACTCCATCCGCAGCAATTCGGCCACGCTGAATGTGTTGCAGGGGACGATTGTGAATTTCGCGATTTCAACTTTCGCCGACGGCTCCACGAACAGCCTCCTGGTGGAGTTGTTCGACCACGACAAGCCAGCGACCTCGGAGAATTTCGTTCATTACATCCGGTCGGGAGCCTATTCCAACATGTTTTTTGACCGGCTGATTCCGGGATTTGTCCTGCAAGGCGGCGACTATGACGCGGATGACCGGACCAATTCCGCGCCCGATGCCGTGCCCGGGATGACCACGTTTAGCAACACGTTTAGCATTTACCAGTATTATGTGCAAGGCTCCAACGTCAGCAACCCCGGTTTGCCGCCCCAGATTGATAATGAGTTCTATGTGGGGCCGTACGTCAGCAACGTCAAAGGCACCCTGGCTCTGGCGCTGCCTTCCGGCAACGCCAATGGGGGGACGTCCGCTTTTTTCTTCAATCTGGTTGATAACTCGGATCTCGATTCCCAGCAATTTACCGTGTTCGGGCGGGTGATCGGCGGCACGAATGTCCTGGATTACTTCAACAACACCGACAATTTCTTCAAGCTGCCAGCAAGCAGTTTTCCACCCAATTTGGTGTTTACCAACAACCCCTTCACCAATGGCATCTTCGATCTGGTATGTCTGGACACGAACGCAACGTCATTTACAGACTTGCCGGTGAACTTCTACGGCACCAATATTCCGGCCAATTCCAATCTGTTCTTTGTCCAATTCAGCTTTCCGAATTCCAACGCGCAGCCCTACATTGACACCATCCCGCCCACCGCGACGATTACTTATCCGCCCCCCAATCTGTTGGTGACAAATGGCATTGATTTTACGGTGCAAGGAACGGCGTACGATAATGTCGGACTGGCGTATGTTGACTTCACCTTCTATCCCCAAAACGGAGCCAACGGCGGCTCGCCTTTCTCAGCGCCTGCCACGGGCACGACGAATTGGTCGCTGGACGTGGACTCGGCCTTCCCCGCCATCGAACCTGGAATCTACAACGTGTCGGCGACACCGCAGGACGGCGCGGGGAATGTGGGGGCGTCGGCGTACCAAACCAATTTGATCATCACCGGCGTAGTCACCAACGGGGTGGGCACGGTGGTGTTGACCAACCGAAGCACCTACCCGGCTGCCGGCTCCGTCGTGGCCGACGCGGTGGGGGCTTATATGGAAAGCGGCTATAGCTACTCTCTTCTGGAGCAGCCTGGAACCAACCAGCTTTTTGTCAGTTGGAGCTTTAACGATGGATACCCGGATTTGCTCAGCACGAATGTTTACTTCACGATGAGCGATGGTTTTGTGGCGACGGCGACCTTCCTCTCCAACGCGATTCCGGGCAGCATCGCTTTTACCTACCCGCCGCCGCAGGGAACGGCCAACGCGACCAATGGCGTTTTCCAGATCCTGGGAACGATCACCGGGCTGACGAATGCGCCGGTGAGCATTACGTGCCAGCTTTATAACTATTCGACTGCGTTCGCGGTCGGTTCGCCGATGCAAACCAGCGGCACAACCAATTGGACGTTGCCCGTCACCAATGTTGCCGATGGACAGTATTATGTGCAGGCCATCGCCCAGGATTCCCTGGGCCGGCAAACCCTCATCACCAATTCTTTCACCCTCCAGACCGTGGACGAATTGACGGTGCGGTTGAACGGACCGGGCGACATCACCACCAATTTCAACGGCCAATACCTGGTGCCGGGGGACACTTATTCCATGACGGCCACGCCTGCGGCAAACGCGGTCTTCGAAAGCTGGAGCAGCGATGGCAACACCTCCCTCAACCCGGTGGAGAGCTTCACCATGAGTTTGAATCTCTCGCTCACCGCCACGTTCATCAGCAACGATATTCCGGGCAGCATCGCCTTTACTTATCCCAAGCCGGGCAAACCCGCCTACGCGACCAATGGCGTTCTCGCCATCCAAGGCACGATCACCGGGCCGGCCAGCCCGCCGGTGAGCATTACGTGCCAGCTTTTTTCATCCAACAATCAGCAGTTGCTCGGTTCGCCCTTGCAAACCAGCTCCACGAACATTTGGAGCTTGCAGACCAACCTTCCCAATGGCCAGTACTATGTCCAAGCCATCGCCCAGGATTCCCTAGGCCGGACCACCCTCATCACCAATGCCTTCTCCCTCCAGACCGTCAACAAATTGACCGTGTTGCAGAACGGACCGGGCGTCATCACCACCAATTTGGACGGCCAATACCTGGTGGCAGGGAAGACGTATTCCATGAAGGCCAAGGCCGCAAAAAATTGCGTATTTGAAACCTGGAGCGACGGCCTCAATGCCACCCTCGACCCGGTGGAGACCTTCACCATGAGTTCCAATCTCACGCTCACCGCCACCTTCGTCAGCAACGGTATTCCGGGGACCATTTCCTTCACCGATCCCCACGCCAATGCCCAGTTGACCAACCCGGTCGTCACCCTCGCCGGCAGGACAAAATCCTCCATCGCCGCCACCCAGATTGTGTGTCAATTGTTTTTAAACTCCAACTCCCTCGCGCCGCCCAGCCCGGCCGGCATTGCCAATGACACCTGGTCGGCGCCGCAGACCAACCTCGCTCCCGGCCTGTCCAGCCTGGCCCCCGGCGCCTACACGGCGGTGGCGACGGCCTATGATGCCACGGGAAAGAGCGCCTTGATCAGGGAGAATTTCGATGTTTTGGCGCGCCTGACCGTGGCCGCCAGCACCAATCTCGTGGTCCCCCCTGTGCTGGACACCAATGGGGTCAACACCAATATTGTGACCGTGGCCTCGCCCCTCCAGGCCGGCGCCGTCAGTTTGAAATCCAAATACCTGAAGGTCGGAGCCCCTGCCACGATCAGGGCCGCGCCCAAACCGGGTTACCTCTTCGCCTATTGGGTCCTCAACGGTGTCGCCAATCCTAATAACCCGTATTCGTTTTCCCTGACCACCAACGAGACCATCACCGCCAATTTTGCCCCGAATTATTACTCCAAAGTAAGCGGCACTTACTACGGCCTTTTCTATCCTTCGTACACTTACGCCACTCCGGACAATGCGGGCTATTTCACCATGGAGATTCTCAGCGGGGGCGCGACCACCATTGATTTGTCTTTCCCCAATTATGCTTATAAGTTCGAAGGAGAACTTCCTTATTACTGTGGGGTTCAACCGGAAGTCACGAGTGGTCTGCATGGCAGTCCTTCCGATCCCTTGATTATGTCTTTTGGCATGGACCTGACCAACTTTTCCGGCGCCTTCACCGGATACGTTTACGACGCCAAGGGCACATGGGGCGCCAATCTCACCGCCTACCGGGCCGCGACCAAACTCGCCACCAGCAGCGCGGTCGCTCCTGGGAGATATGTGCTCACCATCCCTGGCGATCACACGAACGCCAATAATCAGCCCGGCGGGGACAGTTATGCGGTGTATTCCATCAGCGACAGCGGCGCGGTCGCGCTGGCCGGGTCGCTGGCCGACAACACGACCTTCACGCGATCCACCGGTGTCTCCACCAACGGCATCTGGCCGCTTTATGTGCCGCTTTACAACACCCATGGAATTATCCTGGGCTGGCAGACCAACAGTTCGCCCACCAATTTTTCGGGCCAGGTGGAGTGGGACAAGCCGGCCAGGACGGGCGCTTACTATCCCAGCGGATTTACCAATGTGTTCTCCGCCACGCCCGCCAATTACACTCCGCCGGCCGCGGACACCCATTATCAAATTGTGTTTAACGGCGGCGCCTTGGCCGGGCCGCTGACCAATTTCCTGACCGTCACCTCCGCCCGCCTGTTCACCCCCGACCCCGCCCAGGCCGGCTTGAAGGTGACATTGACCCCGGCCACGGGCGCCATCACCGGCCAATTCATGGATCCGTCCGGCAACACGGTGAAAAAAATCAGGGGCGCGTTCATAAGTCCCGGTTCCGGCGGGTCGGGTTATATACTGGACGCCGACGATGAAACCGGCTACTTCGAGATCAGTTTGCTGCCGTGAGCAACGGGGCATCCGACCAATGACCGCCGAACCGGCGCCATGCAATTCGACAGGAAAAATCGGAGAAATCGGAGAAATCGGAGAAATCGGAGGCTGGTCCGAAACGCAATGCCCCCCCTGTTTTCTCCGCCGCCTCCTGCTTGGCAATGAACTCTTCCGCCCTGGTGCTCGCCACGCGCAACGCCCACAAGGCGCGGGAGATCCGCGAGGTCCTGGGCGAAGATTTATTATACTTGACACTGATGGATTTTCCCGGCGCCCCCGTCGCGGCCGAAGACGGCGAGACCTTCGCCGCCAACGCCGCCAAGAAGGCCTCGGCGCTGGCCGGCTGGCTGGCGGCGCATTCCCCGCGGCTCCTCGAAAAACTGGAGGATCCGGAAATTCTTCTTTGCGTTGTGGCGGATGACTCCGGCCTGGAGGTGGACGCGCTGGGCGGCGCCCCGGGTGTTCACTCGGCGCGGTTTGCCGCCCAGGAGGTCGCGGGCGCGGCCAATTCGCCGGACCGCGCCAACAACGCCAAGCTGCTCCGCCTCCTGGAAACGGTTCCCGCTCCGAAGCGTACGGGGCGCTTTCGCTGTGTTCTGGCCGTGAGCAGATTGACCTTCGCGGCCTCCGCCCGGAAGTTTTTGTTCCTGCCCGCGGAGCGGGTCATTTTCTTTGAGGGGGTGTGCGAAGGCCGCATCAGCCTCAAACCGGCGGGCGGCGGCGGCTTTGGCTACGATCCATTGTTCATTCCCAGCGGTCAAAGCCAGTCCTTTGCCGAGCTGGGCGGCGCGGTGAAGAATACCCTGAGCCACCGGGCCATCGCCTTGCGAAAGCTCAAGGACTATCTGGGCAAACAAGGCTGCTGAAAGCGCAGGCGGGCCAACCATCACGTTTCGTTGTTCAAATCGCCGGGAGAACTCAAAGACGCGTTGATCACTGCTCAAGCAGCCGGTAATAGCGTTGCGTCACATTGGGCGCGGAATTGGTCACCGTTTTAGTCGTTCCATCGCCCGCAATGGCCGGCAAGTTTTGCCAATTCAAAGCGGCCAGAGAGTCGGTGTATTGCACCGTGTAGGTTTTTCCCGGTTCGGTTTGGATCGAAACCACAAAATCATTTCCAACCTTCGTTGGCGCAAATATCATCGGGGCCGGCCAAATCCAAAAGCCGCCTTGAATGGAGAAGCGGGCGCCGTTTGGCACGGCGGCGAGCGGCTGGGCAATGGTGCCGGCCAATTGAAAACGGCTGCCGGTGCTGATGGTCGCGCCGCCGCCCGCAACCACGCTGCGAGTGATCGCGAAGCGGCTGCTGCTTTGGGCGGTCATGGTTTGAGCGCAAACACAAGCGAGCAACCAGATCGCATTGCGAATCAAATTCCCTGTTTTCATACAATCTTTTGATGTTCTGAGGTAGGATTGCTTAAAATTCCCAAAAGATACTCCAAGGTCACCACTGAATAATAATGCAGCCGCCCCATCCTCCGTTTGCGGCGACAAAGCCATCCCCATAAGGATCTGCGCCGTTCCCATATCCGCCTATTCCTCCGTAACCGTAGGCTATACCAGGAGGTTGAAGAGTTCCGAGTGTCCCTTGTCCACCCGCACCTCCATTTCCATAGTAATATACTCCGCCCCAATCTCCGCCGGATCCGTCAGAGCCGCTCATTCCAGGAATCTGAATACCCGCAGATGGATCGGCTTGGCCGCCAAGTCCGCCGGTTCCGTCATAAAGTGCATAGGTCCCCGCACCTCCGCCCGCTCCACCGGAACAAGCAAACAAATTGATGCTGATGCCCGACAGTGTTGAAAAGCCAGTCAACCCTCCATCTCCTCCACCTTGCGCCACGCCGTCAACCGGCATCCACGGCCCAGCCGCTCCTCCCGCCCCAACCTGAACTGTGTAGGTTTGTAATGGCGAAACATTGATGACTCCCCTTGCATATCCGCCTGCGCCGCCACCGCCTCCTCCAGTACCTGCCGCGTAAGAACTCCCGTCGGAGGCCAGCTCAATCTGATAATCGCCGGTTCCTCCTCCGCCACCGCCGCCCCAAGCCTCGATGTAAAGCTGGGTGACGCCAAAGGGAACAGTGAAGCTATAAGTGCCGGGCTGGTTAAAATTAGTGACGCCTTTTGCGGGATTGTTGGCACTTACCTGAACGGTGCCGTCTGGAAATATGAATCCTCCCACTCCGGCTTGAATCGAGCCATTGACGGACAGTGTTGATGTCCAAACCCTGGTTCCTCCGACAATCATCTGGTTATTCGTCATGGAAGCTGCGCCGCCAGTGACGCAAGCAAGGCTATTTGAATCCACAGCTAGATTTTGGCTGCCGACGGCATTCGCAGCCAATTTGGCGCTCGTGATGGCTCCGTTGGTCACGTTGCTTGCGACAGCCGCAAAAAGGGCATAAGGCGAGGGCAAGACCTGCACGCGGGGCGCGAGGGTTTCACAGTTGGTGCCGCATTGGACGGTGATGTCAAGCCAGCGGGCCGCGCCGTTGAACGCGCCCGCGCCAAAATCGAGGTTGACGGAGAAAAGACCGTTGGCCAGCGTGGCGCTGTTGGTGATGGGGCCGCCAATCAGATCGCCGCCGCTGGCGGCGTCGTAGAGGTTGAAGATCATGGTGTAAGCGCCGTTGGCGTTGGTGCCGGTGTCGCTGAGCTGGCCCTGGTAGGTGAAGGCGGCGGCGCCCTGGGCGAAGGCGGCGGAGGGTTGGAGATTGAGGATTGCCAAGGCGGCGAGAGCCAGCCAACTGGTGATGAACCCGTTTGTTTTCATAATTCTCCTTTTGGTTTTTGGGACGGAATCAGGAACAGCCGTAACGGAAGGGTGAATTTCACTTTTTTGGGTGACTCCTCTTGGCAAAGAAGCGCTTTAAGATCTCGGACCTTTCGATTGAGAATTGGTCATTGTGGATTTGTCATTGGTTATCGTCTCCAACCCGCCGGCTGGCGGCTCTTTTCTGCCCGCTTTGGCCGTGGCCATGGACTTTCCCAAGATGCGGCAAAGCTGGTCGCATTCCTCCACCCGCGCGTCCACCACCTTGGCGATGCGGGCGGCAAACTGCCCCAATCGCCCAGAGAGTTGCTGGGGCGTCATGCCGATTGTGTTTACATGACAAATGATTAATACTCAATGACCAGTTTCGATTAGCTCACCATTTCAAAATGCCGTCAAGCCACCATTATTGTCCTCTGGCAGGCCAATTCAGGTGAGTTCAAACCGGAGTCTTTTCTGGCGGGTTTTTGGAGGGTTGCCCGCGCTTGGCTGTGAGAAAGCCCAAAAAAGCAAAACACGATTGTGTTCAGATGGCCTGCGCCTTTAAAAGCGCGCCTTGCCAAATGGGGAATTCAACGTTTGAACTTTCCTCCTTTATCCTTACACTCCCCGGATGATCAAAGAATCAACCGTGCATTCCCCGGCGGCGGCTTCCGCCTTGTCCCAGGATGACGTCGGGGCCATCGGCGAGTTGCGGGAAGCGTATGGAAAAGTGCGCGCCGAGCTGGCCCGGGTCATCATCGGCCAGGACAGCGTGATGGAGCAACTGCTCATCTGCGTGCTGGCGGGGGGACACGGGCTGTTGATGGGCGTGCCCGGCCTGGCCAAAACCACCATGGTCAATTCTTTGGCCCAGGTGATGTCGCTGCAATTTAACCGCATCCAATTCACGCCCGACCTGATGCCCTCGGACATCACCGGGACGGACATCCTGCAGGAAACCGATCAGCCCGGCCGCCGCGCCTTCGTATTCATCAAAGGGCCGCTCTTCGCCAACATCATCCTGGCGGACGAGATCAACCGCACGCCCCCAAAGACGCAATCGGCCCTGCTGGAGGCGATGCAGGAACATCGGGTGACGGTGGCGGGGCGGTTTTTCCCGCTGCCCGTCCCCTTTTTCGTGCTGGCCACCCAAAACCCCATCGAGCAGGAAGGCACCTACCCGTTGCCGGAAGCGCAGTTGGACCGATTCATGTTTTTTATATATGTGGACTACCCCGGCGAGGCGGAAGAGAAACGGATCGCGCGCGAGACGACCGGGGCGGCCCCGCCCGGCTTGTCGCATTTGCTCTCCGGGGAACAGATCCTCAAATATCAGCAAGTCGTCCAGCGCGTGCCGGTGCCGGATCACATATATGATCTGGCGGTGGAGTTGGTGCGGCGTTCGCGGCCGCATGCCGGGCAGGCACCGGAGTGGATCAAGAAATGGGTGAGCTGGGGCGCAGGCCCGCGGGCGGTGCAATATCTCATTCGCGGGGCCAAGGCGCGGGCGGTGCTGCACGGCAGTTATCTGGCGCGGGTGGAGGATTTGGAGGCCGTGGCCGCGCCCGTCCTGACCCACCGCATCCTCACCAACTTCCAGGCCCAATCCGAAGGCGTCGCCAGCCCGGCCATCATCGCGCGCCTTCTGGCGGAGATTCGCGGAGAAGAGCGCCGTGGCTGAGGACTCCCAGCTTTTGGACCCCCAGGCGCTGGCGCGCCTCCAGCACCTGCCCCTGCTGGCCCGCCTGCCCATGGAAGGCTCGGTCTCCGGCCACCACAAAAGCCCCCATCGCGGTTCCAGTGTCGAGTTCGCCGAATACCGCAACTACGTTCCCGGCGACGACATCCGGCGCCTGGACTGGCGCGTGTTTGCCCGGACGGACCGTTTCTTCATGAAGGAATTCGAGGCGGAAACCAATTTGCGCTGTTACCTAGTGCTGGATTGCAGCGGCTCGATGAATATCGGCCCCGCCGGGGCGACCAAACTCGACTACGCCAAACGCCTGGCCGCCACATTAGGCTATCTGGCCGCCCAGCAGGGAGATGCCACGGGGCTGCTTTGCGCCGGAGAAAAGGCGGTCGTGGAAATCCCGCCGCGGCGGAATCCCGCCCACCTGCGGCTCATTCTCGAGGCCTTGCAAAAAACCGCCGCGCGCGGGCAGACCGGGCTGGCCTCCGCGCTGCACGACCTGGCGGAAAAGGTGCGCCGCCGCGCCCTGGTGGTGGTGATTTCCGATTTGTTTTGCGACCTGGCCCCGCTGCTCGAAAGCTTCCAGCATCTGCGCTTTCAGAAGCATGACCTGGCCCTCTTTCAACTCCTGGAGCGCGCCGAGCTGGATTTTCGCTTTGACCGCCCCACACGGTTCGTGGACCTGGAAAGCTCGCTCAACCTGGTGGCCGAGCCGGCCGTGATCCGGGACGAATACCTCCGACAAATCCACGGCTTCCTGGAGGCATTGCGGGCGGGATGCCACGAATTTGCGGCCGATTACCGGCAGGTCGTCACCGACCAACCGTGCGAGAAAGTCCTTGCCGAGTTCCTGGTCGAGCGGGCCCGGCTTTCGGCCGGCCCGTGAATTGATCCCATGACATTCCTCGCGCCATGGATGCTTTGGGGGTTGCCGCTGCTGCTGGTGCCGGTGATCATCCATTTCCTGAACCGTCTGCGCCATCGCCCGCAACCCTGGGCCGCCATGCGGTTTCTCCTGGCCGCCACCCGCCGTTCCACCAGCAACACCAAACTGCGGCAGCTTCTGATCCTGCTTTGCCGCGTTCTGATCGTGGCCGCCCTGGTGCTCTTCCTGGCCCGGCCGCTGGCGGGCGGCTGGATGGGATGGGCCGTCGCCTCCGCCCCGGACGCCATCGTCATTTTGCTGGACCGCTCCGCGAGCATGGAAACCAAGTCGGGGGGGGCGAGCAAACGCGAGCAAGCCCTGCGCCTCCTGGCGCAGGGGGCGGGGAAGTTTGAGCAAAGCAGCCGTCTTGTTCTAATTGACAGCGCCACCCTCGCGCCGCAGGAGATCGCCCAGGCGGCCAGTCTCCAGCAGTTGTCCCTCACCCAGCCCACCGACACCGCCGCCGATCTTCCGGCCATGCTGCGGGCCGCCTTCAACTGGCTGGTGGAGAACCGCGCCGGCGCCGCGGAAATCTGGATCGCTTCCGACGGCCAGCGCAGCAACTGGCATCCCGAAGACCCCCGCTGGAAGGACATCACCAGCCAGCTCGCCTCCCTCCCGCAAAAAGTGCGCGTGCGCCTTCTGGCGCTGGACCAGGCGCCCGACGCCAACGCCTCCATCGCGCTGCGCGAGGTGGCGCGCCGCCCCCTGGGCGACAAATCCGAATTGCAATGCCTCCTGGATCTCCAGCGCAACCGCTCCTCCTCCGAGCCGCTCCCCGTGACGTTGACGCTGGACGGGACGCAGACGCAAACGCAAGTCGCCTTCGACGGCCAGTCGTTGCGCTGGCGGCGCCGGATTGATTTGGGAACCCATCCGGCCGGCGGGTGGGGCAGCTTCACGTTGCCGGCGGATGCCAACGCGCGCGACAACACCGCCTACTTTGTGTATGGGGCCGAAACGGAGGCGCGGGCGGTCGTGGCGGCCAGTTCGCCGGAGGCGGCGCGCTACTTGCGGCTGGCCTCAGCCAGTCGCACCGGCCAGCCGGCTGATTTGGCGGCCCCGGCAGCCATTGCCAGCGCAAATCTGGACGGCTGCTCGCTTCTGCTCTGGCAGGAGGCCTTGCCCGAAGGCCCGGCGGCGGAACAGGTGCGCGCCTTTGCCTCCCAAGGCGGGGTGGTCGTCTTTTTTCCACCGGGCCGCGCCGACGCCGCGCAGTTCAGCGGGCTGGGTTGGGGCGCGGTGGAAGAGGCGGCGGCGGACGGTTTTCGCGTTTTGCGTTGGAACGAGGAGGAAGGCCCGCTGGCCCGCGGCGACGAGCATCTGAGCCTGCCGCTGGCCCAAACCCTTTTCGCGCGGCGCCAAACCATCACGGGCCGGAAAAATGTGCTGGCGGCGTTTGCGGATGGCGCGGCGCTGCTGACCCGGCAAAATTTGGGCATGGGCGAAGTTTATTTTTGCGCTTCCCTGCCCGCCGACGATTGGTCGAGCCTGGCCGACGGACCGGTGCTGGTGCCCATGCTGCAACGGCTGCTTCAGGAAGGCGCCCGCCGCCTCCAACAAGTAGCCCTCATCTCCTGCGGCGAGTTGAGCGCGGCCGACCAGGCCAGGCAATGGGTCTCCGTGGATTCGACCGCGCACAAGGACATCCGCTTCCAGGCGGGCGTCTATAAATCCGGCGACCGCATGATGGCCGTCAATCGTCCGGCGGCGGAGGACGATCCCGAAATGGTGGAATCGGGCGAAATGCGAAAATTATTCGGCGATTTGCCGATGCAGATGTTTCAGGACCGGCGGGTGGAGACGGGCCAATTGGAGGGGGAAATTTGGCGGTTGTTTCTCTTCCTCATGCTGCTCTTGATTCTGGTGGAAGGAATTTTGATTCTGCCCGCGGCACGGCCGCAAGGGCAGCCGGCATGAGGATTTCCTGGTGAACCATTTATCTCTAGCGGCCCCGGCCGCGGTGCTTGTTCCGGCGCTGGCCATCTGGCTGTTCGCGGGCTGGCTGAGCTTTGCCAATTGGAACCGGAGCGGCCGCGCCCGCGCGGTGCGGCGGCTGGAGGTGTTGCGCTTTTTGCTGGTCACGCTGCTGGTCTTCACCCTGCTGCGCCCCGAATATGTCCAGCGCCTGGAGCGCAACGCGACGCCGGAGATCGCGGTGCTGATGGACGCGTCGGACAGCATGAAAACCCGCGACCTGATCCTTTCCAACAACGTGGTCAGCCGCGCGCAATGGCTCGATTACCAGCGCCGCCGCCAGTTCTGGCTGCCGCTGCAAGGCAGGGCCAAAGTGGTGGTCGAGGCTTTTTCCGCTCCTTCCACCAACGCCGGCGCTCTGAACGGCACCGACTTGGACGGCGCGCTGGAAACGGCATTGCAGCGGTTCAAAAATCTCAAGGCCCTCCTGCTGTTGACGGACGGGGATTGGAACATGGGCAAATCCCCGCTCGGCATCGCGACGCGCTATCGCCAGCAAAACATCCCCGTCTTCACCGTCGGCGTCGGGCGCGAGACCGCGCTGCCCGGCCTGATCCTGGAGGAGGTTTCCATGCCGGCCTACGGACTTTTGGGAGAGGACATCGCCGTTCCTTTCAAAGTCACCAGCCATCTGGCCCGCGAAGTCAAGACCGCCGTTTCGCTCTACGACCCGGAGGGCGAGGCGGCCCGGAAGGAAATCACCATCCCGCCCAATGGCCAGGTCGAGGACGCGATTCTCTGGAGTCCGCGCGCCGGCGGGGAAATCAGCGGCTCGGTCAAAATCCCGGTGCAACCGGACGAAAGCATCGCCGAAAACAACCAGCGGGCGTTCCATATTTCCATCCGCCAGGAAAAGCTCAAAGTGCTTGTGGTGGATTCCCTGCCGCGATGGGAATATCGCTACCTGCGCAACGCCCTGGCGCGCGATCCGGGGGTGGACATGCGCTGCCTGCTCTTCCATCCGGAAATCGGGCCGGGCGACGGGCCGGATTACCTCCCGGCCTTCCCCAACACCAAGGAAGCGCTGGCGCCCTACGACGTGATTTTTCTAGGAGACGTGGGCCTGGGCCAAAATGAGCTTACGGCCGAAGACGCCACCTTGCTCAAGGGGTTGGTGGAGCAGCAGGCCAGCGGACTGGTGTTCGTGCCGGGGCGGCGCGGGCGCGAAGCCACTTTGACCAACAGCGCCCTGGCTGAGTTGTATCCCGTGGTCCTGGATCCTTCCAAACCGCAGGGGATCGGCCTGGAAAATGAAGCGCAACTGGTCCTCACCAGCCAGGGCAAGCGCCACTGGCTCACCCGCTTCGATTCGGACGAGGACCGCAACGAGGAGCTTTGGAAACAACTGCCCGGTTTCTTCTGGTCCGCCGCCGTGGAAAAAACCCGGCCCGGCTCTGAAGTCCTGGCCGTCCATTCCTCGCTGCGCAATGACTTGGGGCGCGTCCCTCTGCTGGTGACCCGCCCGGCCGGGGCGGGCAAGGTCCTTTTTCTGGGCACCGACAGCGCGTGGCGCTGGCGGCGGGGCGTGGAGGACAAATTCCACTACCGGTTCTGGGGCCAGGTGGTGCGTTGGATGGCCCATCAGCGCCATCTTTCCGAGAAGGAGGGCATCCGGCTGAGCTACAGCCCGGAATCCCCGCGGGCCGGCGACGCCGTTTATCTGCAAGCCACCGTGATGGACGAATCCGGTTTTCCTATTGACAATGGGACGGTCACGGGCAAGGTGACCTCGCCGCGCGGCCAGGTGGAGCGGCTGGAGTTTTCGCCGCTGGAAGGCGGCTGGGGCGTCTTCAAATCCGGCTTCACCGCCCTGGAGAGCGGCCGTTACAAAATGGAGGCGGCCTCCGAGGCGCACAGGCGCCATTTGGAAACCGCCCTGCTGGTGGCGCCCCCGCTGCTGGAAAAGCAGGGCCAGCCCATTAATTCCCAGGTGTTGCGCGAGATTGCCGACATCTCCCGCGGCGCCAGCTTTTCCACCGAGGACATTGACAAGGTGGTCCGGCAGATTGCGCTGTTGCCCGAGCCGGCGCCCGCCGAAAAGCGCTTCCGCCTCTGGTGCGATCCGCGGTGGGGCGGGGCGATCCTGCTGCTGCTGACCCTTTATTGGATCGGCCGCAAATGGGTCGGGCTGGTGTGACCAAACCATCCTTGATAAAGAGCAGCGAATCGCCGATATCGTGGGCAAGATCAAAGGCCTGGTGGCCGGCACAATATGAACGAACTTATATTCCTGGTCGAAGAGGCGACCGATGGCGGTTTTATCGCCCGCGCCCTTGGTCATTCCATTTTTACCGAAGCCGAGACGCTGGAGGATCTTCGCGAGCAGGTGCGGGACGCGGTGCAATGCCATTTCGACGAGGGCCAAGCGCCAAAATCATCCGGCTCCATTTTGTGCGGGACGAAGTGCTCGCGGTTTGATCAAGCTTGACTCCATCTTTACCCAGGCGGCGGGCGCGCCCCGCGCACAATTTCGATTTCCGCCGGGGTCAACTCGTAGAGTTCGTAAACGCGCTGGTCAATCTCCCGGTCGAGTTGCTCGATTTCGGCTTCGACGGCGGCCAGGTCGGCGCTGCCCGCCTCCTCCGCCACGGCTTTCATCAATGCGCGGACGGCGCGAAGATTGTCCCCGGCCGCCGGCTCGAAATAGACCAGCGGCTCGAGCGAATTGACGAGCAGCGGATAAATCGCCTCCGGCTTCCTGCCCTTCGTCCATTTCTTCTGCCGCGAATGCTCGGCCAGGGACCGCCGCCAGCAGGCATAGACGAATTGGCGCAGCGCCTCATCCACGAACACGAGCCGCAACACCGGCCACGGGCGCGCCGCGCCGTCCGGGGTGTCGGAGACGGTGGCGGTGAGCGTGAGTTCCCGGCCATTGGATTGCACCCGGATGTCGTGGACAAAACCGGCGCGTTGCACGTCATCAATCAGGATTTCCGATTTCACCGCCCCCGCGAAATCCTTTTGCAGGTAGTGCGCCAGGCCGCAGGCTCTCCGATCAGCAGAATGGGCGACACTCTTGTGGATGAGTCGAGGGATTTCGTGAAAACGATTGTGCGCAAGAAGCAATTCATCAACGAGCTCAACGACTTTTTTCGCGGCCTCATTCTGAGTGTTTGAGGTGGTTAGTTTAATTGGCATCTCTTTGAGGTACGTGCCCTTGATCTTCGGGAAAGTTCGCCGTTGGTCGTAGAAACGGTTCGTCCAATAGGCCCTCAAGAGACTCGAGTTCAAAACACCCAACAGCAGTTGATAGTCGCAAGCGTTTGGGCGAATGTTCACCATAAAAATCGTGTTTAGACACTGGTAGCCCTCCCGGTCTAAGCCAAATTGTGGATACAGCCCAATCTGTCTCGTCAGCAGCTTGTTCTTTGCATTTTGTTTTGTAGCATCCCAGCACCCGCCACATTGAGCCTCCTGTGTATCAAGACAGGCAAGATGACCCCAGGTGACATGATAACGTGTGATGTCCTCGCCATTGTAGCATGGTTTGTAGTTCTCTGGAACTTTTCCGGTGACTGGAACGGTGATTACATCTTTTTCGAACTTCTTGCGATCTCGAAGCTGCTTGCCAAAGTTCACATCTGCAATTTCGCCGAGGGGCGTAGAGATTTGCTGAATGCGGCTAAAGATAAGCTTTAAATCAGCGTTCTCCTTCCCCGTAAAGAGAACATGTTCATCAGCGAGAGCGCTTGAGACGGAAATTGCGCTTTTCGATTCGATTTTGAGTGTCTCATTCTCTGATCTGGCATGGAGAATTGGGAAGTCCGGTGCGTTTGTGCCTCCCGCACTCACCACGAGAATTGCATTGTCGACGCTTATCCCCTCGAATACGCCCTCATCAATGACCACAATTTGTTCGATTTTTGACTTTTCAATAAGGAAGCGGCGGAGGCCAACAAGGTAATTGTTTGTGAGAAAATTTGCTGGTGTGATCATTGAGCAACAACCGCTGGTTCGCGTTAGGCTAATTCCCCTCTCGATAAACAAATGATAAGTATCCACCTTATATGACGCGACTGCATATTGCGCCCGCAAAAACGCCAATTGCTTTTCGTCTTTGAATTCGTCTTGAAGCAGAACGTAAGGTGGATTGCCGATGACAATATCGAATCCACCGCGTTTCATAATGGCAGGAAATTCAGTTTGCCAGTCGAATGCCGCGTCGCCTGCCACCTCAGGATCGGCAATCAGGGAGTTCCCTCGCTTGAGATAATTCGTGAGATTGGGCAACAAATTCAAAGGCCTGTCTCCGCGCCGTTTGTTTCGGATGAGTTCGCCGAACGGATCGCGGTTGACCGCCATGTAGCGCAACCAGAGGCTCAGCTTGGCGACTTCGACGGCCTGCTTGTCCAAATCCACACCGAAAACATTTTCGGTGAGGACATGCAAAGGGGCTTCCAGGACTTCCTCGGCCAGCGCGAAATCGGCGTCAAAAAGCGCGCCTTGGCCGTTGCGCTCTTTTTTGATGCGGCGGCACTCGGCGTTGTAGTCGTCGTAGGCGTCAACCAGCGTGTCGAAGGCGACGAGGAGAAAGGAGCCGGAACCCATCGCGGGATCGAGGACCTTGATTTGCGAGAGTTCGCGGATTTTGGCGAGCGCGGCCTTGAAGTTTTTGTAGCCGAGCAGGGTCCTGGCTTCGGCGAGGATCGGTTTGATTTTCTCGCCGAGGGTGTGGGCGACGATGTAATCCACGATGTATTTTGGCGTGTAATAAATGCCCTCCTTCTTGCGGAGTTCGTCGGTGTCCTCAATGACAATGCGCCCGCCGGTCTGGATCAATTTGTGCGCCAGGAAGCGTTCATAGACCGCGCCCATCACGTCCTGCGACATCAGGCTGAAATCGTAGCTGTAGAGGTGCCGGAAGGCGAGCAGTTCGCCGTGCCCGGTTTCAAAGCCGCAGGTGGCGGCGAGGTCGGGCGAGAGCGGTTCGTGGCCGACGACGGCGGCGAGCGCGGCGTTGTCAATTTCCAGTTCATCGCAGAGCAGCGGCTGCTCGAACAGTTCGGTGTTGAAATCATTCTTGATCCCGATGAAGAGCGACTCGCGGATGACTTCGGCAAAGGTGGCGTTGGCCCGTCCGTAGAGGAGTTCGTAATTAACGTAATCGCGCGCCAGTTTGTTGTATTCGATGAGCCGGCGCGTCTCCAACATGCGGCAGAAGATGAAGCGGTCGAGCAATTGCTGGCTGGCGAGGGTGATGTCCTCCAGCGAACGCCCCTGCTGGCGGAGGGCGAAGCCATTGGCGATGAGGAGGCGCCAGCGTTTCAGGTCGGCGAGAAACTGCTGGTCGAGGCCGGCTTTTTTCCGCTGGTCATAGACTTCGTCAATGCGGTTGGCGTCGAGGTTTTCCAGCGCGAGCAATTCCCACAACTCGCCGCGGCGCGGCCAGAGGTCGGCCAGTTTGAAGGAGAAAGTGGGCGTGGTTTCGTTGACGCGGATGAAGTGAAACTGGGCGAAATTGGACAGGAGAATCCAGGCGACGGGCCGATCCATTTTCGTCACTTCCGGGCTGAGACGATAGTTCTGGATGTAGCGCAAAACCTGGTCCCGATGCTTGTCAAACAGGCTCGCATTCCGGCTCGAATTCTCGCAATCGTGGAGGCTCTTGGCCTCCACGAACAGGAGCGGGCGGTCGGACTTCAACAGGTAATCCACCGAATCGCCGAGGATCTTGAACTCGCGGACCTGGTTCGCGTTCGGCAGGTAGCCGAGCGCCTGGAAAAGCGGTTCCAGCAGCAATGTTTTGGTCGCCTCCTCAGGTTCCTGTTCGTCAAAACCGTGACCGAGCAACCGTTTCGCGCTGGCAATCAGGGTCTCCAGCTTTGCGTTGAAATCCTCTTGCTTGGAAGGCATGAAACGGAGCGTAACAAACGAGACCCCGCCACGGCAAGCGCCCGCTTGTTTAATTGGATTTCTTGCTTGATGTTGTGCTTGACACCGCCGAACCGGGACCCTGGCCTTGAGATGGATAAATTTGCCCGCCGCCGCGATTCTCATACCCGGCCTGGGGCGGCGGATTGTAGGACGGCTCGCGCCGTTCCGGCATGGCATAGGCCGGCTCGGCGGATGGGCCGCCATTGTAGCCGCGCGGGGTGGACGAAGACGGCGCCGGCGCCGCCGCATAGCCCGGCGCGGCGGCGGCCTCGAACGGACGCGAGGCGCGACTGGCATCCAGGCTGCCTCGCCAAGACGGTCTGGCGCCCGCGGGCGCGCTGACATCCGCAGGCGGATTTACTCGTTTGGGCGGCGGTTGGAAATTGCCCGTCGTGAACCCGGAGTACCCGGTCCGGTCCGGCAATCCCTGGGAAACCGGAGCCGCCGCCTGGCCGGAATTATCGGCCTCCTGGCGGGAGGTCTTGTTGATTAAAACCCGCGGCGCCGGCGCGCCGGCCGAGGACCGCGCCGCCGAAGCGGAAAGATCGGGCCGGAAGACCGCCAGAGCCGGAACCGCGCCGCGCACCCTGCCGCCGGAGGTCTCCGGGGAGAGGGCTTCCTGCAAAGCCACCGTCCGCACCGGCGTCTTGGTCGCGGCGGCGATGCGATCCGGGCTGACGCCGGAATTGATCACTTTGCGGCCCTGGACGGAATAGTTGTTGACTGGAGTGCTTTTCTTGTAAAGGACCGCGGCCTGGGGGGCCGTCGCGGCGAAGCCGGAAACGCGCGGGGAGAGAAAATGGTCATAGGTCACGAAGGTGAAGGCGGAGGCGCCCAGCCCAAAACTAGCGTCAACCCCGGCCATCCCGTCGCCCGCGAACAATCCGATCCCCGGCTGAAACAGGGCGTTGGGCGGCAATGGCGCCCAGCCGGAGCAATTGTCCGAGTCGCGCCAGGCGACCCAGGCGGGCGCCCAGACAGAGCCGGGGGACCAAACCCATCCGAATGCGCGGTCGTGACTCCAGCGTCCGTAGTGGAAGGTCGCCCACCCCCAGGAATAGTCCGACGCCCAGTACCATCCCTCGTCGGTGGAAACCCAATGTCCCCGGTCGCGGTATGGCAGCCATGAGGCATCCACCGATGAGACCATCGGCTGCCAGCACCAGCCAAAATCAATCACTTGCACCCAGCTCCCGTAAGGCGCCAAGTCGTTGTAAAAATAACTGTCTTGCGGATTCTCCAGCGGCTCCGGATCCACCATCGCCGCGGGCGGCGGCGGCTGAACCATGTCCTCCGGCGGGGCAGCCAGGGCGGCATCCGGCGTGGCCAGGGCCGAGGCGGGTGGCGGGGCGGAGGTTGTGGGGGCGGCGGCCACAGCGTCCGGCTTTTTGAACAGCGCGCTGATCACTTTGTCCGAAAGACCCAAATCATAAAGATAAAGCACCTCGTCCGCCGTCGGACTGTAGGGCTTGCCCGAATTCTGGATGAAAGCCACGATGGTTTCCTCCGCCACGTGGGACTGCGCGAGCCGGATCACTTCCGCCAGGCCGGGAGACAAGTCCGCCGGCAGAGTCGGCGGGACTGCGGCCCCTGTCCCAGGAGTCGCATGAGGAGCGGGCGTGGCCGACGTCGCCACCACCGGCTCTGGCGGGTTGGTTGGAGAGCCGCTGCCTTGGCCCTGGGTGTTGTCGAAGTGGGCGAACGCGCCGATGAGCAGAACCGTTACCGCCACCACCACTGTGAGCAGGATCGAACTTCCAAGAGTTCGAGGATTCATAACGTCAATATGTTCAGGTTTCGAGCGCCGCGGCAAGCACAACCTTTCAACTATCATGCGGCCTCATAACATGGACGCCGGCGTTTCGGGGGATATTCATAAATAAGGCCGGGGCATTTTGTCACCGGCTGCCAATTGAAACGCCTGGAGCGAATTCACGGTGCCGCATGACAGGCAGGGGACCGCCGCGGCCTGCGCCCCGCAATTTGGACAGACCCCTTGCTGGGCGAAGACGTCATAGCCGTTGCCGCATTTGCCGCACCTCCAGAACGGGCCAATCGGCGGCGCGTCCTTGCACGCCGGACAAGCCAGCCCCGGCTGCCTCGGCGCCGCCGCCAGACGGGAGAGCGCCCGCGCCCGTTGCAAGCCGCCCCAGCAATACATCACCACCAAGCCGCACAGAATCCCCAGCCACCAACTTCGGCTCGCCACGGCGAGCACAATCAAAACCGCCACGCCGGCCAAGCCAAGAGAGGCGGCAATCATCAGGCTGCGAGCGCGTCCGAACAGAAACCAGAGCAAAGACTGAAGAATCTGGCCGCCATCCAGCGGATAGATCGGCAACAGGTTGAAAATCAGCAGAAGCAGGTCCAACTGCCAAATCGCCACGATGAAGTGATAGGCGTCAGGCATGCTCGCGGGCCACCCGTGCCAATTACTCAGGAGCATGAGCACCGTGAGCATCGGGAACAGCGCGACATTGACCAGCGGGCCGGCCGCGATGCACCAAAGCGTCGCGCCCGGACGGGGCGGCGGCGACACGTAAGCCACGCCGCCAAAGGGCCAGAGCACTATCGTGTCGGCATGTCCCCCCACCTGTTTGCACGCCAGCGAGTGGCCAAATTCGTGCAGCATCACGATCACAAAAAGCGACAGATACTCCAGCACCGGCCAAACGTAAGAGGAATACTCCCCGGCCCGCGTCTGGATGCCGTAGAGGGCCAGCAGAAACCACGACCAGTGCAAATACACGTTGATCCCGCCGAATCGGAACAAATGGATTGATCCACGCTTGGTTGGCACAACGCCCCCAAGTTTACGATTCCATTAGGTTTGTGCAACCACCGAATGAGACCCCGCCAGCCAACAAATCAGGCCCAAATCGGGCCAGGCGGAGCTTGATTCGCCCGCAAACCGCAAAGAACGCCCACATCCTTTCATCATCAGATTTGCGGCCATTTGAATTCGCGGCTTCCCACAGCCCCTTCTTTGCCTCATAATGGCCGGGTCTTGACATCCATGGACGAAAATATTCTCAGGCTGCTGGGAAGGCGGGATTATGTGCCTTCCAATCTCCCGGAATTGCTGCGGCGGCTGGGGTTGCGGCCCAATGAGCACCAGGCCTTGCAGGCGGCTCTGCACCATTTGGAAAAAACCGGCCAAGTTGTCCGCACCAAAGGCAACCGCTATATCCAGGCCCAACAGGCCGATCTGGTGGCCGGGGTCATCCGCATTACAAGGCAGGGGCGCGGTTTCTTGCTGCCCGACGACCCGACGGTCCCGGAGATTGCCGTGGAGGAAAGCGCCACTTCGACGGCGCTGCACGGCGACCGCGTCCTCGTGCGGCGCGACGCCCGGCCCGGCCAGCGCCGCGCCGCGGGCGGGCCGGTCACCGGCGCCGTGGTCCGGGTCCTGGAGCGCAAACGCACGCAAATCGTGGGCACTCTGCAACAGAGCAAACAGTTCCTCTTTGTCATCCCCGACGATCCGCGCATTCCCCACGACATTTACGTCAGCCCGCCGCGGGATGCGGGCCGCCCGGCGCGCGTGGGGGACAAAGTGGTGGTGGAGTTGGGCCACTGGGAATCCCGCCACACCAATCCCGAGGGGCAGATCGTCGAAGTGCTCGGCCCGGCGGACCAGGAGGGCGTGGACATGCTTTCGGTCCTGCGCCAATACAGCCTGCCCCTGCACTTTCCCAAAAATGTGTTGCGGGAGGCGGATTTGATCGCGCGGGGCGGACCCCCCTTGGCTCCTGGAACCGCGGCGGGCGCGCCGGCGGGGCCGGAGCCGGCGGGGCGCGTGGATTGCCGGGCCGATCCGGTCATCACGATTGATCCTGACGACGCCAAGGATTTTGACGACGCCATTTGCCTGCAACGCCAGCCGGGCGGGCCATGGAAAGTCTGGGTGCATATCGCCGATGTCTCCCATTACGTCAAGCCGGGCGGCGCGTTGGACCAGGAGGCGCGCCGGCGCGGCAACTCCACTTATCTGGTGGATCGGGTGATCCCCATGCTGCCGGAGGCCCTGAGCAACGAGCTGTGCTCCCTGAAGCCGGGAGTGGACCGCCTGACCAAATGCGCGGAACTTCTTCTCGACACAGAGGGGCGGGCGCTGCGCGCCAGATTCTATCCGGCCGTCATCCGCTCCGCGCGCCGTTTCACTTACCGCCAAGCGCTGGAAGTCATCCAACGCCGCGCGGCGGCGGACCCGATTGAGGCGATGCTCCAACAGGCCCACGCGCTCGCCCAGACGGTGCGCCGCGCGCGTTTCAAGGCCGGCTCCCTGGACCTGGATTTCCCGGAGGCGAAAATCCGGCTCGACGACCAGGGGCGGATTTTGCGGATCGAAAGAATCGAGAATGATGTCTCCCACCAATTGATCGAGGAAATCATGCTCCTGGCCAACGAAGCCGTGGCGGCGCGCCTCACGGCGCTGCGCCGTCCGTCCGTCTTCCGCGTGCATGAGGCGCCCAGCGAGCTGCGGCTCCAGGAGTACCGCCAGGACGTGCTGGCCCATCAGATTCCCTGCGGCAACTTGGCGCAGCGCGGCGAGGTGCAGAAACTTTTGCGCCGCCTCAACACCCTCCCGGTCGGGTCGGCGTTGAAAATCGGCTTCCTCAAATCCCTGATGCGGGCGCGTTACGCGGTGGAACCGCTGGGGCATTACGGCCTGAGCAAGACCCATTACACCCATTTCACCTCCCCGATCCGCCGCTACGCCGACCTGCTGGTCCACCGCGCGCTCTTTGACAACGCCGGGCCGCCGCCGGCTTCGCTCCAGGAAATCGCCGGCCACATTTCCGAGACCGAGCGCAATTCCGCCGACGCCGAGCGCGACAGCAAGGATGTCAAACTATTTGCCTTCCTGAAAGCGCAACTCAAATCGGGCCGGCCGGAGACATATGCGGCGCTGGTGATTGACACCCGCAATTTCGGGTTCTTTGTGGATGTGCCGGCGCTGGGCATGAGCGGCCTGGTGCATCTTTCCTCGTTGCGGGACGACTTTTATATTTTCGATCCGCAGCGGGGGCATCTGATGGGCCGGCGCACCCGCCGCATCATCAAGCTGGGGGACAATGTCAGCGTGCAGGTGTTCAAGGTGGACTCGTTCAAGAAGCAGGTGGATTTTCAACTGGCCGGTTCCGCTCCGGCGCGTCCGCCCGCGCCCGGCCGCCTCGCCCCGGCCGCGGGGCCGCGTCCTCCGCCACTCAAGACATGGCGCACAGGGCGGCCAATTCCCGCAGCCCTTGGCACAGGCCGGGAAGGACAGGGCCGGCCCGGACGCACGCGGTCGGAAGAATACCGGCATGGCCGGAGACGGTGATCCCCGCGGTTTGAGCGCAAAGCCAGCACGACCAGATTCCCTCTTGACCTAATCGTCCAGACGCCGGAGTCCATCGCCCGGCGGCAGCGATACGGCGATTGTTTCATCCAGAAGATGTAAGAATCAGAGCCAGCACCGGCATCATTCTCTCTTGCGGGGGCCTGCCGCTGTGTTAGACTTTACAGTGAGATGAGAACCGTCGAAGCAATCATCCAGCCCAGTGGCGAGGTCCGGCTGGTCGAGCCGGTGCATGTGCGGTCCCCCAGGCGCGCGCTGGTGACTATCCTCGAAGAGGAGCCGCCAGCGCATGACGCCGCCCTGTTGAGTGAAGCAGCGCTGGCGGAGGATTGGAATCGTCCCGCGGAGGATGCCGCGTGGGCACACTTGCAGCCGGGGACGTCGTCATAGTTCACTTCCCCTTCTCCGATCTTGCTGCCTCCAAATTGCGGCCGGCGGTCGTGCTGGCCGATGCGGGGCGGGACGATTGGATTCTGTGTCAAATTACCAGCAAGCCTTATGGCGACAAGCGCGCCATCAGGTTGGAGGACGGCGATTTTGCAAACGGCTCATTGCGACTCATCAGTTTCGCGCGCCCCGGCAAGTTGTTCACGGTCCATGCCAGCCTCGTGGCCGGAAAAGTCGGCGAGTTGAAGGCCGGCAAGTTCGCCGCCATCCGCGAAGCTGTAATGCAGGTGATAGGGGCCCAATAACCTTGCGCCCCCGTTTGCCCCATATCCCGCCCGTGCTGGCCAGAGTTTTGCTCACCGCCCCGCTTGCCCTCCGTAGGCTTGGCGAAGGAGGGTCGCGGTGGAGGTCAACTCCGGCTGGGGCGATACCCTTATCGTAATGTTATCTTGCAATCTCCCTATGCATCCTGCTCGTCCGACTGCTTGGAGAAAGCGCTGTTCTCAACCTGTTTAAAAAGATGACTGACCCGTCGGATTATTCGCTGTTGTCAAGAAGGAGGGGGCAAAATGCGTCCTGCTTGCGCAATTGGCCGCGATAACGCATATTTGACTCATGCTGACGGATGAACAGCCCGGCTCAGAACAAATCAAAGTCCTCCGCGCCTTGTCAGGCGAGGAACGGTTGCGGGTGGCCGGCCGTCTTTATTGGTCGGCGCGCAAAATGAAGGCTGCCGGTGTTCGCGCCCAACATCCCGACTGGCCAGAGACGCGAGTTCAGGCTCACCTGCGGCGCATTTTCTCGAATGCCCGAAGTTGAACTCTTCTTGCTCTTCGTTCACCCGCTCCAACAGGCGGGCATCCGCTATATCGTCACCGGCAGCGTCGCCTCCATTTTCTACGGCGAACCCCGTCTGACGCTTGACGTGGATTTGGTTGTTTTCCTGAATGACAAAGATATCGCGAGGCTGGCTGAGATCTTTCCGTCGAGCGACTTTTATCTGCCCCCGCCGGAGATTATTGACGCCGAGACGCGTCGTGAAATGCGCGGCCATTTCAACATTCTTCATCTGCCAACGGGCTTCAAGGCGGATTTGTATCTGACCGGGCGGGACGAATTGGAAGCATGGGCTTTCCGCTTTCAGCGCCGGGTGCTGTTCGAGGGGGAAACCGTTGCGCTCGCCCCGCCGGAATATGTGATCGTCCGCAAACTGGAATACTACCGCGAAGGCGGTTCGGAAAAGCACTTGCGCGACCTCCGCTCCATGCTGGCCGTGTCCGGCGAACAACTGGACCGACCGGTTTTGCGAGACTGGATTCAGCGGCGCGGTTTGCAAGCCGAGTGGAAGTTGGTATCCGGTTGATTGGACTCGTCCTTGCTCCTTCCGTCCCAGCCTGCAAATACCGCATTGCCCTGGCGTCCTCTTTGGCCCGCAATCCGCCGATGCTGGCCCGTGTTTTATCCGCCGCCCTGCTTGCCCTCAGTTATCTTGGCGAAGGAGGGTCGCGGTGGAGGTTAACCCCGGCTGGGGGATACCCTCATCGTCATGGTCGGCCTGCCGGATGCGACGGCGAAGGAGTGGCGGGATCGCGCCAACCAGGCGCTGTTCACCCTTTGAAAGGAACAGGGGTCAAAAGCTCTGACATCCCGCACACGGGATCAAAGCCCCATGATCTTCTTCACCTCGTCAGGCACGTCCAATTTGGTTGTCCCGACATCTTTGATTTCCACGGTCGTTATCTGGGTGCTTTCAATCGGAGTCCCGTTATAGATAAAGTGCAAGGTCACCTTGGTGGAGTACTTGGAAAACGCGCCATCCTCGACCCAGAGATTTACGGCCGCGGCACTGACGGGCGCTCCATTCCGGCTCCCACCAACGCCGCCGCCGCGAACTCCGCCGTAAATCACCATGGCCGTCGCTTCTGCTGGCTGGAGATCGCCGACGTAATAGCCGTCGGATTTCTTGAGGTTCTGAACCTTGTCGAGGATATTTGTCAGCTGCCACGCGGGAGGTGTGACCAGCCCGTACAGGCCGGTGCGAATCACCCGCGCCGGGAATCTTTCCTCAGGAGCCTGCCATTTGCCCGCTGGCTCTTTGACGGCTCGCTTCTGGCCTTTCGCGAACTTCTCGAGATTATCCTGGGAAGTCCAAAGCAGGCCATCCGACTGTGCCTTGCCGTCCAGGGGCCGGGCGAGGGAGCCCCAATTGCCGCCGGGCAAATCAAATGTCTGGCGCCAGCTATAGTTTGGCGCGGCCGCCAGCTTCTGGATCGCGTTGGATACTGCTACCCTCGGTTCGGCCGGCCTTATCTCCGTCTGCCCCAAGCAACCTGGAAGCCAGGCGAACAGCAGGAATAACAATAACACATATGACCAGTTAATTGCGTCCAGATGGGCAAAACGGCGATCCTCCATGGTTGGCATATTAGTCTGTCTTGATTGGCCAAGCGCTTACTCCGATTACGACGCTCCGATTAAAGACGCTTGTTCCCGCCATACGGTTACAGGCTGCCTCCATCTTGTTGTATATAGACCTGCAAATGAGCGCCTTGTATAAACTCTCCCTGAATATGGAGAATGCAAGATAACATTGTCACCGTCGGCCTGCCGGACGCGGCGGTCAAGGAGTCGCGCGACCTCCGCTCCATGCTGGCCGTGTCCGGCGAACAACTGGACCGACCGGTTTTGCACGACTGGATTGAGCGGCGCGGTTTGCAAGCCGAGTGGAAGTTGGTATCCGGTTGATTGGACTCGTCCTCGCTCCTTCCGCCCGACCCTGCAAATACCGCATTGCCCTTGCGTCCTCTTTGGCCCGCAATCCGCCGATGCTAGCCCGTGTTTTATCCGCCGCCCTGCTTGCCCTCAGTTATCTTGGCGAAGGAGGGCCGCGGTGGAGGTGAATTGCGGCTGGGGAGATGCGGTCATCGCGATTATTATGTCGTTTTCGCCTGTTCCCAAAAGACGCCCTTTTGGGTCTCTGTCAATACGAGCGCGACGCCTTTGCGTCCAAATCCGAAGTGAGGATGCTCAAAAGCCCCGACTTGCTGATCCACTCCCAATGCCGGCGTACCAGGAAAAGGTGGCGGCCATAGTTTGGGTCGTTTTTTAACATTTGCTAAGCGTTGTTGCCAAGCCGGGCTTTCAGGAAATCGGGATGACGGCGCTCGTGAACCAGTCCAAGAAAGTAAATCGCATCGCCATCAACAAAATAGCAAATATAGAAAGGAAACGGCCTCGTGCGGCGACAGGGAAAACCATGTGGGCCGACATGGTCTCCGCCCTTCCATTTGATTATTTCCCGGGCTTGCCCGGCAATGCGTTCGGTGAACGCGCTCGCCAAGTCTGCTGCGGTAGTGGGCGAGGAACTGGGCATCAATGCCAACCTTCTTTACGCGTGGAGAAAGTTGGTGGCCGAAGTCGCGGGGGCCAGGACGGCGGCGGCCAAGCCCGGCTCGG
>Ga0187888_1000487_pt1 | contig 42817 bp, 34 predicted proteins | sample June2016WEW_7_40_FD_132987 | JGI IMG/M metagenome (GOLD analysis project Ga0187888, IMG submission 132987) | Peatland microbial communities from SPRUCE experiment site at the Marcell Experimental Forest, Minnesota, USA - June2016WEW_7_40 | ecosystem: Environmental > Terrestrial > Soil > Wetlands...
GTGTAGCGCTCAAATCCGTTCGCCATCGCCAAGGTCTGCTGTTTCATCTTCATCTTTGTCCTCCGCCACCCACTCTATCCTCAACACCCGTGAATATTGGAGAACTTATTCAGAGTCTCCTTAATACGATCTCGACCGGGCATCCGCGCCCAGCGATTTCTCGTACCAGGTCAACAAAATTGTCGGCCATCTGTTTCGCGCCTGGGGCGACGCGGCCGTAGTGTTGAATAACCAACTTATACGGAACTTCCACAGCATTAATGCCGCCAGTACTGATGCTGTCATTTAGGGCGTCGAGGTTTCTTCCGTGCCATTCGGGCGCTCCGACGGCTTTGAAAAAGCTGGTGTAAACGTCGTCTCTAGTCTTCCACGTGGAAGCATCCAGAATAAGTTCCGTCATCTTCTCTCACACCAGCTGCGCAACCGCGCCTTTCTGGCTGCACACGGTCGCAATCGCGGACTCCAGCACGTCAAGTCCTTCGTCCATCTGCTCGTTAGTGATGACCAGTGGGACCAGCACACGGATGACGTTGGAGTAAGAGCCGGCCGTGATGGTGATCAGGCCATGCTCGTAGCAGTACTGCGTGATTTTCTTTGTTTCATCGGCTGCCGGCACTTTTGTTTCCTGCGACCGCACCAGTTCGATGGCCTGCATGCCGCCCAGACCGCGCACGTCGCCGACGATCGGCCAGCGGCGCTGCCAATCGCGAGCGCGGCGCTGGAAGCGGTCGCCAAGTTCGTTGGCACGAGTCAGCAGATTCTCGCGCTCGAACAAGTCAAGCACAGCCAAAGCTGCCGCGCACGAAAGCGGATTGCCAGCAAACGTTCCGCCAAGACCGCCGACCGCGGGAGCATCCATGATCTCGGCGCGACCGGTAACGGCGGCGAGCGGCAGTCCTCCGCCAAGCGACTTCGCCGTCACCAGAATATCCGGCTCGATGCCGTAACGTTCGCTGGCAAACAGCGCGCCCGTGCGCCCGAAACCAGACTGGATCTCATCCGCGATAAACAGGATGCCATGCTTGTGGCAGAGATCAATCAGAACCTTGAAATAATCCGGCGGCGGGGCGATGAATCCGCCTTCTCCCAGAACCGGCTCGGCGATCACCGCGGCGACTTCTTCGTTCGCCACCACGCGCTTGAACGTATCTTCGAGATGGCGCGCGCAGTAGAGGTCGCATGACGGATACTTCATCGAATATGAGCAGCGATAGCAGTAAGCAAACGGGACCCGGTACACCTCGCCGGGAAACGGAGCGAATCCAGCCTTATAAGGATGAGTCTTGCTGGTCAGGGCCAGCGTCATCATCGTGCGGCCGTGGAATGCGTCTTCGAAAGCAATGATGCCGGGACGCTTGGTGTAGGCGCGGGCGATCTTGACCGCGTTCTCGACCGCCTCGGCGCCGCTGTTCACGAAGATCGTTTTCTTGGCGAACGTGCCCGGAGTCACTTCGTTCATGCGCTCGGCAAGGCGGACGTAGCTCTCGTAAGGCGTAACCTGCACGCATGTGTGCAGGAAGTGATCGAGCTGGTCCTTCACGGCTTCGACGACGGCGTCGCGCCGGTGGCCGGCATTGGCGCAGCCGATGCCGCCGGCGAAGTCGAGGTAACGGTTGCCGTCGACATCTTCGAGCCAGGCGCCTTCGGCCTTGGCCACGTAGATGGGCGTGCCGTGGGAAAGGCCGCGCGGAACAGCTTTGGCGCGGCGCTCGGAGAGGGCCTTCGATTTCGGACCCGGGATAGGAGTGCGAAGTTGAATGGTGGACATTGTAAAATCTCGTCTCGGGTGTCGCTTCTTTCGCCCCCTTTGGGGCTTGCGATTTTCTCTCGACTCAACCCACGGCTTACGCCGTGGGCTGCAATCTTTTGCCGCCTTCGTGGCTGAGTTTTTCCCACGACTCGCGACTCGGGACTCGGGACTCGCTCAGTACCAGCCGATCGGCGCTTCGTTCAGGTTGATGTGAACCTGCTTGGTTTCCAAATATTCTTCGATACCCCAAAGACCAAGTTCGCGGCCGAAGCCGGATTGCTTGAACCCGCCCCACGGCGCTTCGACATACGTCGGCTGCATGTGGTTGACCCAGACGATTCCGGCGCGCAGAGCCTTCACGGCGCGCATCGCCTTGAAGATGTCGCGGGTCCAGACGGCTGCGGCGAGGCCGTACGGAGTATCGTTGGCAATCTTCATGGCGTCTTTTTCATCTTCGAACGGAATCACGGCGGCCACCGGACCAAAGATCTCTTCGCGGGCAATGCGGGCGCTGTTCGACACGTCGTAGAAAATTGTCGGCTGCACGTAGTAGCCCTTGGCGAATTTCTCAGGGCGTCCACCGCCCGCAGCCAGCTTGGCTTCTTTCTTGCCGATATCAAGATACGAATTGACTCGGTCGTACTGCTCCTTGCTGACCAGCGGACCCATCTTGGTTTCGCGCTCGAGCGGTGGGCCCAGCTTAATCTTCTTCGCTTTCTCGCTCATGGCCTCGACAAAATTCTTGTAGATGGATTTCTGCACCAGGATGCGGCTGCCCGCCGAGCAGACTTCGCCTTGATTGATGAAGACCCCGAACAGGGCGCCATCGATGGCGGCTTCGAAATCGGCGTCGGCGAAAAAGATGTTGGGCGACTTGCCGCCGAGTTCGAGCGTGACGCGCTTCACCGTGTCGGCAGCCTGTTTGACGATGATCTTGCCGACGGCCGCGCTGCCGGTGAAAGCGATCTTGTTGACGTCGGGATGCTGCACGATGGGAGCGCCGCAGCTTTCGCCGAAACCAGTGACGATGTTGACGACGCCGGGTGGCAGACCGCAGTCCGCAAAGTGTTTAGCAAATTCGAGCGCGGTGAGCGGGGTCTGCTCGGCGGGCTTGAGGACGCAGGTACAGCCAGCGGCTATCGCCGGTGCCAGTTTCCATGCGGCCATCAGCAGAGGATAGTTCCAGGGGATGATCTGTCCCGCCACGCCGACGGGTTCTTTGAGCGACAGGCTCATCGCATTGTCGGGGACCGGATTCACCTGGCCCGTCACTTTGGTGGCGAGGCCGCCGTAGTATTCGAAGCAGGTCGCGACATCGTTGAGATCGTACTCGGCTTCAACGATAGGTTTTCCCGTGTTGCGGCATTCGAGTTCGGCAAGCGCGGAAAGATGCTGCCGAACCTTGTCAGCTAAGCGGAAGAGCACCCGTCCGCGTTCCTGCGCCGTGGTGGTCGCCCACGGGCCCTCCTCAAATGCGGCCTTGGCGGCGGCGACGGCACGGTTCACATCTTCGGCTGATGCGTCAGGAACTTGGGCGATGATTTCTTCGGTCGAGGGATCGTAGACGGGGAATGTCTTCGCCGATTTGCTCGCGACCCATTCGCCGTTGATGAACATCTGGTAAGTCTTCACGTCGGTTTTGACTCCGCCAGGCATAAACCCTCCACGAATCGGCTTGTGTGGCGACGGGCGCCCTCGCCCGTCCATGCCGAGCGAAGCTCGGCAGTTTTTTCACTCCCAATCTTTGTCTAGCTGCGCTCGACCGGACAGCCGAGGGCGGCTGTCCCTACACGGACCTTGCTTTTCCTAAGTCCGTCGCTTCAACTCCGGTGGCCTGTGTTACCTTGCGCCGTCCGTAAACAAAAAAGAAAAATGCGGCCAGTCCGATGAAGAACAGCGTGCCGCCCACCATCCAAATCTCGTACCACAACAGCGACGAGATTTGCTGCGCCGGGAAGAACACCATTGCTATTCCCAAAATCGTAGTCAGCAGGCCGCTCAAGCCGGCGACGAACATAGTCCCCTTGCCATACCGGCCCCTGGGGGCGGATTCGGTGACGGCAAACTTCACCAGCGCACCGAACATGTAGACGAATGGCACCAGCTGCAACACCACGGCGAGCGACAGCAGTTTCTGAAATGTTTCCTGCACCCCGGCTCCAGTGAAATTCAAAATCACCAGAACCGCAGAAACGATTCCCTGCAAGATCAGCGCTGCGTACGGTGTTCTGTAGCGCGGGTGCACATTTCCGAGCCAACTCGGCATGTAGGAATCGAGTCCCGCAACGAACGGGATGCGGGCCGAACCTCCCATCCAGGCTGAGCCGATACCGGCGATCGACAAACTGAGCAGAACCGCAAAAGGAATGGTGATCCAGCCGACACCCACGCGACCGGCCATGTGGGTGACCGCCTGTACGATCCCTTGCAACACATTGACACTTTTCCCCACCGCGATCAGCAGCGTCAGGGTTGCTCCCACGTAGAGAGCGCCGGAGATGACACCGCCCCAGGCAACCGCACCCGGAAGAGTGCGGCGAGGGTCCTTAATTTCGTCGCCCATGACAGATGCAAGCTCCAGGCCAACAAGGCCGAAGCAGATTACGCCGAATGAGTTCAACACGAACTTCGGGTTGGCGGGGATGCGGAAATCGGCCGCAGTCAGCGTGGTTCCGAAATGTGTCCAGATCACAATGCCCAGACCGATCAACACGGCGGCGGCGACGAAGGTCCCAATCGCACCGAGGTTGTTGATCCACTTGCCGACGCCGAGGCCGAGAATGTTGAACAGCGTGAGCAAAGCCAATAGCGTGAGCGAAGTCGTCGAAGCAAAGAGTTTGTTATCGGCCAATCCTTGATGTCCGGGGCCGAGTACGTAGACCGACACACCGACGAAGTACAGCATCACCGTCGGCACGTAAAGCATGTTGTTGGTCCAGTAGCACCAACCGGAAAGAAACCCGTGGAAATCGCCAAAAACCTCCTTAGCCCAGAGATATACACCGCCCTCGCCGGGATAACGGTGCGCGAGCTCGATGACCGCGATGCCCTGCGGCCAGAAGAAAAGCAGCAGTGAGATGATCCACAGCCAGACCGTGACCCCGCCGTTCGCTGCAATCGAGGGGACGACGTTCAGGTTGAATACGGCGACAACGAAAAGCAACACCAGATCGCGTCGCCCGAGGGCGCGGACCAAGTGAGGCTGGGCGGCGGATTGGGGGGTCGCAGACACTAGTTATCAGTCTTCAGTCGTCAGTCATCAGTCACCAGTCGTCAGTGTGGTGAACTGGCTGATGACTGACAACTGACGACTGATGACTCATTCAATGTGCCACTTCGGCCGGGACGCGCTCGGTGCGCTCCTGCTGGGCTTTCGCCAGAGACGCGGCCACATCGTCGAACGCGGCCAGATGCTTATCAATATCGGCTTCGGTGTGTTGAACCGAGATCGTCCACTGCTCATCCCACCAGTAGGGCTGAGGCATCACGCCGCGGTTGACCATGCCGAACCAGTAATGGCGCCACAGATCCACATCAATCACCGTCCAGTCGCGGTAGTTGACGATTTCTTTGGGATACAGCATCAGCGCGCCATTGGCTCCGGCTTGCACGATGTAACCTTGCAGGCCCACCTTCGCGATGGTCTTGCGATAGCCATCCGCCAGCTTCTTACTCAGTTTGTCGACTTGAGCGTAGTTCTCGCGGGTGAGGACTTCGCGGAACGTCGCCAATCCTGCAGCCATCGAGACGGGATTCGTGTTATAGGTCCCACCGTGAAACACTTTGTGCTGCGAGATAAGGTCCATCACCGATTTGCTCGCGCCGAAAGCAGCCAGCGGGAAGCCTCCGCCGATGGACTTCGCCAGACAAATCATGTCGGGCATGACGCCGAAATATTCGCTGGCGCCTCCCCAGCAAAGTTTGGCGCCGGTTTTGACTTCGTCGAAGATCAGCAGCGCGCCGTTTTTCGTGGCGATCTCGCGCAAGCCTTTCAGGAAGCCAGGTTGCGGCATGCACAGGCCGACATTCATCAAAATCGGTTCAAGAATGATGGCGGCGATTTCCCCGGGATTTTCCTTGAAGCGGCGCTCGACAGTAGCGAGATCGTTGAAAGTGGCGACGAGCACGTTCGCCACGGCAGACTTGGGTACCCCCAGACCGCCGGGCACCGCCGTCGGATTATGCACGTCGCCGAAATCCGGAGCGTGCGGCTTCACGCTGACCAGAGCACTGTCGTGCAGGCCGTGATAAGCGCCTTCGAACTTGACGATCTTGTCGCGCACGGTGGCGGCACGCGCCAGCCGAATCGCGTGCATGGTGGCTTCGGTCCCGCTATTGCCGAAGCGGCACATCTCGACCGGAAAGCGGTTGCAGATTTCTTCCGCCAGTTCCCATTCCATGTCATGGGGCATGCCGTACATGGTTCCGGTAGAAAGCCGCTTCTCGACGGCCTTCATCACGGCAGGATGGCAGTGCCCGGCCATGAGCGCGCCGAAGGTCAGGTTGTGGTCAATATATTCGTTGCCGTCGAGATCGCGGAACTTGCTGCCGCTGGCCTCCTTCACGAAGATCGGCCAGGGGTCGTAGGCGCGATAGTTGCTGGCCACGCCCAGAGGAATGCGTTTGAGATTCTTCTTGTGGGCTTCGGCGGATTTAGGAGTGCGGCGCTCGAAGGTCGAGAGTTCTTTCTGCAGATCAGGGTACATCGAGATTCTCCGGGAATGCTCAGGCCCGGCAAGCGGGCCATTAGAATTCCGGGACGGCGGGCCGTCCCGGGTGTATTTCTTAGTCTAGTCCTTACAAGCTAATAGAAGAATTTCAAAGCAAACTGCAATAGCCGTGGATCTCCGGCGGATGTGATCTTGCCAAATCCCGACAGGCCGTCCTGGTAGTGGCCGTCCGGGTTCGAGAAGTTCGTGCGGTTGAAGACATTGAAGATCTCGGCACGGAACTGCAAATACCTGGTCTCGCTCAGAGGAATCTTCTTATGCACCGAGAAATCCCAATCGACAAGTCCCGGGCCGCAGCAGAGTGTGCGTTGTGTGCCGTTGTTGAAGCTGCCGTAGGGCGGATCGGAGAACTGGTTGTAGTTGAGGTAGAAACCTCCAGTTTTCTTGGGATTCAGAATTTGCAGCGGACCGTTCAAGCTGGGAGCCTCGGTCCCCAGGAAGAAAAGGCTGTTGATCAGCTCGTTGTCGTCTTCGGTATCGAGACGGATGGGGAATCCGCTTTGGAATTGCGTAATCCCGGAAACCTCCCAATCGTTGACCACCCTGCCGGCGAAGCCCTGGCGCTTGGCAATAGGCAGCTCCCAGTCGTAGGAGATTACGAAGCGCTGCTTGGAGTTGAACAGAGAGAGGCCTCGGCTGGCGCGGTAGTTGAAGGGATTCAGAGTTTCTTCAAACGTGGAACCGTCGTCGATCGACTTGCTATAGGTATAGGCGGCCTGAAACTGCAGGCCGTGAGAGAAACGCTTTTGCAGCATCATCTCCAGTGCGTTGTAGTTGGAGTTGGCGATGGTGTCTTCGGCGAAGATGTCGGTGAAGACGGGAACACCGTCCACGGGACAGCCGGTACCAGGGGTGGCAGGTGGGCCAGTAGGATTACAGTTGGGCGAGGAGTAGGGACGGAGACCGACCATGTTCAGCGCTGGGTTCCCCGGGCCATATTGTGCAACTGATCCGTAAGGCATGTGAAGCGTGTAACCTGTGGGAATGCTGTTTGCGGGCAAAACCCACTCGATGTCCTCCACCGTCGGACCGCAGCCATAGGCTGCCGCAAGGGCCTGATTGGCGGGCGTCTGCGGTTGATTCGCGTAGTACTGCGAAATGTTGTACATATCCAGGCAGGTCTGGGGCGTGGAGGGATTGATGTCGTGACTGGCCAGCAAGCGATGGCCCTGCGATCCGACATAGCCAATCTGCAACATGGTGCTGGCGCTCAGCTCGCGCTGGATGGTGAGGTTGTACTGACTGGTGTACTGCGAGCGCAGGTGCGGTCCGAATTCGCCGTACAGAAGGATAGGGCGAAACAGAGACAAATCGGTTTGCGCGCCTTTCGTGGGGGTGATGATGCCGCCGAAAGGATTAGGCGTTGGGATGTAGGGGGTCGTACTCAGCTGACTCACGAAGGGCGTGTTGAAAAGAGTGTCGGAGAGCGAAGAGCTGCCGCCAAAAGGAGGCTCCGCGCCGAACTGGGCCAAAACCAGCTCTTCGATCGGGTTATAAAAAAGACCCCAGCCGGCGCGAATGCTGGTCTTTCCATTGTTGCCGAACAGCTTCGCCAACGGACCGCTGCTGAAGTTGGGACTGTATGCCACGCCGAAACGCGGAGCGATGGCCTTGTAATAGGTTGAAGTCAAGCCGGCGGGGACGCCGGGATCGCCCGGAACAACCAAGCCTGTCGGTGCAGTACCGGTATTGGCGCAAGTGGGACCTGACACGTTATTCGGCGGGTTTTCCCAGTAGGTCGCGCTGGTCGTGATTCCGCAGGGGTACACCGTGGAATTTTGTCCGGGCCGGAAGGTTTCGACGTGGCCGCTGATGTCGGTGGGAGGAGGAGTCAATTCCCAGCGCAAACCGTAGTTCAAGGTCAGGTTAGGCTTGATCTTCCAACTGTCCTGGACGAACGGATACACCGCGGTACTGCGAATATCTTCGCGCTGCCCAGAGCCCTGAACATAAGTGTCGTTCAGTCCCAGCAGGAACTCGGCGTATTGGTCGCCGTCGCTGGGAACGATCGCATTGGGACCGCTGTTGTTGAAGGTGAAATAGCCATTTACGTCGAAGTAGTAGTACTGGTCGAAGCGGGCGCGGCGGATATCCACGCCAAACTTGTAGGTGTGGTTGCCCTTCACCCAGGTGAGGCCATCGGACCATTGGAAGCTGTTGCCGACCTGAGGAAGTGTCCCCTCCCAATTGTTGCCAAACTGCGCGCCTCCAGAGATGGAGACGTAGGGAACACCTGTCAGGTTGGAAGGCAACCCCGGCGTAATGCCCAGCTTGGGGGAAGCGGGGAAGTTATTCTGGATGAAAGTGGAATCCGAAAGTCCGGTAAAGCAATACTGGGGGGCGACCGTTCCGGAGCAGGAGGACGTGACCAGGTTCGTAGTCTGGGGCTTCAAGTACCCGAGTTGGCCCTCGCGCATGTAGGTGAAGTGGGCCTCGTTCACCAGGGAGTTGCCAATGGTCCAGGTATGAGTGAAGTTCCACTGCTGATTGCGAAGGTTGTAGTAGTTTCCGAAGCCGGGAACGGTGGCGCCAGCTTGCTCGAAAGTATTGTAGGGCAACAGCTGACGGCCGTCGTTGAAGTAATAATAGGCGGTTAAGCTCTGATGATCGTTGATGCGGTGATCGAAGCGGGCCGTAAACTGGTCGGCGTTGTCGGTCCCCACGGGGACGACCTGGTTTTGGTTGCTGCCGATGTTAGCCGCAGGAACGAACTGCTGAAGTAAATTGGCGGCTACGGGATCCTGACATTGCACAGGAATGACGCCTGTGGGGAAAATGGACGCCCACGGAACACCGGGCCCCGGAGCTACGCCGCCGATGGCGGGTGACAGGATCGCGTTCAGGCAGGTAACTCCGCCTGCCGACCGTTGGCTCAAGGTTTGGGACACCAGTGCGTCACTGCTGGAGATGTTGCCGGCAAATCCGCCAGCGGCGGCAGAAGCCACCGAAGAGAAGTCCCCACCGAATTCTCCGGTGGGCGAGGTCAGCGATGGCTGACCGGTCGGAACGTTCAGCAACTGCCCAGGCTGCCCATCACGGATCCGGCGCCCTTCATACGACAAGAAGAAAAAAGTGCGGTCTTTCCTGATCGGACCACCGAATGTGGCGCCAAACTGATTCTGATTGAGCTGTGGCTTGGTTGTGTCAGGATAGCCGCGCGCATCCAGAATCGTGTTGCGGAAATATTCATAGACATTTCCGTGAAAAGCATTGGTTCCAGACTTGGTGATCACGTTAACCACGGAACCGGAGTTGCGGCCGTATTCCGCGTCGAAGGTATTGGTGATGACCCGAAACTCTTCGACGGCATCGGGAGTCGGTTGAATCGTGGGGGTATTCACGAACTGATCGTTGGCGTCGCCGCCGTTGACACTGAAGTTGTTGGCGCGGGTGCGTCCGCCGTTGACCGAGACAGATCCAGCATCGCTGCTGCCGGCGAACAAGCTCCCGCTCGATCCCAGCTGCGCCTGCACGCCGGGCTGAAGCTGCAGGAACTGGTAAGTATCCCGCGTGTTCAAGGGCAGTTCATTCACGGAGCGGTCGTTGATGACTGCGCCCAACTGAGTGCTCGTAGTGTCCACCTGCGGCGCTTCCGAAGTAACGTCCACGACTTCCTGCGTGCCGCCGATCTGCAGGACCGAATTCAGGGTCAGCACCTGGTTCACGTCGAGGATCAAATCCTTCTGCAGGTTCTTCTTGAAACCGGTGAGCTCGAAGCTGGCCTGGTAGGTTCCGGGCACCACGTTCACGAAGGAATAGTCGCCGCTATCGTTGGTCTGCGCTTCCCGGCTGACACCTGTGGCTTGATTGGTGAGCGTGACCTGCACCCCAGCCAGCACCGCGCCCGAGGGATCTGACACGCGGCCCATGATTCGGCCGGTGGCGCCCTGGGCGGCCACCAGGGTTGGGAACAGAAGGCAAATTACCACCAGCGGGCAAAGCAGCATCCAACGGGTTCGCAGCGACATGGAACCTCCAGACCTCCGGGAGTTGTTGTTTTTTCTTGAATGCGACGGCTTGTGTTTACCCACAACCTTGCTATAATTCCGGAAGGTTAGGCCTTACTATAATTGTGCAAGGTTAGTGAACTGGGGCGGGGACTGTCAAGCGGAAAAAATATCTCCTTGCCATCGAAGAATCTCTAGGCGGCGGCTGATCACCATGAAACGGCCCGGCGCGGAACCCTATTTGAAGATCGGAGAAGTGGCGAAGATGGTGGGCGTCTCGCCGTCGGTGATCCGTTCCTGGGAGAGCCTGGGCCTGGCGCGCCCGCGGCGCACCGCCAGCCAATACCGGCTGTACACGCGGGAAGACGTGACCCAACTGAAGCGGGCCCGCTTTCTGCGCAAGGTGCGGGGACTCAATGCGGCTGCAATCGTGCAGTTGCTGAGGCGCGAGGGCAAGATACGGCCCGCGGGCGATGGCAACGCCGGGGTAATCGGAGCGCATCTGCGGCAACTGCGGGCACGGCGGCGGCTCTCGCTCGCCCAGGTGGCGCGAGCCGTGGGAATCTCCGTGGGCTTTCTGAGTGCGCTGGAGCGTTCTCAAATGAGCGGCTCGGTTGGAACTTTGCGCAAGCTGGCGCGGTTTTACAAGACCAACATTCTGGACTTCTTCAATGCCGGCGGAGCCACAACCCGGCAGATCCGCCCGGCGGAACGCAAGGTACTCGAGGCCGGCACGGGCGTTCGCATGGAATTGCTGGCGTGGGGCAACACCACCATGGAACCTCATCTCTTCCGGATCGCGCCTGAAGCCGGCAGCGGCGACCCTTACACTCACGAAGGAGAAGAGTTCATTTACGTCTTGCGCGGAGAGCTGGCGATCACGCTCGACGGAGAAGAGCACCGGCTGAAGCCTGGCGATAGCTTTTATTTTGAGAGCGCGATTCCCCATCGCTGGAGGAATCCTGGGCGCGGGGAAACTCAGGTCTTGTGGGTGAACACTCCGCCTACGTTTTGAATCGGAGTTGGCAAACACGAAGAGATAGTGGAGCAGTCCGCCATCCGCGGACAACCCCTGGGAGGAAAGATGAACCGTCAACCAATTCGGCATTTGCTGCTGGTGCTGGCGCCGCTGTTGTTCATCGGATCATGCTCGAAGAAAACGCCCACCCTCAACCTCCTGGTATGGGAAGGCTACGCTGATCCTTCATTCGTCCAGGCGTTCGAGGAACAGAATCACTGCAAGGTCTCGGCCTCGTACATGGGATCGAGTGATGAACTGGTGGCCAAGCTGCGTGGCGGCAGCGCCGGCAATTATGATGTCATTTCTCCGTCCAGCGATGTGGCGACGGCGATCGCTGCGGCCGGATTGGCTGCGCCGCTCGATCTCACGAACATTCCGAGCTACAGCCAGCTTTCCCCCCAGCTTACTTCCTTGCCGCTGGTGCGCGCCAATGGTCAGGTGTACGGCGTGCCGTTCATGTGGGGGCCAAACCCGATCATCTACGACACGACCGTTTTCCCGGCGCCTCCGGATTCGTGGAACGTGCTGTGGGATCGGAAATACAAGGGAAAGATTTCTGTGTGGGACGATCTCTCCACGGTCTACATGGCAGCGCAGGTGCTCGGTTACGACAAGCCCGACCCCTCGCAACTCTACAACTTGAGCGACGAACAATTGGAGGCGGTGAAGAAAAAGCTGTTAGAGTTGAAACCCAATATCAGAAAGATGTGGTCGACGGGCGGTGAACTGACCAATCTGTTTGAGAATCACGAAATCGCCATCGCCATGGGCTGGCCGCTCAACACCGCCGACTTGAAGAAAGCCGGCTTTCCTGCCGGCGAGACGATTCCGAAGGAAAACACCACCGGCTGGATCGATCATCTGATGATCACGGCGGGCAGTGAAAACAAGGAACTGGCGCACAAGTTTCTGGAGTACATGGTGGAAGCCAAGACGCAGAAGCTCGTGACCGACAAGACGCACTACGTTCCGGCGAATCCGCAGGCCGGACAGTTCATGACGCCGGACGAGGTCAAGACCCTGCACCTGGATGATGTGGACAGCTACCAGAAGCACATCTATTTCTGGCAGAATGTCCCGCGGCGCGCCAAGTATAACGAGATCTGGAACGACGTGAAGGCTGCGCAATAGTTGTCTGACCCGTGAGGACATCGCAATCGGAGCGGGCCGGCGAGTAAATTAGCGAACACGACCAATGACCTCCTCAACCATTCCCACCAGCGCGGCTGCCCCGAGCGAGCAGGCCACGGAGAGACCTACCCTGCTCAGCATTCGCAATGTGGCCAAGGCATTTGGCCGCAATGTGGTGCTGCGAAATATTTCTCTGGAGATTGCCGAGGGCGAATTTCTGACCATTCTCGGGGAAAGCGGCTCGGGGAAGACAACCCTGCTGCGGATTATCGCCGGCTTTGAGAGCGCGACTTCGGGCGAACTTTGGATGGGAGCCGAGCGGCTGGGCAATCAGCCGCCTTACCGTCGCCGCGTCAATACTGTGTTTCAGCACTACGCGCTCTTTCCCCACCTGACCGTCGAGCAGAACGTCGCCTACGGTCTGCGCGTAGCGAAGCGGCCGGAAGCCGAAATCAACCAGCGCGTGGCGGAGTCGCTCGACAAGGTAAAGATGACGGCGCACGCCAAGGCGAAGCCGTCGAAGATCAGCGGAGGCCAGCAGCAGCGCGTGGCGCTGGCACGCGCGCTGGTGAACCGCCCGCGACTGCTCCTCCTGGACGAACCGCTTTCGGCGCTGGACGCGAACCTGCGCCGCCAGATGCAGGTCGAACTGAAATCGCTCCAGCGGGAAGTGGGCATCGCCTTCGTCTTCGTCACTCATGATCAGGAAGAAGCGATGGTCATGTCGGACCGGATCGCCTTGTTGCGCTCGGGCGAACTGGAGCAGGTGGCCACGCCGCGCGAGATTTACAGCCGTCCGGCCACGGCTTATGTGGCGCAGTTCATCGGGCACACCAACCTGCTCGAAGGGTCAGTTCAAGGCGGCATGGTGCGCTGCGGAACGCTTTCCTGGCCGGCGTCGCTGCCCGATGGGCCGGTTCTGTTTTCCCTTCGGCCGGAGCACGTTCGCGTGGGAGGCGCAGCCGTGAGCGGCGCTGTACGAGCGCGCGGCCGGGTTCTCCATCAGGCGTTTCACGGCGCCACCGAGTTGATCCGCGTGCAGTGTGCCGGCGGATTAGTTCTGGTCGTGAGAACCGCAAGCGGGAGCGCGCTGCAAAACGAAGTCGAGCTTGAATTCTCCGCGTCGGATGCGGTGCTGGTGCGCGAATCCCCCGAAAGGATTTGATGTTTTCCCGAGCCTACAAAACGGCCGTGACCGTGCCCCCGCTGGCGTGGGTCGCGGTGTTTCTGCTGGTGCCGTATCTGCTGATGTTCTGCTACAGCTTCTGGGCGGTTTCGCCGGCCCAGACGATCGTCCACGCCTGGAATTTCGCGAATTACGAAGAACTGCTGCAGAAGCCCGTCTACTGGCAGACGCTGCTGCGGTCGATGTGGATCGCGGCCCGCGTCATGCTGTTCTCGCTTTTGCTGGGATATCCGCTGGCATATTTTCTTTCGTTCTATGCCGGCAAGCGGAAAGATCTGCTCTACCAGATGGTGATCATTCCCCTGTGGGTCAGTTATCTGGTGCGCGCCTATGCCTGGAAAACGATCCTCGGCGCGGACGGGGTGCTGAACACTTCGCTGCAGTACGCGCATCTGATCAGCCATCCGCTTGATTTTCTGCTTTACAGCCCATTCGCGGTCGTGTTGACCCTGACTCACATCTACACGCCCTTCGCGTTCCTGCCGATTTACGCCGCGCTCGAGCATATTCCGCGCAATCTGGTGGAAGCGTCGCATGACCTGGGCGCAACTCCAGCGCAAACCTTCTGGAAAGTAATCTTCCCGCTGTCGATTCCCGGCGTTCTGGCCGGCGCAACGTTCGCCTTCGTGCTCAGCCTCGGCGATTTTCTTGCGCCGCTGCTGCTGGGTGGACCGAGCGGCATCATGATCTCGAACATCGTGGTCAGTTTGTTCGGCGCGGCTTATAACTGGCCCCTGGGTGCGGCGATTTCGCTCGCGATGCTCGTGCTGGTGGTGAGCCTGCTGTTCTTCTCGGAGCGGCTGGAAAAGAGGTGGAGCTTCTCGTGAGCGCGACAGCCAATTCCCCGCGTTCACGCTGGCTGCTCGCGCATGCCGCGGTGGTGTTCGGATTCCTGTATCTGCCAATCGCTGTCCTTATTCTGTATTCCTTCAATGGGCAAGGAGTCGGAGGATTTCCGCCGCGCAATCTCACTCTCGATTGGTATCGCATGTTGTTCGCCGACGGCGCGATCTGGGATTCGGTGTTTAACAGCCTGCAAGTGGCGTTTGCCGCCATGGCCATTTCCCTGATGTTCGGTGTCCCGGCAGCGCTCGCTCTCGACCGGGCGCAGTTTCCCGGCAAAGCCCTTTTCCGGCGACTGGTGCTGTTGCCGCTGATTCTGCCGGGAATTATCACGGGCCTGTCACTCGCCATGCTTTTCAAGCTGATGAGCGTGAGGTCTAGCCTGCTGACAATCATCATCGGCCACGGCACCGCACTGATTTCAGTGGCGACAACAGAAGTATTCGCGGGATTGCAGAAGCTCGATCGGGCGCAGGAAGAGGCGTCGCTCGACCTGGGTGCGAACTACTGGCAGACGTTCTGGCGGGTGACCGTGCCGAACCTGAAGCTGTCGATTATCGGAGCGGCGCTGCTGATCTTCACGCTCTCGATGGATGAAATCGCCGTCAGCTTCTTCCTCATCGGCCGCGACAATACACTGCCGCTGGAAATTTGGGGACGCCTGCGGCGCGGCATCACACCCGAGATTAATGCCGTATCCACCATAATCTTCGTTTTCTCGCTGGTGACCATCGTTTTCTGGTATCGCTTGCGCGTGCACAGTGAGGCTGGTTCTGACTTGGGCGCGGAATTGCTGGAGACTTCGGAGGAGGCTTGACGTGAGCGCGAATCGCAGGGATTTCATCAAGTTCGTGGTCGCTGGCGCAGTGACCGCAGGATGCCCGGTCGATCTTTCGCTGGTCGCGGCGCAAACTGGAGAGCCACATGACAATCACGCCCCGAATGTGGACGGCGAGGACAATCGCATCTGCCACCAGGTGCGCGACGGCAAGATCTTCTCCCGTCCTCCAGCTTCGGCCAAGCACGATGTCGTAATTGTGGGCGGAGGCATGAGCGGGCTGGCGGCAGCGCATCACCTTCAGCATCGCGATGTATTGCTGCTCGAAAAGGAACCGCACTGGGGCGGCAACGCCTACGCCATGGAATACGAAGGCTCCGCTTACGCAACCGGCTCTGCCTTTATCTGGTCCGATTCCGAGGCATTCACCTTCGCCAGGGAAATCGGCCTGGACCCGCTGCCGGTGAACTGTCCCGATGGCAGCATCATCAACGGCGAATTCGTGCCCGACACCTGGGGCGGTGGGCTGAACAAGCTGCCGTATCCTCCGATCGCTCGCGAGAGCTTCAAGAAGTTCAAGAAGGAAATGCTGTCCATTGATGTCGAGAAGCGCGCCACGGAGTTGTACAACCTTCCCTTCTCCAATTTCACGAAGCTGTACGCGCCCGAAATCAAGCAGTGGTGGGACACATTCGGCCCTTCCAACTGGGGCGCGACCACCGACGAAACCGCGGCGGCGTTGGCCATCGGCGAATTTCAGGAGGCGGTCGGTCAGAGCTACTCCGACCCTCGTTACACCTGGCCGGGCGGGCTGGGCGCAATTACGAAGAGACTTGGCGAAATTCTTCAACCCACGTTAGGCGATCGCATGCAGACGGGCGCAACCACCGTAGCCGTGGTCCCGGGCAAAGAAGATGTTCAAGTGACTTACATGTCGGGCGCGGAGTTGAAGACTGTGTCTGCCAGAGCGGTCATCATGGCGACGCCGAAGTTCATCACGCGGCGCATTGTGGAGGGCCTTCCCGACCGGCAAAGCCGCGCCATGCAGCAGATTCGCTATGCCCCGTATTGCGTGGTGAACCTGATCTTCGATAAACCGGTGTTCAACAAAGGATACGACACCTGGTGCCCGGGCAACACGTTCACCGATTTCATCGTAGCGGACTGGGTCGTTCGCAAGAAGTCCGGTTACAAGCAGAAATACAACATCATGAGCTGCTACACGCCCATGAAGGAAGAAGACCGCGGCTACTTGTTGAACGAGATTGGCTCGCGCAAAATCGCCGCGAACGTGCTGCGCGATTTTCAGAAGCTCACGCCCGAAACCAACGTCGATCCGGTGGAAGTGCACATTTACCGCCGCGGGCATCCCATGTATATGTCCACGCCCGGGCTGTATACCGAGGTGCAGCCGCTGGTCCGGCAGCCGATGGATCGCGTCTTCTTCGCCAACACCGACTCGGAGGGGCCGGAGTCCACCACCAACGAAGCCATTGTCGCGGCGCGCAGAGCCGTGCGGCAGGCCGAAGCTCGGCTGGCCGGAGCGCCCGCGGCGAAAGAAACCGCAGTAGTGGGATAAGTGCTGCCTCCGATATTTCTTCATCGAGGTGAGCCGGACCGCCGCAATTTCGTCGGCCGCCATGGCTCCGACTTCCCTCTCGATTTCGTCTCCCGCATAGTAAAGTGGTAATAGACAACCAAATCAGGAAGGTCCCTTTTTGAGTTCAGGCATTCGCAATATCGCTATCATCGCGCACGTAGACCACGGCAAGACCACGCTGGTTGACGCCATGCTGCAACAGAGCGGCACTTTTCGCGCCAACGAGCATCACATCGACCGAGTGATGGATTCGAACGAACTGGAGCGCGAGCGCGGCATCACGATTCTGGCCAAGAACACGGCGATCTTCTATCACGACGTGAAGATCAACATTGTGGATACGCCCGGCCACAGCGATTTCGGCGGCGAAGTCGAACGCGCCCTCAAGATGGTAGATGGTGTCATGCTGCTGGTGGACGCGAGCGAAGGACCGCTGCCGCAGACGCGCTACGTGCTGGGCAAAGCCCTGGAAGCACATCTGCCGCCGATCGTCGTGATCAACAAGATTGATCGCTCCGACGCCCGTCCGCAGGAAGTGCTCAACGAGATCTATGACCTCTTTATTGATCTCGACGCCAAAGAGGAGCAGCTCGATTTCCCGGTGCTTTACACCAATGCCAAGACGGGCACCGCTGCAACCGACATCAGCGGCCGCGGCGAGGATTTGCGGCCTTTGTTCGATGCGATTTTGAAGACGATTCCACCGCCCGGGGGTGATGCGTCGGGACCGTTGCAGATTCTCGTGGCGAACCTGGATTACAGCGACTATCTCGGGCGGCTGGCCATCGCCCGCGTCTTCAACGGCAAGATGTACACCGGGGAAGAAGTAGCCATCGCCAAACTCGACGGCTCTTTCCACAAAACCAAAATCACCAAGCTGTTCTCGTTCTCCGGCCTGAAGCGAACCGATATTACGGAAACGGAATTGGGCGACATTGTCGCGGTAGCGGGCGTCGAAGGAATCACCATTGGCGAGACGATCACCAACGTGGAAAATCCCGCGCCGCTGCCGCACATCGCCATTGACGAGCCGACCATCGCCATGCTCTTCACCGTCAACACATCGCCGTCCGCGGGCAAGGACGGCGCCTACGTCACCTCGCGCCATCTGCGCGAGCGGCTGGAAAAAGAACTGCTGACCAATGTTTCACTCCGGGTTGAAGAGACGGGCACGACCGATTCCTTCAAGGTCCTGGGCCGCGGCGAACTGCAGCTTTCCATCCTCATCGAAATGATGCGGCGCGAAGGCTACGAACTCATGGTGGGGAAGCCGGAAATCGTCACCCGGCGCAACCAGGAAGACGGCAAGCTGATGGAGCCGGTCGAGCATCTCACCGTGGACGTGCCCGAGGAATTTGTCGGCGTCGTGATGGAGCAACTCGGCTCGCGCAAGGGCGAAGTCACCAACATGCACAATCATGGCTATGGCCGCGTGCGTGTGGAGTTCCGTGTGCCCATCCGCGGGCTCATCGGACTTCGCAGCCAGCTGCTCACCGACACGCGCGGGACCATCGTCATGAACGCGCTCTTCGATGGATATACTGCGTGGCAGGGCGAGATCCCGCACCGGCTCACGGGCGCTCTGGTCGCCGACCGGCCGGGGCTTTCGACGGCCTATGCCCTGTGGGGTTTGCAGGAGCGCGGAGAGCTTTTCGTAGGGCCGGGGGTTGAGCTCTACGAGGGCATGATCATCGGGGAAAACGCGAAAGACGCTGATCTTGACGTGAATGCCGTGCGCGAAAAGAAACTGACGAACATGCGCGCCTCGACCGCCGATGAGGCGATTCGCCTCGTGCCCTTCCGCGCGCTGAATCTGGAACAGGCCATCGAGTTCATTGCCGACGACGAGTATGTGGAAGTCACACCCACGTCGCTTCGTCTGCGCAAAAAGGTCCTGCAGGCGAATAAGCGCAAGAAGGTATCCTTAGCCGCAGTCGAAGAGTCGTGAAGACCCATCCCAAATCCGAAAAAGAAGCGTACCTCGCCAAGAGCGAAAAACTCAAAACCACCATGCGCATGTTCCTGATCCCGTGCAGTTGCAGGACAACCTTTGCCGTGGCTGAGGATTACGACCGTCAGGGCACGGCTTGGAGCCGGTATCTGGTCTGTCCCGGTTGCGGGAAGCGGCACGATCCCAAGAATCGCCTCCTGCAGATGGGATTCCATCCCGAGGGCTACTGGAAGGTGGACGACTGCTAGGGGACTGCTGCAGTGCGCCGGGAGCTTGGGTTAGTGGTGCAGTTTGGGAATAAGGGTTCGTATCAGGGCATCGCTTTAGCGATGCCGCCCGCGGCGCTGGCCGCCAACGGCTTTAGAGCGCTGAAAAACTCGGCTTTGGGTGGCGCAGCGCTTTCAGCGCTGCGATAAGGCCTTTCTTTTCTGTGAGGGCTTTAAGTGTGTGCGTGAGAACTCAAAATCTCGCTCCGTGGTGGAGTAGACCATGGGGTCCTTAGCCGCGAAGCGGCGGCAGAGTGCAGCCCATGGCGTAAGCCATGGGTCAAAGTGGGAAATGGCCAAGCCCCGAAGGGGCGGAAGACGAGTTCTCACGCACACACTTTAGCCCCTGAGGTCAACAAGGCGAGTTTTCAGCAAACTATTCAGCCGCTGGCTTTGCCCGTGCATCCCCAGCGGCTGAAGCCGGACTTGCGGGTCCCGCGGCTGCGGCATGCCTGACACGAATCTCTCAAACTGCACTTCTGCCGCCTTGGGCTTGGACTGACCCACTCGCATAAACCTGCTATACTGCTCGCCACATTTGACTGTCCGCCAGCTCCGGTTTCGATTTTCAGGCACGGCCCTCCCGCCCTGCCAGTCCGCCGAGTGAGCTCGCACGCGCGACAGCTCAAAGCAGGGGATGACGCGTGAAAAACATTTTTGTGGGGAACCTCAGCTTCAATACCAGCGAAGATGATCTGCGCCAGGCTTTCCAAGCCTACGGGCAAGTGGACCGGGTGAGCATTCTGACTGACCGCGACACCGGCCGCTCCCGGGGTTTTGGCTTCGTGGAGATGGCCAATAACGAAGACGGCGAAAAGGCGATTGCAGCACTGAACGGCTCGCAGCTCGGAGGACGCACCATCAACGTCAATGAGGCGCGGCCCAAGACCGAGCGTGCCGCCGGCGGCGGTGGTGGCGGAGGACGAGACCGCGGAGATCGCGGTGGCCGCGGCGGTGGGCAGCGGGATCGCTGGTAGAAATACTGTCTCAGTGGTGCCGGCCAGATCGCATCCGTCAGACTCCCGCTTTTATCCATGCGGGGTGTCTTCATTTCCGGATTGGCCTGGCGCAACCGGGACAGTCGAACGAGCGGAATGATCTCCGCCCCTTTTGCCCTGCGATCCGGAGCATCAGCATTGAAGCCTCTTCCGCTGCCCATGTAAACTGTAGGCGTTGGTTGTGCGCGCCCGTAGCTCAGCTGGATAGAGCGATTGCCTCCGGAGCAATAGGTCGGGTGTTCGAATCACCCCGGGCGCACCATTCTTCCTCTTTCGTTCCGGTGGCCTTACCCTTTTGTGCCCTGTTTCTCGCTACTGATAGTAGAAGGCCTAGGAAGGAGCCGGGAACCGCAGGATAGAACAGGGGCTCGGCTCGCGAATCTACACATCTTCCAGGGGGACAGATGAAAACCCTCGTTCCAACGAAGGAGATGCTTATGAGCTTCATCCGAAAGATTGCGATGCCCGTGCTTCTCTGCCTGTTGCCGGTTCATTTGCCATTCGCTCACGGTCAAGACGCTGAGGGAAGCAAGGACCACCCGCTCATCTCGCGTTATCCCGGTTCTGTCATCAATGAATACTCTCAAAAAGCGTTTGATGAGTATGACCTCCCTCTCAGCAAGGTCGCCGACGGCAAATACGAAAAGACCCAACACCTGGAAGGCAAAGTCACGGCGATCTACTACACGGTCCCCGAGGGCCGCAGCGCGCTGGAGATCTTTCGCAACTATGAGTCGGCACTCAAGAACGCCGGATTCCAGGAGCTCTTCACCTGCAGCAAAACCTGCGGCGACCCGTCTCCCAGTGGCTTCTACCCTTTGAACGATGCGTTCGGGAACTACTCCTCTGATACCCGCTACCTCGCCGCCAAGCTGGCGCGCGCCGCGGGCGACGTTTACCTCGCGCTCTGGGAGTACGACAGCACCTTCGACGTCAAGACGTTCCTTGCCGTCGTCGAAATAAAACCCATGGAATCTGGCCTGGTCACCGTGAACGCAGCTTCCCTGGCCAGCGACATTACTCGAACTGGTCACGCTTCTGTCTACGGCATCTATTTCGACAGCGGCAAAGCCGATGTAAAGCCCGAGTCTGGCGCCGCCCTCAAGGAAATCGCCAACTTGCTGCAGCAGGATCCGCAGCTCAAGCTCTACGTCGTGGGCCACACCGACAATGTCGGGACGCTGGCGAACAACATGGACCTCTCCAAGCGTCGCGCTGATGCGGTGGTGAAAGTATTGACCACAACCTACAGCGTCCCCGCGACGCGCCTCAGCGCACAAGGCGACGGGCCAACGGCTCCGGTTGCCTCCAACGACACCGAAGACGGTCGCGCCAAGAATCGCCGCGTCGACTTGGTAAAGCAGTAAGGTTACGGGCGGCATCGGCACTTGGTCGCAATTGGTAGCTTTCCGTGTAAACTGTTGATTAATGGTGCGGCATGCCCTCCGGAGCAATCGGTCGGGTGTTTGAATCACCCCGGGCGCACCACGGTTTTCCTTCCCTATGCCAGCCTCGTTCCGGTTGACCAGCGGATGAACTACGACGCCATCCTGATTGTCTCCTTCGGCGGTCCGGAGTCCCGGGAAGACGTAATCCCCTTCCTTGAAAACGTTCTGCGCGGCCGGAACGTCCCTCGTGAGCGGATGCTGGCGGTCGCCGAGCATTACTACCATTTTGAGGGCAAGAGCCCGATCAATCAGCAAACTCGCGAGCTGATCGCGGCGCTCGAGGCCGAACTCGCCGAGCGCGGGCCGAAGTTGCCCATCTACTGGGGCAATCGCAACTGGCATCCCATGCTGGCAGACACGGTGCGCCAGATGCAGCAGGACGGCATTCAGCGCGCTCTTGCTTTTGTGACTTCAGCCTACAGTTCGTATTCCGGGTGCCGGCAGTACCGCGAAGACATCGATCGGGCGCAGAACGAGGTTGGACCGGGCGCGCCGCAAATCGACAAGCTACGCCCTTTCTTCAACCATCCCGGATTCATCGAGGCGACGGCGGAACGCCTGCAGGATGCGCTGGCCGAAGTTCCGGCGAATGCGCGCCAGGATGTTCAGATCGTCTATACCCCGCACAGCATTCCGCTCTCGATGGCGAATAGGTGCGACTATGTCCGTCAACTGGAAGAAGTAAGGAAGCTGGTTTCGCAGCGGCTGGGCGCCACCAACGATGCTCTGGTGTATCAAAGCCGCAGCGGAGCGCCCGGACAACCGTGGTTGGAGCCGGATATCCTCGACTATCTGCGCGACGTGAAGGCGCGCCATCTGGCCAGCGCAGTCGTGCTCGCCCCCATCAGTTTCATCTCCGATCACATGGAAGTGCTGTACGACCTCGACATCGAGGCGCGGCAACTTTCGGATTCTTTGGATTTGCCGATGGTACGGGCGAAGACGGTAGGCGTACACCCCAAGTTCATCGCCATGATTCGCGATCTCATCCTGGAGCGGACTACGGGAGCCGAGCGGCGCGCCCTGGGTTCGCTCGGTCCGCGCCCGGATGTCTGCCCGGAAGACTGCTGCCCAGCGCCCCAGCGGCCGGGTGGTGCTGAGCCAAGAGAAAAGGTTGCCAGTAAACGCCTCGGCTGAACCCGCCTTTTGGGTGGCGCAGCGCCTTCAGTGTGTGCGTGAGAACTAGGGTCTCGACGACACGGTGGGTTGAAGCTCCAGTTCTTAGCCGCGAAGCGGCGTGAGAATACAGCCCACGGCGTAAGCCGTGGGCAGAAAGTGGAAAATGACCAAGCCCCGAAGGGGCGGAAGACGAGTTCTCACGCGCTGCACTTCAGCGCTGCGATCAGGAGCCGAAAAAGAAAGAAGCGGCTTCAGCCGCCGAGGTACTTCTGGGGTTGAAGCTCGTCTTCCTTGTGCAAGCTTCATCGCAGGCCTGAAGGCCTGCGCCACCCCAGAGCAACATGCCCCGCAAAGAGCGCACAGAATCCGCAGTGGAAATCGACCGATCTACCTCCGGGTGTATTCACGAGATGGCTCGCTCGCGCCTAGCGGGATGGAGTCGGAATCCTGGGTGCCTCGTACTCTGTGGCCTTGGGGCTGCCCTCGACGGTACGCATGGTGCTGAGAATCGTCTGAATGACGGGTTCGTTGCCCACAGCAGTATTCAGCATCAGATGATAGAGGGAACGGGTCGGCCAGTCTGAGTTGAAGTAGTGCTTGATATAGGCAACGCGTTCCCGATCCACTGCGTCCACCAGATCATCGGCTTCTGTCGGCGCATGCCCGTCGTTCACCAGCCGGCGGATTTTCTCTGCCCGCGGGGCGTAAAGAAAAACGTGAAACACGTCGGGATGGTCGCGTAAAAAATACGGCGCCCCGCGTCCCACCACGACCGCATTCCCTTCCTGCGCGATTCGGTTCATGATCTCCTGCATCAGCACCATCATGCGGTCCGTATCGAATACCTCGTTGCCGAGGGGGGAACTGCGCTCGTAGCTGCCGCGCCAGAAAGTTCGTGCCAACCGGTAGAGGCGGCTATCCATGCGCTCGTCGCAGCGCATGACGGCGGCAGGAGCAACGTTGGCGAGGCGGGCTATCTCTTCGGTGAGAAGGTGGTCCCAGAGCTTCCAGCCCAGGTGGTCGGCGAGTTGGGCGGCGATGCCGCCGCCGCCGCAGCCGTACTCGCGCTCAATGGTAACGACGCGAAACATGAAGAACGCAAGCTCCTGGCTTCTGGCTGCTATCTCTTAGCTAACCAGGGAATCGACGTGGCTAGAAGCTAGGAGCTAGAAGCCAGCAGCTGTTTTTAGTGTACCGCCATCCCGCCCCCGGGCTTGGTTTTTCTCATCAGGAAGACCATGGGCACCATCAGCAGGATGGCGACCCCGAGGAACCAGAAGCAGTCCAGGTAGGCCAGCATCGCGGCTTGGCGAGCGAGTATGCCTTGGATGAAGGCATACGGCACGGCCGACGATCCCGGCGGACCCCCGCCGTGCGACTGGACCAGAAGGCCGAGCGCCTTGATTCGCGACTGCAGTACCGGATTGCTGGCGCTCAGGTGGCTGGCCAGTTGGTTCTGGTGAAACTGCGTCCGCCGGTCCAGCATCGTGGTCACGACCGAAATCCCCACGCTGCCTCCGATGTTTCGCGCCAGGTTCATCAGGCCTGAGGCAGCGTTGTTCTTGTCTCGCGGCAGAAATCCGTAGGCCGCCGTGTTGATCGGGACAAACAGGAACGCCATGCCCATGGCTTGCAGCACGCGGGCCAGCGTGGCCGTGCGGAAATCCATGTCCAGGTCGAAACGCGTCATGTGGAACAGCGACAGTGAGAGCATGCTCAAGCCGAACAGCAGCAGCCAGCGCGGCGAGTAGCGCGACAGAAGAAATCCCACCAGCGGCAGCAGCAGCATGATCGTGAACCCGCCCGGCATCAGCGCTAAACCCGCCTGCTGCGCCGTATATCCCAGCAGCGTCTGCATAAACAGGGGAAGCAACAGCGTGCTGCCCAGCAGGGCGAATCCCAGCATGAACATCAGCAGGTTCGAGACGGCGAAGGTGCGCTCGCCGAACAAATGCAGGTCTACGATCGGATCCTTGTGCCGCCATTCCCAGATGACGACGAAAATCAGAGACGCCACGCAGATGACAGACAGGTACACGATGAAGTTGGATTCGAACCAATCCTCGCGCTGGCCCTTGTCGAGGATCACCTGCAACGTCCCCAGACCCAGGGCCACAAATCCCAAGCCGACATAATCAATGGAGGTCTCGTGCAGTTTCCGGCGCTTGAAATAAGGAGGATCCTGAATCAAGCGCGAGGTGAGCAGAATCGAAAGGATGCCGACCGGGATGTTGATGAAGAAAATCCAGCGCCAGCTGAAATTATCGGTGATCCATCCGCCCAGAGTGGGCCCGATGGCCGGCGCCGTGACCACCGCGATGCCGTAAACGGCAAAAGCCATGCCGCGTTTTGCGGGCGGGAACGTGTCCGCCAGGATGGCCTGCTCACTGGGCTGCAACCCTCCTCCGCCCGCGCCCTGCAGAATCCGGCAGACGATCAGCGTCGCCAGGTTCGGTGCCAGCCCGCACATAAATGAACTTATGGTGAACAGGGCCACGCAACCCATGTAGAAATTCTTGCGGCCAATGATCGACGACAACCACCCGCTCAGCGGAAGCACGATCGCGTTCGAAACCAGGTAGGAGGTCAGAACCCATGTGCTCTCGTCCTGGCCGGCCGAGAGACTTCCGGCAATGTGCGGCAGTGCCACGTTGGCGATGGAGGTGTCGAGCACCTCCATGAACGTCGCCAGCGTAACGGCTACGGCGATGATCCACGGATTCACCGCGGGACGCCACGCGTCAGCCCGGTCAAAGGTGGCGGTGGCCGCACTCATTCGCGAGTCCAGACCTTGGGCTCGACCGACATGCCGGGACGCAACTGGTGATCGTTGTTCGATCCCGGATCGAGCACGATTTTGACCGGAATGCGCTGTACCACTTTCACATAGTTGCCGGTGGCATTCTCCGGCGGCAACAGGCTGAAGCGGGCGCCGCTTCCTGCAGCGATGCTGTCCACCTTGCCCTTGTAGGTCCTGCCGTTGGCGTCGACTTCAGCCTCCGCCCGCTGGCCGACTTTCATTTTGCGCAGCTGCGTTTCCTTGAAATTCGCGGTGATCCAGATGTCGTCGAGATTGATTAACTTCATCAACTCCTGCCCGGGAGCAACGTTCTGCCCCACTTCCACGGTGCGATCGCTGACCACGCCATTCACCGGGGCAATGATTTTCGTGTACTGCAGATTGAGCTGGGCCTGGTCCAGATCGGCTTTCTTGCGCTGCGCATCGGCCAGCGCCGCTGCCGCCCGGGCACGAATGACCTGCATCTGCCTGGGAGCGGTGTTGGCGGAGCGCCAGTTCGCCTCCGCCTGCACCAGCCGGCCCTGCGCCTGCGTGACCTGCTGTTGTGCGGCTTGCGCGCTGGCGCGCGCTGCTTCCACGGCGGCCTTGCTGGCCGCCGCGGCCGCAGTGGCCTGGTCATACTGCTGCTGCGAGATTTCCTGCTTGTCCACCAGTTGCTTGTAGCGAACCAGGTCGTTCTGCGCTTTCACGTTGTTGGCCTCGGCCTCCTGCAGCTGAGCTTTGGCCGCTTCAAACTGCTGCTGCGCCGCCTGGATTCCCGCGCCGGCGTTGTTGACGTCGGCTTCCGTCACCGACACCTGGCTGCTGGTGTTCACCGACAAAATGGGAACATTCACTCCGGCCGCGACCGCCGCGGCCTGCGCGTCTTCAAAATCCGCCTTGGCGCGCTCGTAGGCCACCTGATAGTCGGCAGGGTCGATTTCCACCAGCACCGTTCCGGCCTGGACGTACTGATTGTCCTCGACGTTGAGTTTGGTCACGTGGCCGGAGACGCGGGCACTGATGGAATTGACGTGGCCATCCACCTGCGCGTCGTCGGTCGACTCGTAGCTGGTCGCGTAACGATAAACGAAGAATCCCACCACCAGCAGAACCAGAACAGCGATCGTTACACCGATGCGGAACTCTTTGCTGTCGGTTCGCCCGGGTCGCCGGTGAAAATCTTCTTCGGTCGCGGGCAGCGGCTTGGTGCTCGGTTCGGGCCGAGCGACCTCAGCAGGAGGGTTTTGCGTGGTTTGCGGCATACGTTATTAATTGCCTTTCAAGTATCGTTTAACACCTTCTTCGGCATCGCCGATGGAACGAGCCAGTTCCACCTTCGACAAGTTATGAGCATAAAGGCTCTCGATGTAATTTTCGTGGGCGCTGGCCAGGGCTTCCTGGGCCTGCACCACCTCCAGGTTGTCGGTGACCCCAGCGGTGAAACGGTCCTGGGACTGGGCGAGGGCCTGTTCCGCCAGGTCTACGGAACTGCGCGCCACCTCCACTTGTTCGCCCGCAGCATTGAGATCGAGCAATGCGGTGCGCACTTCGTAATCGATGCGCCCACCCAGATCGGCCAGTTGCGAACGGGCCTGCTTCAGTCGGCTATCAGCTTCCAGCACGTCGCTGTGCACGCGATTGCCGGAGAAAATGGGAATATTCAACCCGCCCATCACCTGCCAGGTATCGTTGGACTGGCCGGGGTTTATGCCGGTCTCGCCAAAATTTGCGTTGAGATCGAACGTGGGATAGTGCCCCGCCGTCGCCGCCCGCCGCGAAAGCTCCGCCGAGCGCACCTGCGCCAGCGCCGCCTGATAGTCAGCCCGCGAGGCGTAGGCGCGTTCCAGATAGGTTTCGAGAGGCAGTGCATTCAGCGCCTGGTACGGCGCCTTCTCGGTCAGGACAAACTCCTGCCCGGGCGGCAGCCCGATGATGCGCGCTACCGTCAATCTCTGCTTGGCCAGTTCGTTGCGCGCCACAATGAGCTGTTGCTGCCGTGTCTGCAATTCAACCTGTGCCCGCAGCGTATCGATCGCCGGACTCAGGCCGGCCTTTTGCTGATCCCCCGCTTTGCCGTAGAGGGCTTGCGCGCTTTTGACTTGCGCCTCCGCCGTCTCTACCCGTGCCGCGGCGGCAATGGCCTGCAGATAAGAGTTCCCAATCGCCAGCACCACCACTTCCCGCGCGTCTTTGTAGTTGAACTGCGCCGCCTTCACATTCTCCGACGCCGCCCGTTCTCGCTCGAGGTTTCTGAAATTGAAGACCGACTGGCCAAGGGAAAGGCGTGCGTCAAAATAGTTGAAAGCAGGAATCAGCCGCGGAAAACTGCTGGCACTGGCGCCGGGCGGCAGCAGCACCGGGGCGAGCTTGTTGAACCCAAGTGCCGAAAGGCTCTCGCTCTGCACACTCTCCATGAGGTGCGCGCTGAAGTCCGGCAGCAGAGAGCTGAGTTCCTTCCATCTTTCTGCCCGCACCGTCTCGTTTTGGTCCACCGCCAGCAGCAGGCCGAGATTATTCCGCAGGCCGCGATCGATTGCGTCCTTGAAGTCAATTTGCAGGACTTCGTTCGTTGCTTTGCCTTCGGGTGCACTCCCCAGAAACGGATTCTGCGGTCCGGGGAGCGAGACGCTGGGTGGGCCAGACTGGGCCAGCATGCCCGCGACCGCAAACACCACAACCGTCGTGCAGGAAAAGACCATTTGAATGAATCTCAATGAACGTCGCATTCTCAGTCGTAGAAACGTCCGCCAAATTGAACACGATACTCGGGACGTCCTTTCTCGCCTATAGAATAACGAATACCTTGTCAGATTTGATTCGTTTGCAACAATTCCCGATGCAAAACCATTCTGCCTGGGGCGCAGCCCGCTCGAGCACCGGAGGATCGAAAGGTTAGAGATTTCCCAGAGCCAGACGCATCCTAAAGTCCAATATCTTCGGTACTTTGCCCCGCACCGACCAGTCCCAGTAAGCTGGGGATCGGGGGGAGTGGCACGTCATGCACAGGAGTGTCACATTCGTAGTGGTCGCGCTATTTTTGTTGACGAATCTGGGAGTCGGGCAGAGCGCCCCCACGCCGCCCAATTCCGACAGGAAGGTAACCCTGCACGTGGCGCCGGACTATCCTGAGCTTGCGCGCCGAATGCAGATTCACGGCGTAGTCAAACTGGAAGCCACCGTGCGGCCCAACGGCAGCGTTAAATCAACCCGGGTGCTGGGCGGAAATCCCGTGCTCGTGGATGCAGCCGTCGCTGCCGTCGGGAAGTGGAAGTTTGAGCCGGCACAGGCCGAAACCACCGAACTGGTCCAAGTAGCGTTTGGCTCGCAGTAAATCAGCTCAAGCTCCCATTGGGACAGGTTTTCGAGGGACCACTAGCAATGTCGTCGATGCCAGGAAAGGCGATAAAGCACGAACCAAATCGCTTGCGGCGGCGCCATGCCCGTTACCGCTGCGAATTTCCCGTGGTTCTGAACCTGCTCGCCGGCAAGGAGCAGCAGCGGTTGAACGCTCATTGCAGAGATGTATCGAAGGCCGGTATCGGCGTTTTGCTGGCCGCGGAGTTGGCCCTGGGCGAAGTTGCGACCCTGATTTTCTCTCTTCCCGGCGTATCTCAGCCTTGGGATGTTCGTGCCGTACTGCGACACCGCCGTGGCTACCACTACGGTTTCGAATTTCTTTCGCTCACCGATCGGCAGTCCAAAATGCTCAACAGTTACCTGGAAGATCTGGAACGTTCCGATTCCGAGGAGTGATCTTTCCGGGTATTCCCACATCGATCCGAACTTTAGGCAGTGTGACTTAGGTCATCTTGAACGCCAATGACCTTGGGTCCAATCTAGATGCGGGTCTCACCCTGTGAAACGGAAGAACTGGATGTCATGAGTGCGGCTACAGGAACCGACTGGACTCAAATACTGTCTGACCCGGATCTCGTCCGGCATGTAGGCAAACTGCTCCAGGCCTACCGCGAAGCGCCTGCGGAAAAGCGGGAAGAAGCCCTGCTGTCGGCAATGCGCGAGATCAAGGCCGGCGCCTCTGCCGACAAGCCGAACCCGGGGGCGCAAACGTTGCCCGCTCCGCAGCCGGTGCCCACTCCTGCGTCCGCTACCCCTCCTTTTTCGCCCGACATGTTCACTCCCGCCTGGAGTACCGACCGGCGGCAACATCCTCGCATCAAGTGTTTCATCGCGGTGGAGTTGCGCGTGGATGAGGTCCAGACCCCGATCTGGGGAAATCTTGCCAACACCGGCGTCGGCGGATGTCTGGTCGAAACCGCCAGCCCGGTCAAGGCAGGCTCGAAAGTGGAAATCGGCCTGTGGGTTCCCAACGGCAAGATTTGGGTCAAAGGCTTCGCCCTCAGCGGCGTCGTCACCAGCAGCCGTCCCACCACTGGGGTCCGCGTGCGTTTCGACTCTATGGTTCCGGGCGAACGCGAGAATCTCCGTCAGTTCCTCAAGTTCGTGCAGGAGACAAGCCGGGCTTCCAACACTGAGAACGGTTATTTCCAGCTGCTGAAGTAGATCCCAGAGAAGCCCAAGACACCCCCGCCCGATTGCCCGTTTTTCACTCCGGCCCAATCCATACGCGCACGGAAATTGATACACTTTTCTGGGTAGTGCACCCTTTCTGTAATCGGGGACTCTAATTGATTATCGTCCGGCCATCGCCTGGGCGCTGAGCCCCGTCTGGAGGAGCAGAGTCGCATGGTAGCCAGTGAACAGGTTCTGGTGACGGGAAAGCAACTGGACACGCTGTCGATCAATACGATTCGAACCCTGGCGATTGACGCCGTGCAACAGGCGAACTCGGGCCATCCCGGCGCTCCCATGGGGCTTGCTCCGGTGGCCTATTGCCTCTGGCAGGAATTCCTCCGCTACGATCCCGCCGATCCCACCTGGATCGACCGTGACCGCTTCGTTCTATCCAACGGCCACGCTTCTATGCTGCTGTATGCCATGCTCCACCTGGCGGAAGTACGCCAGGTGGACGCGCACGGGCAGGTCACCACGGAACTGGCCGTCCCGATGGAGGAGATTAAGCGGTTCCGCCAGTTGGGCAGCCGCACTCCCGGACACCCGGAGTCGCACCTTACTTCCGGAGTCGAAACCACCACCGGGCCGCTGGGACAAGGCGTGGGCAACAGCGTGGGCGTGGCCATCGCGAGCAAGTGGCAAGCCGCGAACTTCAACCGCCCCGGATTCGAGATCTTCAACTACAACGTCTATGCGCTGTGCAGCGACGGCGATCTGATGGAAGGCATCGGCGGCGAAGCTGCTTCGCTGGCCGGACATCTGAAGCTCGACAATCTCTGCTGGATCTACGACCACAATCACATCACGCTCGACGGTCCCGCTGCGTGGTCGTTCAGCGAAGATGTGGCGACGCGCTTTGTTGGCTATGGCTGGAATGTTACCCGCGTGGTTGACGCCAACGATCTCGAAATGCTGGCGCGCTCGTTCGAGGTTTTCCGCAAGACCACCGGCCGTCCTACCCTGATCATCGTGGACAGCCACATCGGCTATGGCTCACCCCACAAGCAAGATACCAACGCCGCGCACGGCGAGCCTTTGGGCGAAGAAGAAGTACGGCTCACCAAGAAATTCTATGGCTGGCCCGAAGACGCGAAGTTCCTTGTGCCCGAAGGCGTGCGCGAGAATTTCCGCGAGGGCATTGGCCAGCGCGGTCGCGACTTGCATGCCCAGTGGTCGAAACTTTTCGAGGAATACTCCCGCCAATATCCCGACCTGGCCGAGCGCTTGCGCCGGATGCAGCACCGCGAACTGCCCGCGGGCTGGGACAAGAATCTGCCCACATTTCCCGCCGATGCCAAGGGCGTTGCCACACGCGAGATCGGCGGCAAGGTGCTCAATGTACTGGCCCAGAACGTTCCTTGGCTCATGGGCGGCTCAGCTGATCTCGCGACTTCGAACAAAACCACCCTGAAGTTCGAAGGCGCGGGGGAATTTCAGGCGGGCAGTCCCGCCGGGCGCAATCTGCACTTCGGCGTGCGCGAGCATGTAATGGGCGCCAGCGTGAATGGGCTCACCGTGTCTGGCCTTCGCGCCTTCGGCGCGACTTTTTTCAACTTCAGCGATTACATGCGCGCCAGCATCCGCCTGGCGGCGCTGATGGAAATTCCCTCGATTTTCGTCTTCACCCACGATTCCATCGGCGTCGGAGAAGACGGTCCCACGCATCAGCCGGTCGAACAACTGGCATCGTTGCGCGCCATGCCCAACCTGATCGTGCTTCGCCCCGGCGATGCCAACGAAGTCGTCGAAGCATGGAAAATCATCGCGCAATTGCAACACTCGCCCGCGGCTCTGGTACTGACCCGGCAGGCGCTGCCCACGCTGGATCGCTCCAAGTTCGCCTCCGCTTCCGGAGTTGCCAAGGGGGCTTACGTGCTTGCCGATGCGCCGGATGGAAAGCCCGACGTCATCCTGCTCGGAACCGGAAGCGAGTTGTCGCTCTGCGTCGATGCATACGAGAAACTGAAGGCCGAAGGCATCAAGGCCCGCGTGGTCAGCCTGCCCTCGTGGGAAATTTTCGAGCGGCAGGACGCAGCTTACAAAGAAAGTGTCCTGCCCGCCCATGTAACGGCGCGCGTTTCCGTCGAGATGGCTTCGACCCTCGGGTGGGATCGCTATGTCGGGCCTAAAGGACGGAGGATCGGAATGCTTCGTTTTGGCGCCTCGGCGCCGCTGAAAGATCTGTTGAAGTTCTTCGGTTTTACCGTAGACAACGTCGTCGCCGCGGCGCGCGCGACCATTACCGGCAAGTAGCCGGAATGGCATAGACAAAATTTACATGTCCAGGATTGGGAGACCACCATGCAGCCAACCGGAGTTCTCGAAAACTCAAAAGCAACCAGGAATCCGCTGAAGGAATTGCTCAACTACGGCCAGTCCATGTGGTTCGACTACATCCGCCGCGACCTGTTCACCACGGGAAAGCTCAAGCAGTTGATTAGCGAGGACGGTCTGCGGGGAATGACCTCGAACCCGGCGATTTTCGAGAAAGCCATCGCCGACAGTTCACTCTACAGCGATATTCTGAAGTCGCTCGCTGCCCGCAACGATCTCGACACCACCGCCAAGTACGAGCAGATCGCCATCCGCGACATCCAGGACGCGGCCGACGCGCTCCGCCCCGTTTACCAGGACTCGAAATTCCGCGACGGCTACGTCAGCCTCGAGGTCTCGCCCTATCTGGCGCACCAGACGCAGGAAACCATCGCCGAAGCCCGCCGCTTGTGGAAGACCGTGCAGCGCGACAACGTCATGATCAAAGTCCCCGGCACGGCGGAGGGACTGCCCGCGATCCGGCAGTTGATCGGCGAGGGCATCAACATCAACGTGACGCTCTTGTTTGCGCAGGAAGTCTACGAACAGGTTGCGGCGGCCTACATCGCCGGGCTCGAAGATCTGGCTGCTAGCGGCGGTAACTTGAAAAAGATGGCGGGCGTGGCCAGCTTCTTCATCAGCCGCATCGACACGCTCGTGGATTCAATGCTGAATGACCGCCTCAAGACCGCGTCCGACGCAGGCCAGCAGGCCGTGTTGAAAAATCTGCTGGGCAAAGTCGCGATTGCCAACGGCAAGCTCACCTATCAGCGCTACCAGCGCATTTTCAGCGGGCCGCGCTGGCAGGCGCTTGCCTCCAAGGGAGCGCAAACCCAGCGGGTGCTGTGGGCCAGCACCAGCACCAAGAATCCCAACTACCGCGACGTGATTTACGTGGAGGAATTGATCGGACCCGACACCGTCAACACCATGCCTCCGGCCACGGTGGATGCGTTCCGCGATCACGGCCTGCTCCGCCAGAGCCTCACCGAAGATGTGCCCGGCGCTCAGAAAGTAATGGACGATCTGGCGCGCGCGGGAATCTCGATCAAACAGGTCACCGACAAGCTCACCGACGACGGCGTCAAGCTTTTCGCCGACGCCTTTGACAAGCTGCTGGCCGCCGTCGCCAAGAGCACCCAACAAAAGAGCACGCAGCAATAAGGATTGACCGTGAACGAATTGAAGACTTCTCTGCCCGAAGCGCTGTCGGCCGCGGTAAAGGCCACAACCGCCGAATGGCAATCAGGCAGCAAGATGCAGCGCCTCTGGCAGCGCGACGCCACGCTCTGGACCGGCAGCGACGAAGCCAACTGGCTGGGTTGGCTCGACATTGTCGACGAGCAGATTGCACAGCACGACCAGTTGTCAAAGTTTGCCAAGGAAGTCCAACAGCGCGGCTTCCAGCACGTGTTACTGCTCGGCATGGGCGGGTCGAGCCTTTGTCCTGAAGTTCTGCGCATAACCTTCGGCCGCTCCACTCACTTCCCCAACCTGCACGTGCTCGATTCCACCGACCCTGGGCAGGTAAAGTCGTTCGAGCATCAGATTGATATCCCGCGAACGCTTTTCATCGTTTCCAGCAAGTCCGGCAGCACGCTCGAACCCAATATCTTCAAGCAATATTTTTTCGAACGCACCAAGCAAGCCGTTGGAGTGACCAAAGTTGGCAGTCACTTCATCGCCATCACCGATCCCGGTTCGAAGATGCAACAGGTCGCTGAATCCGATCGCTTCCTGCATGTCTTTTTCGGGCGGCCTTCGATCGGCGGCCGTTATTCCGCGCTCTCGAACTTCGGCATGGTGCCCGCCGCGGCCATGGGCCTGGACACCAAAAGATTTCTCGAGCGCGCGGCCGGGATGGCGCAGGCCTGCGGCCCCAGCGTCGCCGTTGCAGAAAACCCAGGCGCCGTGCTGGGCATCATTCTGGGAACCGCCGCTAACGCCGGGCGCGACAAGGTCACCATCATCACGTCACCGGGCATCGCCGACCTGGGCGCGTGGCTCGAACAACTGATCGCTGAATCCACCGGCAAGATCGGCAAAGGGATCATCCCGGTCGATCGCGAGCACCTGGGGCCGCCCGACGTTTACGGTAACGATCGCGTTTTCGTGTATGTTCGCCTGGAGTCCGGTGCGGATGCCGATCAGGAGGCAGGAATCGCCGCCCTCGAACATGCGGGCCATCCGGTGGTGACCATCACCATGCCCGACATCTACGACCTGGGCGCGGAATTCTTCCGCTGGGAGATTTCGACCGCCGTGGCCGGCTCGATTCTCGGCATCAATCCTTTCAACCAGCCCGACGTCGAGGCCAGCAAAGTCGCCACGCGCAACCTGACTTCGGAATACGAGAAGACCGGGTCCCTGCCTGCGGAAAAACCTGTCTTTGAAGATGCCGGAGTCAAGCTGTTCACCGACGACAAAAACGCGACGGCATTAGCCAAAACGGTAAGCGATCAGTCGCTCGCCGGATATCTCAAAGCTCATCTGGCCCGCATCGAGGCCGGCGATTATTTCGCGGTGCTCGGGTACGTCCAGATGAACGCCGAGAACGAGCAGGGTCTGCAGGCTGTGCGCCACGCCGTGCGCGACAAAAAACGCGTCGCTACCTGCCTCGGATTCGGACCGCGTTTCCTGCACTCGACCGGTCAGGCTTATAAAGGTGGCCCGAACTCTGGAGTCTTTCTGCAGGTGACTTGCGACGATTCCGTCGCGCTGCCGGTGCCCGGCCAGAAATACACTTTTGGAATTGTAAAAGCGGCGCAGGCCCGCGGCGACTTTCAGGTTCTGGCCGAGCGCGGGCGACGCGCCTTGCGCGTCCACCTGGGAAGCAATCTCAAGGCAGGGCTGGCAACGTTGCGGGCGGCGGTGGAGAAAGCGCTGTAGTCTTCTGGCAGAGGTTTGAAAGGGCGCGGCTTGGTAGGCCATGGCTTTAGCCATGGCTCGCGCAGCGACCGCGCCGCCTCAAGCCAGAATACGTACGGGCTTTAGCAGAGTGCTGAAAAACTCGGTTTTGGGTGGCGCAGCGCCGGGGTCCCCGGCAAGCCCGGTTTTGGCTTGCTGGGGTGGAGAGCTTTCAGCGTGTGCGTGAGAACTAGGGTCTCGACGACACGGTGGACTGAAGCTCCAGTTCCTAGCCGCGAAGCGGCGTGAGAATGCAGCCCACGGCGTAAGCCGTGGGTAGAAAATGGGAAATGACCAAGCCCCGAAGGGGCGGAAGACCAGTTCTCACGCACACGCTTTAGCCCCTGAGGGAAAATCGCCCCGAGCACGAGGTTAAGGAGCAACACATGCAACTTGGAATGGTGGGTCTGGGCCGCATGGGCGCGAACATGACGCGGCGCCTCATGCGCGGCGGACATCAGCTTGTGGTTTCCGATCTCAGCCCCGACGCTGTCAAGCAGTTGGCCGGCGAGGGCGCGACCGGTTCAACCTCGCTCGAGGACCTCATCTCCAGGCTCACCCCTCCGCGGGCCGTGTGGATCATGGTCCCGGCCGGAGGCCCGACCGAGCAAACCGTCCAGCGCCTCGCTCAAAACCTGAAGCCGGGCGACGCCATCATTGACGGCGGCAACTCTTATTTCAAAGATGACGTGCGCCGCGCCAGGGAACTGTCTCCCAAGGGCATTCACTACCTGGACGTGGGAACCAGCGGCGGCGTCTGGGGTCTGGAGCGCGGTTACTGCATGATGATCGGCGGGCCCAAGGATGCCGTGCAGCGCCTCGATCCGATTTTCAAGACCCTGGCGCCGGGCCGGGGCGAAATTCCGCGCACTCCGGGTCGAGAAAAACTCGGCGGCACCGCCGAAGAAGGCTACATTCACTGCGGCCCCTCCGGTTCCGGCCATTTCGTCAAGATGGTGCACAACGGCATCGAGTACGGCATCATGCAGGCCTATGCCGAAGGCTTCGACATTTTCAAGAACGCGGCCAGCAAGGAACTGCCCGAAGACATCCGTTATGACCTGAACCTGCCCGACATCGCGGAAGTCTGGCGGCGGGGCAGCGTGGTCAGTTCGTGGCTGCTCGATCTGACGGCTATGGCGCTCGCCGAGAATCCGACGCTCTCTGAATACGAGGGATTCGTGCAGGACTCCGGTGAGGGCCGCTGGACCATTCAAGCGGCCGTCGAAGAAGCTGTGCCCGCCGACGTGCTGACCGCCGCGCTGTACGTGCGGTTTCGCTCGCGCCAGCAGCACACCTTCGCCGAGAAGATGCTTTCCGCCATGCGACAGAAATTCGGCGGCCACGTGGAAGCGGGCACAGCCAAGGCAAAGAAAACGGCGTAGACACGGGCTCGATTTTTCGCGAAAGCAGAGGAAGCAGTCATGGCTCAATTAGTGGAACAGCCAACAACCACTCCGCCGCGCATCGGTAAGCAGGGCGAACCCTGCGTGATGGTTATTTTCGGCGCAGCCGGTGACCTGACCGGACGCATGCTGATCCCCGCGCTCTACAACCTGGCGCAGGCCAGCCTGCTTTCCCGCGACTTCGCCGTCGTGGGCGTGGCGCGTGCCCAATTGTCGAACGACGACTTCAAGAAGAGAGTGCGTGACGAAGTCCAGCGCTACTGTGGGAACTGCATCGAAGACAAACTGTGGGAGTGGTTCGAAAACCGTTTCTACTATCTGCCGGGAAACTTTGGCGACGATGCACTCTACCCCCAGCTCAAGGATCTCCTGACCAAAGTCGACCAGGAGCACTCCACCCACCAGAACTTCTTCTATTACCTCGCCACCGCTCCCAGCTTCTTCGGACCCATCGTCGAAAAGCTCGCCGCCGCGGGATTGATGCAACAGTCCAACAGCCACTGGCGGCGCGTCATCATCGAAAAGCCCTTTGGTCACGACCTGGAATCAGCCAAGTCCCTGAACCAGCAGCTGCTCAAAGTCGCGGAAGAGACCCAGATCTATCGCATTGATCACTATCTCGGCAAAGAGACCGTGCAGAATATCCTGGCATTCCGCTTCGCCAACGGAATCTTCGAGCCGGTCTGGAATCGCCGCTACATTGATCATGTGCAGATCTCGGTCGCGGAAACCGTCGGCGTGGAAGGCCGCGGAAGCTACTTTGATCAGGCGGGTTCGTTGCGCGACATGGTGCCCAACCACATCATGCAGCTCATCTCGCTCACCGCCATGGAGCCGCCGATTTCCTTCGACGCCAACGCCGTGCGCGACGAGCAGGCCAAGATATTGCACGCCATCCAGCCCATGAGCGATCAAGAAGTCCTGAGCCGCACCGTGCGCGGCCAGTACGGCGACGGAACCGAGGAAGGAACCCGGGTCACGGCGTACCGCTCCGAACCCGACGTTCCCGCTGAGTCGCGCACCGAAACCTTCGTCGCCATGAAGCTGCTCATTGACAACTGGCGCTGGGCCGACGTCCCCTTCTATTTGCGCACGGGAAAGCGGATGCCGGTGCGCAACACCCATATCGTGATACAGTTCAGACAGGCGCCGTTCGTGCTGTTCCGCGATACGCCGGTCGAGCACCTGATGCCCAACCAGCTGGTGCTGCACATTCAGCCCGAAGAAGGCATCTCGTTGCAGTTCGCGGCCAAGGTTCCCGGGCCCGTCATGCGCCTGGGCACAGTGGACATGAACTTCGAATATCAGGCATATTTCGGCAAGCAGCCCTCGACCGGCTACGAACGCCTGCTGCATGACTGCATGATTGGCGACCAGACACTGTTCCAGCGCGCCGATATGGTGGAAGCGGGTTGGTCCGTGGTCAACCCGATTCTGGATATCTGGAAGGCTCTCCCGCCCCGCAACTTCCCCAACTATGCCTCTGGCACCTGGGGACCGAAGGAGGCCGACGAGTTGCTCGAACGCGACGGTCGCCGTTGGAGGAACTTCGAAAAATGATCCTGGCCGGCGATATTGGTGGAACCAATGCCAGGCTGGCTTATTTCCAATCCCAGAATGGTCACCTTCACTTGCTTTCTGAACGTGTGTTCCCCAGCCGGGAGCACAGCGAACTGGGCGAAATTGTCGTTCAGTTCCTCAAGGACTCCGGCTCGCGCCCGGACGTGGCCTGCTTCGGCATCGCCGGCCCCGTACAGAATGGGCGGGTCGAGACTTCCAATCTGCCCTGGGTGATTGAGCAGTCGCGGCTGGCCCGCCAGATCGGGCTTCCGTCCACCTTGCTGATCAACGACCTCGAAGCCATCGCCTGGGGCATCGGTGCATTGAGTTCGGCCGACCTGGTTCCTCTCAACCGCGTCAACGGCCCGGTTGCCGGCAATCAGGCCGTGATCGCACCCGGCACGGGTTTAGGCGAGGCAGGATTGTTCTGGGATGGCGCCCGGCATCACGTTTTCGCCTGCGAAGGCGGCCATTCCGACTTTGGCCCGCAGGGCGATTTGCAGATCGAACTGCTGCGCTCCCTCGCAGCGCGCTTCGGACACGTCAGCTATGAACGCATCGTCTCCGGCCCCGGCCTGGTCAATGCCTACGAGTTCCTGCGCGACAACGGATGCGGCACCGAATCTCCCGAACTGACTGCGCAGCTCGCCCAGGGCGACGCCGCTGCCGCCATCTCCCGCGCCGCGCTCGACGGTTCCTGCGCGCTCGCAGGCAAAGCGCTCGATCTGTGGGTCTCCGTCTACGGAGCAGAAGCTTCCAATCTCGCGCTCAAAGTGATGGCGACCGGAGGACTGTTCCTGGCCGGCATCTCGCCCAAGGTTCTGCCCCGACTGAAGGGCCCGCTTTTCATGCAAGCTTTCCTCAACAAGGGACGGCTGCGCCCCGTGGTGGAATCCATCCCGGTACAGGTCGTCACCAACGAAAAAACCGGGCTCCTGGGCGCCGCCCGCTGCGCCGCGGTTCGCAGCAGCAAAGAGTTAAGCCCTCACGTGTGTGCGTGAGAACTCGAATTTGAGTGAGACGGTGCAGCAACCGCTGCCAAATCCTAGCCCCGAAGGGGGCGGGATGGGATAGCCCGGCACGGGAGTGCCGGGTAGAAGTCGGACAACGGAACGAGTCCCGGAGGGACGGCACCAGTTCTCACGCACACCCTGAAGAAGTTCGCGTCATTGCTCGATAACCGCTGAAATGAATTGGAGGCGCGACACACTCCTAGCCGCGAAGCGGCATAAGAATGCAGCCCACGGCGTAAGCCGTGGGGGCAGCGAGTGGAAAGCGGGCTAGCCGCGAAGCGGCGTAAGAATTCAGCCCACGGCGTAAGCCGTGGGTAGAAAGTGGGAAATGAGCCAGCCCCAAAGGGGCGAAAGAAAAGCTGCGCTACAGATTCCTAAAGGCCCCCGTGACTTCCTCCGTTGAAATCCGAACCCTGGCCACTCCGCAGGACTTGTCCGCCGCAGCGGCGGAAGAAGTCGTGCGCGCGGCCAATGAAGCGGTCGCCGAGCGTGGCCGCTTCGCTATCGCACTCTCGGGTGGATCTACTCCCAGAAACCTCCATACCTTGCTGGCTGCCAACGCCCGCATTTCCCTGCCCTGGGATCGCACGTTCTTCTTCTGGGGAGACGAACGGCATGTGCCGCCCACCGATCCGGAGAGCAATTACCGCATGGCCGACGAAACTCTCCTGTCGAAAATTCCGGTCGCTCCCGCCCATGTATTTCGCATTCCCGCGGAGAACCCTGACGCCGCCGCAGCCGCCGAGGCCTATGAGCAAACGCTGCGCAAGTTCTTCGCGCTCGAACCCGGCCAGTTCCCGCGATTCGATCTGATTCTTCTCGGCATGGGACCCGATGGCCACACCGCCTCGCTCTTTCCCGGAACCGCCGCGCTCGAGGAGAAATCGCATCTCGTGGTGGCTAACTGGGTCGAGAAGTTCAAGACCTACCGCATCACCCTCACTCTGCCCGTTCTGAATGCGGCGCGCTGCGTGGTTTTCCTGGTGAGTGGGACCGACAAAGCTCCGGCCCTCCATGCGGTCCTGCAAAGCGACGCTTCGGGCGAGCAGTATCCCGCAAAGCTGGTGCGTCCAACCGATGGCAAGTTGATTTGGTTTATCGACCGCGCCGCGGCCAGCGGGCTCAAACCGACCCAGCTCCACTGAAAACCGCCGAGGGGTACAAGTGGGACAACGGAGCGAGTCCCGCAGGGACGCCCGAAAATAGCCCGGCGTTTCAACGCCGGGTCAGCGCCGACAAAACCCAACCGCGCCCCGTAGGGACGCATGAATCACCCAGCCGCTGAGGGCCGACGTCCCGCAGAGCTTGCCCCGAGCAAGCGAAGCGCACCGAAGAGGACGGGATGTGATAGCCCGGCACGTAAGTATCCGGGTAGGCGTAGGGTAACGGAGCGAGTCCCGCAGGGACGCCCGAAAATAGCCCGGCGTTTCAACGCCGGGTCAGCGCCGACAAAACCCAGCCGCGTCCCGTAGGGACGCATGAATCACCCAGCCGCTGAGGGCCGACGTCCCGCAGGGCCTGCCCCGAGCAAGCGAAGCGCACCGAAGAGGACGGTACGTTTCCACGCACACACTAAAGGGCTGCAGTTCGACTACGACTGCCGATCTTGATCTTTTGCTTGGTTCGGGGTTTGCAGGTAATCCTCTGCGTCCTCGGCGTCCTCTGCGGTTGTGGTTGGCCTATCCCCGCCAGTCGCAGATTTCCTTCAGACCTCGCCCGCGCGAATGCTCGAACAGGCGGACGCGGTGGCGGGAGTGTTCGAACTCGTGGATATCAGCCCAAACCTCCGCCTGCCAGGGTTGATCGTGCACCGCTGATTCGCCGCAGGTTGCGCACCGGGTATGGAGTGTGGTCTGGATGACCTCAGAAATCGCCGCAACTGCCCCCGGCAGCTCAATGAAGATGCAGCGCACCTCCCGAATCTCTTCGCCTTCGCCGAGAATGTGCTCGTAGCGCAGCAGGTAGCCGAAGCCTAGTTTCCTGGCCTCCGTCTCGGCCTCGGCGCGGGTATGAAAAGGACCGTACTCGGCTCGCAGTTGCTCGGTCGAGTCGCACGCCATCCAGAAAATCTCTTTGAAGGCCATTGCAGGTTTCGCCCTGGGTTTCGAAATCTGCGTCGCGAAGCCGGCTCGCTGCGGTTGTTTGAGCCCGCGATCGAAGAGTCCTGCTGCAAAGTGCAATTCAGAGGCCGCAGACCGAATTACGCAATCCATTCCTGGGCATAGAGTTAGCCAGCGTTTATCGTCCGTTTCGAGCAGCCGACGTGAAACCTTTTGCAGAATCGACTCCCGACTTGCCACGCCAGGTGCAATTCGCTTCCTAGTCCGACGCCCTCTGCCCGGCTCCAACGCAGCAACCTTCCACCGCACCTTGGGCGCAGTTTCCGGCGCAGCGCCGCGCTTGCGGCCCGTCAAGCGCCTACTGCCTGACTGCGAACCATGCCGCCCTGTTCCGGTTCCGACAGCCAGTTCTTGCCGCCGTGTCCGGCCACATACATGGCCAGTTCCAGCCGGCTCCAGACGCCCAGCTTGTCGAAGGTGTTGCGCAGGTGATTCTTGATTACCTGCTCGCTGGTGCCCATGATCTTGCTGATCTCGCGATTGGTCAGGCCCTCCCAGACCAGCGTTGCCACCTGAATTTCTTTCGGGGTGAGGCGCTCTCGCGGCATCATGACTGTGCTTCCTCCTTGGCGAACATGGCGATCGCCAGCTTCACCCGCTTGCGGCCTTCGCGGATTCCGGCACGCAAGAACAGCGTGCGCAGATGTTGTTTTACGGTGCGCGGGCTGATATTGAGCTGTCCCGCAATCTCTTTGTTGCTGCAGCCCTGCACCAGCAGGCTGAGAACCTGCTGATCGCGGGGTGTCACCTTGATGTCGTTCAGATCTAGCATGGGCTGAACCTCCTGCCTTCCCCTCGGGAACGTCTTTTCGCTTTCCAGATCTGCACCTCCTTCGCCATTCCTCACACTCTCTCAGGATCGAACCCTAAGTACTTTAGGGCAGAGCACTTGTGGGCTGTGCCCTTGAGTTTTCAGGCGGCTTTCAGAAATCCTTGGTAGGCTAGCGAGTTCCAATTTGGTCCGACTGCGTGACCGACAACTCGCACTCGCTCCATTTTGCTTTCGACTCGCAGCTCTCGGAAGGCGGCCGCGGCAGTGGGAGTTCGGGAGATCCTTAAAGCCTCTGTGTCGTACCGATCTCCCTTTGCGTCAAGCACTTTCGCGTTTCTAAATTGCCCGCTTTCATCCCCGAGGTATCCCGTGAAGACTGGTCAGCGCGACCTTCATGCAGGCCAGAAACCACGCTCCCATTTTGGCCAACCATTGCGCCGCCCGGTCTTCCGTTTTGGTCTTCCTCGCAGCCGCAACCCCGAGTTTTGCACAGCGCAATACCGCTCGGTGATCGGTTGTCCTAAGGAGACTCTGAATAAGTTCTCCAATATTCACGGGTGTTGAGGATAGAGTGGGTGGCGGAGGACAAAGATGAAGATGAAACAGCAGACCTTGGCGATGGCGAACGGATTTGAGCGCTACA
>Ga0187888_1000488_pt1 | contig 42730 bp, 33 predicted proteins | sample June2016WEW_7_40_FD_132987 | JGI IMG/M metagenome (GOLD analysis project Ga0187888, IMG submission 132987) | Peatland microbial communities from SPRUCE experiment site at the Marcell Experimental Forest, Minnesota, USA - June2016WEW_7_40 | ecosystem: Environmental > Terrestrial > Soil > Wetlands...
AATACGTCCCGGGCAGCGCCGCACCCTTTATTGTCGGCGCGGACGGACCCGACCGCGCACTGTTCACCGCCCTGGATAACCTGATTGCCGAGCGCCGTGTCCCGGTCATGGTCGCCATTTCGATAGGCAATGGCGGCGGCGACGCACAGGGCAGCGAGCGCGGCCTGGAATACGATACGATGTCCGGCCGATATGCGGAGTTCGTGGAGAAAGAAGTTCTTCCTCTCGTCGAGGCAAGATGCCACGTTAAACTCACCAAGGACCCCGACGGCCGGGCGACGATGGGCGGCAGTTCCGGCGGCTCCTGCGCATTGATCATGGCTTGGTATCATCCGGAGCTGTACCACCGCGTCCTCACCTATTCGGGCACATACGTCAATCAAGAGTGGCCTTACAATCCCGCGACCCCCCACGGCGCGTGGGAGTTTCACGAGCACCTGATCCCGGCAAGTTCCCGCAAGCCGATTCGAATCTGGATGGAAGTGGGCGACAGAGACCTGCTCAATCCGAACGTCATGCGTGACGGTATGCATGACTGGGTCGTAGCCAATGAAAACATGGCCAAAGCGCTCGCCGCCAAAGGCTACCACTGCCAATTTGTTTTTGCCCGTAACGCCGGCCACACTGACCGCACCGTGAAACAACAGACCCTGCCTGAGGCACTGGAATATGTTTGGCAGGGTTTTCCGATCGGAAAAGTGAAGAACTGATTTCAGTGCGGTTACCGTCACGGAACTTCGGATGCAATCTGACTATACGTCGAGGTGAGCGCTTGGATTGTGTCCGAGTGGCCGACAATATGGGAGTTAGTCGCCAGCCAAGCGCGCTGCTTGCGTCAGGAGGTAATTCCGTTCCGGGATGCTCGTCGTCTGCGTAGCCGCAATTCGGTAGTGCTTGATGGCGGCCTCGTGATCGCCCATCTTTTCCAGTAAATGGGCACGAACCGCGTCGAGACGATAGTGACTGGCAAGGCGCGGGTCGGTATCGAGCGCTTTAAGCAGTTGGAGGCCTTGGGCAGGGCCGTACACCATGGCGGCCGCGATGGCGTGGTTGAGAGTGACCATCGGACTGGGAGAAACTCGTTTCAGCAAGTCATAGAGAGCCAGGATCTGTGGCCAGTCGGTGTCCTCTGCTCGATCGGCTTCGTCGTGAACGGCGGCGATCGCTGCCTGAAGCTGATACAGGCCTACTGATCCTTTCGATAGCGCGAAAGTGAGAAGCTTAAATCCTTCGGAAATCTCTGCGCGGTCCCACAGAGTTCGATCTTGTTTATCCAACGGGATCAACTCTTCATCCGGCCCGGTTCGGGCTGCGCGGCGCGCATCGGTTAACAGCATGAGCGCCAGCAATCCTGCGACTTCGGCGTTGTCCGGCAGCAGTGCATTCGTGTTGCGCGTCAAGCGGATTGCTTCACGCACCAAGTCGAGTCGTTGCAGTTGAGCTCCAATGCTGCTGGCGTAGCCCTCATTGAAGATCAGATAGAGCACATGGAGAACTGCGGGCAGCCGTTCTGCGCGTTCCTGTGCAGCAGGAAGGCGGAATGACAAGCCAGAAGCTTTGATGGTTTGCTTCGCGCGGCTGATCCTCTGCGCCATGGTCGCCTCGGGCACCAGGAATGCATTCGCAATCTCGGCGGTGGTCAATCCGCCAACCGCCCTCAGCGTCAGAGCAATTGCCGAGGGCCGACTGAGGGCGGGATGGCAGCACATGAACAGAAGAATGAGCGTGTCGTCTGGATCCATGTCTGACTCGATATCGGCGCTGGGTGCAGTGGTTTCAGCTTCGCGTGCCACGGCCGTTTCTCGATCGCGCCGGGCAACGTCGCTGCGCACCTGGTCGGTCATGCGGCGGCAAGCGACCTGAATCAACCAGCCGCGGGGGTTACCAGGAACGCCTTGCTGCGGCCATTGCGTAAAGGCCGCAATCATGGCTTCCTGCACAGCGTCCTCGGCCGCCGCAAAATCACCAAAACGGCGAGCAATTGCGCCGAGCACCTGCGGCGCGAGTTCGCGCAGCAGATGCTCAATGGGGATGTCAAATGTGTGCTCCGCCATTTCACTTTTTCCGGTGCAGTGCTCAAATCCCCAGATCCGCGTGGCCACTCAGTACGGGTCGCACTTCGATGGGCATGTTTGCAGGTTTTCCTCCGGGGCTTGGTGCCTGTGACGCCCGGGCAGCGATCTTATACGCCTGCTCCGGACTGTCCACATCGATGATCCAGTAGCCGGCCAGAAATTCCTTGGATTCCGGAAAGACTCCATCGGTGACGGGCTCTCCGTTCGCCCCGGCACGAACGAGTCGCGCTTCACTGGGCCACCCCAGCCCCTCAGTAGAGACGAAAACACCGGAATCCTTCAATTCCTTGCTGAACGCGCGCATGAAAGCGACGTTTGCCCGGAGATCCTCCTTCGACCACGTCGCATACCCCTCAAAATCGGACTTCTTGCCGCTCATCATCAGAATATACTTCATTTTCTTCTCCCTTCGAGTGCTTGTGGCGCTGCCTATTGCTCCTTCATCACCTAGCGGAACCGACGATGCGTTCTCGACACCCCTTTTACTTGGGCTTTGGCTCATATGTTGCGAACCGCCGCACTTCAATGGGCATATTTGTGGGCACTCCTCCCGGCCCGGGCGCTGCGGAAATCTGGCCGGCTATGACATACGCGCGTTCGGGAGTCGCCACGTCAACGATCCAGTAGCCCAGCAGAAATTCCTTCGATTCCGGAAAAATGCCGTCCGTGACTGGCACGCCGTTTTTCTCGCCGCGCACGACCGTGGCTTCCCTCGGTTCAGTTAAGCCTTGTGTCGTGACGAACTCTCCGGATGCGGTCAGTTCCTTGTTGATGCGATGGAGAACCGCCATGTGCGCCTCCATATCCTGTTTCGACCACGCGTGATACGTTTCAACGCCTGCCTTCGTGCCCGACATCAGCAAAATGTATTTCATGTCCGTTGCTCCTTTCCTGTTCTGATTGTCTCTCCTTGGTCACAGCGCCTGCCATCTGCGCTTTCATCCTGTAGTCGGAGCCGTCCTGCCATTCTCTACATCCTCCGCAGAAATATTTCATCTCAAAAGTCACCATCCCGGTGTCGATTTCGGAGGGCCAGAACCGACATACGAGTGGAGGCGAGAAAATGACGACCGACGAAATGGTGGTGGACGTTAGCCAGGACTGGGTACTGGCCTGCGACGTGCAAGAGGGCTTTATGCAAGTGCCGGACACGGCTAGCGCTTCCTTAGACTATAGCGCGCGCTGCCGTCAGGTTCGCGCGCTCGGTGGCGACTGCTACGATTTCATCCCACTGAAGGATGACCGCTTGGCGTTGCTCGTTGGAGATGCGTCGGGCAAAGGTCTGGCCGCGGCACTCATGATTGCCAATGTGCAGTCCTCCGTTCGAACGGCGGCGTTGTTCACGGGGGATGACTTGGCCGCGCTGCTCGAAGCGGTAAATCGCCAGACATGCGCTTCCTCTCGGGCGAACCGGTACGCGACCTTGTTTTATAGCGTCTTCGACGAAGCGACACGAACGCTCCGGTACATCAATGCGGGACATAATCCGCCGGTCGTTCTGCGAAATAACGGCTTGGTCGACTGGCTCGAGACCGGGGGTGCTCCAGTTGGGATGTTCCCGGATTCGATATATGAGATGAGAGTCGCAAAATTAAAGCCCGGAGACTTGATCATTGCCTACACGGATGGGGTCGTTGAAGCGACGAATCAGGGCGCGGAGGACTGGGGAATTCAGGGCTTGTTGAAAGCGGCTGTCCGGGGGGTGCAATACTCTGCAGACGCCAGAGACCTCGTCGACCTGATCTTCAACTCGATGGACGACTTCACCAAGGGACAGTATGCCGACGATGCGACGTTGGCAATTGTGCGGGTAATCTGAGGAGTTTAGATAGAAGTCCGTGCTGCCTCCTTGACTCGTCATTTGAAGTAATCTGGCCAGCAAGATCCCTCGAGAGAGTGGAAAGTCGGTTCGTGAGAATTGCTTGAGTTGCCGATTTTGAGGACCCTTGCCTGCTGTATCACTGTCTGCTCTTCCACGGTCAGGGAAGAGTAACTTTGTCGCAGTCTCCAGCCCAGTCGGATTCGAGCTTGTGCGGCGGGGCAGAAAGTGGGATAAAGAGAATCGTAGTTCATGGGGGCTCCCTCCCGGCGTTGACCTGCCAAGATCTGAGCCGGAAGCAGGGCCGCTCCTCCTGAAGAGAAAAATCCCAACTGGAGAAGAATAACGCTCAGCTACAGCACTTAGAGGTTTGATCAAAAAGATTGGCCGGTTAATTCCGACCAGCGAGGACTAATCCGCGATAGGACCTCCGATGGCCCCTTGCGCAAAAGCCCTCACCCATAGCGCCTCCTGCACTGGATCGATTTGCCGCCGCAATTCCGTATTGACTTGCCCCCGACCGATGTCTAACATGAACCCCAAGGGTAGGCTCCCACATCATGATCGGCCAGCTAGCGTCGCACTATCGCGTCCTTGAGAAGTTAGGCGGTGGCGGCATGGGTGTGGTCTACAAGGCGGAGGAAATCGAGTTGGGCCGCTTCGTCGCGCTGAAGTTCCTTCCCGAGGACGTGGCTTTGCAAGTTCATAGGACCGTCCGTGGACAGCAAATGAGGAGTGAGAAGATGCGCAAGTGGCATTCGGCATTATTCGTAAGCATCGGCTTGGTGCTAATGCTGATAGGCGCTATGGTGTGGGCGCAGCAGACACAGCAGCAACCGCAGGCGACATCCGCTCCGACCCAGCTTCATCAAACGATGCAGCAATCCCAAACGCCGCAGACACCCTCGTCAACGCAAGCGGCACGTTTCCCAGCGCGGAGCCAGCAACCGGCGGGGCAGGAGTCCCCATCGCCGCAACCGCCGGGTGAAGCCGAGCTTTTGCATGTGCTCGTGGGGCAGTCGCTGGAGGTAAGCTCGCCGCAACCCATCAAGCACGTCTCAGTCTCAAGGCCCGGCGTTATCGATGCAGCCATCGAGGATTCGAACCATATCAAAATCAACGGCAAGGCGGCGGGCGGCGTCTCGCTGGAGGTGTTGGATGAGGCCGGCGAGAGTCAGATATTCTATGTCTACGTAGACCTCGACGTCTCCGCCCAGGCGGGACAGTTGCCGGAGACCCCGATCGACAATCCGGCACCGGCACAAGTGGGGAAGAAGACGAGGACAGCTTGGCTTGGATGGGTAGTCTTCGCATCAGTTCTCTTGCTGGCAGGAGCGGTCCTTATAATGCGACGCCGGCGGCAACCCGCCTCGTACAGATTGGATCTTCAGACAGCAAAGGTGGCTCCCAATGACGGTCGCGCCGAATCTGCGCCGGCCCGGACCCAGGCAGCGCGCGACGAGAAACCGCACATGGGGGAGACCGTCACCGCCGCAAAGCGGCTCGAGCGCATTTATGCGCTTGGTTGGCCAGCAGGCTTTGAATCTATCTCGAAGGCAGCGGCCCCGCCCACTGGATTTGCCAAGGTCGGGGAGTCTCAACCCGAACCTGCGTCTGCCTCTATCGAGCCAAAGGCTCCTCCCTTCTCGTCTGAAATGCGGTCGGGAGAGGGTTCCGTCTCTGTTACGAACCAGCCAGAGAAGCCGGTCAACGTTTACGCATCAACTTTTGTCCGTAGTGACGAACGGGATCTGTCGGGACCTGACCAGATCCGCGAAGTGCCCATTTCTGACATTGAGGAACGCCTATCGCGAGTTTCCTTGGCGGCGGAAGCGCTGGAGGGGCGTGTGGGGGCGCTGCTGGAGGACTTCCAGGGGCGGATCGAGGGCAGTCTTCAGGCTTTCCAGGGGAAGGGCGCGCAGCAGGCGGAGGATTTGGAGAAGACCGCCCAGGAGTTGGGAGGGCGGTGGTCCCAGCAGTTTCAAAAGCAAGCCGAGGCAGCGGTGGAGAGGCTGCGGGAAGAACTGAACACTTCAGGGAGGATCGTGGAGGAGAGCAAGCAACAACTGGCCAGCCTGGCTGAGGCGAAGCTCGCCTCCCTCATGCAAGCTGTCCGAGACGAATACGGCCGGCAACTGGCACAGTCGATTCCAGAGCGAACGCAGATGATGCAGGAGGCGGCAGACGCGGGAGTGAAATCCATCAAACAAGCCGCCGAGGAAGCGATCGCGCAATTTGAGACTGCCGAGCAGAAGCGTGAAACAAGTTATCAGCAACTGGCGCAGACATTTCAAGAGCAAACCCAGGCGATGCACGAAGCAGCAGACGCGCATGTGAAATCCATCAAGCAGGCGGCCGAGGAGGCGATCGCACAATCGCAGGCTGCCGCGCAGAAGAACGAGGCGAGTATCTTGGCGTGTGCCCGCGCTGCCGAAGAGCGCTTCACAGGAGTTTCCTCGGCGCTGGAAGCGCTCCAGGGGCGGGTGGGGGCGCTGGCGGGAGACTTCCAGTCAGAGAGTGCGAAGCGGGCGGAGGATTTTGAGAAGACCGCGCAGGAGTTGGGAGGGCGGTGGTCCCGGCAGTTCCAGCAGCAAGCCCAGGAAGCGGTGGAGCAGTTACGGGAAGAAGTGAAGAACTCGGGGCGATTCGTGGAGGGGAGCAAGCAACAACTGGCCAGTCTGGCCGAGGCAAAACTGGCGTCAGTCGGCCAAGCTGCGGCTTACGCCGTAGCGAGCCTCGAGGCGGCGGAGGCGAAACTGCGGGAAGAATTCGACGCTTCGGAGCGGACGTTGGCGGAGAGCAGGGAACGGCTGGCCGGATTTGCCGAAGCAAGAATTGCTTTGCTGAACCAGGTTGCATCCAGCGCCGTCGCGGATCTCGAGGCCCAGCAAATACACTTTCGACGCCAACACGCGACCTCACGAAAAGAGCCGGAGGACCTCTTCACGCGACGTTCGGCATATCCGTCCGCCACTTTCGATGACAACGGAGCTCCCTCAAAGCGACGAGGTGTGACGGCCGTGCTGGCGGTGGGGGCAGGGTTATTTCTGCTAGTAGCTGCGCAGCAGTTAGGCGTATACCTCTCAACTCCCCCACCGGTCCAAATGCACCTGCAGGCTGAGGCCCCGCCCGAATTCGCCGACGAGAGTCCATCCTGGAGCGTCAAGCGTCGCGTCGAGGAGGAGGAGATGGCGCGGGACTACTGGCGGGCAGCGGCATTCAGCTTGCAGAGGATATACCCGTTCGGTAGCCAGCTACCCGCCGACCCTCCACCCGAATTTCAAGTCTACAATCAAGACGCCCCGACTGAGGGCGGGAGAGCTGTTACTGAGACAAGGGCTCACTACTGGGAAAAGCTCCGGGTCTGCTGGGGGCAGCGCCGGTTCTGGGTAGAAAGTCAACCTGTGAAAGAGACGTGGGCGGATCGCCTGCGAGGCGTCTGGGCGCAGAATTAAGCAAAACTCGCGTAAGGGAGGTGTCGCGCATCCGAAATGGTGGAGGGAGATCTGTGGCTGTCATCGACTGGCTGCTTGATGCGGACCCGTCGATCCGTTGGCAAGTGATGCGGGACCTGACCGGTGCGCCCGCGGGGGACGTCGCGGCGGAGCGCGCCAGGGTCGCGACCGAGGGCGCGGGCGCGCGGCTGCTCGCCCTGCAGGCGGACGATGGCCGGTGGGGTGGCGCAGCATGGAACCGCGGGTGGGACTCCACGATGCACGTCCTCATGCTGCTGCGCGAGCTGGGTCTGGATCCTTCGAGCAACCAAGCGCGCCGGGCGGTGGGCCTCGTCCGCGACGGGGTGACGTGGCAGGGATGTGGCCCGCCGGAATGCGACGGCAACGGCTTCTTCGAGGGCGAGGTCGAGCCGTGCATCAACGGGCAGGTCGGGGTGGTCGGCGCCTATTTCGGCCAGGACGTACGGGCCATCGTCGACCGGCTGCTTGCCGAGCAGCTGTCCGACGGCGGCTGGAACTGTGAGGCGCCGAACGGCTCGACGCGGTCGTCGTTCAACACCACGATCTGCGTGCTGGAGGCTCTGCTCGAGCACGAACGGGCGGGCGGAGGGACACCGGAGGTGACCGAGGCCCGTCTCCGCGGGCAGGAGTACCTCCTCGAGCGCCGACTCTTCCGGAGGCGGTCGACCGGCGAGGTTATCGAGCGAGATCGCAAGGGCGGCACTTCCTGGATGCGATTCGGCTTCCCGACGTGGTGGCATTACGACGTGCTGCGGGGGCTCGAGTACCTGCGCGGCGCCGGCGTCACGCCCGACGAACGGGTGACGGAGGCGATCAAGTTGGTCGCGTCGAAGCGCGACGGCGACGGGCGGTGGCCGCTCGAGACCCGGTATCCCGGCGTGATGCCGGTCGAGACGGACGAGGGCGAGGGCCGACCGAGCCGGTGGAACACCTTACGCGCCCTGCGCGTGTTCCGCTGGTACGAGCGCGCTGATTCGTAACCGCAGGGAGCGAGCCGGCTGGCATACTTAGCGGGTCCCGTCGGATGGCGGGGCCCAGTTGAACTCGCCGGGGAGATAGCCGGGCCCATCGTTTGCATGGACACGGGAGGAATGTCATCATGTATCCATGCAAACTGTCTTCGAGGCGGCGGGTGGTAATGAAGGCCTGCGCCGTCTTGCCGACGCCTGGCATCGTCGCGTGCTGGCCGACGAAGTGGTCGCCCATGCGTTCAGCCACGGCTTCCACCCACAGCATGTGGAGCGACTCGCCGCTTACTGGGCTGAGGCACTCGGTGGCCCGATCACCTATTCCGATTCCTATGGTGACGAGACCACCGTCGTCAAGATACACAGCGGGAACGGGGAGCACGATGAAATGGATCGCCGCGCGATTGCATGCTTCGATCAGGCCCTAGCCGATGTCGGACTAGCCAACGACGGTGCTTTGCGACAAGTGCTGCACGACTACTTCGCCTGGGCGACCACGAAAACGATGTCCCGCTGCCACCAGTCCGCCGATGATGTGCCGACCGGCCTCAGCATCCCACATTGGTCATGGGACGGACTCCAGGAGTAAGACTCTACGGCAGACCACCGGAATTGGCCTTAACTTCGAACCTTGATATTGACCATTGTGGCGGCCGGCTCTTCGTTGTTCATAGGGGGCAAGCCGGAGACCCTCAAGACTGCTCTGCACTGGCCGCGAATTGCGCTAACTCAATTGGCGATCGATTCGGCTGCCGTGCGAAGGTCATGCATGGATGCTAACCGGCGTGCCTCCATCGCCTCTAACTCACCCGGCGTGCAGGCTGATCCCGGAGCACGACGACACAGGACAGCACGGCTACCAGACTGTCCGCAGGGGGGCTCGGACTGGCAGATGTTAGACCGACTTCACCTGGCTACTTCTTCTTGGGAGGCACCACAGCGTCCTTGAACGCCTTCGCCAAGCGGAATTTCACCACCGTCTTCGCCGGAATCTGGATGGCCTCGCCAGTCTGGGGATTGCGGCCCGTTCGGGCCTTGCGATTTGCCTTCACCGCCTTGCCCAGCCCGGGAACCACAAACTGCCCGCTGCTTTTGGCTTCCTTCGTGGCCAGAGTGGTGAGTTCTTCAAGCACCGCGGCGGCAGTCTTCTTCGGGATCCCCGCCTTTTCAGCCAGATGCGCGACGACCTGAGATTTAGTCATCATGTTTTCTGTTCTCCCTCTCTCCGTTGGAATGTTGACGATTGCCCTATTGAAATCGTTGTTGTGCCATTACTGTATGCAATGCAAGGATGGCTGTCAAGGCAGTTGCGGAGAGAATTGCGAAGGTGCTAATGCCAAAAACTCGCCTGCGCCAGGAGAAAGTTCCACCCGCGGGTGATGCTGTCAAAAACTCCGTGCAGGCTTAGTCTATCGAGGCTGCCGGCGCTAAGCAGAAGAGGGAAGAGGAATCCAATAACGGTCCGGGCAAATACGGTGTAATCGCCACATCTTAGCCCGCCCCGGGTTCTCGCGGGCGACAGGCTTGAAGCAGGGCAAGGGGCAAGAACAGAGTCCCTCCCTGGCGGACACACGCCATCGTTCGCGCTTGAGGCGGATTGCCGCAGGACCTAGCAGCGGGAGGGACCCCTCACAAACCCTGTTACCATCCTCTTTAGCACGGAAGCACTGTCCCGATACCCTGGACTAGGGCGCGCCGATAGAGGGCCAGCGCGACCGCCATATCCTCGAGGGCGAGACCCAGGTTGACAACCAGGTAACGATGGTTGGGCGCCGCTTGAGGATTTCCAGAAGAAACCAGCGCGGCAAGTTCCTGGTAGCTCGTGGGCATCCCCGCAAAGTGCCCATGCCGGCGGTAGTATTCGAATTGCTCCCCGTCGTCCACCCACATTCCGTCCGCCGCGTGCGCGACAGCAGGCGTGACTGTCGCATCAAAGTCCAAGGACGCAACCACGCAACCCGGCTTCAACCATTCCGGCGTGACGACGGGTTTTGGGCTTCTTACAATGGGTGCGCAGGTTACAACAATAGCCGCTTCAGAAACCGCTTCTTGGGGTGATCGCGCCTGCTCTACTCGCAGCCCCCAACTTGAAACTTCCTGCTCGAAGGCTTCACGGGCCTGCGAGGAGGGGTCAAACACTGCGATCTCCCGGATACTGGGGCGGACTCTGCGAAGGGCGTCAGCATTGGCCCGTCCCTGAACGCCCGCGCCAATAATAGCCATCCGCTCCACTCGTTCCGGGGCCAGCCGGAGGACAGCCACGGCGGTGGCGGCAGCAGTTCGCTTTTCGGTGATCCAGGTGCAATCCATGACCGCCAGGGGCACTCCGGTTTCGGGGCAGTTCAAAATGAGAAGCCCCGTGATGTAAGGAAATCCAAACCGCCGGTTGCCGGGGAAACCGCTCACCCATTTCATGCCTGCCACACCCATCCCCGCAAGATATGCCGGCATGGCGTGGATGAAAGCGTCAGGAGAGGGGTGGATTCCAGGCTTGGGCGGCATCTCCACCCGGCCTGCCGCCTTCTCGAGAAATGCCGCTTCAACAGCCTCCCGAACGTCATCCACCGAGACGCGTAAAGCCTCGATTTGCGCCTTGGAGAGATAGAGCAATTGACGGCCACGCTCAAGGTCCAACATGCCCATACTTTTACCCTGAACCTCCGAGAGAAGTCAACGTCAGGCCACCTTCGTACTCGTTTCCGGTGCCTCGCCGAGAACTATTCTGGAAGACGTCAGAGCAGGGTGGGTGTGATCGTCGAGGCAGTCGCAGGGTAAATCAACCAGTCCTCTCGAACAGATGCGATTCGCGGTAGGATAGTAACTGGAACTTGGACGGCAACCCATGCCGCACAGCCGAAGTCGGTGAGATCACTCACGGGGTCAGATGATGATCGGTGCGCGTCTCGCGGTCGGTACGGGAAGGGTCATAACGCGCATGGGCGAGGCCCCAGCTTTCGCGGAGGGTCTGTACGAAATCGCTGAGAGTACTTTCGCATGGATGGTGCCTAACGGAAGCTGGGGGGAAACCAATCTCGGGCTTATCAACTGCGGCCGGCAGAGCGTACTGATCGATACTTGCTGGGATCTTCACTTCACGCGTGAGATGCTTGAACATGCGGAATCGATACTGACGAAGGCGCCGATCACGCGGGTCATTAACACTCATGCAGATGGCGACCATTGTTGGGGCAACCAGCTATTCTCCGATAGGATTATTACCGCGACACGGGCGTGCGTAGACCACATGATGCACCCCTCGCCCAGGCAACTGTGGGCCATAAAAAGTAGTTCGAAACTGCTGCGATGTCTCCCCCTCGCGGGCCTGGATTCCCTGGGAAAGTACATGGGGGACATGCTGGCTCCCTATGAATTCCGCAAGCTCCACGTGAGACCTGCGCAGGAGACCTTCAGCGGAGAAATGACCATTACAGTCGAGGGCGTAACTCTGCATTTGATCGAGACTGGCCCTGGTCATACCGATGGCGACTGCATGGTCTGGGTGCCTGAGCGTCAGGCGGTATTTGCGGGAGATATCCTATTCGTCGGTGTCACACCTGTGGATTGGGCTGGCCCTGTAGAGAATATCCGGCGAGGCCTGAGGAGACTGCTTGAACTCAATCCGGAAGTGATCGTGCCTGGTCATGGGCCGTTAGCGCTTTATAGCGACATACAGGATCAAGTTGACTATTGGGACTGGCTCGAAAGTACCTTGGAGCCCATGGCGCGCAGTGGTCTAAGCCCTTTTGACGCCAGCCGTCAGTGTCTCGAACGGCATGACTTCCGCAGTTCAGCATTCGCCCGTTGGCGCTGCCCAGAGAGGATTTTTACCTCCGCGTGCACGCTTTACCGGCATTGGGGCGTCACGCCACAGACCTTGCCCGGCTCACTTGGAGCGCTGGACCACTTCAGAAAGCAATCTTTGGTACTACGATAGCATGCAGGCTCGCGCAACCAACACATCCGACTCTCTCGAAAACCAACCTTGGCAATGCGCCACGTGGGGCGTTATGCGGGGGAAAAGGCCGGGGCAAGGGTTTAAGGCTGACTTAAGCGGCGCTTGATAACTCCGAATTGTGCCCGGGACCCAGGCGCGCTTCGCGAAGCGCCGCCCGTCGTCTCTCACAACGAAGTCCGCGCCATCTGGCGGTAGAAACGAGCCAGGGCCGCGATGTTGCGGTCATTAGCTGCCAGCCGGCCTTTTCCCGTGAAGGCACTGACGGGCCGGCTGAGATATTCTGCAATCGGCAGCGGTAGCGAGTTGGCGCGCGGTTCCGCAAAGCCATACAAATCCAGCCTGCGATTCTTCGGGTCAGCGAGGAAACCCTGCGTGTCATGCTCCGCCCACCCGACAAGATTCTGAAGCATGCGGGCCTGCTTTCCTACCAGGCGCTTGCCCGCCGCGAAGAGTTCGGGGTCCGGTGACTCGTTCATCGCCCAGTCAACTTCCTTCAGCAGGGGAGAGGATTGAATGGTGGGATCGTTCAGATTGCTTACCGAAAGCCACAGGATGCATCGGGGATTGACTCCATCGCGGGTTGCTTTGATGCGCGCCCAGCAGCGATTGATGGCATTCCTTTCGTAGTCCAGCTTATCTTCCGGAGCGGGCGCTCCACGGGCCGGAAACGTCTTGCCGGTCAGTCGTGTGAAGAGTCTCTGCTCCGCCGGCAGCCAACCTTCCCGCCGCAGCTTGTCATCAGGGTTCCAAAGCCAGTCGATCATAGTGCCGTCCATGCCGGTCCGCTTCATCGCGTCGGCCATGGACCGCGAAAGGTATTCCAGATACTCGTCCGTGAACGGCATGTGAGGAGTATAAGGCGTGCCATAACTCAGGCCGGCATGCTCTTTACCCCACTTCGAATTCGCGCCGATGCAGAAATAGCCCATCACCAGCATGCCTTTCTTGTGCCCGAGTTCAACTGCTTCCCTGAGAAAATCGTATTTGAGACCCGGTTGGGGAGGCACGAAGCCGCCTTTGTACCAGGCGTAGCCATTGCAGGAGACAGCAAACGTCTGAATCACATTGGCGCCGAGATCCTCGTACCAGCGCACGTGCTCTTCGGGCGAAGCGTCGGCCCAATGGCCGGGCGGCGCGAAGTAACTCGCTGGCTCCTCAGCCTCTCCATTGCCGGTCTTGTTCGCCCGATTCTCATGCGTCCAGTTGAAGTCGATGCAGAAGGCCCTGATCTGCCTGGGTACGGGAAGGGATTCCCCCGACCCTGCTGCGTTGTCTGCCGTACTCCTCAGGCTCACACTCCCGGCTGCAGCCGCAACCCGCACGAGAAAGCTCCTCCTGGTTATCATTGCCATTCCTCCTCGCAATCTGTCGAGATTATATCAGGCGGGCTGTCGCGGGCATTCGCCTTTCAACATGTACGAATTGCCGCGGCATGGCAGCGCAGACCTGCCGTTGAAGGTCTGCAGCTCTCTGAGGACGACCAGCCGCAGGCCTAAAGACCTGGCCCGCGGTACTCGTTATCGGCAAAAGCGTCAGGACGAGCGCGCCGCCGGCGCAAAAGTAGCCGGCAAAAGTGAGGGATGTCGATTCGACCAAGGTCGAGCGCCTCGCGATGACCGGCGACCGTTACGTATATCCACCGGTCCTGCTCGTCGTCCCGATAGAGAAGATCCCCGGCTGGGCGCTGCGCATCCATCCCGATCATCCGGAGCGCAAGATGACTCCACCGCGGCCCGGTCCCGGGGGGCGGTGAGGTTCCGAGTTCGAGCAGGTATCACTCGTGCCGTACGGAGTGACCAATTTACGCCTGAGCATATTCACACGGGTGTAAAATTGCGGGTGCGGGTGTCGCATGCCGCATCCCCTGCGCCAGCGCCCAGTTGAAGGATTGCGTGCACAGAATTGGTGCGGATCACCGCGATCGTAACTGTTTAAGGCAGAAGAGATCGCAAAAGGAGAATAGGGTGTCCATCAATATGGCTATTAAGGCGAAAGCTGCTGCCCTTTCCGCGGCGTGCATTGCGGTAATGATGATGGGAATGACGCTTACAGGGTGTAAGAGTCAACCGAAATTGACCGGGAAATGGCTAGCGACTGGGAAAACGCTGGCCAACGGTGAGGTAGAAAAGACGATTTTCGATTTGAAGGAGGACGGCAACCACATCGGCGGAGAAGCGCGAGCGCTCGACTGGAAGAGCGGTGTAAAGGGCATCTTTAACGGCAATCACCTCGAACTTTTCGATGTCGCATCGAATGACAAGAAGCCATTCCTTGTGGCAGATCTCGTGAACGGCAAACTCGAAGGGACGATCGGGGATGACAGGTTCACGGCGAGGCCGGCGACCGATGCGGACGAATTTCCCAAGTTCGCGTACATCGAGCCACCCACGCTGCATTCGGTTCCTTCGAACGGTTTGGCCCTGACCCCTCCCATGGGGTGGAACAGTTGGAATCTCTTTGCGGAGAAGGTTGATGACCAGACCGTGCGCGCCATCGCTGATGCCATGGTTTCGAGCGGGATGAAAGACGCAGGCTACATCTACGTCAACATCGATGACACGTGGGAAGGCGTTCGCGACGCCAACGGCGTGCTGGGCACGAACCACAAATTTCCCGACATGAAATCGCTCGCCGACTATGTCCACTCCAAGGGCTTGAAGATTGGAATTTATACCTCGCCAGGTCCGCGGACTTGCGGAGGCTATCCGGCCAGTTATGGCTACGAAGAGCAGGATGCCAAAATGTTCGCGGCCTGGGGCATCGACTACCTGAAATACGACTGGTGCAGCGCCAGCATGATGTACAAGGATGACCAACTCCGACCGGTCTACCAGAAGATGGGCGACGCGCTCCATGCCGCCGGCCGGCCGATCGTTTTCAGCCTGTGCGAATACGGCCTGGGCGGAGCAGAGAAGTGGGGGCCGGCAGTGGGCGGCAATCTTTGGCGCACCACCGACGATATCAGCGACGACTGGGACAGCATGATGGGCAACATCCATAAACAAGTACCCACCGCTCCGTATGCTGGACCGGGCCGCTGGAACGATCCCGACATGCTCGAAGTCGGTAATGGCCATATGACCGACGATGAGTACCGCACGCACATGAGCCTGTGGGCGCTCACCGCCGCGCCGCTGCTGGCCGGCAATGATATCCGCAAGATGTCCGACTCGACGCGATCGATCCTTTTAAACAAGGAAGTGATTGCTATTGACCAGGACCGTCTAGGCAAGCAGGCTTCGCCAGTGGAGCACGGAAACATCGAGACTTGGATCAAGCCGTTGAAGGACGGCGGTGTTGCGCTGGGCGTGGTCAACCTTGACCGTGCGCCTGGCACAGCGCAGGTGAAAGCGAGCGATCTTCCTTTCAAGCACGCCGTGCGCTCGGCCCGCGATCTGTGGGCGCACAAGGATGTCAAGTTCACGAACGGAGAATACTCGGTGATCGTGCCCGCACACGGCATTTTGCTGCTTCGAATTCCAGCCCAGTGAGCCGTGGCAACGCGCGAAGGGAACTGATGAGCGAGAATCCCACACTGAGAGCCTCTACAATCGGTATAACATCGTGGACCTGAAAGATATCGCCAAAGCAACAGCAGTTCTGGACGCAGAACAGAACACTCAGAATACCCAGAATAGCCATAATTCAGCCATAAAGGGGCAGGCTGAATCTTCTCAGGAAGAGCCTCTCGGTATGGAAGTCGTTGAGAATCAGGAAGTTAATGGCAGGCGTGGAGGGACTCGAACCCCCGGCCCACGGATTAGAAATCCGTTGCTCTATCCACCTGAGCTACACGCCCGCAAACAGGTACAGTTGGATAATATCGACGGCTTCGGTTCAAGTCAAATGGCGGGACGATTCGGCATTGTCCGAATTTAACTCGTCGCGCTGGCTTTCATCCCGGCGCTGGCGGAACCAAAGGCGGGCGCCACAATCAGATTGGGGCGCCCTCGACGATTCTGAGCTGCGCTCCTGGGATGGGCAAGGGTTGGGGGTGGTTCGCCGCGGATGCAACAAACGCGCTACACTGAAGGGTGGGGCGGCATCGCGTTGAGAAGCGGGGATGGTGGGTCTTACGACCTGACCTCCGACTGCGGACTGCTCAGTTCGGAGGCGCGGCCGGCAGGATAAGGAGAGCGGGCTATGGGCACGGTGGTGACTGAAAAACAGAACTTCCCGATGATGGTCGGGGGCGAGTGGGTGCGGACGGAGGTGCGGCGCACGATCCGGCTCCCCTACGATGGCACGCCGGTGGGAGAAACCTACGAGGCGGATGCGTTGACAACAGAGCGTGCGGTCACGGCGGCCCAGGCGGGAGCATCGGCGATGGCGGGCCTCACCCCATACGAGCGAGCCGAACTGCTCGACCGCATGCGCCGATTACTGGAGCGCGACGCGGCGGAGTTCGGACGGCTGGTTTGCTATGAAACCGGAAAGCCGATTCGCGAAGCGCGGATCGAGGTCGACCGTGGCCAGCAGACTCTGCTCGCTTCCGCCGACGCCGCTCGGAATCTGCGCGGTGAAGTGATTCCGATGGAGGCGGCGCCCATAGGAAAAGGGCGATGGGGCATGACGGTGCGCGAGCCGTTGGGCATCGTCTGCGCCATTACTCCCTTCAACTTTCCTTTAAACCTGGCTCTGCATAAGATCGGCCCCGCCCTGGCGGCCGGCAATAGCGTGGTCCACAAGCCTTCCGGCAACACTCCCCTCAGCGCGCTGCGCTTGGGGCGTTTGATTCAGGAGGCGGGGGCGCCCGCGGGCGCTTACAACGTCGTCACCGGACCAGGAGGGACGGTGGGAGGGCAACTCATCAGCGATCCGCGAGTGGCGATGATCACCTTTACGGGCAGCGTGCCGGTGGGAGAACAGATCCGCACCCAAACCGGCCTGCGCCGCGTGACGCTCGAGTTGGGCTCGAATTCCTCGGTGATCCTCGAGCCCGACGCGGATCTCGACACCATGATTCCACGCTGCGTCACGGGCAGCTTCTCGCATTCCGGGCAAGTTTGTATCTCGGTGCAGAACATTTACATCCACGAAGACATTGAAGAGACTTTCACCGAACGCTTCGTCGCGGCCACGCAAAACCTCAAGATCGGTCATCCGCTCGAGGAGAGCACCGATATTTCCTCTTTGATTACCGTGGGAGAAGCCCAGCGGGTGGAAGAGTGGATCGAGCGCGCGGGCCGCCGCGGAGCGCGCGTGTTGACGGGCGGCAGACGGCAAAACGCCACACTCGAGCCGGCCATTCTCGCCGGTGCCTCACCCGAACTGGAGGTGTGTTGCAAGGAGGTTTTTGGCCCGGTTGTCGTCTTGCATACCTACCGGAGTTTACACGACGCCATCGCCGCCGTGAATGCGGGCGAGTACGGTTTGCAGGCCGGCATCTGCACGCGCGACATCGGCAAGGCGTTTCAAGCCGCCCGCCAATTGCGGGTGGGAGGCGTCATCGTGAATGATGTTCCCGCTTACCGCGCCGATCATATGCCTTACGGCGGGGTCAAGAAGAGTGGAATCGGCCGCGAGGGTCCGCATTTTTCGGTTGAGGAGATGACGGAGTTGAAAATGATTTGCTGGCGTGGATGATGTCGTAGAGGGCTAGCCCTATGGGTTGCCCGGCGGCGGCGGCTTGGACTGCGCCCACGCCAGGCCGGCGAGGAATTAAGCGCGGCGAGCCGCGGGCTCCCCGTGCGTCTCGTAGCAACGTCCGGCGAGCGCCGATACCTGCGCTGCCCACGCGGCGCGCCGGTTTCAGTTTCCTGGGTCTTACCTACATGGCCTGTTGAGGCCCCCCTCCCGGGCGCCCGGTCCGGGCGGGCACAAGGCCCGCCCCTACAGCGCCGGGCGCGGGGGTGGCGGATGGGTACCTGAGAATCAAGGCAGCGCAAAAATCCTCGCGTCTACGCGAGCCCCCTCTTTTTCGCCACCATTCCTCGTCTGGAGTTATCATATGAAGGAGGGGCTCATCTTATGCGCTGGGCATGGAAAATCGGCAGGCTGGCTGGGATCGACCTTTACATGCACGCTACCTTCCTGTTGCTGGTAGGGTTCATTGTAGTGGTCAACTGGACGCAAGGCCACAACCTCGAGCAAACCATGTTCGGGGTTGTCTTCGTTCTGGTGATTTTTGCTTGCATCGTGCTGCATGAACTAGGTCACGCGCTCACGGCGCGGCGATACGGCATTCGCACGCGCGATATCGTGCTACTGCCCATCGGCGGAGTGGCGCGACTGGAGCGCATGCCGGAGGATCCGAACCAGGAACTGCTGGTGGCGGTGGCAGGACCGGCGGTGAACGTGGTGATTGCCGCGGTGCTGCTGGTGTCGCTGGGTTTGGCTGGGCGGCTTCCGACGCTGCGGCAGGCGGAGACGATCAGTTGGACAGGCCACGACTTCTTTTCCAGTCTCGTCGCGGTCAACGTGTGGCTGGTGTTATTCAACTTGATCCCAGCCTTTCCCATGGATGGAGGCCGCGTCTTGCGCGCCCTGCTGGCCAAGCGAATGGATTACACGGACGCCACCCAGATGGCCGCGCACGTCGGCCAGGGAATCGCCTTTGTTTTTGGATTCCTGGGCTTGTTCTTCGATCCTTTCCTGCTTTTCATTGCCCTCTTCGTGTGGATGGGCGCCAGTGGCGAGGCGGGGATGGTGCAAATGCGCACTTCGTTGGGTGGCATCCCTGTGCAGCGGGTGATGTTAACGGACTTCCAGACTTTGCTGCCCGACAACACGCTGGACCAGGCAGTGGAGCATATTCTCTCCGGTTGGCAGCAGGACTTTCCTGTGGTGTTCGGCACGCACGTGCTGGGTCTACTGACGCGCGAAGACCTGATGCGCGCCATTGCCCAGGGTGGAACCGGAAAGCTTGTGCGCGACGCGATGCGGCGAGATCCCGAAACGGTCGACTCTCATGACATGCTCGAGCAGGCGGTCCAGGTGCTGCACCGCTGCGGTTGCCGATCGCTCCCCGTGCAGCACAACGGGGAATTGGTCGGGATGCTGGCGCTCGAAAACGTGGGCGAGTTCATGATGATCCGTTCCGCGATGCGACGGGCGCTTCGCGATAAAGGTACAGCCGTCGCGCGGCCTGAGTTGGGTGCGAGCCCCTTGCAGGACCATCGCAAAACGCCGTAAAAAGTCAAAAGGGTAAAGGCTAAAGTATAAAGTGAAACTTGAATAACGGATGTAAACACATTAATCCCTGAGCCTTAGTGTCAGGGACATTTTGCCCCTCACTTTGCGCTTTACCCTTTAGCCTTTACCCTTCGCCCTTTAGCCCCCCTTCCACCTTCCTGCCAACTCCGGTTCGCAATTCGGTAAGATTTTGAATATAATGGCGACCCTGTAATCCGGCATTGCCGTGCCGGAGGAGAACGTACTCAGCAAGCGCGGAGGGCCTGCCCCCTGGAATGAGTCATTCAGGGGCGGCAGGCGGCCAGCGATGGGACGTGCACGGGTTCTGTTAGGGGATGATCACGTCATGTTCGGCGAAGGATTGCGGCGTATCCTCGAGCCGCATTTTGAGGTGGTGGGCCTCATCGGCAACGGGCGAGAGCTGATTGATGCGGTCGACCGGCTGCGGCCGGACGTGATTGTCGCCGACATCTCGATGCCGTCGCTCAACGGCATCGAAGTTGCGCGGCGGATCCGCAAGATGCCGCACCCTCCCAAGATCGTGTTCCTCACCATGCACGACGACGCGACCTTTGCCACCTCCGCTTTTCAGGCCGGTGCTTCCGGTTACGTCTTAAAGCGGTCCGCGCCCTCGGAAATCATCACGGCCATTCACGAGGCGACCCGGGGGCGAACCTATATCTCGCCGCTCGTCGCGGGCGATGTTCTGACGGCTCTCCTGGCAAAGCGCGACCATCCAGAGGATCTTAAGCCGGAGCTGACCTCGCGACAGCGGGAGATCCTTCAGCTCCTGGCGGAAGGAAAATCACCCAAGGAGATCGGAGCCGCGTTGAACATCTCGACTCGAACGGTGGAGTTCCACAAGTACCGCATCATGGAGGCCACCGGTGTACGAACCATCGCGGAATTGACCACCTATGCGATAACCCACGGTATTATCCAGCCGACTTAGGTTTGACCTTCGACCTGCCACTAGTACCCTCTTCCCTGAAAACTAGTAAGTTTCCGAGTAGCCTTCGCCCGCACAGGACGTTATGTTGGAAAAAAGGGCAGGCAGTTGTCATCTATCGTTACAACTAGGAGTTTACCAGAGACCTCAGCCCGGGCTGCTGGGCCACGTGTTTGGCAGTGTGTGTGGAGGGATTTGGACAACTGGCTTTTCACTTTGGGTACGAAAGGTAGTGACTCGTCACAATCGTCGTTCAGGAGCGGAGGGACATGAGGACACAACTAATGCGCTTGTGGTATGAAGAGGAAGGTCAAGATCTGGTGGAATACGGCTTGCTCTTGACCTTCATTTTTTTGGCTTCCATGGCGGCAGTTGGAAACTTTAGTGTACAGGTATACAAGATCTTCAGCAACGCATCGACCAGCTTGTCATAGCAGCCTGAACCATGGCTCGCTTTTCCCTCTCGGATCACCCCAGCCGCCAGGCGGGAAAAGCCAAACACGGAGCGCGCAGAGAAGTGCCCACAGAGCACTCAGAGAAGGCAGAATGGCTTGTATTCTTTCTTTGTTTCCTCTCTGAGTTTTTCTCTGAGTGCTCTGTGTCGGAAGCTTTTGGTTGCGACGGTGACTGCGCTGCAACACGAGTTGGTTCACTAAATCCGGCTTCTGGGGTCGCCGGTTCTCACCCGCCCAGGCATGTCGGGACTGACTTATGCCTTGAATTTGGGTTACATGGCCCTAGCACTCTCTTCCCTGAAAACTAGCAAGTTTCCCAGTAGCTTTCGCCCGGGCAGGGCGTTATGCTTTGGGAAACGCCAGGTAGTTGTTAGCGAAGCGGCCGCAACTGAAAAAGCTCTCTCCGTGCTCCCTTTAGTTGGGAATAGGCTGAAAAGGGAGCACGGAGAATTTGAGCCACTCACGTAAAGGCATCCCAAGAAACTGGAAAGTCTCCGAGTTGGCAGGACAGCAAGCCCCGATTAATCTACTGCCGATGCTGACCAGAAGGTCATCACCCTAGGATCAAAGGCTACAGAGGTGACGTAAATGCAGAACGATGGCAGTTGGATGCAGCCTGAACACATTGACACTAGTGTTTCGCGGAACCCCTATCGTTATTCCGTTCCGCACGCCGTGGGCGACGGCCGCTCCAATGTTTCACCGGGCGTCGCGGTCTCCATCGAGGAGAAGGTCTCCGACTTAATTCAAAGTTATCCCCATCTGAAGACCTTGCTGAAATCCCATTCGAAGGATGGGGACGCGCGCCTTCGGGACTTGGCGATTTCCAGCCAGGAGCGAGACCAACTGCTGCTCCAGATCATTGCTGCGCGCCGCCAGCAACAGCTCGCATCCGGCGCGACGGGGCCGGCGCCGCAAACGGCCCGCGGTCCGCAATTACGCGCCGGCATCCAGCATCATCGGCGCAGGAAGCCTGCGCAAGCATGGCTGAAGGGCCTTCCGAAATCGTCTGCCCTCGGTAACGTCACAGGGAAATGGCATAAGAGACTCTGGGGTTGATCGTTTGCAGCGGCGACCCTTGTGGTTTCCCAGGGCGGCCACAAGGGTCGGCCCTGCTACGGTGAGTGACCACATTTGTTCGGCCGGCGTCACTGGCGCGCTATTGTTGATTGTCCTCGCCGTCACCGTTCGGTGAAACGACGATAAATGCTCCGTTCCCTTGTCGATTGAGGCGCAGTAGCGTGTCGCCCTTCGCCTCGGCTGCCAAGCGCTGGAAATCCCCCACCGAGCTTACGCGATGGCGATTGATTTCCTCGATCACGTCTCCAGGCTGCAAACCCGCCTGAGCCGCCGGGCAGCTCGGGTCGAGGTTACTGATGACCACGCCTTGCTGGTCCGGCGGCAGGTCGAACTGCTGGCGAATCTCCGGAGTTAGAGCCTGAACTGTAATCCCTTGCAGCGTGCCTTGCGAAGGAGTCGTGCCGAGGCCGGCGTGAACGTTCAAGTCCGCGGGACGTTCGCCCAGCGTCACCGGGATGGTCATAGGCTCGCCGTTCCGGAGGATGTCGAGCTTCACGGTGGTCCCAGGATTCGTTTCGGTCACCAGAGCAATCAATTGGCCGGAGTCGCCGACGGACTGCCCGTTGTACTTCCGGACCACATCGCCGTTCTTCAACCCTGCCTGGGCGGCGGGTCCTCCGGGAGTGACGTCCTCAATGATGGCTCCCGAGGTGTCAGGCACCTTGAAAGCATGCGCCACACCTTCGTCCAGACTCTTGATACTTGCGCCCAAGTAACCTCGCGTCACTTTGCCGTTCTTGATCAGATCTTCCATCACGTGCTTGGCCATATTGATGGGAATTGCGAAGCCGATACCGATAAATCCGCCTTCCCCTCCCATACCGCCTTCGCCGCTCAGGATGGCGGTATTGATGCCAACCACCTGGCCGTCGACATTCACCAAAGCCCCGCCGGAGTTTCCGGGATTGATCGGGGCGTCGATTTGAATGAAGTTTTGAATGTCTTCAATGCCGCCTTCCGTCCGGTTCAACGCACTGACCGCTCCCCGGGTCACGGTGAAATTGAGGCCGAAAGGATTTCCGAAGGCCATGACGATGTCGCCCACCCGCAGGCTGGATGAGTCGCCGAGGGCAGCCGCCTCCGGCAGGTTCTTGCCCGCGATTTTGACCACGGCAACGTCTGTCTGCGGATCCGCTCCTACGACTTTCGCGTCAAAGGTGCGCGTGTCCGAAAGCATCACTTTGATCGACGTCGCATGCCGGACCACATGGTTATTGGTCAGGATGTATCCGTCGGAAGAGATCAGCACTCCGCTGCCGAGTGCGTGCTCTCGCTGTTCGCGCGGAACCTGACTCTGCGGTCCAAAGAATTGCCGGAACAACGGATCGGAGAAAAACGGAGACATCTGCGTCTTCACAACTTGCGTGGATTGAATCGAGACGATCGACGGGGTCATCGACTGGGCGATCTGCTCGTAAGCCTTGTTGAGTGCCCGTAAGGCGTCGATATTCGGCCCATCCAGCGCCTTCCCCTCCGCGCTGGCGAACCGGGAGTGGCCGCTACGTTCGATGTAGGCAATCGTCACGGTCGCCATACAGAGCAGGCCAATAAGGGTGAGGCTGATTCCTAACAGATTGTCGCGCAAAAAGCGTCGATGGCTCGGCTTCATGGATGTTCTCCTCTCGTCTATCGGCGTCACCTCGCGAGCGCTGATGATGCGAATCCGCGCTCGGCGTCAGGTGTTAGCTTTGCCGCAAGCGCAACGTAGACGTTGGTGCAAAAAACAAAACGGCCGGCAGTACCCACTGCCGGCCGTTAAGGAGGGACTCAGGGATGTGCTCTACCGGTGTCCGCCGCCGTGAGAACCTCCACCCGCGTGGAAACCGCCTGCTGAGCCTCCTCGAGTGAAGCCACCGCGGTTCACGCCGCCCACTGGACCGCGTCCGCCAGCGACTGGTCCGCGTGCCACGGGGCCTCCCCTAAACCCTTCTCGTCCAGCATAGCCCGGGCGAGCATAGCCGCGGCCGTAGTAGCCTGGACGGCCCCCATAGCCGGGGCGTCCATGCCAGCCGTGGAACCAGGGCCCCGCGCCAATGAAGACCCCGCCGACGAACCAGTCCGGTCCATAGTAGCCGTACGGCGCACACGCGTAGGGGTAGGCCGGGTAGTAGCCGTACGCGCACACCGGAGGCGCTCCGACGTAAACCGGTCCCACTCCGACTCCGAAAACCACCGGTTGAGCCTGAGCGGAAGGCCCTGCCATCAAACCCACACCAAGCAAGCTGAGTAGCATTAGCTTTTTCATGGTTCATACCTCCTTGGCTCCCAAGAGCCCTTTCAAACTTCAACCTTTCAGGAGGCAAGGGAGTTGCCAAACCGAGGTTTCCGCGCCCGCGAGCTAAGTACCACGGATTTAAGCTAATGGCAGTAACCGGAAAGGATTGTCGATTTTGCCCTGTAACCGCCGATCTGGTGCTTTTCAGTTAAGGCGGTGTTTTTCGGCCACCACAAGATTGGACGGTTGTCCCCAGTTAGAAGTTCGTTAACAAAGTCTTTCCCGCGCGCGCCCGGCCAAATTAAGAATGCCTCAGTTGCGGTGGACGTGCGGCTCCGCCGCTTGCGGTGAGGAAAGGCGGAGAAGGTGTGACGCCGACCTCAATCCACCGTGAGGGTGAGCTGAATCGTGTGGGTGAGGGTGGAGGTCGTGGCGTCGGTTGCCGTCACGTCCACAGCGTAAGTTCCCGCCGGCGTGCCGGGCTTGATGGGCGGTGGAACCGTCTTGGTTCCTCCTCCTCCGCAAGCGCTCCACAACATCGCCAGCAGCAAGCACGCGCCCAGCAGATAGGCGGCGCGACGCTTCCTGGCGGCAGCCAGCGTCGCCAAACTTGCCAGCCACAACAACGCGTACAGCCAGAATACTCTCCCTGACCCTGTCATGCCGGGCGGCAGGAATCTGCCCTGTGGCGGCGCGAGCGATGGCGCCGTGGTCGAGACTGCCACCGCCACCGATGCCGTCCCGTTCAGCGTCACAGTGTTGGGCGTGAGCGTGCACGTGGATTCCGAGGGCGCGCCGGTGCACGCCAGGTTTACCGCGTGGCTGAACCCATTCTGGGGCGCCAGCGTCACAGAGTAATTCGCGACCTGTCCTGGTGATACGGTCTGGCTGGGAGTAGAACTCGACACCGCGAAATCCATTCCAGTACCGGAAAGCTGAATCGTCTGGGGGCTATCGGCGGCGTTGTCCGTCAGCGTCATTGTCCCGCTTTGACTGCCAGCCCCGAGCGGCGAGAAGGTGACGCTGATGGTGCAACTCGCGCCCGCAGCCACCGAGTCGCCGCAAGTGTTGGTCTGGGCGAAGGGACCGGTTCGAGTGATCTTGAGAGGAGTCAGGGCCCCGTCGCCCGTGTTGGTGAGTGTAATCGTCTGCGGCGCGCTCTTGGTGGAGACTGTCTGCGCGGAAAACGTCAGGCTCGTACTCGAAAGGCTCACCACTGGCGCAAGCGCCGTACCGCTGAGCGTAACAGTCTGAGGGCTGTTTGTAGCCGCGTCCGTAATCGTGAGAGCGCCGGTCTGTGGCCCGAAAAAAGCGGGCTGGAAGCTAACGTTGATCGTACAACTGGAATTGGCAGCAACGGAAGGAAGGCAGTTGCTGGTCTCTATCCAGCCGCTCGAGGTCGCTACGGCGCTGACACCTAGCACCAACGGACCTTTGTTGGTGAGGGTCACGGGTTGAGGAGCGCTCGGTGATCCCACATCCTGAGTACTGAAGCTCAAGCTGGCGGGCGAGATACTTGCAGCAGGTGCGATTCCAGTGCCATTCAATGCCACGGTTTCCGTGCTGCCGTTGCCCGTGTAGTTGATGGTCGCCGTGCCGGTCCTGTTGCCCGTTGCGGTCGGCGAGAAGGTGATGTCGATCGTGCAAGTGGCTCCTGCCGCCAGTGTGCCGCCGCTGTAGGGGCAGGAAGTGGCCGTGGTCACAAGGGCAAAGTCGCCGCTCGTCGTAATGCCCGTGAGGCCCACGGCTGCTGTGCTGAGAGGAGTGGCCATGACGCTCTGCGAAGGGCTGGTTGTACCGCCGACCACGGTCCCGAAACTGAGGGTGCTTGATAGAAGCGTGAGCGCTGGGGGCGGCGATATCGCGGCCACAAAGGTGGTTCCGCCGCTCGCCTCGAGCGGATTGACCGTAGGGAAGTCACCCCCATCTATCCCAGCCACGTGCGCGTTGCCGGAGGAGTCAACGGCAATGCCATTGGCTAGCGCCTGCGAGGTCCCGCCGAGGTAGGTGGAGTAGGCAAGGGCCGACCCGGTCGAGTTCAAGCAAGCCACAAACGCGGTGAACTTGGCGTTCGTGTCTTGATTACTGGCCTGTATGGCATTGACCGTGGGGAAATCCGTCGAGCCGGTCTGTCCGGCCACATAGGCAACCCCAGTGGAGTCAATGGCGATGGCAAAACCGTAATCACCCCCTTCTCCGGGTCCTAAGTAAGATACCGGGCCGCTCCCGCCCAGGTACGTGGAATAGACCAGGGCGGAACCCGCCGCGTTCAGTTTCGAGACAAAGGCGTTCGAGTCCCCATTTGACGTCGCGTGATTGGTTGGCTGCAAAGGATTGACGGTGGGGAAATCTCCCGACCAGGTCGTTCCGGTCAGGTAGGCGTTGCCGGCGAAATCGACGGCGATACCCTGGCCTTCTTCACCATTGCTGCCACCCAGGTAGGTGGAGTAGACCAGGGCGGACCCGGCGGGGTTCATTTTGGCCACGAAAGCCGTCCCATACTCAACGTACTCCCCCCCTGGACTCCCCGGCGATGTCTTGAAACCTGGACTCCCCTGCAATGGGTTGACGGTAGGAAAATCGCTCGAAAAGGTGGTGCCGATCACGTACGCGTTGCCCGAAGAATCCACCGCGATGCCATTGCCCTGAGCGCTGCCAAGATAAGTGGAATAGGCAAGGGTCGCACCCCCAGCATTGAACTTGCAGAGGAACGCGTACTCGCCGCCAACATAACTCTGGATGGGGTTGACTGTGGGAAAATCAGAAGACCATGTTCCCCCGGTCACGTAGGCGTCGCCCGAGGCGTCGACCGCGATGCCCGTGCCCTCGTCGGTCTTCTCGATGGCCGCATCTCCACTCCCCCCGAAGTAAGTCGAATAGACGAGGGCTGAGCCGGCCGCATTCAATTCCGTCACAAACGCGTCGCAGGCGCCCTTGAGGCTCGCTTCAATCGGGTTGACGGTGGGGAAATCAGGCGAACAGGTCGAGCCGGTCAGATACGCGTTGCCGGAGGCGTCGATGGCGATGGCTTCGCCCTCATCACTCACGCTCCCACCCAGGTAGGTGGAGTAGACAAGGGCCGAGCCCTCCGCATTGAATTTGGACACAAAGACGGTGCCGTTTGCAGCCTTGTTGGTCGCCTGGTACGGGTTCACAGTTGGGAATTTGGTCGAAGAAGTAGTCCCGGTCACGTACGCATTGCCGGTGGAGTCCGCGGCGATGCCCAAGACATCGCTAGTGTCCCCGCCGAGATATGTGGAGTAGACGAGTTCGGGGTCGATCACCAAAGGCTTCGAGTGGTCATAGGGGCCGACTGCAAAGCGAAAGCGATTCTGCGCGTCGAGGCGGAAGCGGCCCTCGCGGAATTGACGATGGACGATTGTCGATTGTCGGTTGACGACTTTTGGTTTTCGTGTTTCGTTCTGAACTGTTAACTGTGGACTGTCGGCTGTCGACTGCTCTTGATAGACCTGTGGCTTATGGAATCGGACCTCGCCGCCTTTGGCTGAAATCACCAGATCGCCGTCGCGATGAATTCGTAGGGGCGACCCTTGTGGTCGCCCTCGGGCGGGCACAAGGCCCGCCCCTACGTCGAACGCGATCGCGCTCGGATCGGCGCCTGGCGCGACGATGAAGTCATACTCGAGTTGCCCGCCCTGGTTGCCGTAGTATTCCAAGTCCACGCCGGGATAAACGTTGTGATACCGTACCTTCGCGTAGGTCGGCACGTTCGAGCGCCACTTCTTCGGATCGTTGCCGATAAAATAATTGGCCTTGCCCGGAAGCTCCTCGCTTCCCGTCACTGCGGCGTCCGGCATCGCTCCCACCAGCCGCAGGCGGACAACTTGATTTTCGATTTTCGATTGCCGATTTTCGATTAGGAAGTTCGTCCGTCGTCCGCGCTTCCCATCTAGTGCCTGACTTCTGACTCCAGGGTTCTGCTTTGTTCCTACTGACAACTGACCACTGACAACTGACGACTTCCTTAGTTCCAACACCGCCTCACTGCTGGTGAGGAACAGACCGTAGCCGCGTCCGCGAGAGAGAAACTTCACACCCGCGTCGGCCTGCCCCTGGTTCGCTTCAAAACTCAGCGGAAGCTTCCCGTAGCTCGCCACGAGCCGGGGCTGGTTTTGCGGGACAACGCCGGAGATTCCGCGCTTAACAGAAGTGTCATTTGGGGCTTGCAACCCGCCACGAAAAACGAATGACAGGGCTGCGAGAACTAAAACAGACACACAAGCCGAGTAAACCACGATGCGCTTGATCGCAGTTTCCGACTCAGGGATGAGCGCGGAAGACATGACCACCTCCTCGGTGACGTGGAATTTGCCCTGGCAAAGTATAGCCCCGCAAGCAGGCGAATACCAGGGCAAACCTGTGGCGACTCAGGGCACGTGCCCCGGGCGGGGGTGGCCGGTAACCCAGGCTTGTCCAGCCCGCGCCAAAGCTCCTACTTCGCATCCACCACGCAACGGAATCCCAGCGTGCCCGCGCGGTCTTTGCTGGGCGCCATCAAGAGATACTTCCCATGCTCCGTCAACTTATGAGCCTGGGGAAAGTACCACAGCGAGCCTTGCGGCTGATAGTAGCTTCCTCCTTTGACGATTCCGGCGCGGGTATGCTCATCGACGAGCTCATCCGTCCACTGCCAGACGTTTCCGACTAGGTCCGTCACTCCGAAGGGGCTGGCCCCTTGGGGGTAGGCGTCCACACTCGTGGGCGGGCGCATGTCCCGGCCCTTTTCAGGCGCGGGAACTCGCGCCGTGTCCCATTCGTTGCCCCAGGGATAAGTGCGGCCGTCCGTGCCTTGCGCGGCGTATTGCCACTCCCATTCGTGGGGCAGCCGCTTGCCCGCCCACTGCGCATAAGCGCGCGCGTCCTCGAGAGAGACCCAGGTGACGGGCTTCTGGTCCCAGCCGTCGGGGTAGCTGCCGTTCTTCCAATCGCGCAAGAAGTTGTGATCGTCTTTGGGGCGATAGCCGGACGCGTCCAGGAATTTCTTAAATCCGGCGTTCGTAACCGGGTATTTATCAATATAGTAAGACTTCACGTGAATCTTATTAAGATGATAACGGCGCGGCGCGTCTTCCCACGGAAACTGCACGTCCACCCCCTCGTCATTTCCTCCTTCGATCATGATCCCGTCGGTGCGAAACAGATAATCGCCCTCCGGGATCTTGACCATCCCTTCCGGCGTCGAGGCGGCGGGCGAGGTGGAAGAAATCTCCACGAGTTTCTGCGGCAGGAACTTCCACTGGTTCGAAAGGCTCTGAAGGGTTGTCCGCGAAAGCTCCCGCATCTGGCTGAGCAAGGTGGCGAAGGTCCCCTCGGCCTCCTGGTCCTGAGCGAGGAGGGCGCCGAAACCCTCGCCCTCGATCTCAAAGCTGAGCAGAGCGCGGTCGCCCTGCACCTCGGCCTTCAGCTCCTCGCCGTGCCAGAGGTCATAGAAGCGCTCCCCGGCGTGATAAGGGACCTCGATCTGGCGTCCGCCGAGGTCATACTGATTGCGATTGACGAGGGTCCAGAGTGTTCGGCCCCGTCCGGGGAACTTGCTGGCAAACACACCATAGCGGAGCGTAGGAGTGTGAGGCTCCCAATCCGGGCTGATCAGAAGCGCTGCCATGGCGCGCTCAATTTTGGCGACGCGCCGCAAGGCCTCCGAGTCGCGCGGCGTGATCTGGTTCCAGATTCCCCAGATGTTCTCCCAGCTTTCGTAACCTACGCCGTTGAAAAAGGCCAGTTGCAGGTTGTCAGTCTTGCGGCGGTTCCAGCGGTCGCAGACATTCACCATGTGGCGGGGCTCCAGCCATTTGTAGCGGCTGATCATGGGCACAAACGTGTATTTCCAATAGCCCCAGGAAAGGTTGTTCCACTCGAGCGCTTCGTCGGCGGGGCCGCCCTCGGGCTCCAGGGCAATCGGGTGACCGGTCTGGTCGGAAGCCGTGCGGAACGAGCGAGGCACGCCATCGAGCGTATCGCCGTTGATGCCGTCCGCGCCGATTTCCGCCATCGCTTGGGCGGTCGCGACGGCGTTGGGCAGTTTCGGGTGGCGCGTCCCCTGGTCCCAGAGCATCACCGGGAAGAGCACGCGCACTCCGCGCCGGTGGAAGTCCTGGATCATCTGGCGCAAGCCCTCGACCCCGCCCGGCATGTCGCGCAGCAGGTCGTATTGGCCGCGATTGTCGATTCCGATGTTGGGATAGGTGTGCCAGATCAGCACCGAGTCGATGCCGCCGTAGCGCTTCTCGAGGTCGTCGAGGTAGCGGTCCACGGTGTACTTGCCCGCGACGGGGTCGTAGAAGTAGCGGTCCTCGATCATCATCTGCGGCTGGATGAAGCTCGACTGCGTCCATTCGAGCTCCGGCCGTTCGTACTGCGATCCGTCGTAGCCAATTCGAATCCGGCGCTCGCTTCTCCAGTGGCGGACGTCCGTGATCCAGGTTTGGAAAGCCTTCACGGGATCCTGGATCTCATCACTGCGATAGCAACACTGGTCGGCGTCGACCTTGGCGTTGTCCGGCCCCGGGATCTGCTCGCCTTGAGGTTCGAATCTCGTGTCCTGCGCCCCTAGGCAGGATGCCAGGAGCAGAGAAGAAATGCCTGCGGATAACCAGCGCTTTGCGTTCATGGGGATTCCTCGGTTGTGAAGCGTGACGACTGCACTGCGCATTATGCTGACAATTCGCGGGCGCATCAACAACATTCCCGCAGAGAACGATGAACCACCAAAACGCGAAGACGCCAAGGCAACGGAGCTTGGGTCTGCTCGCGCCTTTATGTCTTGGTGCCTTTGTGCCGTGGTGGTGAAAAACGTGTGAGCCAGCAGCCTGCGACGTCACCAGGCGATTCTTTCCAGGCCGCGGACCAGATCAAAGTGCCGGTCGCGGCTGATTAGCGGGAGGGAATGCTGGCGGCAGAGGGCGGCAATCCAGAGGTCGTTGGCGGGAATCGGCTTGCCTGATCTTTTCAGCTCCAAGCCGATGGCGGCGTAGTGACGCGTGGTCTCCTCATCAATGTTGAGGACAGTCACTGCCTCAACCCACTCTCGGAGCCAGTTCTCGTATTCCGTTCGGCGCCGCGACTGCGAAATTCCCAGGCGATACTCCCCCAGGACAATCACCGGGACCGCTAGGCGCTCGGCCATTGCAACCACCTCGAGTGCGCCGGGGTCGCGGTCGGCCGCCGCCGACAGGGCATTAGTGTCCAGGATCAACGCCACATCTCCGTATCGATCTTCTCGGAGCCCGCTTCGATCAGTCGGTTGATGCGCTCCGTTTCCTCATGCAGGTGCTTCAACTTGCCCATGTGTCTCACCCAAGGCCTCGCGGGAGGGGAGGAGGAAGCCGCCAGCTTATCTTTGACCGCTTGAGTCACAAACTCGCGCAGCGGAACCCCGCGCGCCGCCGCCGCAGACTTCGCTCGGCGAAAGATAGTATCGGGGATTTCCAATGTAGTCTTCATAGACAGAGTTTCCCATATTTACGGGAGGTTCGCAACCGTCTTCACGTGTAAGACACCAAGGCGCCAAAAAAGCCGGAATGGGCTAATTCGCCAGGCGCCTTGGTGTCTTTGTGCCCTGGTCGTTAGACCGCACTATGGGTGCCAATGAATCTCGAACTCGGCTTTATCCGAGCGAGACGACGTATTAAAAAGCCTCCGGTAATAAGTTTTGTAGAAAGCTAAGGCCTCGGCATCTGGAAATTCATCTTTTGTGGTTCGCCTTTGATGTGCGAGGTTTCGTTGCTCAGCACTTTCTCGAGCACCATCGTCATCTCGCCGCTGGTCATTTTCACTGTTCCGTAGGGAGAGACTTTTGCCGACACCCAGAAATCCACGGGCCCGCCCTGAGTTTGCTTGCGGTAGTGTTCGCAATCGAAAGTGCCGGCAGGTACGGTGATGGTCTCCGATCCCACCTTTACGCCGGGGTCCGTCTCGCCCGCCTGTCCCCCACTCCCACGCTGCGTCATGTTCATCATGGCGGTGGGCATTTCCATCGGCGGACGCCCAGGAGATTGCATGATCATTCGCTTGATCTGGGGCTTGTCTCCGCCCGTAACCACGAGTTCTTTCATTACCATTTCGCCGGCCATCTCTCCGCCTGAGGTGCGGATTTCCATCCAGTAGCCGGTGCTTCCCTCCACATCTTCCTTGCCGACGATGACGTAAGCGAACTCCATGGGCCGATCCTTGGTGGTCGCCTGGTACTGCGCTCCCGTGCCGACCTCGGGCTTGAATGCGCCGAACATCTGCGGGGCGCGCGAGCCCCTGCGGCCGCCCATGCCTTGGCTCAGCCCGCTGACGGCCAGGCTCAGCACTATGACGACGATTAATCCTGCTATCTTTACTCGCTTCATGATTCCTCCTCTTAGTTGGGTTAATGAGTTCGAGCCTCTCAGTACGTCCGTCCTGAGAATTGCCTCGTGATTCGGACGCTGACAGGGATTGTACCAGCCTGCGCCAGCGCCCGCCTGAATAACTTCATCAACCGCGGCGCCAAGACAAAAGTAATTACGGGACTACTTGGTGTCTTCGTGCCTTGGTGGTTAAATGGGGGTATGAGCATTTCGGCTCTCGATGTTATTCGTAAGAAGCGAGACGGAGAAGAACTCTCGCGCGCGGAGGTCGACTTCTTTATTCGCGGCTACACGCGGGGCGAGATTCCGGACTCCCAGGCGGCGGCCTGGCTTATGGCGGTGGTGCTGCGCGGTCTCACGGTGCAGGAAACCGCCTGCCTGACCGACGCCATGTTGTATTCGGGCGAAGTGCTGGACCTTTCCGCGCTCCCCGCCCCCAAGGTCGACAAGCACTCCACGGGAGGAGTTGGCGACAAGACCTCGTTGGTGCTGGCTCCGCTGGCCGCCGCGGGCGGCCTGATTGTGCCCATGATCAGCGGCCGCGGCCTCGGTCATACGGGCGGCACGCTGGACAAATACGAAGCCATCCCGGGTGTTTCGGTCAACCTCCCGCTGCCGCGCTTTCGAGAGGTCCTCGAATCCTGCGGCTGCGCCATCGTGAGCGCGACGGCGGAAATCGCCCCCGCAGACAGAAAGCTCTACGCCCTGCGAAACGCCACGGGCACGGTGGAGAGCCCATTTCTGATCTGCGCCTCCATCATGAGCAAGAAACTCGCCGAAGGCATTGATGCACTGGTCCTCGACGTCAAGGCCGGCTCCGGCTCTTTTATGAAGCACGACGAAGATGCTGTGCACGTCGCGAGACTAATGGTTGAGACCGGCCGGCGCATGGGCAAGAAAACCGTGGCGCTCATCACCGACATGGATCAACCCCTCGGGCGCAACGTCGGCAACGCGCTTGAACTCGATGAAGCCATTGCGGTTCTGCGCGGAGGAGGACCGGAAGACCTGTGCCAACTGTGCCTGGAACTGGTTGCATGGATGTTTCACCTGGGAGGAAGGGTCGATTCGGTGGAAGAGGGCAAGCGGCTTGGCATTGAACTCATCCGCTCCGGCAAGGCATTCGATCGGTTTCGCCGGATGGTCGGCTTGCAAGGAGGGGACCTGAAGGTCGTGGACGACCCGAGCCGCCTGCCGAAGGCGCAAGGCAAGTTGGAGGTTGCCAGCCCCAAAACCGGATATGTCACTTCGATCCGGTGCGAAGCCATCGGCAAAGCGAGTGTGATCCTGGGTGGCGGCCGCGAGTCGGAAGGCGATGCCGTGGATCCTGCGGTGGGGATCGTGCTGCACAAAAAAGTGGCACAGCCGGTGAAAGCCGGTGAACCGCTCTGCACGATTCACTACAATTCCCAAGCGCGCCTCGACCGCGCACTGCCGCTGCTCGAACAGAGCTTCCAGGTGGCCGATGCGCCGCCAGAGCCCAGGCGAATCATCCGCCAGATAATTCCGGAGCTGTAGGGGGACGGCTTGCCGTCCCCTCATTTCCGCTGGCCCCGACGAGGGCAGGGCAAGCCCTGCCCCTACACCGCCAGGGATGCTGCGCAACCTTCGTCTGCCATTCTTTGGAACTATTCTCCCATTCTTATAGAATTGGAAATGTAGCGCGGAAGGGTGGCGCATACATTGTATTCAATGTATGGGCCACGGCCGCGGCTTTGCAACCATAATCCGGTTCTTTGCGTCTGAGAAGTGGTAGCAGGGCCTGGTATTCACCCATGAGGTCGGTCATATGGCGGATTGGTATGAACCGCTGCCGGAAGAACAGCGCGCTTGGCATTTGCTGAACCGTGTTACCTTCGGCCCTCGCCCAGGTGACGTGGCGCGGGTTGAGAAGATGGGCGCGAAGGCGTTTCTCGAGGAGCAGCTCCATCCTGAAAGGATTAACGACTCGGCCGTTGAACGGAAGATTGCCGGCCTTCCCACGCTCTCCATGAGCCCCGAAGAGTTGGCGGAAAACTTTCCCGCCAAGAACCAGGCTCAGCAACAGGCTCAAGCGCGGGCGCAGGAGAGAGGGAAGGGAAGCGAGGGCTCGGACTCGGCGGAGATGACTCGCCCGAACCCCGGACGCGACATGGCGGCCATGCCTGGACCGGGCGCGATGCAGGAGCCGGAAGGCCCGCGCCGCATCACCATGGAACTGGCTCGTGAGCAGCTCTGGCGCGCCATTTACAGCCCGCGCCAACTCGAAGAAGTGATGGTCCAGTTCTGGATGAATCACTTCAATATTTTCGCCGGCAAGGGCGCCGACCGCTGGCTGATCACGTCCTTCGAGCGCCACGCCGTCCGTCCCCACGCTCTGGGTAAGTTCGAGGATCTGCTGGTGGCGACGGCCAAGAGTCCCGCCATGCTTTTCTATCTCGACAACTGGTTGAGCGTGGCGCCCTACACGACCACCGAAGGCAGTGTTTATCGGACCCTGAGCGGCATGGCCCCCGAGACAGAAGAGCCCGGGCGCCCGGCTGCTGTGCGGCCCGTAACCTGGAATCCCAGCCGTTTCCCACTGAGCCCCGGTCAGCAACGGCCGCGGCCTTTCGCGAAAATTCAGAACCGCCGCGGGCTGAACGAAAACTACGCCCGCGAGCTGATGGAACTCCATGCGCTGGGCGTGGAGGGCGGCTACACCCAGCAGGACGTTCGCGAAGTGGCGCGATGTTTCACCGGCTGGACCATCAACCGTCCTCTGCAAGGCGGCAGCTTCTTTTTCAATCCCCGCTTGCACGACTTCGGCGCGAAAGCTGTCTTGCGGCATAAGATCAAGCCCGGAGGCGGAGAGAAAGACGGTCTCGAAGTGCTTCACATGCTGGCGCACCATCCCTCCACCGCGCATTTCATTTCGCTCAAGCTCTGCCGGCGCTTTGTGGCGGACGATCCACCGGCTTCGGTTGTCAATCGAGCCGGCAAGGCCTTTCTGAAGTCGAAGGGTGATCTCCGGGCTGTGCTGCGGAGCATTGTGACTTCGCCGGAGTTCAACTCGAGCGCGGCGTTCCGCGCCAAAGTGAAATCGCCCTTCGAACTGGTGGCCAGTTCGCTTCGCGCCCTCGACGGCCAGACCGACGCCGGACCTCCGCTGCTCGCGGCGATGGTGCGGATGGGGCAGCCGCTGTTTTACTATCAGGCGCCGACAGGGTTTCCGGACCGGGGCAGCGCCTGGATCAACTCCGGCACGCTTCTCCAGCGGATCAACTTCGCAACTTTGCTGGCCGCCAATCGCATTCGCGGGACGCAGGTGGATTTGCACGCCGTCGCGCCGGACAGCGGTCCCAACGAAGTTGTAAAGGAACTTTCGGATCGGCTGGTCGGCGGAGAGCTTTCGCCCGAAACGCGCCAAGCCATTGTGAAGACTGTGGATGGTTCCGAAGCGCCCGCATTGGGTGGCCCTTGGGCCGCACCGGCGCTAAAGGTCGTCGCTGTATTGGTGGCGTCGCCGGATTTTCAGAGGCGATAGCTTACGGTGTCGTTCCGAGAGAAGAGAGGAATCTCGCTCTGCTTTGAAAATCGCGGCGCGGGCGTCCCGCCCGCTGTCGCGCGGGCATCCTGCCCGCGCGCGGGAGCGGGACGCTCCCGCGACCGCGGGCGAGACGCCCGCGCCACATGCGGGGGGTGGCGCATGCGTCCCGGCGTTTTTTGCCGGGATGTATGCGCCTTTCGGACTTCTGTCCGCGACCGGCGGGCGCAGACATGCCATAAAGCGGCACGTCTGCGCCACCCGGCGTGAGGATAACAGAGAGGGTCAATATGACGATTCCTCGTCGCTATTTTATCAAGACCGCAGGTCTAAGCCTTTTCGGCGTAGGCTTAGTCCCGAGTTTTTTGAGGCGCACCGCGTTCGCCCTCGAGCAGCCGTTGGGCAGCGCGCGCAGGAAAATCCTGGTGGCTGTCTTTCAGCGCGGCGCCGCGGACGGGCTCAACATCGTGGTGCCTTTTGCGGAGCGGGACTACTTCGCGATGCGGCCCACGATCGCCATCCCGCAGCCGGGCAGGAACGCCGGGGAAGGCCAGGGCGTCATCGACCTTAACGGATTTTTCGGACTCCACCCGGCGCTGGCTTCGTTGCAGCCGCTGTTTGATGCGCGGCATCTGGCGATCGTCCACGCCGCCGGCTCGCCGGACAACTCGCGTTCCCACTTTGACGCGCAGGACTACATGGAAACGGCGACGCCGGGAATCCGATCCACTTCGGACGGCTGGCTGAACCGGCTTTTGCAGGTAAACCCGGAGGCCGACGCTACGCCCTTTCGGGCCGTAGCCTTCGCGCCCAGCATGCCGCGCACCTTGGCCGGGCCGGCCTCGGCGCTTTGCGCGCAGGATTTGCGAGGCTTCCACCTGGCTGCCAATCTTGGCCGGGGCGGGCCGAATGCCGGCGGGTTGGCGAGCGCCTTCGAGGCGATGTATGCTTCCACTGCCGATCCTCTTCTGGGCAGCGCCGCCCACGAAACTTTTGACGCCATATCCACTTTGCAACGTATTGGAGTTGAGAATTATCAACCTGCGAACGCCGCCCGGTACCCGCCAGGGCCGCTGGGCCGCAGCCTTCAGCAAGTGGCGCAACTCATCAAGGCGGATTTGGGGCTGGAGGTCGCCTTCGCGGAAGTCGGAGGCTGGGACCACCACGTCAACGAGGGCGGCGTGCAAGGCCAGTTGGCGGCGGGCTTGAAGGTATTCGGCGAAGCCCTTGCCGCTTTTTACCAGGATCTGGGCGACCGCATGGAGCAGGTCGTGCTCCTGACCATGTCGGAGTTTGGCCGCACCGCGCGCGAAAACGGCAATCGCGGGACAGACCATGGCCACGCCAACTGCATGTTCGTGCTGGGCGGGCCGGTAAAGGGTGGAAAGGTATACGGGCAGTGGCCAGGACTTAAACCGGATGACCTCAACGAGGGGCGAGACCTTGCGCTGACCACCGATTTCCGCGATGTCTTCGCGGAAGTGGCTGTGCGCCATCTGGGCGCTCGAAAACCGGAGAGCATTTTCCCGGGCTTCACGGTTTCGCCCGCGCGCTTCCGGGGATTTCTGTCCTGAAATTGGTAGCTCAGCGCAGCAGAGATGCAACCAAAAGTCTCCAACACAGAGGCCACAGAGAGAAAGCCCACGAGATCACGGAGAAAGAAATAGAGAACGTTTTTTCTTCTCCGTGCGCTCAGTGAGCTACTCTCTGTGATCTTTGTGTTTCGCGCTTTTGGGTCGCCCGTGTCGATTGAAGAAAACGTAGTTCCTGCGGCGTGCCCCGCGGTGACCTTCTCACTGTGGCCCGGGCGGCAGGTGTTCTTCCAGGTAGCGGGCGAGCAGGCAGAACAGATGGTAGTGCGTGTCCTTGCCTTCTGAAAGGCTATGTGTCCTTCCTGGGTATTCCATCATATCGAACTGTTTACCAAGTTCCACAAGGCGGTTAATCAGCAGTTCGCTGCCCTGGAAGTGCACGTTGTCGTCGTCGGAGCCGTGGACGAGCAATAGATGGCCCTTCAGACCTTCGGCGAAGTTGACGGCCGATCCTTGCTTGTATCCTTCCGTGTTCTGTTGCGGAAGTCCCATATACCTTTCCTGGTATATCGTATCGTATAACCTCTGGTCCGGGACGGGCGCCACCGACATACCCAGCTTATAAACGTCCGGATAACGAAACATCAGGTTGAGGGTGTTGGTGCCCCCGCCGCTCCAGCCCCAAACGGCCGTGCGGCCGGCGTCAAGGTACGGGCGCGCCTTTTCCATGGCCTCGAGCGCCGCCGCCTGATCCTGGGACGAGAGCACGCCCACCGAGCCATAGACGATCTTGCGCCAGGCTCGGCCCTTGGGCGCGGGCGTGCCGCGATTGTCCACGCTGGCAATCAGGTACCCCTCCTTGGCAAGCAGGCGATGGAATATCGCCGTCTTGCTTCCCCAGGCGTCGACGACGGTCTGCCCCGCCGGCTCGCCGTAGATGTTAATCAGGATGGGATACTTCTTGGCAGGATCGAACTGCGGGGGCTTGATCATATAGGCGTCAAGGGTCACGCCGTGGCCGATATCGACGGGAAAGAACTCCGTGGGTGTCGCAAATAGCTGCGCCGTCTTGGCTCGCAGGTCGTGATTATCCTCGAGCAGGCGCTTCACCTGATGGGCAGGCAGCGTGACCAGGTCGATGACGGGAGGCGTGTCCGAAGTTGAGAAAGTGTGAAAGGCCCACTGGAAGTTGGGTGAAATCTGGTAGGAATGGGAACCGGCCGAACCGGGCGGAGTCACTCGCTCCGGCGCGGTCAAGCCATCCAGGCGGCTGCGGTAAAGGTAGCGCTGCGAAGCGTTGTCAGGCGAGGCGATGTAGTACACCCACGCCTCCTGCGCATCAACGCCCTCGAGACCGATGACATCGAACTGGCCGGGAGTCACAAGCCGCGACTGCTTCCCGTCCCTCGACATTGCGTACACATGGCGCCACCCGTCCTTTTCGCTCACCCAAAGGAAATCTCTTCCCTTGTGAATCCACTTCACATCACTCTCCACATCCAGCCAGGCATCGTCGTGCTCGCGATAGACTGCCGCGACCGAGCCGGTTTGGGCGTCCGCCAGCAGCACGTCGTTGGTGTTTTGCAGGCGATTCATGTGTTCGAGCAGGATCGAACTCCCGGCCCAAGCCATGTAGGGGATGTAGTTGTTTCGCGGATCGCCCGGCACTTCCAGCCACGTCGTGGGCCCTCCCGATGCCTTCACAACCCCCACCCGGGCGGCGGGATTGGTAGTTCCGGGCTGGGGATAAGGGATATTCACGACGTGAGGGTACACGCCATAAAGCGGGTAAGGAAGTTGGCTGACCACGTTGTACGGGCCGCCACTGTCATAGATCAGCGGGAAGTTGCCTTCCTCCGACGAGTCAGTCTGCCAGTAGGCGATGCTCTGCCCGTCAGGGCTCCAGCGGAATCCGTCGCGGAGATCGAATTCCTCTTCGTAAACCCAGTCGGAAGTGCCATTGGCCAAGGTGGGAGAGCCAGTCGTGGTCAGGGCAACAATCGCTCCGCCGGCAAGATCGTCCACGTAGATATTCTGCTCACGCACATAGGCTACCTTGGAGCCATCGGGCGAGAACTCGGCAAACATCAGGGTGGAAGGTGCGGCGCTCCCTCCCAGTTTTTGCAGTTTCCGGGTGGTGAGGTCGAGGACCCAATAATCTCCGCGCGTATTCTGCCGCCAGACGCGGCGCGAGTTCGTAAACACCAGCAGGCGCTTCATGTCCTTTGACCAGGAATAGTCATCGACGGCGAGCGGGGCTTTCGCCTCGGGAGGAATAAGCTCCTGGGCGGGAACCAGGACGGTGCGGGCGCCGCTTGCGGTGTCGTATTTCACGATGTCCCGGGCATCCTTGGTTTCCGCGGAGGCCTCGAGCGTGGTGTAGGACTCGCCCTCGTTCAGCCAGCGCGCCGGGCCGAACCCCTTGCCGTCAAACTCGCTGCCCACAAAAACGCGGTGAAGCATCTCCGTCATTTGCGAGGAGAGTTGCGCGCGCGCCATTCCGGGCCAGACGCACAAAGCTACGAAGCAGGCCAGGACTGCGGCGAATGAGGAACGTAGCCCTCTCCCTTGGAGGCTGTGTGATGGCTCGACCGGCACGAATAGGGGTCGCCTGCCGGGCGAAAGCCCGGCTTTGGAGTGCGGCAGCTTGCTGCCGCTTTCACCGGGCGTGAGCTTGCTCGCGCCCGCTCGGTAGAGTCTCCCATGCCGGCCAGCAAGCTGGCCTGGAGTAAAGCGGCAGCAAGCTGCCGCACTCCAAAGCGCCTGCGGCGCCCTTCCTCCCTTGGACGAGCCCTCACGCAGCCTCTCCCCAGGGGAAAGAACAGCCGTTTCAAACCCACCCACTGCGGGCGAGACGCCCGCGCCACGCCTGGTGGTCATTTGAAGTCCTCCTGAATTCACTTCACGCCGCCCATCAGCTTCTTCACTGACGGGACGAAGAAGAACAGGGCAAGGGCGGCGGCAAGGGCCGCCAGGCCCGCGAATCCAAACAGTCTGGGCAAGGCGACAGACTGATAAAAGGAAGCGAGAGTGCCGCCGACGTAATTGCCTACGGAATCGGAAAGGAACCAGAAGCCCATCATCAGGCCTGCGACTCGAGCGGGCGCGAGCTTGGTGGTTACACTGAGGCCCACCGGGCTCACGCAGAGTTCGCCCACGGTGACCAGGAGATAGCTCCAGGTGAGCCACAAGGGACTGTTGTGGGTCCGTCCGGCGACGGGAACCAGAATCAGAAATGAGAACCCGGCGAACAGCAGGCCCGTGGCGAACTTTGATCCGGTCGAGAGCTCCCATTTGCCCATGTGCACCCAGAGCCAGGCGAAGACCGGCGCCAGGAGGATCACAAAGAAGGGCTCTTCGGATTGAAACCATCCGGCAGGGAAGCCTCCAAACAGGCTGCGATTGGTGTTTAACTCGGCGAAGAGATTCAGCGTGGACCCCGCTTGCTCGAAGAGTGACCAGAACAAGGCGGAAGCGAAGAAAAAGACCAGAACGGCTGCCAGGCGCTTGCGCTCGAGCGGCGTCCATCCCTTCATTCGGAAGAGCCACGTGAACGTGGCCACGACGATGATGAGCAGCATTAATCCCAGGGATTTTGAAAGACCGGCAGGCGTGACCTTGAAGACTCCTGCCCATCCCAGGAGGACGGCGGCGGCGGCCAGCAGTGCCGCGAGACCCAGCGACTTCCGGAGCTGGCGCCGGGCGGAGAAGGTGTCTTCAGGAGCGGCGCCGACGCCGGGAAGGTGCTTCCAGCCGGCGCGGTATTGGATGACGCCCAGCGTCATGCCCAGCCCGGCGACCGCGAAACCGAGATGCCAATTGATCTTCTCGCCCAGATAGCTGCACACCAGCGGCGAAACCAGCGCGCCGAGATTGATTCCCATGTAGAAGATTGAAAAACCGGCATCGCGGCGGGAGTGGTCCTGCCCGTACAACTGCCCAACCATGGTGCTCACGTTGGGCTTCAGGAGGCCCGTCCCGATCACGATCAGTCCCAGGCCAAGATAGAAGGTCAAGGTCAGCGGGAGCGCCAGGGCGTAGTTGCCGGCGGCAATCACCAGTCCGCCGTAGAGCACGGCTTTCCGCTGGCCCATCACGCGGTCGGCAATCCATCCCCCTGGCAAGGTGATGAGGTAACTCATCCCTGCATACATGCCATAGATCGCGCCCGCCTTGACAACGTCGAATCCCAGGCCGCCCCTTTCGAGCGAGGCCGTCATGAAGAGAATCAGCAGGGCGCGCATGCCGTAGTAGCTGAAGCGCTCCCAGTACTCGGTGAGGAAGAGAGTCGCGAGCCCGCGAGGGTGACCGAAAAAAGTTGCCATGAGAGGCGAGCTTAACCGCAGATTACGCAGATTTCGCAGATCCGGCGGACTAATGAAGACTCGCTCCGCCGTCAGCGCTTTTGTTCTTTATCTGCGTAATCTGTGCAATCTGCGGACGCCTTACTGCCGCTGGGCGAGGTGGCGGTCCAGCATAAACAGTGCTTGTTTGGACTCCCCGATCATTTTGAGCTGGTGCTGGAGGTCGCTGGCGTTGGCTTCTTCTTCCACCTGTTCGGTAACGAACCACTGGAGGAAGGCGCTGCTGGCGTGGTCCTTCTCGGCCGACGCCAGATCCACCAGCTTGTCAATCAAGCCGCTCACCTGGCGCTCGTGCTTGTAAACGTCGTCGAAGACAGCGTGCGGTGAACCCCACTTGGAGGGCGGGGCCGCGATGGAAGTGAGGGTCACCCGTCCGCCGCGCTGGACGATGTACTTGAAGAACTTGAGAGCGTGACCAGCCTCTTCCTTGGCCTGGATTTGCATCCAATGCGCCATGCCGTGCAGGTTCGCCTCTTCAAAATCGGCCGCCATGGCGAGATAGAGGTAGGCGGAATAAAGTTCAGCGTTGACCTGCTGATTCATGGCTTCTTGCATTGCGGAACTGAACATGTGTCCTCCTTTTGTGAATTACTGCCCTGATGTTTGACGAAGTATAGTAATCCATTCGGGCCGGACTGGGCAACGAGGATTAGCGCCGCGAAGAAAAGCAGATCCATCGCTTCGCTCAGGATGACATGTCATTCTGAGCGAAGCGAAGAATCTGCTTTTGGTTGGGGCTCCGCGCCTCTGCGGTGTGAGGGTTGTATTCTTGATCTCAGGCTTTGTTCAGGACCAACTCGTGCACTTCGTTGTAGCCATTGTAGCGCAGGCGATACTGGTAGCTGC
>Ga0187888_1000493_pt1 | contig 42498 bp, 37 predicted proteins | sample June2016WEW_7_40_FD_132987 | JGI IMG/M metagenome (GOLD analysis project Ga0187888, IMG submission 132987) | Peatland microbial communities from SPRUCE experiment site at the Marcell Experimental Forest, Minnesota, USA - June2016WEW_7_40 | ecosystem: Environmental > Terrestrial > Soil > Wetlands...
AACAAGCCCGCTGTCGAGCTACTCGAACGCTCTCAGAGGGCGCTGGTGGAAATCCGCGCGTATTTGAGTGAGTTGATCAAGCAAAAGCGGCGCGAGCCGCTCCAGGACCTTCTCAGCGCGCTGGTGGCCGCCGAATCCGAGGGTGGCAGGCTTTCCGAAAACGAGTTGGTCAATTCCTGCATCACTCTTCTGGTTGCAGGACATGAAACCACCACTTCTCTCATCGGCAACGGGCTTTACACGCTTCTGCGCCACCCGGATCAATGGCAGCTATTGAAGCAGAACCCAGCACTACTTCCATCCGCCATCGAAGAGATGCTGCGCTATGAAAGCCCCGTCGCTCGCCAACCGCGCCTTATGAAGCAGGATGCGGAAATGGGAGGCAAACGGCTTCGCGAAGGACAGATGGTGTTTCAAATGCTCAACGCGGCCAATAGGGATCCCGGCTACTTCACGGAGCCGGACAACTTCGACATCTGCAGGCAGAAGAACCCTCACTTGGCGTTTGGTTTCGGCGTTCACTTCTGCGTGGGTGCAACGCTGGCCCGCACCGAAGGAGACATCGTGTTTTCAACTCTGATGACGCGCCTGCCTGAGATTCGCCTCGTGGACGAGGAGCCGCATTGGGATCTGCAAAAACCGAACTCGCGAATGATGAAGACGATGGATGTGGTGTTCTGAGGGAATTGGACTCGATCTAATCTCCTGTGAAAGGCCAAGAACGACCCGTTGTCCCTTCCTCGGGAGTCTGTGTGAGAACTCAGGCCCAAGTCCAGCTCGCTATCTGTTACGAGCAGAAAGGTAACCTCGCAAAGGCACAACAGTATCTGGAAGCTGCCATCCGGTTACAACCCGAGCTTCTTGATGCCCGCCGACTGTCGGCGCGAGTGTAATACCATCGCCAAAGGAACACGCCCGAGGGTGACCTCGAGGCGGCCGTTGTTTCAAAACTGGATTCACAGCAATTAGGTCGCTGATCCGATGAATTGGAATTTGTGCCCTCCACAGCCCCGTCGTTCTGACGAAGGCGTCCCTTCTTATGTGTATGCTGCACGCAAGATGGCCCGCACGGAGACCCAGGATAGTCATTTCGCCTTGGTGATTTGCCTGCTGCTGCGCGCGGAAGGGGTCTTCTTCCGGACCCTCGCCTGCGATGGCAAAGGGCTGGTCCCGCAGGCAGCCTTCGACGCTCAACTGAGACGATAGAGAATAATTCTCGCTGAAATGCTGTCGCAGTCTTTCGTATCCTCTTCGGGAGGCTGGACATCGAGCCGCTGCTGGGAACGAGCCTCCACTTGGGCGACGAGATTACGGTGAGCCACGGGAAGGTAGTCGAGCACAGGGAACTGTCCGACTTGGAAAAGCAGTAGCGGTCGTCGCCTTTCACGAGACCGAGTGGCGCAACTTAGGGTCGTTGCTGGCAGGGGTGATCGCGGAGAATATACCGCACCCGCCAAACGGGCGGATGCATTCCGGTACAGTTGTTAGCGGTCGCCGCACCGCCGAAGCCGCCAGCAACGAAGAAGCGAGGCCAAGCAGAGTGAAGAATCGGGAACATCCGCAGGGCTATGCGCCCGCGGCCGGTGGATATTGCACCTGCTGCTATCCCCACCGCCCCTGCGCTGGCTGTCTGACAAGTTGCAGCAGCAGCTTCGCCAGCCACACCAGCGCCTTGAGCACGACGGGTATGATTGTGCCCGCCGCCACGTACTGGGCCACCACCGCGAACAGCTTCCAGTAGGCAGATGCGCGCCCTCTGTACGTCATGGTCTCCCCCCTGGAGTAAACCTGCGGCTGGGGGAAGTTCTCGGGAAAAGTTAGGATTGGGTGCAAGTTGGGTGCAGCTAGAAGGGCTATTTCTGAACTAAGTGACGCCGGGCCAACGACATAATCTTGGTTGCAAACCATGTGCTCTCCCAACTGAGCTACAGGCCCCTAGCGCCACTTTAATGGTAGTGCCCGCGAAACGATCGTCCGTCAAGCAAAACGACGATCGAGCCATGTCCCAATTTGAAGGTAGCGCCGACCTTCAGGTCGGCAGATGCCGGTCTCGAGCGCCAGAGCTGCGAATCAAATCAGGAGAATGCCGCCCGTTGCAATCACTGCGGCCGCGAACACTCAACTCCCGGCGGCAATCCCCTAACGCGCGAAGAAGAACTGAGAGACAGCTCTGCACCATCCCCGCACTTCAACTAAAGATGTGGGACGCGCTCACCCATGAGGCGCTATACTCTGGCCTTTAGATGCTTTTCAAATCTGTAGAGGGGGAAGAACTCTCAATGAAGCTAAAGTGCGCACGTGTGTCAGTTCTCGTTTTATTGCCGGGCACGCTTCTCTTTGCCCAAGGCGTGCAAGCCCAGGTGTCTGAAGCCGGCACTCCGGCAACGGTGGAAATTGGGAACACCCAGTGGTTTCCTAATTTCTGGCGGCCCTATGGGTCGCCCTATATTCCGGCGCCCAAGATGAGCAACTCGGAGCGTTTGCATTCGCTCCTCAGCGACAATAAGCTGCGGCTTTCGATCGAGGACGTTCTTGCTCTGGCACTCGAAAACAACCTCGACATCTCCATCGCGCGCTACAACTTGGGTTTCGCTCAGGCCGACCTCTTACGGTCGAAAAGCGGTGGCGCTACCCGCGGCGTGCCTGGCGCCTTCCAGTCCTCGGCGTTGTTCTCGGGCGCTATAGGAAGCGGCGTCAGTGCGGTCAGCAGCGGCAGCACGACCAGCGCCAGCGGAGTCACCGGCACCGGCGGGGCTACGAATGTCGGAGTGATCGGCTGCTGCGACCCCGTGACAGGAGCCCAGTTCGGCTGGGACCGCAGAACTTCGCCGCTCAACTACGTCTTGGTCAGCGGCCTGCCCGTAGTAACAACCCAAACCACCAATGGAGTGGCGTACTTTGGCCAGGGTTTCTTGACGGGAACCAGCTATGCCGTCGCCATTCAGGGTTATCGCCAGTCTACCACATCGCTCAATACGCTCTTCAACCCCGTGGTGCCTACCGGGCTCACGGTGGGATTTGACCAGCAGCTACTGAACGGGTTCGGCTATCGCGCCAACGCCAAGTTCATTCGCATCGCGCAAAACGACCTGAGGATATCAAACAGCATATTCCGCCAGCAGGTTATCACCACGGTCGCCCAGGTGTTGAATCTCTATTGGGATTACCTATCCTTCAAAGAGAATGTGGCTGTTGCGGAACAAGCGCTGGCCTACTCGCAAAGACTGCTTTCTGACAACAAGCGTCAGGTGGCAGTCGGCACCTTGGCGCCCATCGAAGTGGTGAGGGCGGAATCCGAAGTGGCCACCGATGAGCAGAACTTGATCGTGGCACAAACCAGCTTGCAACAACAGGCGGAGTTGATCAAGACGGCGCTTTCCCGGCACGTAGACGCGGAACTGCGAGGCGCGCAAGTGGACGCGGCCGACAAGCTTCCCGAGCCGAGCCCGGATGATATTCCGCCCCTGGAAAAAGCCTTGGATTTGGCCGTGTGCAACCGCCCCGAGGTTGAACAGGCAGACCTCAACGCACGCTACTCGGATATCGTGGTTAAAGCCAATCGCAACGCCTTACTGCCCACGCTTGATCTCTTCGCCAGTTACAATCCCAGTGGACTTTCGGGACTCAGCTACGCATGCCCGGCGGGCTACTCGGAAAGTGGGAGCCAATGCCTGGCCAGCAGCGGGGGAGGAATCGCGCGGCCATTGGTCGCTTCTTACCAGGGGATCTCTCAATCGCTGTCTCAATTGTTTCACGGTAATTACCCGGACTATTCTTTCGGCTTCACTCTGCAATTTCCCATTCGCAATCGCGCCGCGCAAGCGGACGTTGCACGCGCGTTGCTGGAGCAACGGCAGCTCAGGGAACAAGTCCTGAAGCAGAAGAACCAAGTTGAGCAGGACGTGCGCAGCGCCGAAATCGGGGTAATTCAGGCCAAGGCGCAAATTGCGGCGGCGGTGAAGGCCGTGGTGTTAGCCCAGAGGACGCTTGACGCGGAGCAAAGAAAGTTCAAGTTGGGGGAATCCACGGTGTTCTTGGTGATCCAGGCGCAACGCGACTTGGCGACGGCGGAAGGCAACGAAGTGAAGGCGCGCTCGACTTACGCCAAGGCCTTGACCCAATTTCGCCAGGCTACCGGAACCATTCTGGCTGACTATCATATCGAGTTGAGCGACGCGCTTCAGGGCAAGGTGACGCGCGCGCCGAATATCCCCGGCGCCGCCGAAGAGCCTGCCCGGCAGACTCCGCCTCCCAACCCGCAGAGCTAGAGGAATTGGTGATTTGCGATTTGTGATTGAAGCGGGACCAAGCATTGGAGAGGCGATTGAAATCGAACTTAGCGAGGTTCTCACGTAGAGTCCCAGGGAGAGGGACTTGAATTCCTGGAGACCAGTCCGCCTTCCCAAGTTTGACTTTGCTTTTGACGCTGAACTAACATGACTTCCAGGCCGCTTCGACGGACGCATAGAGAGCGGGGAAGCGTTTCATGGCCGACACCAAGCAGAGCAGCATAGAGCACGAGGCAGATTCGGGGCGAAAACCCTCCCCTGCTGAAGCCCGCTGGGAAACGTCCGTGCTCGCGCCGTCCCTGGCGCGCTCCGCCGAACGCAAGAACGTGTTCACCACGCTTTCGGGCGTGCCTGTGGAAAGGTTGTACACGCCCTCGGATTTGGCGGATTTTGATTACGCGCGAGATCTCGGAGACCCGGGTGAATATCCCTTCACGCGCGGCATTCATCGCACCATGTATCGCGGCAGGGTCTGGACGATGCGCCAATTCTCGGGCTTCGGCAGCCCGGAGGACACCAACCAACGCCTCCATTACCTGCTGAAGCAGGGGCAAACGGGGCTCTCCATCGCCTTTGACTTACCAACATTAATGGGCTATGACAGCGACCACGCTCTGGCCGAAGGAGAAGTCGGCAAATGCGGCGTGGCCGTCTCCTCGCTCGCGGACATGGAGACCTTGCTTGCCGGGTTGCCGCTCGAGCAGGTAACCACCTCCATGACCATTAATTCCCCCGCCGCGATTATCTGGGCGATGTACCTCGTGGTGGCGGAAAAGGGCGGCGCGGACCTTAAAAAGATCTCAGGGACAACCCAGAACGATATTCTGAAGGAGTATATTGCCCAAAAGGAGTATATCTTCCCCCCCAAACCCTCGATGCGGCTGGTGGTGGACACCATTGTGTATGGTGCGAAGGAAGTGCCGCGCTGGAATCCGATCTCGATCAGCGGCTATCATATTCGCGAAGCGGGGTCGACTGCCGTGCAGGAGCTTGCCTTCACCTTGCGCGACGGCCTCGAGTACGTCGAGTGGGTGATGCGCAGCGGCATGAGCGTGGACGACTTTGCGCCGCGGCTAAGCTTCTTCTTCAACGCCCACAACGACCTGTTCGAGGAGGTGGCCAAATATCGTGCTGCGAGGCGAGTTTGGGCCCGTGTAATGCGCGAGCGCCTGGGCGCGCAGGACCCGCGCTCCTGGCTCTGCCGTTTTCATACGCAGACGGCAGGCTGCTCGCTGACCGCACAGCAGCCTTACAACAACGTCGTGCGCACCACCCTCCAGGCCCTCGCCGCCGTGTTGGGGGGAACCCAGTCGCTGCACACCAATTCTCTGGACGAAGCCTGGGCTCTTCCCACCGAGGAAGCCGTTACGATTGCGCTCCGAACGCAGCAAGTGATTGCGCACGAGAGCGGCATAACCAACACTGTGGACCCGCTGGCCGGCTCCTATTTTGTGGAGAAGTTGACGACTGAGACCGAGCGCGCCTGTTACCGCTATTTCGACAAGATTGACGGGCTGGGAGGCATGGTGGCGGCGGTTGAAAAGGGCTTTCCCCAAAAAGAGATTCACGAAGCCGCCTACGCCTATCAGCAGGCCGTGGAACGTAAAGAAGAGGTCATCGTGGGCGTGAACGAATTCGTCACCGAGGAGGAGCGACCGATCACCCTCCTGGTGATCGACGAGAACGTGGCCCGCCTTCAGCGGCAGAAGTTAGTGGATTTGCGGGAGCGGCGGGATAATCTCCGCGTACAGGCCGCCCTCGAGGCTCTGGGTAGCGCCGCGTCAACTGACGCCAACTTGATGCCGTACATTCTCGAGGCAGTGCGCGCTTATGCCACCCTCGGCGAAATGTGCGACGTGCTGCGGCGCATCTTCGGTACCTACGAAGAACCGGCGTTCCGATAGTTGTTGACGGCGATCCCTGTGGCCACGCGAGGACAACCGCAAGGGTCGAACCTACAGCGCGCCGGAACGCAGATTGGAGAGGCTGATATGGCAACCGAAACCCTGCTTACCATTCAACAGTTCGACGAACTTCCGATTAAGGAAGGCGTTCTGTATGAAATGAATAAAGGGGAACTCGTCACCATGACCGAACCAATGCCAAGGCATAATCGGGTGCGCGACAGAATCGCCCGTCGGCTAGGGAACTTTGTCGAAGAGAGAAAGCTTGGCGAAGTGTTCTTGGAGACTGGTTATCAGCTCACTCCCGAGACCGTGCGAATTCCTGACGTCTCCTTTGTATCGGCGGACAGGGTGCGCGAGATCGACCCGGACAGGCGCATTCAAGGCGCGCCCGCGCTTGCCATCGAGGTCGTCTCGCCAACTGACCTGGCGGAAGACTTGACGCAGAAGGTGAAGCAGCACCTTGCGGCGGGGGCCAAGGACGTTTGGGTTTTCTATCCCAAACCTCGCGAGGTTCAGGTTTTTCGTACCGATGGGGCGATCTTCGTGCGTGGCGAATCCGAGACGTTAGAAGAGCCGGAGGTGCTGCCGGGCTTCGCCCTTGATTTGAAAAGCGTGTTCTGAGGCCTGGAATGCTATGACCGACAAACGAATCCGCGTTCTGGTAGCCAAACCCGGCCTGGACGGCCACGACCGGGGAGCGAAAATTGTGGCGCGTGCATTGCGCGACGCGGGGATGGAAGTCATCTACACCGGTCTGCGGCAAACCCCGGAGATGATTGTGAACGCCGCTCTCCAGGAAGATGTGGACGCGATCGGGATCTCGATTCTTTCCGGGGCGCACCGCACCATTGTGCCGCGCATCTGCGAACTGCTGCGTGGCGAAGGGCTTGAGGATGTTCTGCTGGTCGTGGGCGGCATCGTTCCGGACGAAGATATTACGGAACTCAAGAAGGCCGGCGTCGCCGAGGTCTTTCAGCCGGGAGCCTCGACCGTCCAGATCGTGGATTTCATCCGAGGGCACGTGCGATAGGATTCAGGGGCTGTCATCCTGAGCGAAGCGAAGGATCTGCTGTTCCGGTGCGAGGCGAACTAATGCAGATTCTTCGCTCCGCTCAGAATGACAAGTGTTGGATGTTCTGCTGAATTTTGAATCCTGGTATGGAACTAACCAGCCACAATTCCGTGGCGGTGCTGTCGTTTTCTGAGGGTCCGGGATATCCTCGGATTTCACGCGCGGTGCTTGCGGAATTGGCGGGGCTTCTGAGCGACGTCCGGGCCTCCGGCCTTTACCTGGGCGTTGTGATCGCCGCAAGTCCACGCTCGTTTGCGACCGGCGCCAGCGTCGAGGAGGTTGCATCCTTGAGCGGTGCGGTGGCGCGGCAATTTGCACAGGCAGGACAAACCGTGTTTGATGAGATTGAGCACTTTCCCCTCCCGGTTGTGGCGGCGATCCGGGGGTATTGTCTGGGAGGGGGCCTCGACCTGGCTCTGGCGTGCCAGGCTCGAGTCGCAACCTACGATGCTTCTTTCGGCTGTCCAGGTGTCGCCCTTGGCCTCGTCACGGGTTGGGGAGGAACGCAGCGCCTGGCGCGGTTGATCGGGAGGGCGGCGGCTACCCAGCTCATCTTAACCGCCGAACGGGTTCCGGCCAGCCAGGCCCTGACGCTCGGCTTGGTGGATGAGTTGGCTCCTTCACAAGATTTGCTGGAGGCTTCGGCACGGAGAGCCGGAGGCCAATAGGATTCAGGATTCAGGGTGGGAGGGAGGTAACGTGTTGGCGGCATGGGGTGCAAAGGCGAGGCATTTGTGTGGGGTGATGGCTTGGGGATCGCCAACGAAGCTCCTTGCCGCCTCAATCGCCGTGCTGTTTCTTTCGTCCGTCGCAACGGCTGAACTGCGTGTCGCCGTTTGCCAGACTCTGGTGATCGACGGCGATCGGGAAGGGAACTTCCGGCGCATTGAGTATGCGCTTGAGACCGCGCACGCCCAACACGCTCAGATCGCGACATTTCCGGAATCGGCGATCCTGGGTTGGGAAAACCCCGATGCGCACACTATGGCGACGCCGATACCGGGCGCCGACAGCGACCGCCTTGCGGCGCTGGCGCGCCAGTACAGCTTGATGATCGCGATCGGACTCGACGAAAAGGACGGCGACCGGCTTTACGACTCAGCGATTCTGATGGATAAGACTGGGAAGCTTTTGTGGAAGCACCGTAAGTTGAATGTCCTGCCGGAGTTGATGGAGCCGCCGTACTCGACCGGTACCCGGGATGACATCGGTGTAGTGGAGACGGAGTTCGGCCGCATTGGCGTTATAATCTGCGCGGACACTTTCGTGGATGAGTACGCGCAAAAAGTGGCTAGCTTGAAACCAGACTTGATGCTCGTCCCGTACGGATGGGCCGCTAAATTTGAAGAGTGGCCGGCGCACGAAAAGGACCTCGAGCACCTGGTTTCCAGCCGGGCCAAATTGTGGCAATGCCCGACGATTGGCACGGACCTGGTGGGAGAGATGACGCATGGCCCATGGAAGGGACGGACGTACGGCGGGGCCAGCGTTGTGGCCGACGCAACCGGAAATGTGCTGGAGGTTTTGCGCGACCGTGACACGGAAGTGCGCGTGGTGGAATTGGCGACGGTCAAGAGCACGAAAGTCGAAATTCGATAATCGAAATTCGATGGTGGAAAATAGGAATTGGAAGATAGAAATTGGAAACTGGAAAATGGAAAATAGAAACTGGAAAATAGAAACTGGAAAATAGAAACTGGAAAATAGAAACTGGAAAATCGACCGAAGTCTCCTGAAGGAGAAACATCTAACTACTGTTTTCCATTTTCCAGTTTCCATTTTCCAGTTTCCAAAGCCCGAAGCATGACAGACCAGAACATCGAACCCCTCCTTCCTCCTTCCAAGCGCGCCGCGCGCCGAATTCTTCAGCGCGCCTTTGTTCTTACCGGGCGCGACAGGCACCTCCGACAGCAAATCCGCTCGGCTCGTTTTGCGACGCTGTGGATTCTGGAAGACTGGGATTTGGTTTGGACCGTATTCATCGACCGCGGGGGGCTGGAGTTCGAACGTCGGCCTGCCAAGCATCCGGACCTCATCTTCAACTGGCAAACTGCATCGGACTTCTTCCTTGCCGCCAGCGATGACCGTAGGCGCGCGGCCCTTACGGCCGGCCTGGGGCAATCGCCGGGGTCGGCCGTTCGCGGCGACGCACAGACCGCTCTAACCTTGACTGGAAATGTGGAATTACGGAGGCTGGCCGGCAATTTGCTTCACTGCTTTTTGGGCCATCTCGGCCACGTGTTGCGGAATCCTGTGGATGGGTTTGGAGAAAGCTTGCTGTAAGCAGTCTCTCTCATGCCTGTCGGCCGGCGGGCAACCGGAAACCACGAAAACGGTTCCCCTCCTTCTCCTGCTTGTAGGGGGACGGCTTGCCGTCCCCGGATCGACCGGGCAGGGCAAGCCCTACCCTTACACGTTTTCAAGGCGGAAGCCTGTTTGGAATTCCCAATTTGGAGTAGACTGTTTTCCCTGACTCCTTCACTTTAGCGAACTTTATGACTGAAGAAATTCTGCCGACCGAATGGACTATATCGACGCTCCGGGTGCGCTACGCCGAGACGGACCAGATGGGCGTAGTCTACTACGCGAATTACCTGGTTTGGTTTGAGATCGGGCGCACTGACTTTTGCTTGCAGCACGGTTTCGCTTACCGCGATATGGAGCAAGAGGACGGCCTCTACATTATGGTGGCCGAGGCGCGTTGCCGGTATAAAGCCCCGGCGCGCTACGACGACGAAATCCTGATCCGCACGCGCGTAACGGGAATGCGGAAGCGGGTGTTGATCTTCGGTTACGAGATCTACAGGCAGCGCACGGACGAACTCATCGCCGAAGGCGAGACCGTGCACGTGATCACGGACCGCGATGGCCGCCCGCGCACGCTGCCCGACAAGTACCGGGGATTGCTCTTGGGGAAAGCCGAAAGCAGCAGTTAGGAAATTCGAAAATCGAAACGCGAAATTCGAAACTCGAAAGTGAAGAGTGGAAGCGTGTTGCTGTCATTCTGAGCGAAGCGAAGAATCTGTGCAGTTGTTTTATCGCTGGTACTGCGGAGATTCTTCGCTTCGCTCAGAATGACAGGATGTGACGGGATGGTTTTTTCGAGTCGAATTTCGATTTTCTAATTTCACTTTTCCAATTTCGATCTTCGACTTTCGAATTTCGGCCTTTGTGAGGATTTGATGCCCGGCGCATTGCAGCTTACGGGACACAGCTTGACTCGCCGCGACTTTTACCAGGTGGTGCTAAAGAACCGGCGGGTCCGGCTCTCGCCTGAGGCACGCCGGGCGATGACGCAGTCCCGCCGATTCATCGAAAAGATCATTCGCGCGCGAGAGGTTGTTTATGGGGTTACGACCGGCGTGGGCAGCCTCTCCACGGAGCATATTGAGCCGGCGCAGGCGCGAGAACTACAGTTGAACGTGGTGCGCAGCCACGCCTGCGGCGTGGGCGAGCCCCTTGATGCTTCCGAGACGCGCGGCCTGCTTTTGCTGCGAGCCAACACACTGGCCATGGGTCTCTCGGGCGTGCGCCCGGCGGTGGCGGAGCAACTTGGCGATTTTCTCAACCACGGAGTGCATCCGGTTGTGCCGGCGCGCGGCTCGGTGGGAGCGAGCGGCGACCTCGCTCCCTTGGCGCATGTGGCGCTGACGTTGGTGGGAGAGGGCGAGGTGATTTACCAAGGCCATCGCCGGCCGGCTCGGCAGGCTTTGAAGGCTGCCGGGATAGAGCCTCTAGTGCTGGAAGCCAAGGAAGGCCTCTCGCTCGTGAACGGCACCCAGGCGATGCTTTCGGTCGGACTTCTCGCTTTGCGTCTCGCTGAGATTCTCGTGGACACTGCGGATGTGGCGGGCTCCCTCTCACTGGATGCCTTGCGGGGCTCGCGCAAGGCTCTCGATCAGCGGCTGCACCAGGCGCGCCCGCATCCCGGCCAGATGGTAACGGCCGGAAACATCTGGCGGCTTACGCAAGGAAGCGAGATCAACAGGTCGCACCAGGGGTGCTCGCGGGTGCAGGATGCCTACAGTTTGCGTTGCATGCCGCAGGTGCATGGTGCGGTGCGCGATGCGCTCGATTACGCGAGCCAGGTTTTTACCAGGGAAATGAACAGCGCTACGGATAATCCGCTGGTGTTCGCCGAGGCAGGCGAAGTTATTTCAGGGGGCAACTTTCACGGCCAACCCCTGGCCACCGCGCTTGACCTGATGGCTTTGGCGCTCACGCAGCTTGGCGGCATTTCCGAAAGGCGAATCGACCGCATGGTGAATCCGCTGACGTCCGAGTTGCCCCCTTTCCTGACGAAGTCGGCGGGACTGGAATCCGGATTTATGCTCGCGCAGGTGACGGCGGCGGCTCTCGCCTCAGAGAACAAGATTCTGGCCCATCCCGCCTCGGCGGACTCTATTCCTACCTCCGGCAACAAAGAGGATTACGTGAGCATGGGCATGGCGGCCGCGTTGAAGCTGCGCCCGCTGCTTTCTAACCTGGCTGCCATTTTCGCCATCGAGTTGCTGGCGGCTTGCCAGGCCATTGACCTGCTTGCTCCGCTCCGAACCGGTCACTTGGCGGAAGAAGCCAAGGCGGCGCTCCGTGCCGTCTCACCGCCGGTAACCAAAGACAGACCCTTGCATAAGGATATTGCGCGAGTCGCGGAGTTGGTTTCCGAGGGCGCCTTCGCCGCTCTGCTCTCGACGAAATAACGCTGTCATTCCGAGCGAAGCGAAGAATCTTGCTCTGCGTCCAGAGGGATCGCAGCTCAGGAATCAGAGCGAGATTCCTCGCTTCGCTCGGAATGACAAGGCCGAGTGGCGATTTCGGAAAGCGAAACACTGGGAATAACGGCTCCGGGGTTGATTCTTCCATGCCTCATATTTCAGCGACCATTGTCGCCTGCAACGAGGCCGGCAGGATTGCGCGCGCTCTGCGCTCGCTGGCCTGTGCAGATGAAATCGTGCTCGTCGACTCCGGTTCGACAGATGAAACAGCCACGATCGCGGCGGGATTGGGAGCGCGGGTCATTAAGGAACCCTGGCACGGCTACGCTACCCAGAAGAACTTTGCCACTCGCCAGGCCCAGCACGATTGGATTCTGAGCCTGGATGCGGACGAGGAACTTAACTCGCTGGCCCAGGCCGAGATCGGCGCCTGGAAACGCCTGCAGCCCACGGCCGACGCATATCGCTTTGCCCGCCGCGCCCGCTATCTCGGCCGCTGGATCCTGCATGGCGGCTGGTATCCGGACTACAAGGTCCGCCTTTTCGACCGGCGCAAAGCCCAGTGGGAAGGGAAGTACGTTCATGAGTCCGTCACGGTGAATGGGCGCGTCGCGACCCTGCCGGGCGAAATCCTGCATTACACCTGCGACACGCTGGAAGAGCATCTACAGAGGATCGAGTTGTACACCGACTTGGCGGCGCAGGAAATGCGCGAGCGAGGTCAGAGGGTCAACTTCCTGCGGCGCTCATTTGATCCTCTCTGGGTTTTCTTGCACACTTACTTCCTTGGCCTGGGAGTGCTGGACGGGCATCAGGGGTTCCTGATCGCGGCCATGGCGGCGCGCTACGTTCGGCGGAAATACGAGAAGCTGGGACGCGGGCGCTCAGGATGACAGCCTGAACCCTCAACGGGTATCACAGATGACTTCCTCGAGACCATGGAAAATCGCTCATGTCGATATCGGCCAGAGTCTGCGAGGCGGTCAACGGCAGTTGTTGAACCTTGCGCGGGGACTTCGCGAGCGGGGCTACTGCCAGATCGTGGTTTGCCGGGAGGAGAGTGATCTCGAGGCGTGCGCCCGAGACGAAGGGTTTCCCACCTTCCCGCTTCCCGGGCAGGACCTCTTTCATCTGTATGGAGTTCTGCAACTGCGTCAAATGCTGCGCGCCGTGCCGTGCCACGTTCTTCATGCTCATGACGGGCACGGGCAGACGGTGTCCTGGATGGCGTCCGTCGGGTTGCGGGTTCGCCGCGTCGCCAGCCGTCGTGTGGCTTTTCTCCCCAGTGAAGGGCAGCGCTGGACGTATTCTCTCAAGTATGCGCACACCTGCCACGCGGTGATCGCAGTTTCAGACTTCATCCGCCAAGGGGCCATACGTTGCGGCCTGCCCGAGTCGATGATCGAGGTGATTCCGGACGGAATCGAAGTGCCCCCGGAAATGCCATCGCCGGGGACCCGAGCCAAAGCACGCGCCCGTTGGGGCGCCACTGAGGACGAATTCCTGATTGGTCACTTGGGGGCCTTCACGCACGAAAAAGGGCAGGACGTGGCCCTTCAAGCGCTGCAAATCTTGAAGGAAAGCTTGCCGCAAACACGGCTCCTGCTGGCGGGGGATGGGCCAACCCTCAACGATCCTGGGATTGCCCGGAGATACGCTGCCCTCGGAGAACGCGCGCGTCTTTGCGGCACGATCGAGGACCCTGCCGAGTTCTTCGCCGCATTGGACCTGTTCGTCATGCCGTCGAAGTCCGAGGGACTAGGATCCTCGGCTCTCATGGCAATGTCGTATGGCCTGCCCGTCGTGGCCAGCCGGGTGGGCGGACTTCCCGAGGTGGTCGAAGACGGGCGCACCGGATGGTTGATTGAGCCAGGGTCGCCTGCGGCGCTGGCGGAGGCAATATTGGCCGCGGCGTCCGACCGCGCGCGCCTTCAGCAATGGGGATTGAGCGGCCGGGAGCGTGCACGCCTGTTCACTATTGATATAATGGTCCAGCGCACCGAAGCGCTTTATCGGCGCCTGCTGGCCGAGTCCCTCCCCAGAGAGGAGGGGGCCGCGAATTCCCCTCCTTTGTAAGGAGGGGATGAGGGGTGGTAGCGGTAATTCGAGGTGTTGGAGGAGAACAGCCGGTTAATCATGGTCTACTTTGTAATCACGCTCTTCGGATTGCTCTTTGGCAGCTTCTTGAATGTGTGCATTGTGCGCCTTCCCCGCAAGCAATCGATCCTGCTGCCGCGCTCGCATTGCCCGCTCTGCAAACACACTATTCGCTGGTACGACAACATCCCGCTGGTGAGCTACGTTCTATTGAGAGGCCGGTGCAGGGACTGCCACGCCCGAATCTCCCCGCAGTATGCCATGGTTGAAGCGCTCACCGCGATTCTGCTGGTGGCCACGTTTCGCCGCTTTGGCCTGAGCCCCGAATTCGTGAAATACTCCGCCCTCGTAATGCTCCTCATCGTCGTCATTTTCACGGATCTGCGAGAGCGGCTCATCCCGCACGCAGTGACCTTTTTCGGAATCGGTCTGGGCGTGGTGTTGAGCCTGTTCATCGACGTCGACAGCCGTCCACTGGGATGGCTGGCTGAGCGAATGGGAGTGCTTCTTCCCGGAACGCTGTTATCGGTCCTGGGCGCTCTCGCCGGAGCGCTTATAGGAGGCGGGTTGTTCTACGCTGTCGGGACGGCTTTTTTCATCTTAAGTGGACGGACGAAGGAATACCTGGGGTTTGGCGACGTGATGCTGATGCTCATGGTGGGGGTCTTTCTGGGCGCCCCGCTGACCCTGCTCACCATCCTGTTGGGATCGTTTGCAGGGTCGATCGTCGCTTTGTCAGTTACTCTCGCGGCGCCGCGGTTCCGTAATTATCCCTGGCCTTATGGGACTTTTCTTGGGATCGCCGCTGTTTACGCGGTCCTGGATGGCCAACGTCTTCTCGAGGCTTATTTCCGCTGGTCGGGGATGGCAGGATGATTGGTAGGCGGTAGGTCGTAGGTGGTATATGGGGACTACGCTGGCGTATGCTTTCCCCACATACCACCTACGACCTACCATCTACCACCCCGTCTTCACTCCGTAATCTTGCCGTACATGTACTCTCGAATGATTTCGCGGCTGGCCTCTGTGGGGTCGATGAACTCGATGGAGGTCCGGCCCGAGGCATCTTTACCTCGAATTTTGCCGGTGACTTTCAGGGAGTGCTTTGCCTCGGGCATGCTGAATTCCAGACTCAGCACATCGCCGACTACCGCAGGGCCCGAGCCTTCGAGCGCCATGCCCCCTTCGCTGATGTTTATGCTCGTGGAATTGAACCGCTGAGCTTCCCACGAAACGTTCACGGCAGTGCGATACGGAAGGCGCCCAGTCCTCCGCCGTTCCGCCAGCATAGCGCCGCGCGCAGTGCGGAAGATGGCATAGATCTTTTCGCGAGAGACTGGCTTCCCCAGGAAGAAGGTCACTCCGGCTTCGAACGCCCGGCGCATGGTTTCGACGTCATCCATGCCAGTTAGCATGATGATGGGAGCCTGCTGGTTAGGAGGTCTGGAGCGAATTCGCCGGGCGAGTTGGAAGCCATCCAAACCAGGCATGGCGACGTCCAACATGATCCCATCGAACTTGTCGCGCTCCAGGATTAATGCTGCTTCCTGACTGTCCGACGAGGTGCGCACCTCCACTCCCAAGGGCTCGACCAAGGTTTTGATCAGTTTGCAGATGTCCGGTTCGTCGTCAACGAGAAGAATTTTCATTGGCCGTCCAAGATCGGTAGGTGGCATTTCGTAGGAGGTAGATGGGGCTCGCTTAAACATGAGGAGGGAGCCGCATACCCATCCCGTGTCAAGTTCGCGCTATCACTTCCCATTGGTCCTTTCCCACCTACGACCTACCTCATGCCACCTACCGGTTGAGCCACTTCACCAAGTTCGTGAATAATTTCAGCCCGTCCTGTGAGTAATGGGCGGGCAACGAAACGCGTTCCGGATGCGGCATCAGTCCCAAGACCAAGCCGGTTTCGTCCGTAACGCCGGCGACTGATTCTGGAGCCCCATTGGGGTTACTCGGATACTCCATTGTAGGCCGTCCCTGCGCGTCGGTATAGCGGAAGACCACCCGTGTGGCCACCCCGGAGCCATCGCAAACCAGTGGGCGGCCTTCGCCGTGGGCCGTGGGCATCTCCAGAATCTCGCCCGCCAGGCCCCTAGTCCAGGCGCAACCCTCCCCTGAAACGAGAAGCCGGATCTTCCGGTCTTCGAAATGTGCCGATTGGTTCTCGAGCAGCGCCATGCCACGGTTCCCCGGTGTGCGTCCGGGGAGAATCCCTGACTCAGTCAAAACTTGGAAGCCATTGCAGATTCCCAGCAAGGGCTTGCGGGCCGCCAGGAACTCCTCCAGTTGTTGCCGCAAACAGGCCACCAGCATGGTGGCAAATATACGGCCCGCTCCCAGGTGGTCGCCGTAAGAGAAACCGCCGGGGATGACCGCCGCCTGGTAGTCACTGAGCCGCGCGCGACCGTCGAGCAAATCCCGCAGCAGTACAAGCTGAGTCCGCCCGCCTGCGAATTCAATAGCCGCCGCGGTCTCCTCGTGGCAATTGGTGCCCGGGCTGTAAAGAATGGCAGTGACGCCCCGACTCATTCGATGACCTCCCGAAACGCTTTGCTCCAGACCTCGCCAAGCGCCGCAGTGGAGTCCTGCCAGACTACGTTCGTGCCGTCCTGGAGAACCAATTGTGGTTCCGGCAAGACCTCGCCGATGACCAGGTAAGGCACGCCTCCCAGTTGTTGGTCGAGATCAAGTCCCGAGGGCGCCTCGAGAAGGACCGATCCCACGAACTCTCCGAATATCGCGCCGTCTTTCCTGGCGGGCGATTGTACGGGCACGCCATTGCGTTCCCCTGCGGAGGGAGAAAATGCGTCGAGCGAAATGCGCGCGCCGTAGCCGGAGCCCCACGACGCTTCAAAGAGGCGCAACAGAATCCCGCCCTCGGCAATCGCCGACGCTGAAAGGTATCCGCCCCGCTTGTGCAATTCCAGAAGCGTGTCCCATACCTTCCGAATTGAACTTGCATCGCACGCATCGAAGAGCCGGTCTCCGCGCTGCCCGTAGCTATCGGCGTACACACTGCCGCCCAGCGCCGAAGAATCCCAACGCCCCACGAGCACGAGGCGATTTCCGGGGCGCTTGAATTCCTTGCTCACTGCCTTCCTGACGTCAGGAAGACGCCCCATGGCCGCGACTGCCAGCGTAGGCGGCACATCGATGCGACGGCCGGCAGTGACGAATGTTCCGGAGCTCGAATCTTTTCCTGAAATGAAGGGAACTCCCAGCGCCACCGACAAGTCGGCGATGGTCTCGACCATGGCGCGCAGATCCCACGCTATTTCCGGACGCACCCGCGGCGTGTAGAAGTTGTCGCACAGGACCATCTCCCGGTAGTCTGCGCCCGCGGCCACTGCCTTGGTGATAGCCTCAATCGTCATCAGGCGCGCCATCGCCGCCGGATCGATTTCGCCATAAAAAGGATTGAAGGCCAGAGTCGTGATGGCGCCGTACGGCTTGCCTCGCAAGGGCGCCGAGATATAGACATTGGTCGGCATCGTATGGTTCTTGCCGCCATAGGGTCCCAGGGCAGTCCGTCCTTGCACGGTCGTATCAAAGCGGCAGCCGGCAGCGCTTTGGTCCCCGCAGTGGTAGTGTCCAAGCACGCCATGAATTGCGGCCGACCACTCAGCTTGCGTGCGCGGCTCGGGGATGCGCAAGGGTTGGAGTTGACGTCGGGGTTCTGCCGCCTGTAAGGGGTCGATGGGGCAGCCTTCCCAAAGGAAGCCCATTTCGAGGTCCACAACCTTCTGGCCGCGCCAATCGGCCTCCAGGCGCCCCGTCGCGGTAAAGTGGCCGAGGATGGAGTAACCCACCTCGTACTTCTCGAGAATCGCGCGCGCCTCCTCGAGTTTCTCGGGCGGCACCGCCACCAGCATGCGCTCCTGCGATTCGGAAAGCAGGATTTCCCAGGCGGTCAAGCTCTTGTCCTTCAAGGGAGCCGCGCCGAGGTCGATGCGCACTCCCGTCTCCGATCCCATCTCACCCACCGCGCACGAGATGCCGCCGGCTCCAAGGTCCGTGATGCTGCGGATGCACTCCTGATCGCGCAGTACTGGAATGGCCGAAGTGAACCTGCGCTCCGTAATCGGATGCCCGATTTGGACAGCGGCGGATTCCTTTTGCAGAGTCTCGCCGGTCATCCCCGTCGAACTGGCCGTGGCCCCGTGAATGCCGTCGCGGCCCGTCTCACCGCCGATCAGCAGGGCCACATCCCCGGGCCGCGGGGCGTCTTTCAGGGCGTATTTCCCGGGAATCAGTCCCACCGAATGCCCCAGTGCGAAGCACTTGGCGTAGCCCGGATGGATGCGGTAAACCGGGTGCATCATGGGAATGCCCATGGGGTTCGTGTAATAGGAAGTGGCCCGGATCGATTCCGACACGATCAACTGCGGGTGAAGCGCTCCGGGGGGAACCTCCGAAATCCGAGGATCCATAGTTCCCATCACGGTTGTGCCGCCGATCGGGTAGGCGCCCTTGCCGAATCCCAGCGTATCGCGAATCACGCCGCCGTGCTTCGTCGCAATGCCGCCGAACGGAGCTATCGAGCTGGGAAAGTTGTGCGTTTCACCCTTGATGGTTATTACCCAGCCGTCATAGAACTCCATGCCCCCGGCGTTGTCCTTGAAAGAAGAAACAACCAGGGGATGATTGATGCGCGCCGTCGCCTCACTCAGTCTTTTCAGCAAGCCGAGACTTTTCCAGGTGGTGTGGTAGCAGTGATCGCTCCAAGATTGCACCAGGATTTCGATCTCGGCATCCGTGTGCGGCCTGCCCTGGATGAGTTCGTGCGCCTGGAGGACTTTCATCTGGGACAGAGGCGCGTACCAGGAACGGACCTCGGAAAGAGCAGTCAATTCCTCATCACTCAGCCCGCGAAAAGAAATCGTGGATACCGGATCGGGCTCACCCGTGGGGCGGAGCGTAGTGATGATTTCATGCGGCTCGCGGATGCGCTCCACGACATGATTGTAAAGGTACCGGGCGGCGATTCCACGCGCTTCGGTTTCATCCACCCCCCAGAACTGGTAGCGCCTGCTGAGGCGTGCAAATTCCAAGCCGGCTTCGCCCAGCGCTCTCGCTCCCGCTAAGATGGACGGCGTCTCCGGGTCGGTCACAGCAGGCCGATACGCGATTTCAATAATCGGCCCAAGCCCCGGATCGAGTTGTGACCGCTCTCCCGGGGACTGATAAAGTGGATTCACTAAAAGAGGCATTAAGCGGTCGAGCTTCACCGATCCTTCCAGCCAAAAAACTCGCTCGATGACCAGATTCTTCAGTTGTGGGTAGCCGCGCCGGTGCAGGAAGCCAAGCCAATTACGCGCTTCAGGGTCATCCTTTGAGAGTGTGTAAACGCTCTGAATTGGCATTGTCGCCTCAGGCCGGATTTGCTTCAGACTACCTGCCTGCGGTCCGGCGCCCGGCTGCGTCAACTTTGGCGAAACACGGACAGCAGCACACCGCGGGGTCCATGAAGAAACAAAGTGCTCATTATAGCCGGGAAGCTGTGCGTTGTCTCTCCCCAATGACGGCCCACCGAGAAGGCCGCCAGTACTTGAAGTCCGTATTACTGCGGCACCGTTACCTCAATCGGCGTGCTGAGCACCAAGTTGCCCCAGCCGATCCGCATGGTCACGTGCTTGATGTCGTCCTTCGGATAGGAGAGAGTGATGGTGAGCTTCTCCGCCTGGTTCTCGGCCTTGGAGACGTTGGACATGTGGGCTTCGAACTCCACTGGTGCACGCTCAATTTGAAACGCGTCAAGCTGCATTTTGCGAGCCTTGGCCGGATCAATGAAGGCCAAGCTCCATTCTGAACCGTTGTCAGAGCGGTGCAGGCCGAGATAATAAAGACCAACCGCGATCTTTTTCCCGCTGATGGAGAGAGGAAGGTTGGTGTCCAAAATTGTCCAGTAGTTGCTGCCCATGCGCCAGACTTTGCCACGGGTCATGGCATCGAACTTGGCGGTGTCGTTGTACTCCTTCTTCCAAACCGGCCGGCCGTAATCGATAGCCACCTGTCCGGCGGCGGAATTGGTTTGAGCATTCCAGTAAAGCACCCGCGCTGAGGCACGGTCGTCCGGCGTGCCGCCCTCCGCCACAACCTTTGGCTTCTGCTGTGACTCCGCAATCAAAGTGAACAGGAGCATCACGCCCACCAGCATGGCATAGCGTTTCATCAAGTTCCTCCTTTTGGTCTGCCGTCGTTACCGAAGCGTGATTCTAACACGGGTCTCGCCGGATTGTCGCAGCGCGCAGGGGGAACCGTCAGTTGGAAAAAGACTCGACCCGGCGGACGCCACGACATTTTGACCTTGTTCTTTGTTTTCATAGACATTCCCGGATCGTTCGTTGATTTCTGGAGTCGAAGAGTCGAGAAGTCGGGGAGTTCAGAAGCCGACGGCCATTCTCTGGATTGGGGCTGTGTCTGTGAGCTGGCTCTCGCCATCTGCCACTCGACTTTTTGACCTCCTCCTTTGATTTCATACACATTCCCGGATCGTTCGTTGAATTTTGCAGTCGAAGAGTCGAGAATTCGAGGAGTTCAGAGGGTTGTGTCTATCAGTTGGCTCTTGGCTTCTGCCACTCGACCCTTGAACTCCCTGACTCCTCGGTCTCTTGACCTGCTCCTTTGTTTTCATATACATTCTCGCTTTGTTCCGGCAATTTTGAGGGTCACCAGCCAAGATTGCCCGGCAGGCCAGACCAATCCGCCGCACTCCCAGGACCCTTCGACAGACTCGTTGTGCGAGCAATCGGTAGGTTGCAATCGCCCGCGAAGCATTCCGTTAGTAATGCAATCCCAGCAGTCCGGTTCCATTCTCATATTGTAGCCTATACTCATTGCCTTGTCAAGAGACAGGATGTCCGAGTGGCGGGCAAGATGCCCCCGCTTGCGCGAACGAGGCGCACACGCCATAGTTCACTCATGGTTGTCAAGATGCACCCGACTTTTACGACCTGCACCCCTGCCGACAAATCTCGGTTGACTCTGCGCCAAGGCGGGTGCAGAATCTGAGTCTGGGGTTAGGGAATGGCCGCAGGGCCTAAGCGTCGGTTAGGGGCGCAAGTCAGACTGAACCATGATAAACCGCAAGCTTAAATTTGGCATTGGTGTGGGTATTATTCTCGCTGTCGTGGGCTGGGAGGCTGTCTCGGGCTTCCAGGAGAGCAAGACTTACTACGTCACTGTAAACGAACTGATGCAGGGGCGGTCGGCGCGCCAGCGGGTGCGCGTGGGTGGTACCGTCCAGCCCGGCTCCGTCGAACGCAGGGCAGGGAAGGTCACTTTCCGGCTTGCCCAGGATGCGAACTCCATCCCTGTGGTCTACGTGGGCAATGACACACTGCCGGATACGTTCAAAGACGGCGCACAGGCGATTATTGACGGAAATTATCTTTCCGGCGGCGAGTTCCAAGCAGAGAAGATCCAGGCGAAGTGTGCCTCAAAGTATCAGGCGGCGCCGGTATCTCCAGCGGGCAACGCCAAGGTCGCGGGTCTGTAACGTAAGTAAAGGGCTCACCACAGAGAGCACAGAGGGCACGGAGACCAGACCGAAAAACCGATTTGTTCTCCTCCGCGTTCTCTGTGTTCTCTGTGGTGCAAGTTCTTCTTCGCCGCCAGCAGGGTGTTTATGAACCAACTTGGAAGCGTCGGCCTGATCGCTGCGTTGGCGTTCGCCGCCTACGCGGTCGTCGCCGGAGCCGTAGGCGGCAAGTTGCGGAGTTCGCGGCTGACCACGAGCGCGGAGCGGGCGGCCCTTTCGTTCTTCGTGATGCTGACGCTGGCGGTGGCCGCACTCGAGTACCTGATCCTGACCAACGATTTTCACAACGCCTACGTTGCTGAGCACTCCAACCGCGACCTATTCACCTTCTACAAAGTGGCAGCGCTCTGGGCGGGGCAGGAAGGCTCGCTGCTTTTTTGGACATGGCTGCTTTCCATTTACAGCACATTGGCCATCCTGCTGAACCGCCACAAGAATCGCCAACTGATGCCTTACGTCGTTGCTGTGCTGATGGGGACGGGAGTCTTCTTTTCGTCGCTGGTGCTCTTCATTGCTAACCCTTTTCAAGAGCTTTCACTTTCGACGGCCGCAGGGACGCAGCCCTTTACGCCGCCCGACGGGAACGGGCTGAATCCCGTTCTGCAATACCACTCCATGGTGATTCATCCTCCCATGCTCTACCTGGGATATGTGGGCATGGTGGTTCCCTTCGCCTTCGCTATGGCAGCGCTGATCACGCGGCAACTGGGCGACAACTGGATTCGCACCACCCGGCGCTGGACCATGGTCCCCTGGGCGCTTCTCGGCCTCGGCATTCTTCTGGGCGGCAACTGGGCTTATGCTGTCCTCGGCTGGGGCGGCTACTGGGCCTGGGATCCGGTCGAAAACGCCTCACTTCTGCCCTGGCTTTCCGGAACCGCCTTTCTGCACTCGGTGATGATCCAGGAAAAGCGCGGGATGTTGAAGGTGTGGAATGTGGTACTGGTCATCACTACTTTCTTCCTGAGCATCTTCGGGACTTTCCTCACCCGTAGCGGAATTGTCTCCTCGGTCCATGCTTTCGCGCAGTCCAGCATTGGCCCCTTCTTCTCGGTTTTCCTCTGCATCATCCTCTTCTTCTCGGTCACCTTGCTTTTCCTGCGCCTCGATCATCTCAAGAGCGAGAACAAGCTCGACTCCCTGGTTTCCAGGGAAAGCGGCTTCCTCTTCAACAACTGGATTTTGTTGGCGCTGGTCTTCGCCGTCCTCTGGGGCACGTTGTTCCCGCTGATTTCCAAAGCAGTCCAAGGCGTGACCGTTACCGTGAGCGCTCCGTTCTTCAACAAGACGGCGATCCCCATCGGCCTGCTGCTCTTATTCTTGACCGGCGCAGGTCCGCTGCTGGCATGGAGAAAGACTTCCTTCCAGAGCCTCAAGCGGAACTTCCTCGCGCCTTTGATCGCGGCGGGAGCGACAGGCGCGATTCTGCTGCTGGCGGGAATGCGGCATTTCTACGCCTTGATGACCTTGTGCCTCTCGGTCTTCGTCGCGGTTTGCGTATTGGGCGAGTTCTGGAAAGGCGCCCGGACGCGCATGAAAACCGGGGGCGAGAACATTGCGCAGGCTATGTATAACCTCACCATGCGCAACACACGGCGGTACGGCGGATACGTGGCACATCTGGGCATTGTGCTGCTCTTTATCGGGTTTGCCGGCTTGGCTTTCAAGACCAAGGCTAAGGCCCTGATGCAAGAGGGAGACCTGCTCCGCGTTAAAGACTACCTGCTGCGTTGCGACGGGCTCACCAGCGGAGATACGCCCAATTACGAATACTCGCGCGCACTTCTTACCGTTACCAAGGACGGCCACGCGTTCGCTTCGATGCATCCCGAGAAGCGATTTTACAAAGCCAGCCAGGAGACGACGAGCTACGTCTCCATTCACCCCACGCTCGCCGAGGACCTCTACGTGGTTCTTACAGGGCTCGACGAGGATACCGGCAAGGCGGTCATCGAAGTTTTTGTGAACCCTTTGGTGGTGTGGGTATGGATCGGTGGAGTCGTGGTATTCCTTGGAACCCTCCTGGCGCTCTTTCCCAGCCGGGTCGAGCGCGAGATGGCGGAAATTCGCCGCACTCAGGATATCGCCGTGTCAGCAGGCGATGCGGGTTAGGGGCTAGGGGCTAGGGATTAGGGGCTAGGGTTTGAATTCAACGCTCCTCGCCCAGGGACGGCGTGAGGCTGGGTGCTTAGGAAAGTGAGCTGCCTGTCATCCTGAGCGATAGGAAAATAAACTGCTGTCATCCTGAGCGAAGCGAAGGATCTCCGTAGTTGTTTTTCGGTTTGACGACTTCAAATCACTGCAAAGATCCTTCGCTTCGCTCAGGATGACAGGTTTCTCCTATTCGAGTCACACTTTCTAAGGGATGTCCCGATTCGGCGCCTTTAGCAATCGGAGCGGGACGAGTTGGGGGATCACTTGCACGGAATTAGGCACGCGGCATGCGCATCGACGGTGGCAGTCCTGGTTATCGGCCTCAGCGTGGCTTCCATGACCCGCGCCGACAGCCCCAGAAAGCCGACGCTCGAATCGATCGGCGACCAGGTGATGTGCCTGTGCGGATGTGTTGCGACCTTGAATCACTGCCCGCATCGCGATTGCGCGACGGTTGCGGAAATGCGTCCCGTCATCGCGCAGGAAATCGCTTCGGGTAAGGACGAGACCACCATTCTCCAGGACCTGGCTATACGGTATGGCGTGCAAGTGCTGGCGGCTCCCCCGGCGCGGGGATTCAGCCTGACGGCCTGGATTCTGCCCAGCGTGGGTTTGCTGGCGGGGCTATCGCTGGTGGTTGCCGTGGCGCGCCGTTGGCGGAAACCGCGGCCGGCTCTCGCCGGCGCCGATGCCAAACCGCTGGACCCGAAGCTGCTGGCGGCGGTGGAAGAAGAAATGAAGGCTTCGGGGATGAGGGCGCGAGACTAAGGGTTTGATGAACCCATGTTTCCTTCTATTGCAGTTCTAATTGCTCTCGGCATGGCGGTATTCGTGGCGATGCCTTTGCTGGCTCGCGAAGGCGCGGCGGCGTCCAGCTTGCCGGTGGATGTCACGCCGCTCGCCGACTTGAAGCGGCGCCGGTTGGTGGTCTATGAGAACCTCAAGGACCTGGAGTTCGAGTACCAAGCCGGAAAACTCGCCGCCCCCGACTACGAGAGCCTCAGGCAAAACTACCTTGGCGAAGCCGCTACCCTCATGGCTGCCTCCCAAGAGGCTGAACAACTCAAAGAGATCGATGCTGTGCTCGAACACGAAATCGCCGCGCGCCGTGCCTCGCGGAAAGACCGCCTTCCCCAGGATTATGTTTGCCCCAAATGCGGCTTCGAGAACCCCCTTCCTGTGAAGTTTTGCGGGGAGTGCGGGACGAAGATCACGGATCGCCCGGGCCTTACTTAAAGCGAAAAACGACGCCAACGCTCGGAACGAAATTGTGACTGTTCCCTGTGATGATACTGGGCTGGCCGGTTATATAATCCCTGAGTTCCATTCGCACCGCGAAGTGCCGTTGGAAGACAATGTCGGCGCCGCCTCCATAATTCCAGGCGGATTGCCACCCGTTGTCCGCTTTGATGTATCCGCCGACAACCGCAGGGGCATTCGACGGACCGCTAAAGCGGTTGATCCCTAACCCGATAGTGAGAAACGGCTGGACCCGCGCTTTTGCCGAGAGATAGCGGACGTAATTGAAGGAGACCAGGTCGTCGCGATTGTAGCCGGCGAGCGGCGGCTGCGCGATCCCTATTATCGGCTGAGCAACGAAGTGGTAGAGGCTGTAAGAATAACTCGCTTCCAGAGCATTTAACCGCGTGAAACGGTAGCGTGTCCCGGCAAAAGGATGTAGCGTCTCGGGGAAGGAGCCAGTCATGGGGACAGATAAGGGTGGGCAGCCGGACGTTGGACAAGGGAGCACAGGGTTTCTAATGGTCTCAGTGCCGCTGCCACTATTTGAGAAAGAGGTGCCGCCTTCGAGGAAAAGCTCGAGTTTCGGTGATGGGCTCTGAGCGAAAGCCCAAGGGAACACCAAGAGGAGAAATAAAATTAAGGACGGGATGGTTCGAACGCTTTGCATATCGCTGCCCTCCAAGACCATCGCAGGTAATCAGCTTCTGAGCTTCAAAAAGGTCTACGGATTGTCTTGATTCTGTCAGCTTCACTATTCTTCTGGATGCATAACGCCTCGACTGGGATTTCCGCATGAGATCCGCCCTTAACTTTTTGTATACAGCCTCATAACCTCGGCTGGGGGTCATGCATCGGAGTTCCTTGTTTGCTGCGGGTGTTGTTTGCCGGACCGATTTAGTGTAAGTTGGCGGCGGACGACTGAAAACTGTCAACTGAGTACTGACGACTGTGTATGCGCAACCTCCGTTTGATCATCTCCTACGATGGTACCGACTTTCATGGCTGGCAGAGACAGCCAGACGCGCCGACGGTGCAGGAGTGCCTGGAATCGGCGATCGAGCGGATCCTGGGCGAGAAGGTCCAAGTCTCTGGGTCGGGGAGAACCGACGCCGGTGTGCATGCCCTGAATCAGGTCGCCAACTTCAGAACCGCCTGCAAAATCCCTTGTGAAAACCTCCTGAAGGCCTTGAATAATACTCTGCAACCTACTGTGCGCGTTAAAGATGTCAGGGAGGTGCCGCTTCGCTTCCATGCTCGATATGATGTGCGTTCCAAAACCTATCGTTATCGAATTCTCCAGGCGCCGGTCGCCTCTCCTTTTGTGAACCGGTTCGTTTGGCATTATCCGTTCCCTTTGGACGTCGTCCGCATGGCCCGGGCTGCGAAGCTCTTTAAAGGCGAGCACGATTTCACCAGCTTCGCGGCGGCCGAGGGTACGGTAGGCGAAGAGCGTTCTGCGACTACTTCCGTTTCACGGGGCAGCGCGGAGGCAACTCTGACGCGAACGATCTTTACCTCCCGCATTCTCCGCCGCGCCCGAACTTGTATGCTGATCTACGAAGTCACTGGCAATGGTTTTCTTCACCACATGGTGCGCACTATCGTGGGCACGCTGGTCGAGGTCGGGCGAGGGAAATTGGAACCAGTAGACGTCACACGAATTCTCCATGCTCGCGACAGGACGCTGGCTGGCCCCAGCGCTCCGGCGCAGGGGCTTTGCCTGGTCAAAGTTGATTATTAGCCTGCGTTTCGAAGTACGATTGGAGATGATTGGGGGGGGCTAAACAGGCTGCATAAGGACTGTGAACCGGTGTCATTCTGAGCGAAGCGAAGAATCCCTGCAGTTCGTCGAAACTGCAACTGCCGGGATTCTTCGCTTCGCTCAGAATGACAAGTGCAAGGGTTAGCTCAAGTAAATTTCAGTTCCACAACCGTGGTTTTCCCCGCGGGTAGTTGATAGCGTGCCAGGCCTCGCGCGGCGCGTGCGCCCGCAACTGGCGCGAGCGTTAAAGCTTCGCGTTGATCTACCACCAACTCGCCCTGGCAATCCGGCGGCAATGACAAACGCAGCTCGCGCCGGCCCGGCTTCCCACGACTGCTGAACCCGATGGGTCCCCGAACCGAATGAACCGTCAGCTCAAGCAACTCGAGATCGTCCGGCTGCGGGCGGATTTCGCAGCGCTGGAATCCCGGCAGCAAGGGCCGAATTCCCGCTAAGCTCATGGTTGTGACGTAAAGCGGAGCCACCGGGCAGTGACTCCATTCGTCACCCGAATCGGGTTGGGCGCGCCAGTTTTCCTGCAAGGTATTATTCAGCTCTACTGATTCCATTTTGGTCCACCGTTCGCGGAATTCTTTCACGATGATGTCGGCGCGTCGACCTTTACCCAAAGCCCAGAGCCGCCAGCCCGCGTTCGCCGGGTAGGAGAAGCCCATTTCCTTTGGGCAGTCAACGAGTGCCCGCAATGCTGCCGCGGTCTTCCCATCCGGGCACTGATCGAACAGAATCGCCGTGGCCAGCGAACGATCGCACATGCGCGGCGCGCCTTCTTCCGCGAGCCAAGGCAGGTTGTTAATGAACAAGCCTTGGCTCGGACTCCAGAAACGGCGCACGGCGGAGGTTTGAAGGGCGCGGCCGAAATCTCGCGCGGCCTGGGCACGGGCACGATCCCCGAATGCCTCGCAAAGGCCTGCCAGCGCATTTTGCAGCATGGCGGCGGCATAGAGGTTGAACGCGCATTGTTTGTGGCGCTGGCGTTGGTAAGCGATGTGATCCATCCACACGGCAGGCACGCCCAGATTCTCGACCCGGAGAAGACCTTCACTATCGACGATACTCTCGAGATACTGTGCAAACCTCAGCAGGCGCGGGTACGGCTCGCGCAGATCATACAGGTCGCCCGAGTAGAGATAGTGGTAATAGCAATCGAAGTTGAAACCGACGCCGTGATCGAGAAGCGGCCCCCAGTTTGTAAGTTGTAGCTGCCTTTCCATCAGCCGGGCCAGGCGATCGAAAGCGGGCCACGTGTCCAGGAAGTAGCCATCCACCGTAAGTCCCTGGCTGTAAGTGGAAACAAAGCGCGCGGGCAGGCGCGTTTCGCCCAGGTTCAGATGCACGACGTGGATCTGGTGGCCGCAATCACCGCTGTACTGCTGCCGTTCGCGTCCGCCGCCGTCCATAATGGTTTCCTGCGCGCAATTGTTCATGGTGTTGGTGGTGGCATCGATCAATCGCTGAATGGCCGGATCGGAGACTCGAACGCCGGGCGCCTGAGGCCAAGGAAAAACCCTGCGGCGCACGCCCACGTTTGACACCTTCACTTTGCCGGCGGCTCCGTGAATGTGGAGCTGCACCCAGCGGCAGCTTTCGAAATCGAATGTTTCAAAATGGTTAACACCTTCGCGGCAAGTGAAGCGAGCCCAACTGTGGAAGTGCGTGTTCAACAGCGCCGGGCCTCCGACTTGATGCGCCTCCTGAACCATAAGCTCGACCGCGGTCCCGGACGGCGCCTCGATAGTGAAATAAGGCCACCCCACCACCTGTTCGCTGAATTCAAAGGTCAGAGCAGCGCCCAACTGGCCGTCGAGTTCGACTTCCCATGAACCCGGCACGGCCTCCTTGGCCGCAGGGCGGCGATCCGCTCGAAAACTGTTGGGCGGCAGGAATTCGAAGTACTCCTCGACAGGCCGGAGCCATTCGATCCAACACGATTCCGCCAGGCGGGCTGCGGGTACCAGCGTCTCGCGCATGAAAGGAATGGGCCGGGCGCGCAATTCACAAATATCAGGCCCGGATTGAGCATCCAACAGGTAGTCCGGATAGTCGGAGCAGATCGGCGGCTTGTCCGGCGCGCACACCAGGGGCATGGCGGGCAGCCAATCGGCGTTCGGTGCGAAGCCCGGCGTTGACCAGCCGTCGGGGAAAAGGCGCGCGTCGAACTCTTCTTGCAGGCTGCGCAGATACCAGCGTTTGTAGTGGCCGGGGTTCCAGGCGCGCGCGAGGAAGGCGTGCCAGGTCTCGTCGGACACAATCGTTTGCTTCCGGCCATCGGCCGTTTCAACCTCCAGCCAAAACAGCAGCCCGCACTTCCCGGCCGGCCACGTGCCGTCCCCTTGACCATAATACAGTACTTGAACTCCCAGGGTGTTAGCACCTGATTGCAAAAGAGATGTTAGGTCCATGGGGTCCGCTTCCAGCCAGCGCGGGTCGCAGGGCGCCGACCCCCATTGCACCCGACGGCCATTCACCTCGAGCCGGTAACGGCTGTCGGCGGCGACCCATCCCTGAGCGCCGCGCGGCCGATCCGCCAAGTCGAGTTGGCGGCGGAAGAGCACAAAGGTGTTTTGCAGAGTGCGCTCGGAGGGATACCAGATCCAGCGTGCTGGCCTTAAATCGGGCAGCGAGTTTTTTCGGGGCGTGATGATTGGGATCGGAGCCTGAAGACCCGAGGCTGCTTGCGTTGCGCGCTCTTGCCGGCCGCGCGCGGAAAACACTGCGCTCGAGACCAATGCCGAGCCTTTGATGAATTCCCGTCGTTTCATGCGACCTCCTCATAGCTAGTCATCGCGGCGAGATTATGGCATGCAAGCCGGGCCGTCAGCAACGCGTCAGCAGCCCAACGGACACTGAAGCTTGAACTGTGAACTGTCGACTGTTAACTCTGTGTTGACTGTCGGCTGTAGACTCTGCAATGATTTAGGAGCATCGCAAGCGAGCAGCGAGGAGGTCGCGGTGGCTTTCACAGTCAAAGAGAAGAAACCTGGCCAGCGGGCCTGTGATCAGAAAGACGCCAAGGGCGAGTTCTGTATGGGCCACCTGAAGCGGTGGAATTACGACGATCGCCACCGTCTCGCCTCCACGGCGGACGAAGAGGAAGCTGTCAAGGATTTTGGCCCAGGCGCCGAGATTTACCGCTGCGAGCGCTGCCATACGATCTACCGGCCGGTCGTCGCTGACCATTCTACAGCCGGGCAGAAATTCGAGCAGCGACCGGTGAATTTGCTGGGAGCTTTTGGGAAGTCGAAAGTCGAAAGTCGATAGTCGAGAGTTGAAAGTCAATAGTCGAAAGTCGAAAGTCGAAGGGCGGCGTTCTGGGGCTTTTCGAATGGCCTGGTTCGGGCTGGAATAGAGCATCTACACCGCTCTCCCGCGAGACAAACCCTAACAAACTACAGCGATCCTTCGCTGCGCTCAGGATGACAACGCTGTTTTGGTTGCGATTTTCGAATTTCGAGTTTCGAGTTCCGCCGTTGAACATCCGAACAAAAGCTGAATTTTCTTTGGCGCTGATCACCGCCATCTGGGGGTTCACCTTTGTGATCGTCAAAGGTGCTCTCGCCGATGCATCTCCTTTGCCCTTTCTGGCCGTGCGGTTCATGCTGGCAGGGCTTCTCCTGCTGGTGATATTGGGGCGAGGCCGCGTGGGGCGGGGAACAATCCTGCCCGGATCAATCCTGGGATTATTTCTCTTTGGGGGCTACCTGTTTCAAACCTGGGGCTTGGTGTATACCACGCCTTCGAAAAGCGCCTTCCTGACGGGCTTCAGTGTGATCCTGGTTCCTATCATCATGATGCTGTTGGGCCATAAATTGGGGCCGGCGACCCTCCTCGGCGCAGTCCTGGGACTCGCCGGGATCTACCTGCTGGTGGCGCCCTCCGGGATGAGCGGTGTGAATCTGGGAGACCTACTCACGTTGGCAGGCGCAACCTCATTCGCGGTTCATATTGTGCTGGTGGGGCGCTATACGAAGAGATTCTCCTTTCTGCATCTCGTCCCTGTGCAGATTTTAGCGGTTGGCTTGCTTGCCTCAGTCGCCATGGTTGTTTTTCCGGCGCAAAAGTGGCATTTCAGCGCGCACCTGGCAGTGGCGATCCTGGTGACTGCGGTGCTGGCCACAGGAGTGGCTTTTTCCGTTCAGAATTGGGCGCAGCAATACACTCCTCCCGCGCACACGGCCCTGCTTTTCGCCCTCGAGCCGGTCTTTGCCGCCATCTCCTCCTGGCTGGTTGTGGGAGAACACTTCCGAGGCAGAACACTGGCAGGCGCCGGCCTGATCCTGGCGGGTATGGTGGTTTCGGAGATTTGGGGGGCGCGCGTGGCGAGCCCGGTGGAAGGATAGACGAGCTTCGAAATTCGAAAATCGAAATTCGAAATTCGAGAACCCCAAAACCCGCGATTTTCTCCAGGATGTACCCCACTCAAGGCAAGCGCGCAGCCTTTTTCCCAAGATACGATGAAGAACACGTCTTCGCGGGCCATGGCGAGCCCTCGGTTGAATTTTCGAATTTCGAGTTTCGATTTTCGAATTTCGAATCACGCCCGCTGCAGGGCGCGTTCGAAACCGGGCAGAGCGCGCTCGATGGTGCCGGGGGGGACGGTGAGTGATAAGCGAATGTACCCGCCGCGTCCAAAACCCGCGCCCGGTACGGCGAGGATGCCTTCGTCCATGAGGCTGCGCACGAAGGCCAAGTCATCCGGGACGGGCGCCTTGGGAAACATGTAAAAGGCGCCCTGCGGTTTGTTGACCTCATAGCCCATGCGGGTCAAGCCGGTCCAAAGCAGGTCGCGTTTCTCCTGGTACGAGCCAGGATCAATCCTGAGGTCGGCCACTTCCATCATGACCTGTTGCCAGATGGCGGGCGCATTGATGAACCCCAGCGTGCGATTGGCGAACGTGCAGGCGTTGCGAAGCGCGTCCACTTCCTCGAGCCTGGGCGAGAGAGCCAGATAACCAATCCGCTCCCCAGGTATCGCCAGGGCCTTGGACCATGAGTACGTGACTACGGCGCGGCGGACCACGGCCGGAATCTCAGGCAACGTCAGACCGTCGAAGGTGAGGGATCGATACGTGTCGTCAGCGATCACGGTCACGGGGTGATCGAGGCCGGAAATCAGCGTTTCCAGGTCGCGCACGAATTCGCCGGAGTAAACGGCGCCGGTGGGATTGTTGGGCGAGTTGAGAATAATTGCTTTGGTGCGCGCGGTGATGGCGGCCTCGATGCGGGCAAGATCTGGGCGAAACTGGCCGTCGGTTTCTACCAAGACCATCCGCCCGGAGTGGTTCTGAATGTAGAACTGGTACTCAGGAAAGAAGGGCACCAGGATGATGACCTCGTCGCCGGGGTCGAGCAGGGATTTCAGCACCACGTTAATGGCGCCGGATGATCCCACCGTCATGAGAATGTGATCGGCCGTGTAAGCCAGCCCTGTGCGCCTCGAGAGCTGCTGCGCAATCACGCTCCGCACGGTAGGATAACCTGCATTGGGCATGTAGGCGTGGCTGCGGGGCCGATTCGCCTCAACCACGCGCCGCAATGCGGAGATCACTTCTTGCGGCGGCTCACCGGCGGGATTTCCCAAGGTAAAATCGAAGACGTTTTCTTCGCCGCGCTCCCGCTTCATCCGGTCGCCGATCTCGAACATGCGCCGGATCCAGGAAGAATGCTCCATCTGTTCCGAAATGGTTTTGCCGATGCTCATGTTGGATTTCTACGCTCGCGACCCCCTCACCCGGCCCTCCCCGGCTGATGAAAACGCCGGCTGACGGCCACCCTCTCCCCCAAGGGGGCGAGGGCTGTTCTTCATGGAGAGATGCGACTATAAACTTCCGTGCTGCCCACTATAATATTGCCGGCCAGTTGCAGTCGTTCGATTGCCGCATCGGGTTTATCGAAGCGGAAGATCATGACCGCCGTATCGCCGCGGCCGAAGGTGAACGCATACATGTACTCGATGTTGATGTCGGCGTTGTCGAAGACAGCCAGCAATTCAGCCAGGCCCCCTGGCCGGTCGGGCACCTCGACGGCAACCACCTCAGTGACGTTCACCACGTACCCGGCCTCCGCGAGAAGCCTGTCGCCTTTTTGCCAGTCGGAAACGATGAGGCGCAGGATGCCGAATTGCTCGGTGTCGGCCAAGGTGAGGGTGCGAATGTTGATCCCGGCTTGCGCCAGGAGACGACACGGTTCCGTCAACTGGCCCGGCTTGTTTTCGAGGAAGAGCGAGAGTTGATGAATCTTCATATATTCCGCCGATCGATGACCCGTTGCGCTTTTCCCTCGCTGCGCTTGAGAGTCTGAGGCGCGACGAGCCGGACCTTAACCCGCAGGCCCAACGTCTGGCTCAAAGTATGAGCAAGCTTGTTGTGCAGGTTCTCGAGCGCGGCCACCCGGTCACTCGCCACCGGGGGCGTAACCTCCACTTGAACCTCCAACTGGTCCAGCCCCGCCTCGCGCGTCAGGATAATCTGGTAATGCGGAAGCATGCCTTCCACCGCCAGCAGAGCCGTTTCCACCTGCGAGGGGAAGACGTTGACGCCGCGAATGATGAACATGTCATCGCTGCGCCGGCTGATGCGACGAATGCGGCGCAGAGTCCGGCCGCAAGGACATGAGCCGGGCACGAAGGCGCTGATGTCGCGAGTGCGATAGCGAATCATCGGCATGGCCTGCTTGCTGAGGGTGGTCAGAACCAATTCGCCTTCCTCTCCCTCCGCAACCAGCCGGCCGGTTTCGGGAGCGATGATTTCCGGATAGAAGTGGTCTTCGAAGATGTGCAGACCCGCCTGGCAAGGGCATTCGATGCCCACGCCGGGACCCGTGATTTCAGTAAGTCCGTAAATATCGAAGGCCTTGATTCCGGCGGCGGTTTCGATGTGCCGGCGCAAGGAGTCCGTCCAGGGCTCCGCGCCGAACACTCCCACGCGCAGCGGCAGTTCGGCTACGTTCACCTCCATCTGGGCGGCGCGGTCCAGCAAGTGGAGGAAGTAAGACGGCGTGCAGCAGATGGCCGTCACCTGGAAGTCTTTCATCACCATGATCTGGCGATCGGTATTGCCGCCGGAAATAGGAATCACCGTCGCCCCAAGCGCCTCGGCGCCGTAATGCGCCCCCAGCCCACCGGTGAACAGACCGTATCCGTAGGCGTTCTGAATGATGTCGCGGCGACCCAGACCGCACGCCAGAAACGTCCGCGTCATGGCGTCGGTCCAAACGCCCACATCGTGTTGGGTGTAGCCGACTACGATTGGCTTGCCCGTGGTTCCGCTGGATGCGTGCAGCCGGACGATCTCTTCCAGGGGGCTGGCAAACAGGCCGAAAGGGTAGGTGTCGCGAAGATCCGCTTTCACCGTAAAGGGAAGATTGGCCAGGTCTTCCAGGGTTCGCAGATCTTTCGGCCGCAGATTTCGCTCGTTCATCCGCCGGCGATAGAGTTCGACGCGTTCGTAAGCTCGGGCTGCGGTAGCCTGGAGGCGGCCCAACTGCAAATCGCGCAATTGAGCCGACGGCATGTAATCCGGCGCGCTGGTAGGGTGAACGTCGGAAGAGTTTTCGCGCATAAGTTGTTATGTGGTGCGGGCGTCCCGCCTGCTGTGGCGCGGGCATCCTGCCCGCGAGCTCTCGCGGGGGCGAGACGCCCCCGCGACAGCGGGCGGGACGCCCGCACCACGGTTCTCAAGACAGGAGACTCCGTCCTGCCTCCCGGCCCACGGCCAAGGCGTGCAGATTGGCAGCGTGCAGTTTTTCCGCCAGATTCCGCCGGATTGCCTCTGTCCAGGCTTCCTCCGGGAAAGGCAGCCACACGCTCAAGCAGCCGATGAGGGCGACGTTGAGGCTACGCTTGTCGCGCAAGCTGCTTACCGCAACGGCGCCGGGCGTGATCAGCCTGCCGCCTTCCCGCAATCTCCAGCGGTTGGGATCGACCTGGTCGGGCGATAGGACCAGAAGATAGTCGGCTTCTCCCGGAGGCACCATGGGACTGTAGACTTTCTCACCAAACCGCACATCGCTGGTTACGGATCCCCCGCGCTGGCTCATGCCGTGGATTTCGCTCTTCTTCACGTCCAGTCCGGCCTCGAACGCCACCTCGGCGACGATGTCGGAGGCCTTCAGAACTCCTTCGCCCCCCAAGCCGGCAATCACGATGTTGGTTACCATAGTATTCACCGACCGCTGTCATTCCGAGCGGAGCGAGGAATCTCGCTCTGAATCCTGGTGCGGTCCGCACGAGGCCAAGTCGTTAGAGCACAGAGCGAGATTCCTCGCTCCGCTCGGAATGACAGCGTATTGGGCGCGGAATGACACCGTATTGCGCTCGGGATGGCAACTCATTCGCGCCTGTATCGCTAAGTATCCCCGGCAGAGGTTTCACATTCCGCCGCGGCCCGTTCGTACTCCTTGATCTTGCCTGCCGCCAACAAACAGTTCCGACGCGCCACGATCACCGTGAGCTTTCCGCCGGCGAGGCTGGCAGCCACCAACTCTTGAAAGGCGGCAGGATTGGCCGTCGGATCGGTCACCTGCACGCTGGGAATTCCGAGCGAACGCACCAAATCCTCAATCACGACTTTGCCGGTGGGATGGTGTTCGAGGGTTCGGCCGGTTCCCGGATGCTCCTGCATTCCCGTCATCGCCGTGGTGCCGTTGTCGAGAATAATGACGACGTGGCCGGTGGGCGGGGGATTGTAGACCATTTCCACCAAACCGGTAATGCCGCTGTGGATAAAGGTGCTGTCGCCGATGGTGCTGACGACCCGGCGTGCCTGCTCGGGCGGCAGCGCGTGCCGCAGGCCGAGGCCCACGCCAATGCTCGCGCCCATGCAGACGCACGAGTCCGTGGCCTCGAAGGGCGGCATCACGGCCAGCGTGTAGCACCCAATATCGCTGGCGACAATGCAGTCGAGGTTGTGGAGCGCGCTGAAGACGGAGTGGTGTGGGCAGCCCTGGCACAATTGCGGCGGCTTTCCGGGTGGAGGAATCGGCTCCGGAGAGTTGTCCCCGGCCAGGATGTGCCGGACGCGATCCACGTTCAGTTCGCCAAAACGATACGCCTCCGCCTTGCCTTCGACCGCCATTCCCGCCGCGCGAATAGCTTCGACGAGGTACGGATCCCCTTCTTCGATCACGACGCAACGCGATACCCTGGTTACAAAATGGCGGATGGTCTCGAGGGGCAACGGATAAGTCATCCCCAGCCTCAGCACCGCGGCCCCCGGCGCCGCTTCCCGAGCATGCATGAACGAGATCCCGGAAGTAATGATCCCCAACGAGCGGTCCCCAGCCGTTTCCCGGTTCGGCCCCTCGGCTTCGTTCCATTCCAGGATGCGGGCCAGCTTTTCCCGCAGGCGGCGATGGGCCGGCCGCGCATTGGAGGGAACCATCACCCGGCCTTTCATATCACGGACGAACCTCGCCGGGGTGTCGGGCGGCACTGACCTTCCCGCCGGGCGAACCACGGCCTTGGAGTGACATACGCGGGTCGTGAGCCGGAGAAGCACGGGAATTCCCCATCGTTCGGAGACCTCGAGGGCCAGCAAGGTAAAGTCGTAAGCTTCCTGGGAGTCTGCCGGCTCGAGCATTGGCACCCCCGCCGCTACGGCGTAACGGCGGTTATCCTGTTCGTTCTGGCTCGATGCCATTCCGGGATCGTCAGCCGAAACCACCAGCAATGCGCCACTCACGCCGGTGTAGGTGGCCGTGAACAAGGGATCGGCAGCCACGTTCAGGCCAACGTGTTTCATGGTGACCAGGGCTCTGGAATTGGTAAAGCCGACCCCGAGCCCCACTTCCAGGGCGACTTTCTCATTAGGCGCCCATTGTGCACGGCCTCCCAACTGGGAAAAAGCCTCCAGAATCTCCGTGGAAGGCGTACCCGGATACCCCGTGCCCAGGGTGACGCGTCCGTCGCGCGCCGCCAGAGCCACGGCCTCGTTCCCGCTCAATAACAGTCTCTCCGGTTCGCTCATCCGTTACCTCGCGACCGGCAATTCTAACCTTGCCGGTGAGTGTAATCAATTGATATATCCGATCGCCAATCCGTCGGTAACGGCGGCCGGTGTAGGGGGACGGCTTGCCGTCCCCGTCGCCAAGCGGACGGTCGGCGGGTAGGGCAAGCCCTACCCCTACACCGTTCTCGCGTATTCACCGGTAGCGGAAAGCGACGCGCCAACTCCGCCGCTTCGTGACCGTGCACGGGCAGAGCCTGTCCGGAGCGCAGCGAAGGAATGCCGGTACCAACTGGAATTGAGTTAATAGCATCCAATGAAATAGGTGTTACGCCGTTACCTGAGGCCGATGAGTTGCGTCAAATGCAAGTAGGGCTGTATCCAGGTAATGCTATAATCATTCACTGCGGCCGTTGAGGGCCTGGGAAGCAAATGAGAGGAGAGCGAGGAATGAGCACAAAGGGACGCAAGGTCCTCCCGGCTTTCGTCATTTTGGTGACGCTGGGGATCGGAATCTTGATCGGCACGGTGGTTTCTCACGGTGTGCGTGCCGCCAAGACGTCGCCAGCGGCTATGGACGCTAAACCGCTGCCCGCTCCCTCGCCGGCAGAGCTATCGAATTCCTTTGCCCAGGTTGCGGAGCAACTTTCCCCTACGGTCGTAAATATTAATACCGAAAGCACGGTTCGCGCCTCTCGCCGCCGCTTTCATGCGCCCGATGATTCGCCCTTCGGCGATTTCTTCGATAAGTTCTTCGACTCGCCGGGCGCGCCGCAAGGAGACTTTCGGCAGCAGAGCCTGGGCTCCGGCGTTATTTTGAGTCCCAGTGGCTACATCCTGACAAACTATCACGTGGTCACCCAGAGCGGCGAAGATAAGCCTGTGGATCGCATCATCGTCTACCTGCGCGGTGACGATTCCACCAAGCATCCAGCCAATATCGTGGGCTTTGACAGGGAGACAGACCTCGCGATTGTCAAGATCGCCGCGGACCAGACGCTGCCCACTGCTTCTTTGGGTGATTCGGATGCCATGCGGGTGGGTGATTGGGTGCTGGCCATCGGAAGTCCTTTTGGCTTGGATTCCACCGTTACGGCCGGCATCGTGAGCGCCAAAGGGCGTGACATCGAGGGCGGAGTGGAGGGTCAGTTCAAACGCTTTATTCAAACCGACGCGGCCATCAATCCCGGCAATAGCGGCGGACCTCTGGTCAACCTGGCAGGGCAGGTGATTGGAATCAATACAGCAATCGCTACCCAACGGGGCACCTACGACGGCGTAGGCTTTGCCATCCCCTCCAATACCGCGCGGAAGGTCTATAACGCTCTGATCACCTCCGGCGCAGTACACCGCGGGGCGATTGGTGTTTCGTTCTATAGCGCCAGCAATCCCGCCATGCTGCGAAGTTTCGGGACAGATCACGGCATTGTGATCAACGGCGTTGAACCCGGTAGCCCTGCCGAGCGCGCCGGCTTAAAGTTCGGAGATGTTATCCTCAGCGTCGATGGGAAAGCCATTCGGAGTGCCGACGAGTTGGTTGCCATCGTCTCGGAAACCGGAATCGGCAAGAAGCTTCGCATGGAGTACCTTCGCGAGGGAAAACGGCTGAGCGCCGACGTCGAGGTGGGTGACCGCAATAAGATCGTGGCTGAATACGAGGGTGCCCCAGCCTCAGTCCAGTCCGCGGGAGCCCGGGAGGAGCAAGCCTCCGGTACGTTCGGGCTTTCCGTAAAGAGTCTAACTCATGAGCAGGCGCAGGACCTGGCGGACAAACTCCATCTGGACAGCCAGCAGGGAGTCCTGGTCATGAACGTCCAGTCAAGCGGATTCGCTTTGGACCTGGGCGTTCATCATGGCGATATCATCCTGAGCATTAACCATCATCCGGTCACTTCGGCCGAGGAGTTTAACCGCTTGCAATCTTCCCTGAAATCCGGAGATGATGTGCTGTTACTGATCGCGCGGGGCAGCGGCCCGCACGCGTACACTACGCTGTTCCTGGCGGACCGCCTGCCGTGACCGCAAGTTTGCGTTGATGCGATGCACCCGGACCGTCCTGGTGGCGGCAATGTAAAATCGCATCGGGCTCGCATTGGCGTTTTGGAATCTGAGCTTTGAGATACCTCTAACTCGCGTTATTCCAGAACCGAGGAAACAGAGTTTGAATTATTGGATGAAGAAATCATTCGCAGGGTGGGCGCTCTTTGCCGCCCTTGCTTGCCTAGCCGCAGCTCCGCTTCGCGCCGATACTACCGCGCAACAGAAAAGCTCCTCGACGAGCCCGCAGAAGCCCCAGGCAGTCTCCAAGAATCCCGCCCATAAGACCTCAGCCTCTTCCAGTCAACACACTTCCGTCCGCCGCTCGGCCAAGCATCGCCCGCCTTCTAAGGCTGCCCTCGCAGCCGCGGCGCGCCGGCGGCGCTCTCTGATGCGTCCGGAGTCGGATCGAATTGGAGAGATCCAACAAGCCCTTGTTAAGTCAGGCTACTTGAGTGGGGAGCCTACCGGCCGCTGGGACGATCAGACGCGCGAGGCGATGCGCCGCTATCAGGCTGATAACGGCTTTCCGGTGACCGGCCTCCCTGAGGCAAAATCTCTGATGAAACTCGGCTTGGGTCCTCATCCGCTGCCTCCGGATCTCGATACCAGTAACGTCGCCAAAGCCGGCGCCAACGGGAACGCCGCTGCAGCCCCTAACGCCCCAGCCGAATCCCCCACGCCGAATTCCCAGCCGAGTTCGCCCCCGCCGGCCTCTCCGCAGCCGTGACCGGTAGCACCGGTACTTTTGCCTGTGCCACCTGCCCGTCTGCCTGTTGCCTTGCTCCACCTCTAAGTATCGATCTGCGCACGCTGCAGCCGGTCGCTGTAATCCACGTAGACCGCTTTCCATTCGGAGTAGAAATCCAGCGCCGCGGTGGCTGCTTCGCGGTGGCCGTTGCCGGTTTGCTTGGTGCCGCCAAAAGGCAAATGAGTTTCGGCGCCGATGGTGGGAGCGTTGACGTAGAAAATGCCGGTCTCCATGTCGCGCATGGCCTGGAATGCCCGGTTAACGTTCCTGGTGTAGATGGAAGAGGAGAGCCCGTAGACGACTCCATTGCCGATTTCAATGGCTTCCTCGAGGCCGGCACAGGGGATGATGGAAACCACCGGGCCGAAGATCTCCTCGCGGCAAATTCGCATTTCTGGCTTGCAATCGCCGAATAGGGTTGGCGTGTAGAAACATCCAAAATCGTAGTCGCCGCCCGTCAGGCGCTCGCCGCCGCAAAGCAGCCTGGCTCCCTCATCCTTGCCGATTTCTACGTATTCCTCGACCGTTTTCAGTTGGTTTTCGTTAATGACAGGGCCCATCTGCACTGAGGGATCGAGCCCGTTGCCCACCTTCAGCGCGCGGGCGCGAGCCACGTACTTCTCGACGAACTCCCGGTACACGTCCTTGTGCACGGCAATGCGGCTGGAAGCGGTGCAACGCTGCCCGGTGGTGCCGAAGCCGCCCCAAATTGCGCCATCCACCGCCAAGTCCAGGTTTGCGTCCTCCATAACCATGATGATGTTCTTGCCGCCCATCTCCAGGCAGGCGTGCTTGAAAGTGCCCGCGCAAGCCTCGGCCACCTTTCGGCCCACCTCGGTCGAACCCGTGAACGAAACCACTCGCACATCGTCGTGGGAAAGCAAGGCAGTGCCGACCTCTGAACCGCTCCCCGTAACCAGGTTCACCACCCCGCGGGGGACTCCCGCCTCCGCGAGCGTCTGGACGAGGTTGTACGTCGAAAGCGGAGTGTCGGTGGCGGGCTTGATCACTACCGCGTTGCCGCAAATGAGCGCCGGCATGATCTTCCAGGACGGAATGGCCATGGGAAAATTCCAGGGCGTCACCAGCGAGCACACCCCGATCGGGCTGCGTACCCACATGCAGAACTTGTTGGGCAGTTCGGAAGTGGTGGTTTGCCCGAAAAGGCGCCGGCCCTCCCCAGCCATGTAATACGTCATGTCGATGGCTTCCTGAACGTCGCCTCGGGTCTCCTCCAGGACCTTGCCCATTTCGCGAGTCATCTGCTCCGCATACTCTTCCTTCCTCTCGCTCAGCAGACGCGCGGCGCGGTAGAGAATTTCGCCTCGTTTGGGAGGCGGAGTCAGCCGCCAGGTCTTGTACGCGTCCTTGGCCGCTTGAATGGCATCTTTCACGTCCTGCCGGCTCGATTTCTGAAACATTCCCACCAGTTCGCGGCGGTCGGCTGGATTGCTGTTATCAAATGTGAGCCCGCTGGCCGATGGTACCCATTCACCATTAATGTAGTTCTTGAAGATTTTCGGCGGTGCCATTGTGTTGTCCCCCTTTGAAACGAAAACTATAACAGAGGCCTGTGAGGGCTTCAACCCTGCAGGGAAGGGGAATGCCCTCTGCCTTGAAAACGTGTAGGGGTAGGGCTTGCCCCACCCGGCTCATGAGGGGACGGCAAGCCGTCCCCCCACCAGCAAAACCCGGGAATCGCTTTCATGGTTTCCGGACGCCCGTCAGTCGACGGGCACGAGCGTCTGCTTTTAGATCCGCCGCGCGGGCATTCCTTCGCCGCCATAGAAAGGACTCCCCTCCTCAGCGGGAGGAGGGACCGGGGGGGCCGTCGCCTCTGGGCTGGACCTCGCAGCCGGTACGACTGCAGTCGCGCCGGCCCAATCGCGCGGTTTCGAGCCCTCTTGATCGGGGGCAGGGAAGAGCCTAAAGTTATTCACAGGCGTGTCTGATAATATTTAGCGCGATGGCTGCGAGTTAACATAACATCTTTTCCGCAGAATCCTCCGGAATTTCCACAGAACCGGCGGAAACATAGAAAATGGAAACTGGAAAATGGAAAATAGAAACTGGAAGATCGAAACTGGGTTCGAAGCCGGATTGCGCAACAGGCATCCTTGTACGCCATTTTCCAGTTTCCATTTTCCAGTTTCCGCTTTCTCCGGTTGCCCACATTGCGCGGGATATGTTAGCTTTAAGGCTCATGTCGGCGCGTCGACATAGCCATGCCTCTTCGTGAGACGGAAGCGATCGTACTAAGGACTTACCGGCTGGCGGAAGCGGACAAGATTGCTTCGCTCTTCACACGCCAGATGGGACGCCTTCGGGCGGTGGCCGCCGGGGCTCGCCGCACCAAGAGCCGTTATGGCGCCGCGCTGGAACCCTTGAGCCACGTTCGGGCGTTCATTTACGAGCGCGAAAACCGCGATTTGCTGCGCATGAATTCCGCGGAATTGATTGAGTCCTTCTTCGATATGCAGAAGGACTACCGGGTTCAGTTGGCAGCCCAATACCTCGCGGAAGTGGCCGAGCGCATGATTCCGGAGAGAGAGCCCAACGACCGGCTGTTTCGCCTGTTCCTGGCCGTGCTGCGGAGCTTGAAGCATTCCGGTGAAGTCACGCGTCCGCTGCTCTACTTTGACTACTGGCTCGTTCGCCTGGCGGGCTTTTTGCCTGACTTCGATCTCTGCCAGAACTGCGGGCGGGCGCTCGGCGAAACCGGCGGGTTCTACCTTCCCGGGTCGGAGGGTCTGATCTGCGACAACTGCCGAACCGGCGTGGCGGGCCAGCGAGTCTCCGTCGCGCCCGCCGTGCGAGCGGGGTGCCAGAAGCCGCTCGAGCGTTGGATCGCGGAAGAGAAGGCCCCGGCGGGTTGTCGCGAGGCTCGCCGCTTCCTCGAGGATCTCATCGAAACCCACGCCGAGCGGAAACTCGTGACGCGTGCGATGATGGACGAGGCGGTGT